>Ga0070741_10008448_pt1 | contig 20657 bp, 15 predicted proteins | sample Coa_R1_4_FD_66440 | JGI IMG/M metagenome (GOLD analysis project Ga0070741, IMG submission 66440) | Surface soil microbial communities from Centralia Pennsylvania, which are recovering from an underground coalmine fire - Coalmine... | ecosystem: Environmental > Terrestrial > Soil > Unclassified ...
ACGCCAGCGCTTCTTGCCAAGCGGCAGGCGTCTTTGCTTCGCTCGTGCAAAGCACCCCCCTGTCGGGCGAGGATACGCCGGGCACGCCCGACTTGCGGGTGGCACTGTCGGCACCCAGCATCACGGCAAGCCAGTTGATGCTGGGAATCGCTGCAGCGCCGGGCGATGCCTCAGGCATGTGCTTCGATATGAGTCGGTTGGGTGTGTACCTCGCCAATCAGATCGCCATCACGCAGATGCGCTTTCCCACCAGCACACAAGGAGCAGCAGGCGGAGCTGTGATGCTCACCGAGATCAGCCCAGTGGGCCAGTGCACGATGCAGGTGGCGACCAGCGCCGGGCAGAGCGGCGAGCAAATCGCGGCAGCCGTGGCAGGTGCCTTTCAAGCGCCGGGCACTACCTCGCCGCGTACCTGTCCCGAGGGCAACAACCCGCAGGACATCGTCAAGGACGGCGATTCGATCGTGGCGGTGCTGCCCACCACGGTGCGCGCGTGCATCTTGGACGCGGGCGTGGGCTTTACCTTCGGGCCGCACGGTATCGATATCAACCCGGTCAAGCTGAAGTACGAGTACGCCGCCAAGATCGTCTGCGGAGTGCAGAAAGATACCAAGGACATGCGCTTGGCGAGAGGCTTCTACGCCACCTCGATCAACATCCGTAACGCAGCCGCGACTCCGACAACCGTCTTCAAGACGCTGGCGCTGGCCTATCCTCCCGTCGAGCAGGCGCCGGGCAAGGTGATGGATATTGGCACCGATCGACTGCGCCGCGGCGAGGCGTTGAAGACCGACTGCAACGACATCGCGCACCGCTTGTTCCCGCGGGGCTTGCCTACGCCGTATATCGAAGGCTACGTGGTGGTGCAGAGCTCGGATCACCTGGACGTGACCGGGGTGTACTCGACGGCCACGCTCAACGCCGAGAGCAGCGCGGAGCAGCACAGCAGCATTCAGGTGCAGCCGATTGGGGAACGCGACATCGGGCGCGAAAGGCCCGTGCCCAGCGAGCCGCCCAGCAAACCCAAGCGCGAGGAAGCGCTGCTCTGCTATGCCGTCAAGGCGTCGGGCGACGCGCATGCCCTCGTCGATATTCGCAGCGAGCTGGCGCTGCACCGACGTGTGCCGCTCTCGCGCATGAGCTTGTTGTGCGAGCCGGTTTTCAAAGCGCATGACCAAGCGCAACTGCCCAAAGACCCGCCCGCGCAACTTCCGCTCGACTGCTACGCGATCGATGGCGACCCGGTCAACGCCAGGCTGAATCTCGCCGATCGCAACGGTTTCTTCAGCGGAATGACGAGCGCCGGCAAGCCCGAACTCTTCTGCGATCCTGTCAAAGCACTCGAGCCTCGACCAAGCAACACGCAGCCGCCCTACGCCGTGCACTTAACCGGCTACGCTCTGACCCCCAATCAGTTGTCGCCACCGGCAACCGTGTTCGCACGCGATCGCTTCGGGGCGCACAAGCTCACGCTCTTTAAGAACGCGGTCCTGCTCGAGCCGGCCACCAAGAACCAGCCGGGCGTCGCGCTGCCCTCGGCATCTCCACTCGACTGTTATCTTGTGGAAGGCGAAGCGCCGATGGACAACATATTCAGCGTCGGCGACCAGTTCGGCAAGCACGAGATTCGTGTGGGCGCGCCACGGCTCTTTTGCGACCCAACCGAGCGCACCGTGCGAAGCGTGTCGCAAGGAGCGCGCTGAATCCGGCGCGGACCGCCATGGCTTGGGAACGTCGTCGATTCGTACGAAACCTGGCTGGCTTGCTTGCCGCCGCGCCGGCATTTGGCGCGACGCCGGTCGATCCGTCCATGCCACTTGTGCGAGCAGGCTATCGACATCGGAGCCGATCGCTGGCCGCCCACCTTGCTCGCGAAGCGCCAGCCCCGATGACCAACGGCGATGAACGACGCTACCGCTCGTACTTCGCCTGCTACAGCAAAGGTCTGCCGCATCTTTCCGACGGCGAGGTGGAGGCGCAAGCCTACGCAGGCTTGCTGCGAGGGCTCGAACAACAGGACTTCGACACGCTCGAGCGCATCGCTCTCGGCGGCCGAGCCAAGCTGGTCAACCCCTTGGGCTGCGCCGTCTTGCAGAACGAAAGCAAGCATCCGGGCGACTTCTTTGTCTCGCCTCCGCCCGCATTCGCCAGTCGCGAGCAAGCGGCCGAGCTCGTCGAGCTGTACTGGGCGGCTCTGTGTCGGGACGTGCCGTTTGCTGCCTACGACGCTGATCCGCTTTGCGTTGCTGCCGCGACCGAGCTCGGGCAATTCGACGCGTTTCGCGGCATCAAGCCGTCTGCACTCTTCCGTGGACCCTCCGCGGGGGATGCGGTGGGTCCTTATATCTCGCAGTTTTTGGTGCTCGATGTGCCTTACGGCCCCACGCGCCTCAAGCAGCAATATGCCGCGCCGACGCCGGGCCAGGAGTATATGGTCGACTATGACGCGTGGCTTGCGATTCAAACGGGACAGTTGAGCCGCGTGTCGACGTACTACAGCGAGGAGCCGCGCTATCTTTCCACCGGTCGCAGGCTCGCGGAGTTTGTCCGTCAGGACTTCTCTTATCAGGTCTTCCTCAATGCCGCGCTGATTCTGTTGAGCTTCGGTCCGGACGCACTGGCGCCCGGCAATCCATATCGGCGCTCACGCAAACAACAGGGGTTCGTTAGCCAGGGCGTGCCCGACGTGTTGTGTGCCGTGGCCAAGGCGGCGACGTATGCGCTCAACGCCACGTGGCACCAGAAATGGGCTGTGCATCGGCGCATCCGACCGGAGGAGCTCGCCGCCCGTGTGCACTTGCACTTACGTGGCCGGGCGGCCTATCCCATCGACGAGAGCCTCACGCGAGCCGAGGCGTTGGCGCGCATCCATGCCGAGCACGCCAGCTACTTGCTGCCGCAGGCCTATCCCGAGGGTTGTCCACTGCATCCTGCCTATCCCGCCGGGCACGCCGCGGTGGCGGGAGCCTGCGCTTCGGTACTCAAAGCTTTCTTCGACGAGTCTTTCGTCATTCCGCATCCCAAGGTGGTCTCGGACGACGCCCGCGCTCTGCTCGCCTACGGCGGCGATCTCATAGCAGGCGACGAGCTGAACAAGCTTGCTTCCAACGTTGCACTGGGGCGCAACATAGCCGGCATTCATTGGCGCAGTGATGTGCTCGCCGGACTACTGCTCGGCGAGGAAGTGGCGATCGCGCTGCTGCGCGAGAGCACCGACAACTATCCCGAGGAGTCCGCCGGGCAATTCTTCACGCGGTTTAGCGGAGAAGCCGTTCTGCTTTGAGTCGAGCGACCGCGCCGAACAACAGCAACTTGATCAACGGAAGCACGTATGCCGCTCACCATCTATCCGGTCACCGAAAACTTTGCAGCCGAGATCGGCGATGTGGATCTCTGCACTCCGCTTTCGGCCGAGCAGTTCGCCGAGATCGAAGCCGCATTCAACCGCTATGCGGTTCTCGTCTTTCCGGACCAGAACCTGACCGTCGATCAGCACCTCGACTTCGCGCGCCGCTTCGGCCCGCTCGAGACCACCATCCATGCTTTGCGCAAAGACGCGCAACTGCGTCTGCGGCCGGAGATCGCCGATGTTTCCAACCTTTTCGTGGGTGACAAGATCTGGGGTGAGAACAGCCGCAAGCGCGTCTTCGAAATGGCCAACCGCATGTGGCACACCGACAGCTCGTTTAAGCGCGTGCCGGGTAAGGCTTCCTTGCTCTATGCCCGCAGCATCGTACCGGTGGGAGGACAAACCGAATATGCCGACATGCGCGCGGCCTACGATGCGCTGTCCGACACGCTGAAGGAGCGCTTGCGCGGGCTGGTGGCCGAGCACGCCATCAGGTATTCGCGCAGGAAACTGGGCTTTAGCGACTTCTCCGACGAGGAGAACGAAGCCTTGCCCCCGGTACCGCAAGTACTCGTGCGCAGGCACCCAGGTTCGGGCAGATTAAGCTTGTATCTCGCATCGCATGCTGGCCGTATTCTAGGTATGGACGAAGCGGAAGGCCAAGCTCTGCTGCAACAGCTCATCGACCACGCTACGCAACGCCAGTTCGTCTACGCGCATCGTTGGCGTGTGCACGATCTCGTGATGTGGGACAACCGCTGCACCATGCATCGCGTACGACCCTACGACGATCTGCGCTGGCCGCGCGACATGCAGCGAACGACCGTGTCCGATGTCGCGCCCACCTGCGAGCAGGAGGGAATTCAAGTGACCGCGCAGGGCGTACCGGGGCGCGATGGTCCATACGCGACGAACCGCGCGTAGCGCTCCGGTGAGGCGAGGAACGACGCCATTTGGGCGAGGTGCGCGTTGCGGTCGCCTTCCGCAGCGCACAAGCAGCCTGGTTCAGCACTTCTCCATCGCGCGTCAATCGCACTGCCTGATAGAAGCAGGGCATTCACAATTTTTGTGGATAACTACCTCTTGACAAGCTCCGAAGACGGCGCGGAGTGCTGTTCTGCTCGGCGGCGATGAAAGAATGGGCGAACCGCCGTTGGTTGCAACGCAAAGCTGTTCAAACGTACACGGATGGATCTGCTGTTGCACCGCGACGGCAGATCTTGATCCGGAAGCTCGGTGCGAACCTCGGTCGCAGGCAAGGACACCGAGTGCGCTGCTTGCCGGTGCTCAGCTCGTGGTAAGGGAATCGACTTTGTCGGGATAGAAGGCGAGGTGCGCTGCGATAGCGCTGACCTCATCGTACGGTTCCTCGTAGCTCCACGCCGCGTTCTTGGCGCCGTCTTTGATCGAGTAGTACGACGCGTGTCCTTTGAACGGACAGTAGGTCCGATGATCGGAACGCGTCAGCCTCTCCATCCTCACGTCTTGGCGCGGCAGGTAATACACCGGCAGATAGCCATCTTCATTCAACCGGATAGCGTTACGGCTGTCTGCAATCACTTCGCCGTTCGCGACCACTTGCACGCGCACGTCCGCCGGAGCAATGGTGACGCGATGTTCGGGATGTTTTCGATAGCCGGGTCCGCTGTTGATGGTCATCGTTGTGCTCTCCAAAGCCGTGTAAGGGGATTGTCTGCGGATCGCATATGATCGCTGCAGGTTGTGTTCGATCTGCCGATCTGCCGCTTGCCATTTGCGTTCGCTCATGATCTCACGTCGGTATATGCGATAGTCATAGTCGGAAGAGCGATTGGGCAACGCACGGCTGACACATTGTCGCCATCTAGGTTTCCTATTGGGACATCGTCGCTCAACACGACACCGCGCGTCGTCTTGCTGCGACAGATGCCTTGCTCGCGAAGGCGCGAAGCAATGGCACAATGCGGGCCGCATGCAACGAAATCGCGATTCACGCGTTAAGAGCGAGCACCGACGCTCAGCGACATCAGGGCGACATCGGCCCGCGCGGAGTTGATTGATCGGGTGCGGCACACGACTGGAAGCTAGATTGAAGAGAGGAGATAGCATTGAGTAGATCGACGGTAGCTGGAGCAGTATTGGGCGGTGCGAGCGTGCTTTCGATTGCAGGGTTGGCGGGCTACAAGGCATTGAGCGGCCCGGAGTATGCGGAAGTGGTGAACGTCGAACCGATCAAGCAGACCGAGAAGAAACCCGAGCAAGTATGTCAGGAAGTGCAGGTCACGCATCGCAAACCGGTCAAGGACGAGCATCGAATCGTGGGCACGGTGTTAGGCGGCGTGGTGGGCGGCGTCGTCGGGCATCAGATCGGGGCAGGCCGCGGGAAGGATGTTGCGACGGTCGCTGGAGCCGCAGCAGGCGGCTATGCAGGCAATCGCATCCAGAAGCATATGCAAGACACCGACACCTACGCCACAACTGAGCAGCGCTGCAAGACGGTGACGCACGTGAGCGAAAAGGTGGTCGGCTATGACGTGCGCTATCGGCTCGATGGCCAACTCGGCAAAGTTCGCATGGAGCAGAAGCCGGGTGAGCGCATTCCGGTCAAAGACGGCAAGCTCGTCTTGACTGACGACGCAGCGCGCCCGGCCTCGAAGTAAGCCCATTCGTCAACTCGAACCGACCTCACGCTACTTCCGCGGAATCGAGCGCCCGCGACCCGGGTCGCTGTCGGGGATCCGATGGCCGAACGGGTCCGGCGCCTCGCCGGCATCTGCCACACCGGTAACGCGGTTCGCGCTCGGGCCGCTCGATTCGTGCGCCGGGTTGGCGTCCCAGCCTTCGGTGTCGCGCGTCAATCCCTGCGGCCGCGCGGGATCGTGGCCGAGCTGTCCGATGGTGGCAGGCGACCCGGCGCGACTCGTGTTCCATCCAGTTGGTGCATTCGGCAGCGCATTTCCTTGCGGCCCCTCGACCGTAGCCATTGCCTCGATCGCGGTCGTCGCAGTCGCGTCTGCCCGCACCGCGTCGGGCCGCTCGTAGACGTCCACGTCGCCGGTGCGCGCCATCACCGATCGTGCGCTTGCAACGCTTTTGCCGTTGGGTAGCTCGACGATCAGCACGCCGCCGCCGCGTTGCGCGTGTGTCTCGTATCTACGCAGGTTCTCGACGTCGTCCCTGTCGTCTCGGAATAAGTAGTCAATGAATGCAGACGCACTACGTTCTTCTCGCGGCGGTTGTACGCCCGGCTGATCGTCGCGCGCGTAGATGTGAATATGTTCAGGCGCAATCCCAAGCCTGATCAACTCTTCGCGCACCTGGGCTGTTTCCTCGCGCGATTCGTAGGTCCCAATCAGCGTCGTCCCCATCGCGTATTCCCCTCGGGCACCGCTCCAGCAGATGGACCAGAGCGTGTTGGTACGACCGATGAGGCAAATGGATGTTCCCGATGAGCCGATACGTGCTCGCGTGCCGGGGCACACTCGCTCAATGTGCGCGTGCGACGCCGGCCCGCTGCGCGTCGATCTAAGGGATGCAGAAACCGCTGCTCTGACACACGCAGCGATTGGTTACACGGATCGGCTGCGCTCGAATGCCCAGGCGTGGGCAACGATCTGATCGAGATCGACGTAGCGCGGTTGCCAACCCAGCTGGTGCTGAATTCCACTCGCATCGGCCACCAGTCTCGCCGGATCGCCTGCGCGGCGCGGTGCATCGAGAATAGCCAACCGCTTTCCGGTCACGCGCTCGACGCAACCGATGACCTCCAACACCGAGAAGCCTTTTCCGTTACCCAGATTGAACGCAGTGCTAGCGCCGCCCGTGGAGAGCCAATCGAGCGCGAGGAGGTGCGCCTCGCATAGATCCATGATGTGGATATAGTCGCGAATGCAAGTTCCATCCGGTGTGTCGTAATCGCGCCCGAAGATCGACGCATGAGGTCGCTTGCCGGAAGCGGTCTGCAACAACAGCGGAATCAGATGCGTCTCGGGATCGTGCCGCTCGCCGATATGGCCGCTTGGATGCGCGCCTGCGGCGTTGAAGTAACGCAGGCATACCGAGCGCAAACCATGTGCTTTGTCGAAGTCGGCGAGCACTTGTTCCACCATCAGCTTGGATCGGCCGTAGGGATTGATCGGCTCGCGCGGATGCGCCTCGTCGATAGGACTGTAGCGCGGTTCACCGAAGATCGCCGCGGTCGAGGAGAAGACGAACTTGTCGACACCCCGCGCAACCATGGCGCTGAGCAAATTCAGCGTATTCGAGAAGTTGTTCTCGTAGTACTTGCCGGGATTTTGCACGGATTCGCCCACTTGAATGTACGAGGCGAAGTGCATGACGGCGTCGATTTTATGGCTGGAGAATGCTCGGTCGAGCGCCGCGCGGTCGGCGAGATCGGCCTCAATCAGATCACCGCCCGGAATCGCGTCGCGATGACCCGTCACGAAGCTGTCCAGTGTGACGGGTTCGTGGCCAACGTCCAACAGGACTTGCACCATGTGCGAGCCGATATAGCCCGCGCCGCCAACGACGAGAACCTTCATAACCGAAGTCTTCCGAGCCAAGACAAAGAGGTGAGCGCGAGACCGAAGGATAGAGGCGGCGCGCTTGGCATACAAGCAAACTTCCGTTGCCGTCCCGGCGCCAGTGCTTTCGCCGGCCCGAGTGAAGCAGGGATAGGGGAGGGGAGAAGCCGGGCCGTTGCGGACCCGAGTACCCACGCCTGCCGCTGTGCTGCCTGCGGCTGTCGGGGAGCCGCGTCTCGCCCGGCGCTGCCGCAGTGCAGCGGTCTAAAGTTGACGGAAACCGCTTCCGTTAAAGCCCGTATCACAATTTGCGATCCGCTCACATCGGATCGCAGGCAAATAACGCGGGTCAGTCACTCCCTTCCGTATCCATGTTCGTCATCGTCGGTTACGTCGTCATCCTCGGTGCAGTGTTCGGTGGCTTTGCGATGGCGGGGGGTCATCTCGGCTCCCTGTTGCAACCGATCGAATTGCTCATGATCGGCGGCGCGGCGCTTGGGGCCTTCCTGGTTGCGAATTCGGGCAAGGTCATCAAAGCGACCCTGAGAGCGCTGCCGAGCGTGTTCAAAGGCTCGAAATACAGCAAGGCGCTGTATCTCGAATTGCTCTCGCTGCTGTTCGACATCCTCTCCAAGGTCCGCAAGGAAGGCCTCATGTCGATCGAGTCCGACGTGGAGTCGCCCGAACAGAGCCCCATCTTCAGCAAGTATCCGCGCATCCTCGCCGACCACCATGTGATGGAGTTCATCACCGACTATTTGCGCCTAATGGTGGGCGGCAACCTCAATGCCTTCGAAATCGAGAATCTGATGGATGTCGAGATCGAAACCCACCATCACGAGGGCGAGATTCCGGTGTCGGCGGTCAACAAGCTCGCGGATGGCATGCCAGCTTTCGGCATCGTGGCCGCCGTTATGGGCGTGGTGCACACGATGGAATCGGTGGGATTGCCGCCGGCAGAGCTGGGCAAGCTCATCGCCGCTGCGCTGGTCGGTACCTTCCTCGGCATTCTGCTTTCCTATGGTTTCGTCGGACCGCTGTCCACGCTGCTCGAGCACAAGCTCAACGAAGCGACCAAGATGCTCCAATGCATCAAAGTGACCTTGCTGGCGAGTCTCAATGGCTATGCGCCCCAGGTCGCAGTCGAGTTCGGCCGCAAAGTGCTCTACTCGACCGAACGTCCCACCTTCAGCGAGCTGGAAGGCGAGGTCAAGCAGCGCAAAGGTAAGTAGCCCCGGATGCAAGCGCTGGTTAGGTCATGAGCGACGATTCACAGCGCCCGATCATCGTCAAGCGCGTCAAGAAAAACGCGCACGGACATCACGGCGGGGCCTGGAAGATCGCCTACGCGGACTTCGTGACCGCGATGATGGCGTTCTTCCTCTTGATGTGGCTGCTTGGCTCCACTACCCGGGCGGACCTGCAGGGCATCGCCGAGTACTTTCAGACGCCGTTGAAGATTGCCTTGATGGGAGGATCGGGCGCGGGCGACAGCACCTCCGTGATCAAGGGCGGCGGTAAGGATTTGACCCGAGCGGACGGACAACAGAAGCACGGCGACTCGACCGCAGGCCGCAAGGTCACGCAAAACGACCTGGAGCAGGAACTGGCACGGCGCGAGCGCTTGATGCTGCAGCAGCTCAAAGCCAAGGTCGAAGCGGCCATCGCAGCCAATCCCACGCTCAGCCAGTTTCGCAATCAGTTGCTGATCGACATTACGACCGAGGGGCTGCGCATTCAGATCGTCGACGAACAGAACCGGCCGATGTTTGCAATCGGCAGCGCGAACTTGCAACCGTATACGCACGACATCGTGCGCGAGATCGGCAAGCTCATCAACGACATTCCCAACCGCATCAGTCTGTCGGGGCACACGGATGCCTCGTCCTACTTCAGCGGCGAACGCGGCTACAGCAATTGGGAGTTGTCGGCCGATCGCAGCAATGCCGTGCGGCGTGAACTGCTCGCCGGCGGGATGCAGGAAAGCCGAATCGCGCGCGTGGTGGGCTTAGCGTCCTCGGTGCTGCTCGATCCTCAAGATCCGTACAACCCGATCAATCGGCGCGTCAGCATCATCGTCATGAACAAGAAAGCGGAAGAAGCGGCGAGTAAGGATGGTGGCACGATTGAAGTCGCCGATCCGGACGACCTCAAACTTCCCGCCGACGGCGGCGCATCGAGCAGGAGCAGTGTCACGCCTGCGGCACCCGTTGCAGGCGCTGCTCAGGGCGGGGAAGGGCAGAATCATGCGATCCAGCCTAGCCGTTGAATGCACGAGCGCGCACGAAGGCGCCGCGCGATTGCCGCCCATCGTTATCGCGCTCGCCGCCCACGTCACGGCTCTAGCCATCACGATTGTGCTTGCGCTGATCGAGTCGCCTGCGCAACTCAGCCTACCCGCGCTCGCGTTCACGCAGGCACTCGTCGCTGCCGCGCTCGGTATGCGCATGGGGCTTGCGGTGTGGTGGACTCCCATCAACTTGCTGTTCCTCCCTGCCGCGATCGCGCTGCAGGACGTGCACATCGGTGGCGCGTGGTATCTCCTCGCGTTCGGTGTCCTCACCTCGTTCTACTGCAGCACCGTGCGAAGCCGCGTGCCGCTGTACTGCAGCAGCGAAGAAGCCTGTTCGCAGCTGATCGCGATGCTCCCCAAGCGACGAGGACTGCGGATCCTCGACCTTGGCTGCGGATTGGGCGGTGTCGTGCGAAGTGTCGCGCGCGCGACACCGGATGCAATTGTGAGCGGCTGCGAATCGGCGCCCGTTCCGGCTTTGATCGCCTGGTTGCGCACGCGGATGTTGCGCAATTGTGAGGTTCGGCATGCCAACTTCTGGCAGCTTGATCTGGGCGGCTACGATGTGGTCTATGGCTTTCTCTCGCCCGCGCCCATGACCGACCTGTGGAAGAAGGTACGCGCCGAGATGAAGCCCGGCAGCTTATTCGTCAGCAACAGCTTCCCCGTCGAGGGTGTCGAAGCAGATCGTCTGATCGCGCTGACGGGCTCGCGTTCGCGCGCGCTGCTGGTCTGGCAGCAGTAAGGAGCGGGCGAGAATGAAAGCGCTATCCGAGTGGGTGCCGACGCTCGGCAGCTACGTCATTCCCGTCCTGCGCGGCACGGTCAAGCGGCTAAACGAGTTGTCGAGGCAAGAAGATCGCGTGACGGCGCGCGACATCTCGAACGTGGTCTTGCGCGATCCACTGATGACGCTGAGCGTGCTGCGCTATTCTCAATCGCGCTTGCGCCCGCGCCAGCCGACCGAGGTCACAACGGTCGAGCACGCGATCATGATGCATGGTGTGGTTCCGTTCTTCCGCGAATTCGCTCGTCCGCTCGTCCTCGAGGACGTACTGGCGGGGTATCCGGAAGGTTTGAGCGGCGCCGCGCGCGTGCTCAGCCGCGCCCATCACGCCGCGCTGACCGCCAGGCACTTCAGCGCACTGCGTCACGATATCGAGAGCGAAGAGGTCGTCACCGGCGCGCTGTTGCACGACCTGGCCGAGCTGCTGCTCTGGTGCACCGCGCCCACCATCGCGGTGCAGCTCGACCACATGTTGAGAACCAATCCGGGGTTGCGTAGCACGGCCGCGCAGTTCGCCGTACTCGGCTTTCCATTGGGCGAACTGCAAATCGCTCTGGCTAGAGAATGGCGCTTGCCCGCTATGCTGCGCTCATTGATGGATGACCGTGAATCGGGCAATGCGCGCGTTAAGGTCGTGCGATTATCGGTCGCAGTGGCGCGGCATAGCGCCCATGGTTGGTTCGATCCGGCGCTGCCCGACGATTACGTTGGGCTGCAGAAGCTCACCTTCATGAGCGTCGAACAGGTGCGGCGGGCCGTGCGCTACTGCGCACTGCAAGCCGCACGCGACTGGCAGCAATTCGGCGTGCGGCCCGCCGCGGCATGGCTGCCGATGCTGCCCGGCGAGGCCGGGCCGATCGAGCCGAGCAGCACGCCTCTCGGCCCCTCGATGCGCAGCGAAGTCCTGAAGTGCGTCCTCGAGCAACTCAGCGCGGCACGACAGCGTCGGGTGGATGAGCGGGCCATCATCGCAGTGGCATGCTATGGAATGGAAGTGGCACTGGGCCTGCGGCGGATTTGGTTCGGCACCGTGAATGCCAAAAGCGCAGTGGTGACGGCGAAACACAGCTTGATGTGTGACTCGGGACTGTTACCCGGCCAGCTGTCCTTTCCGGTCGGCTCCAAGATCTTGTTCGATCGCCTGCTCGAACGCGCCCAGGCAGTCTTCTATCAACCCGACCGCACTCCTACGCTCGCGAAACTCCTCCCGGCTGCCTTGCGCCAGCTGATCGCACACCAGCCGTTCTATGCCGTCGGGCTGCATTCCAAGAATGGACCGTTCGGGCTGCTGTATGCCGATGCGGGCACCTCACAAGTGCCGCTCGACGAGACTCGCTACAATGCGTTCAAGCAAATCGGCCTGCTCCTGGGGCAGGCCTTGGAAAAGGCGGCGAGCGCGTGATGCAAAGTCAGCGATCGGTGAACTCGGAGAGACTATGGTACGTGCGCCGTAACAGCGAGGTGCGCGGCCCGTTTCCATTGGAAGCGATTAGGCAGGATCTTCTGCTTGGGCGATTGAGGCACTCGAGCGAAGTTAGCCGCGATCGCCACGTTTGGCAGCCGCTCGTTAGCGCGCTGCCTGTGCTGTCCGACATCGCCCAAGCTGCTGTACTCGATCCGCAAGGCCAGTGGGGAGACGAACGCCAAAAGGCGAGCGTGCGCTGGGCAGACGAGCGATCGGGCACAGATCGGCGGGCGAAGACTGCGCAGGCCGGGCAAGAGCGGCGCGCGGGCCCCGATAGACGGCGAGCGTCCGATACGCAAGCCCGAACGCGGCGGCAAGACGTCGAATCTCACGCTGTCAGCCCCAATGCCTGGATCATTTCGACCATTGGTGTCCTGTTCCTGCTCGTGCTGGCCGGATTGTGGGCGATAGGATCCTCGAATCCGATCCCCGTTCGCATCGAAATCCCTGAAGTCGTCAAGTAAGGGTTGAAGCGCATCGCGTCGCGGGACAACCCGCAGTTCCGCCGCCTCCTGCAACTGACCCGCTCCTCCAAGACGCGGCGAAGAGAAGGCCTCATCGTGCTGGACGGCGTTCATCTGCTCGAGGCCTACGTGCAGCGCTTCGGCATGGAGCAGGTGCAGCTCTTCGCACGCGCCTCCCAGTGCGAGCACGGTGAGGTTGCGCACTGGCTTGCCGGCGGCGGTGCAGCTTCGGTTGTCGTGCTGACCGACGCCTTGTTCGATCAAGCATCGCCGGTCGATACCCCGAGCGGGTTGTTGGCAGTGGTTCCGCTGCCCATGACCCATTCACAGCCGAGCGGTGCCGGTTTCACCGTCTTCGTCGACGGTGTGCAAGATCCTGGCAACCTCGGCGCGATCCTGCGCAGCGCCGCTGCAGCAGGCGGGCGATGCGCCGTTCTCTCGACCCAATGCGCGGACCCTTGGTCGCCCAAATGCCTGCGCGGTGGCATGGGTGCGCAATTTCTGTTGGACCTGATCGGTCGCTGCGATTTGCTCGAAGCAACCGCGGGTTATACGGCAGCGCTGGTCGCCGCCGACATGCACGGCGAGGTCGATCTGTTCAGCGCGCCGATGAACGTGCGCGTCGGCTTCATCATCGGATCCGAAGGACGCGGCCTATCTGCCGAGCTCCTCGAGCGCGCGCAGGTGCGCGTTCGCATTCCGATGAACCCAGGCGTGGAGTCGCTCAACGCCGCCTGCGCGGCGACGCTGATGTTCTACGAGTGGCGGCGGCGACACGGCTAGCAGGCGGCACAGCGGTTGCCGCTTCCTGCCGGTGGAAACGTCTGCAGGAGGTGCAACGACATGGGCGGCAACGGACAAACGCGCGCTTCGCCATCGAGCGCGATCGATCCTTCCCTCGATCTATTGCATGCCACCCGTCGTGGTGACATGCCTTATCGCAAGTTGGGGCGAACCGGAGCCGAAGTGTCGCTGATCGGTGTAGGGGGATCTCACATCGGAGAACCGGACGATGAGCAGGAGAGCATCCGCATCATCCGCAGTGCCATCGATGCCGGTGTGAATTTCCTCGACAACTGCTGGGACTACAAGGGCGGCGAGTGCGAGTTGCGCATGGGCAAGGCACTGCGGGACGGCTATCGCGACAAAGTCTTTCTGATGACCAAGATCGACGGCCGTACCCGTGAGGCGGCGGCCGGGCAGATCGACGAGTCGCTGCGACGCCTGCAAACCGATCGACTCGATCTGCTGCAATTCCATGAGGTCATTCGCCTCGAGGACCCGGACCGAATCTTCTCGGAGGAGGGCGCGGTGGAGGCGGTCGAGGCCGCGCGTGCTGCCGGCAAGGTGCGATTCGTCGGCTTCACCGGCCACAAAGATCCCATCGTTCACTTGCGCATGCTAGACATTGCGCGCGACCACGGCTTTCATTTCGACACGGTTCAGATGCCGCTCAACGCGTTCGATGCGCATTTTCGAAGCTTCGAGCATGCCGTCCTGCCGGTGGCGATCGAGCAAGACATCGGGGTGCTCGCCATGAAATCCATCGGCGGCGGAATCCTACTCGACGCCAATGTCGTCAGCGCCCGCGAGTGCCTGCACTATGCGATGAGCTTGCCAGTCGCTACGGTCATCACCGGAATCGATTCCATGCAGATCCTCCGACAAGCGCTCGACGCAGCGCGCACCTTCAAACCCCTGACCCCCGCCGAACGCGAAGCGCTGCTCGAACGCACCCGGGATGCCGCGTGCACCGGCCGTTACGAGCGCTTCAAGACGACCAGCGTGTTCGACGGTACCGCACAGCATCCGGCCTGGCTCGGATAGGCCGCAATTCCCGCGCGGTCCTTTGATCGCAGTAAGCAGAACCATCGCTATGACACGCGATTGCCCATTGCGGCTGACCACAACGGTCTTTCGCTCCCCCCTCTTCGACTAGAAGGGGTGGCGTATGGCGATTGCGCTTGACCTGCGCGGCTGTCCAGACTTCGTCAGTTCGTCGCAAGTTCGACGAGGGTCGAGTCGGAACATGCATATGACATTGACAATATCACCGTAGATCTTCTAGTCTTCGCCGGACGTCCAGAACCGATCAGAAGAAATGGGACATCCGGGTGAGCTTGCGGTAGAGCGAGAGGAGGCGAATGCAGCGCAGGCGCGGCGGCCTGATCGTCCGATCTCCACTGAAGATATCGTTTGGGCGCTCGGCACGATGGCCGGGACCTGCCGACTTGCCTTCGATGCGAAGCTCGTCCTCGGTCAGGTCGCACCGCCTTACACGGTGATCGACCTTTGTTCGGCTGCCACGCGCCTTGGTCTTCGCGCTGATCTGCACGACCTGGGCTCAGCCGCTTTGCCCGTTCCATGCGTCGTAGCGCTGGCACCGCCGCAGCCGCTCGACGCCCAGCCGAAGTGCGATGCAGTCGAACTCGTTCTCGTAACGGGTATCGATAAGACGGCCGTGAGGGTGTTGGGCCGAGGTCATCAACGGTCTATGGCGATCGACCGTGACGTGTTCGCGCGGCGGATAGTTGGCAAGGCGATCTCGTTCGCGCCTGCCCCTGCCCCCGATCCCCCGGAGGAAGCTGCCGAAATTTCGCGGTTCGGTTTTGCCTCCTTCCTGCCCGAATTGCTCAAGCACCGCCGCATCTGGCTCGACGTGCTGATTGCCTCGCTCGTGCTGCAGCTGCTCGCTCTGACCACGCCCGTTCTGACTCAGGTCATCGTGGACAAGGTTGTCGTTCATCAGACATACAACACCCTGATCGTGATCGCGGCGGCGTTGCTGATGGGCATGCTGTTCAACAGCATTCTCTCGTTCGCGCGGCAGTATCTCGTTTTGCATACCGGGACTCGCATCGATGCGGTGCTCACCAGCAACGTCTTCGATCATCTGCTCAAACTGCCGCTGCGCTACTTCGAGCGACGACCTACAGGGGTCGTGATTGCTCGTTTGCAGGCGATCGAGACCATTCGCCAATTCATCACCGGCGCAGCGATCACCCTGCTGCTCGACTGCCCGTTCATGCTCGTCTTCCTCGCGATCATGTTGTGGTATAGCGGATTGCTGACGCTCGTGACATCCGCTGTCCTGTTGCTGATCGTGGCGCTGAGCATCGCCGTTGCGCCGGTGCTGCGCGGAAGGCTGAATCGACAGTTCCTGCTCGGTGCGCGCAATCAGGCCTTCCTCACGGAGTACGTTTCCGCGATGGAAACGGTCAAGTCTCTGCAGATGGAGGCGCAACTACGAAAGCGCTTCGACGCTTACTTGGCTGCATACCTACAGGCCGGTTTCTCGACCCGGCAGCTGGCCAACACCTACAGCACGATCGCCAACGCTTGCGAGCAGCTGTTGACAGTGTCGGTGCTCTGCTTGGGCGCTTGGCTCGTGATGAAGAACGACGGGTTCACCGTCGGCATGTTGGTCGCATTCCAGATGTTCTCCGGCCGCTTGGCTCAGCCGCTGTTGCGCATCGTCGGACTGTGGCAGGAATTCCAGCAGGCGGCGATCGCGGTCAAACGGCTAGGCGACGTGATGGATGCACCGCAGGAGCCGTACTGCCTGGCGCCAAACCGAGAAGGCATAGCACGGGGACGAATCGAGATCCGCAACCTCAGCTTCAGACACGCCGATAACTTGCCGTACTTGTACCGTCACATGGATCTTACCGTGGGGTCCGGGCAGTGCGTGGCGATCATGGGCCCCTCGGGCTGCGGCAAGAGCACCTTTGCGAAGCTGTTGCAAGGCTTCTACCCACCCAGCGACGGTGCCATCGCCTTGGATGGCAACGACATTCGCTACTACTCAGCGAACGAGCTACGCGCCGTGTTCGGTGTCGTGCCGCAAGAGACCGTTCTGTTCTCTGGGACGGTATACGAGAACGTCTTGCTCGGCCACGCGCACGCGAGCTTGGAGGACGTGATCATGGCCTGCAAAGCGGCAGGCATCCACGACACCATCGAGCAGTTGCCCCAAGGCTATCAGACGCCACTCGGCGAGCACGGCGTGGGCCTTTCCGGCGGCCAGAAGCAGCGGATCGCGATCGCACGAGCGCTGCTGAAGCGCCCCAAGGTGCTCATCTTCGACGAGGCGACGAGCAATTTGGATCGTGACACCGCAGCCGCTTTCGGCCGCACGATCGCCGCGCTGAAAGGGGTCGTGACGATTCTGCTCATCGCACATGAACTGCCGCCCGGCGTTCAACCCGACGCCATTGTCGATCTTGGAACAGGTGCTCGAAAGGGAGGGTAGCGGAACTGATGAATACATGGTCTGGCGACGCGCCGTTTTGGGCTGCTGAGAGGTTCTGCTTGGTTATCGCGACGAGGAAATTCGCGTGAGTTTCTATCCGTTCAGTATTTTGAGCTTAATCGTGCTGGTGCCGATCTATTTGGTCGGAGCGGCATTCCTGACTTGGTACGGCCGCCGTGTGAAGGCGCGCCGGCCCGATGCATGGAAGGTCATGCTGCCGCTCTCGCTGCTGGTCTATATCGCACCCATCGGCGAAGAGCTGTGGATCGCGGGCAACTTCGCCTACCTGTGCAGCAAGGACGCAGGCATCTTCGTCTACAAGACGGTGGAGGTAGAGGGGTTTTATGACGCAACTCGACCGACACACTCAGGTCCGCCCTCTCCGCAAACGAGGGACGAACTTGAGGCAGGCGGCTACCGGTTCTATGAGATGCCCTTTCCTGATCGGACGGGGAGACCAGCTCGAATCGTTCACTTGGAGAAGAAGGAGGGGGAGTGGGTCTCCGCTGTGCTCGACTATCCTACTGCAACGTATCAGTATCGGCGCGTGCATCTGAACACACCAGTAGCGCAAAAGATTGGAAAGCTTGAACGGCTGGTAATTCACGTCGACGGAGAAGAGGTGCTGGGCCGCTCTATCGACTACAGTCGTCGGCCTCCGTGGTTCTTGATCGGCTTGGATGGACCTCTGATGTTCTGCCAGGAAACGAGAAGGGACGCAGAGGAAAAAGGAAACGTGTTTGGCCCCAACATGGTCTTGCGGCCGAAGCGCTAAAACGCAACAGGAGGAGACGCGATGGCGATTTCGAACTACTACAAATACGCAGCATTGGCGGCGGCGAGCTACGTAAGGGTGGGCGAGCTTAACCCAAATGATTCTGCTTACCAAAACCGCTTTGCGGAGCAGGCCAGCGAGCAGGATGTGCTGCCAGACTCAATCGCTCGCTACCTGTTCGATCCCGCAAACATTCATGGCAATCAACCCATATGGTCCATCTTGTACTACTACGGCAGCGACAAGCCAGCTTCAATCGATCCGATTGCAGCGGCCGACCGGAGTGGCTTTGCCGCTACGCTGTTTCAGCGCGGCAGCGAAAAGGTGCTCGCTATCCGCGGCACCGAAGCATGGGAGAACTTCAGGGCCGACCTCGTGCAAGCCGATCTACTGGAGATCGGCTCTGCCTACGGCTTGGCGCTGTCCCAAACCGTGGCGATGGTTAATCTGATCGAACGATTGAAGTCCGCTCCGAATGAACAGGTCACGCAGATCACCGTCCGCGTCTCGCTGGCCGCGCCCAGCGACGGTTCACGCTATGTAGCGTTGCCGCCGAGTGCCGATGGGCAACGATATGTCGTCTTCGGCACGTCGACGACCACGGGCCTAGGACTGATCGGTCCGAACGAAAGAGTGGTTTTCACCGGCCACTCGTTGGGCGGGGAATTGGCGGCGGTTGCTGCTCTGCTGTTTCCAGAGGTCAGCGCATCCGACGTTTATCTGTTCAATGCCGCGGGGGTCGACCCCGTCACGTCGTCGCGGCTGGCTGCGCCACTGCTCGAGACAATCTCGGGCCTAATCGGCTATCCGAATCGGCACTTCGATCTCACATCCAGCGCTGCTTTCTCGGGTCTCAACGTCCATAACGTACACAGCGAGGACTTGGCGCCGGGCGATGACCTCAATCTCGTTGCGAGCGCTTTCACTGGGGCCGATGTCTACCCTGCGCCGCGCGACATAACGACTGAGCGCAACAGTCATTCCGTCGTTGCGCTGGGCGACAGCCTGGCGCTGCAAGCGCTGCTCGTACGCACGGACCCGACGTTGGATGTGGAGCAAGACGCCACGTTGTCACGCATACAGTCGCTTTACCTGACAGCATCAAACGAGGTCGCCACGAGCGAGGAACGCTTGACTGAAGCGCTCTACAAACTGTTCGTCGGCGAGGAGCGGACGCTCAAGGTGTCCGATGCGAACGCTTGGCGAGGTCAGCTCGATGCGCGCGAAGACTTCCACTCCGCAGTCCTCGACATCCAAGACGCCATCGGCGCCGGCGGCTTCGGTCTGCTTTCCCTGATGAGCATGCCGGCGGACAACATCGCTCTTTTCGCGCACGCCCAAAGCGATGGCGGTTTGGCGTTTCGCTACGCCTTGAGCGAGCTCAATCCGTTCGCAGTCATCGCGGCCAACTATTCGATCCACAATGCAAACGGCGCACTCGATCGGTACGATGCCGCCACCGACCAAGGCAGCTTGACCGATGAGTGGATCGAAGACCGCGCCGCCTTCCTCAGCTGGAAGAATCTGGCTTATACGCAAGACCTGAACGTAATTTCTGGCGGCAGCGATTTGCTGTTCAAGGACCACGGCTCGCGCGTGCAGATCGAGGTAAGCACGCTCGCCGACGAGAACGGCCGTCCGATGCCAGCGGGCGATCCGCGCCGATTCCTCTTCGGCAGCAGCGCCTCCGATCAGTTGATCGGCGGCGGCCAGGCCGATCGCCTCTACGGCATGGCGGGCGGCGATCGCATCGAAGGCAAAGCGGGGAACGATTACTTGGAGGGCGGCGCCGGTGCGGACTGGCTGAGCGGCGGCGATGATGCCGACGTCCTCAAAGCGGGCGCCGACGACGACGTGCTCGAGGGCGGCGCCGGCGACGACCGGCTCGAAGGCGGCAACGGATTCGACACCTACCTCTATCACCGTGGGTCGCTCTTGCTCGGAGCTACCGGCGGCCACGACACCATCGATGACAGCGACCGGCAAGGGCGCATCATCGTCGACGGCGCCGACGAAGGCGCTCTATTCGGTGGCGGCTACTTTCGGGAAACCGCACCGGGCTCGAACACCTGGAGCAGCCCGGACGGCCGGTTGACCTTGACCGGCGGCAGCCAGTTCACCCTACAGATCGGCGCTGGAGGCAGTGTCCAGCTGGGGCCGAACTTTAGCAGCGGCAACTTCGGCATTCGGCTGTTGAGCGCACCGGGCGAGGACGCGCCCTACGACCAAGAGATCGATCACTTCCCGGCGCAGTGGTTGGCGCATCCTAGTCTGCAGAATTGGTTCTATCAGGAGCGCGTATTCACCGGCGATCTGCGCGAAAGAATCCGTTACTCGTTCGTTGACCCGAACCATCTCCCGCCCCATAGCGGGCGTGCCGGACTCTACATGGTGCTGCGCACGGGCGGCGGGGGCGATTGGGTCGAGCTCAATGACGACTTCGATGTCGTCTGGGGCGAGGACGGCGACGACGTCTTGATCAGCGGGGGTGGTTTGGGCTTGCTCGATGAGCAAGGTGTGCCGTACCGGTGGTCCGGCGCGGATTTCCTCTTCGGCGGCGCTGGCGACGATCAACTGTTCAGCGAGCAGCGCCAAGACATCGCGACATTCCTGACCACCTCAAGTACCGGGGCGGGTAACGGCAAGCGCGGCGACTGGCTTGCCGGGGAGGCAGGCGAAGACCGGCTCATGGCGGGCGATCGCAACGACGTCTTGTCGGGCGGCGAGGGTGACGATCTACTCATGGGCGGACGCGGTGACGACTACT
>Ga0070741_10008449_pt1 | contig 20655 bp, 22 predicted proteins | sample Coa_R1_4_FD_66440 | JGI IMG/M metagenome (GOLD analysis project Ga0070741, IMG submission 66440) | Surface soil microbial communities from Centralia Pennsylvania, which are recovering from an underground coalmine fire - Coalmine... | ecosystem: Environmental > Terrestrial > Soil > Unclassified ...
GATTATGGAAGGCAAAGTCAGCACGAGCAGGAAGCTGGTTGAAATCAAGTTGGCAGAAAAAGATACCGTGCGGTATCTGAGGGGTCCTTTTTTTCCTTGACACCTCGCCTCTATTGGCTGACACCTCGCCTCTATTGGCTGTGACATCATTTGGCCAAACTCTGCGATCAAGGGCGATGAGCTGGTCTAGAATCTCCTTCGCCGACCCCTGATCCCTGACCACCGACTCCTGATCCAGGTGTGATGCTAGTTGGCCGAATTCCGCCTCTACACCGAATTTCCGTAAATGGTTCGTCTGAATATGGTGTCCGTAACCCATGAATAAATATTGACTCAGGTTTACCGTGCCTGATCTCGGTCGGTTCGGTTATCTTTTTCAAGGCCGCGCGCCTTTCTCACAAACGCGTGACGCGTTGGGGTATAATCTATGGTTTAGTCTTCGTTTCTGGCAAGCACGGTCCATACTCATCATCAGTCTTTGCTTCAATTGTAAAATGCAAGGGTTGAGAGGTAAGACTGTTCGTCCACAAATACCCTTTCTGATCAACTCTTGTACGGAAGCTTGGAATCAGATCTTCCGAATACTTCCAGGTCGATACTGTGACGTCAAGCACATGTGATCCGGGAGAGATAATGTATCGCGAGCGACGGATTTTGAGAAATATAAACATGGTGGTCTGAGAATCGAACGACTCCCCCGGCTTCAAAATTACAAAACCCGTATCGTCAGGTGGATTAGGCTTTTGACGGGGGTTCACGAGAAATATCTCAGTGTCCCTAACATAATCAAATTCAGATTTACCAGAAGCAAGCAACCTCTCGGTTTTGCCTATCCTGTAGTTTTGTATGTGGACATCGGTTCTATCCAGCACGATGTTATTGCTGCCAGTATTGAGGTAGGATAAATGGAGTTCCAATTTGATGTTTTCGACAGAAAAGTCGCTGCAGTATTCCTGTTTGAGGATACTCGCTTTGAGCGCCAACGATCCAGTTTCCCGCTGATCAGCCCTCACCGTGGGCTGGTTTTGATCACGATATGCTAGAGCCCCTGTGGAGACGAAACTCAACAAGGCACAGAGTGACACGATAAAACCCAACCTCATATGCTTCCCGATCCTGGTACGCAGTTGCCCTATCTTCCGCCGCAACCGATGTCTATATCAAATTCCTGCTCAACTTCTTGACAAACTGCGATCGCTTTTCGCCTCTCGCCAAATTCCCGCATGAGCGGACAAGAAACCATGTTGTAAGTTCGCCCTGATTTTAACTCAATTATTATGAATAGGTTGTTCAGGTGCGACGCTGATGTCATAACTGCATGCGCGTAAGGATAAATGGAGAAAAAAACCAGTCTTCGTGTTCAAATACGGCAACAATATAAATCTCATCCATTGATGTGGTGGATTGAGTCCCTTCTTTTTCTTTAATTTTGGCTTTGCAGGTCACCATATAGCGATTTTCACCTCTAAGTGTCACTCGATCCACCTTTATCTCAGAGAGCTCGATTTTTATAAGATTCTCTCTCATCTCCTTGTAAGCCTCTTCTCTGCTTTTTTCTTCAGAGAGCTTTTTCGTTTCTTCGCTGAACAATTCAAATAACTGCTCTATTTTCCCTTGTTCCAGGAAGCGGATATAGTCAGCCAGTCTTACCTTGAACCGCGCACGTTGTTCCTGGGGAACGCTCTCAAATAGATCTGCCTTTTGTCGATGTCTCGCATCAGCGCGGAGACCTGTCAAGGTTATGAATATCAGAAAAAAGAGCAATCCACGAAATAGCAGCTGTCTACCCGAGTGAATCAATTTCATGCCTCCTTGCCCTCCGCATCATAGATAAAAGGACCTACATTTCCCGCCGCGTCGTAGCTGTGTACTGGATACCGGTCATGAGGACTCACCGAACGTCTTCGGGCAATGGACGACGATCATTCCAAGCAGCTTCGATTCTAATCACTTTTCGTTCGCCGCGTCTAGCACCTTGTTCATCCAGCTAACCACGGGGTGCCTGTAATGTTTTTCGCCAACGTCATTATCTCTTATTTCAAAATGCAGTTCCCCGGTTAAGGTTCGATACCATAGTTCATAAGTACTTGAGTCGAAGTATCCCTTGGTAACCAAATGTGGCGTCCGCAGATTGGAGAAATCGGCAATCAATTTCCTGAGCTTGACGCTCGGGCTCAAGGTAAGGCTAAAATCTCGTCCACTGGCAACCAAAAGGTCTTGCTGCTTTAAGCACATTTGCAGTTTCCGCGAAACCCCGATCTCGTGCGATATCTTCTGCGGTCCCGCTAAAGCTCGTGTAACAAATATCGGCGCCGCGGTCGATCAGCACCTTGACTACATCTGTGTGCCCCTCTGAGGCCGCACTGTTCAGAGCGGTGTTCTGGAAATCACGGATATGGTTAATGTCAGCACCATTATCTAATAGCAAAATTACCGCATCGAGTTTCCCCTCAAAAGCTGCCGCGATTAAAGGTGGATCACTGCTTGAATAGTATCCGTTGGGATTAGCTCCATACTTTAGCGCTTCACGAATCTCTGTCAAATTGCCGTCAAAAGCAGCTTCAACCAAACGTTCCTGCAAACTGTAACAGGCTCGATATATTGTGGCGTTTTCTATGTCTTCGGGCTCGATAGGGTCCGCGTAGTAATAATCTCTGGCGTCACAACGTTTTCCTTGATTCTGTTCGGTAGTGACCAGAGGTATGGGAGTACTGGACGATTTGTGTTCAGCGCGGCCGGATTCTGTCGCAACTTGTCGATTACAGGCAGTAGCGAAACCGATCTGCAACAGAATCATAATTCCCAGAATTGGCCCGATACTACGATTATTGTAAGAAGTTCCGCTCATTCCCTTGAGATTTCCAATACTCAGCCAAACGCAAACTGGCAGTTTACGCTACTTAATATCGGATTCGGACGGTGAAGCTGCCGTCGTTGTCTCCCAGATTATCATCGTTCACGCCAAGATAGAGCTTGCCTGATTGCGAGACCGTGTATTCCTTGTTCTTACCGATGAAGAACGCTTGCGTTTCGCTGCCGTCGTCCAGAATGATCTTTCCGATCAATGCCCCTACTCCGGCGTTAGAAACAGGAAATCGATTGTAAACAGAGCTTACATCGCTGGCTGCTCCATCCGGATCGGCGCTCCGGTCGCGCGAAACCTGAATTTCGCCGCTTGCGCTGAAACTCAGACGCATTCCGCGCTGAACTCTGATACCGGTGTCCGTCCAGGCATCGCTGCCACGCACGGTAACCGTCTTTTCGTCTCCGCGCGAAGAGGAAGAATTGGAGTCCGACGAGCGACGGTCAGGATTATTGTCGGAATCGCGCTGGTAATCCCGGTCGGTGGTACGGTCAGTGTTTTTGTCGGTGCTTCTATCGGTAGTTCTATCCTGGTTTCGATCTGAGTTTCGATCTGGGTTTCTGTCGTTGTTGCGATCGGTGTTGCGATCGGAATTTCGGTCGTAGTTGTCACCGGCCGCATCGTTTCTCTGCGCCTGGTCGGTGGTGATATGAACCTGGTAAAACCCTTTGGCATTCTGGAATGAATACTTATTCACGGTCATATAAAGCCTGCCATCGCGGTCGGCGCGGAACTCGCCGCGCGATCCCGGAGTGAAGACTTTGGCATCGCGGTTCTCGCCAATTGCCGCGATCAGTATGCCTTCCGGCGCATCAGGGGCCGGAGACTTGGGATCGACATGCCCAGAGAGCCCTTCTGGTCCGCTCGCAGTCCGACCATCCAGGTAAACAGTGCCAGAGGCATCTACGCGAACTCGCTGACCACGTTTCAGGTTTATGCCGGTATCGACCCAGTTGTCGCTGAGCGCCACGCTCAAATTCTTTTCAACGCCTGGAACAGCATCGCGCTGATCGGAGGAATCGGCTCGTTCGTGCCGGCCATCAATTACGATTCTGTCTATTTCTTTTGGGCTGAAATAAGCCAATTCGTACCCTGTGCGCGTACGCGGATTCGCGACCTGGACGACGAACTGGTCATTCTCAAACCGAATGACGTCGCCTTCGATCTTTCGTCCGTCTTTCAGGTAAATGGTGTCTGCCCAGCAAAAAGAGCCGACCAGAAAAACTAGCGCAAGGGAAGATATAAATCGCTTCATGCACCCCTCCAGGGTCTATACGGAAAATAAGCCTGCCGATGGCAACCGCACTGAAATAGTGGCTGAATCAACCTCTTTGATGTCTGAAAAGGCTAAATCGGTGCAATAGCGCAAAATTAACTCGGGAATTCTTTGGGTATTCTAACTTGACGAAGCGGGAATTTCCAGACGCGTAATAAAAAAGAGGTGATCGATGCCACCTCTGTATCTCTACAACTTAACCGACCGCGGTATTACGAGAAGATGTGTTTGACGCCGACTGCAAAGCTTTTCGCTCCGTGTCCGATTCCGGAACCCATATTGGAAAAGAATCCGCCGATGCCCTTGCCGGTTTTCGCCCCAAGTTTTCCAGTTCCTTCTCCAATGTCCTTGCCTGCGGAAATTACGTGTCCTTTCTTGATCTCGTGTCCGCTTTCAGAAGCCTTATCGCTGAATTCAGATGCGCCTTGCCGCTCTTCACTGCTCAATTTTTTTGCACCTTTTGAAGTTCCGCTGCTGACGCTCTTTGCGGCGTCTTTCGATCCCTGTCCGACCGTTTGCTGTCCAAATGTGGCAGGCGCAACTGATAACAGGAGAGCTGCTATGCTGGTAATTACTATCTTCTTGTTCATAATTTACCTCCCTGTAAATAAGTTCACATTGCGTCCGGTTCAAAATCCTTTTATCCACGGACGCAACCTCGCATCGCGTATCTATTCTGCAACCATAATGCCCAACAGGCCCGTGAAAAAATATTGGAAGAAATTTGACACTACAATCGTCTAATTCGCGAATCGAAAGGAGTAGCCATGAAAAACGCAAGACCGGTGTCAAATCTGCCAGAGCAGACTGAATTCACAGGCCGCAGAACCTTCTTAAAGTACCTTTCGCTGAGCGCAGCCGTGCCTGTTCTGCCCCTGGTGAGCGTGGCATGCCAGAAATATAATCAGGTAGCAGAAAACAAAGATGATTATAAATTGCCCCGAACTCCCGATCACCGGGCAATATGCGCTTCCTGCGCTACTCCGGCAAGTCTCTCGTCAAAAGTAACGATAGCATCGGCCAGCGAGCCGGGAGACCGAATGGTTATCTCGGGCACAATCTATCAACCGGATGGCGTTACGCCCGCAGATGGGATCGTTCTGTTTGTTTATCACACAGATGCAACAGGCTACTACAACAAACAGGACGATCCCTTTAGTCCAAGGCTGCGGGCCTGGCTGCGCACCGGCGCTGATGGCAAATACGAATTTCAAACGATAAAACCTGGTCCGTATCCACATTTTGCAACCCCGGCGCACATTCATGCGAGTCTTTGGGGTCCTGGCTATCCGGAATATGGCATTGATGAATATTGGTTCGAAGGCGATCCACGAATTAATGCGACAGAACGAGCTAAACTACCCGGCCGCGGCGGCTATAACAATGTCATTTCACTCAAACTTGATGGCGGTGGCGTGTTGCGTGGAGCGCGTGATATTAAAGTGGAGCGCGTGTAAGTAATCGTGGCGTGGACTTCAGTCCGCGCAAGTTGTAGCAGTGCTAGTGTGCTGGGTAAATGGTCATGCCAGTTCTATAATTGATTTATTACATCTGACCTTGAGCGTATTGTGTCTTGCGCGGACTGAAGTCCACGCCACGATTACGATCATTTCTTTTCTTTTAAAAGTTCGAGCGTGGGGGCGATATAGCCCTGGCGCGTTTTTATAATCAGTTTGCCTTCGCGTTTTTCAGCCTCAGGCGTGATCTCGACTTTCAGTTTACGATAGCTTCCATCGTGCTTTGGATTCGATGAAACATAGCCAATGGCATATCGCGTTCTGATTCGCGTGAGCAAATTGTCAAACTGGAATTCAGCGTTGTTCGGATTCACGCTGACGAATTCGCCGCCTGTTTCTTCCACTAACGACTTAACGTTAAGTGTACCCTGGCCAGCCGCTTTTGCCGCCCCAGAAATACCACCTAAAATGACGTTGCCCACGGCGCTGCACGAACAACTGACAATCATCGCGCAGATTGTACTGCCGGATTCCAGAACGGCCCTGTTGGCCTCATCAGTGGTCGGTTTTGTACGATTAATTCCCCTGTAGGTGTCAGTAAAAACTATTATCACGCGGCGGCCGGCCGGATTGGCCGCTGCGCGCATGTAAGCGGCTGCGTCGTAAAGTCCGACGTTGAAGCAATGATTGGGGATGCCTACGTCCATGTAAGGAATGCCTTTCAGTGCCTTGGCAGTTTTCGCTTTGTCGGTCTGAAACGCCTGCAGCAGTTGGGACTTGTCGGAGAAGACCATCACCGCGATTTCGTCTTCCGGCTTCAAACTTTTGATTGTTTCGTTGACGGCGGCTTGGACTTTTTCCGTGAATGGCTCGAGACTTCCGCGTCGATCGATCAGCAGTATTACGGATAACGGCAATGTATCCTGACTGAAGTTGGTAATCTTCTGCCTGACTCCGTCTTCGTAAACAACGAAATCCTCCTGTTTAAGCCGCCACGCGATCCGCTCCCCTTTTTGTCGCAATACTTGCGCGTCAAGAGTCACCAGGTCGACTTTAAGATTGATATTGTCGTCTTTCTTTTGATCGTTTGACTTTTGTTGTCTGGCCGTTATCGATACAGTCCAAATCAGAATCGGCAGTAGAGTCAGGAACAGTACAACTCTAGTCATTACTTATCCACCTTAGTCTTCTGTGCTGTGGCGGTAAAAATCATATCAACAGGAGATAAGCAGAGGTCTATCGGTTTTCGGAGTGGCAGCCGAATTATATCAGGAAACCTGCGTTTACGAGATGCGGCTTGAAACTCCGGTAAATTAATTTAGAACCGGAGAACTAATCCCGTACGTCCTAATGACGAGGATCGTTCACTAACTGGCACCTCACTTGCACTGTGACAGGCAACTAGCAGTTAAAGGGCTGACACGATGGAACAGTTTAGTGATGAACGAACGATGGGCGGCAACCGGCCGCTTTTAAAATTCGCGCAACGGTTCTCTCTCCTGGCAATTGCAACAATGGTCCTGACGGCGGCCGCAAACGGCCAACAAATGCCGGATTTCGCCAGTCGAGTCAAATACACGTTGCCTGTAACTGAATCAGCAGGAACGCAACCGGGATCAAGTCAAACACAAACGGATAAGACGAAAGATTCCCAGGCTTCTGATGGAACAGGAAAGCAGGAAGAGAAGAAAGAGCCGACCGACGAGAAAGCGGCCGTCAAGGTCAATATAATTACCGACAGTGCAATGACCTCCAGCCTGAACTATAAACCGATAACAAAAAAACAGCGATGGCAGCTTTACCTGGCCCAGGATTTCACTACGCCTGGCGCTTATTTAGGTGTGATTCTCAGTGCTGGCCTCGATCAGGCCGGAAACGATCCACCACAATGGGGACAGGGAGCATCGGGATACGCGAAAAGATTCGCTTCCAGATTTGCAACGAACGTCGTTCAGGGTTCGATTCAGTCAGCCGGATCTTATCTGTTAAAAGAGGACCCGCGATACATCAGCAGCTCGCGAAAAGGATTTTTGCCGAGAGCCGGACACGCGTTGATCTTTGGCGTATTAACTTACAACAACGAAGGTCACGTGACTCCGGCGATTGCCAACATCGGGTCTTACTACGCAGCCAGCATGATTTCAACCGCCTGGATTCCTGGTCACAGCACGATTAAATACGGACTGGAAGATGGGTCGGAGCAACTGGCACTGGGGGCAGCATTCAATCTGGTTCAGGAATTCTGGCCCGATATGATGCGGTTACTGAAAAGAAAATAATCAGAGAGACAGAGGCACGGAGAAAAGTAAAAATCTCTGCGCCTCTGTAGTGGAACTTATCTATTGGCCGTGCTTTTGTCGATACACAGACACGGCAGTGCACATGAACTGTTGAACCTCGTCGCTGAATGGCTTCGGAAAGCCTGACGGCCAGTTTGTCAAGTCCTTATACATCTTGTTCAAGTCTTCCTGAATCGCGGGATTGCCGCCGGTAAATCCGCGCACCAATTCAACCCAGCGAGCGGCGAGAGCCTGAACCTTGTCGCTAGCGGGATCTTCGCCGAGCGAAGCCTCAACTTCTTTTATGAGCTGCGCCCAGTCGCGCTGGCCTTTTTCAATCACTTCGCGAGGAACCTGACGGCTAGCAATCGCCTTTTGAGCTTCTTCCGAATAATATTTCTTAGTCCATTCCATATCTTTTGACATATTGATCACCTCTATGATTCTCGTGAAAGCTTCCGGACCAGGATTCCTGGTTGAATTCACAACGTATTCGGCCCAGTCGATTGCTTTGATAGCATCTTCCAGTTGTTTACGCTTTTCCTCGATGATTCTGCGCTGGAATCTGAGCGCTTTTGCCAAATCGAAATCCTTTCGATCCAGAAGCTTCTTAATTTGATTCAATGGAAACCCGATGAATTTTAGCGTCACGATCTGTTGCAGCCGAGCAAAGTCGCGCTCGCCATACAGGCGATAGCCCGCAGCGGTGCGCCCACTGGGCTTTAACAAACCGAGCCGGTCGTAATGATGAAGTGTCCGAACAGTTACGCCGGCGCGGTCTGCGAATTCGCTTGCCTGATAGACCTGTTTTACTGCTGCGCTCATCGGTGTTCCCCTTCCATTGTCAAAATAAGGTATGACGTTACGTCAGGCTCAAGAGATTTTTTCGCATTCTGAATATTTTTCAAAGCAGGAAAAACCACAGAGGCACAGAGACACAGAGAATAATATGAAAATCTTGAAGCGGAGATACATAAACCCTTCTCCGCTTTTCCGATCCTTCTTCTCTTCTTTTTGTAATTTTCTCAGTGTCTCTGTGCCTCTGTGGTGAATTTCTTTTTTCCACCGGAGATTTTCCGGCCAGAGTCAAACTCGCCTGCTCTAATCAATCGAAGGCAGCAAACCCAAAGCAGTTTCAGATTACCGGCCAGTCGGCGGCCGCGTAGTCGCCCCAACCTGCTAATAATCCAACTCACATAGAAAGAGGAGAATCGTAAACTATGAAAATTACACTGATCCACAAAGTACTCTTCAGTGCAATATTGGCTCTTGCGCTTGGCATAGGGGCATACGCGCAACAGTCGCCACCCACGACCACACAGAATTCCGATGTTAAATCGGATAAAAAAGATATTCGTGACGACAAAAAAGACATCAGGCAGGACCGTAAAGATGTGCGCCAGGACCGTCGCGACGTGAATAATGACAAACGCGATGTTAAAAATGACCGAACCGACGTACGCCAGGACACGCGCGATGTGAGAAAAGATGAGAGAGATCTCCGACAGGATAAGAAAGATGGCGCGTCACAGGCCGAACTCAAGCAAGATAGAAAAGATATAAGATCAGACAAAACCGATGTCCGCAACGATCGTAAGGACGTTCGTTCGGATGTAAAGGACCTTCACAAAGATCAGAAAGATGTTCGCAACGACAAGAAAGACATCCGAAAAGATGTTAAAGATGTCCGACAGGACCGTCGCGATCTGCGCCATGACAGAAGAGGCCACTAAAATCTGCCGTCAGGGGTCGGTGACCGGTTGTCATTGATCAGTTAAAGACTTTTCCGACCGCCGGTTACCTTTCCCAATCACTGACCCACTGATTACTGACAACTGATCACCGAGCCCTGACCACTGACCCCCGACCACTGTTTTCCGACCACCGACCAAGGCTTTTGGATTCCCAGGTATTCTGCACGCGCGCTTTCCAGCAGATCGAACCATCCGAGTCCCGGCAGGCGGCTGATCGTTCTGTCTACCCGTTTTGCAGCGCTTTCGCCTTCAACTCCAGCGAAGATGTAGGACATCAGAAATTGCACGTCGTCCAGTGGCTTTACGGCAGCTCCCACCGGTGACCAGAACTTGCGCAGCAATAGCGACGTCAATTTCTGAGCGCCGCGATTGGTCAATCGTTTTGCGGCCTGAATGTAATAGAAAGAGAAATGGCGCGATTCATCCAGCACTATTCTTCGCAGAATGGTTGCCAGAATCGGATTCTTTGTCTTTGATGCCAGCAAACTATAGCCGGAGAGCGTGGTCAGCTCCTGGATAGCGCCCCAGGTCATATGTGCGGCCACGAAATGCCGGGTCACTTTCGAAATAGCCAGGGTGACAATCGTTTCCAGCGATTCCATAAAACGCCGACCTTCGCCTAATTTTTGGACTCGCTGAGAGCCCACGGGAACTCCAGCGGCTCGGACAAATTTTTCCAGAGCCAGTCCGTGGTAAGTCTCTTCATAGAGCCAGCAGGCCAGAAACGAGGCGACTTCAGAATCTTTTGACGCGTCGGTATTCAACAGATCGCGAAGGTACATGATCGTGTACGATTCAATATCCATCATGTACTGGAGGCAGCGGATCTCGCCCGGGTCAATGGGGTACTTAGTGACATCATCCCAGTTGATATCGGATGTGTCTATTGCCTTTGAATTATTGAGATATCGCTCTAAATCGAATTCCGTCTTCACCGTCTTATCTTCCTCTTAAGACCTTTAAAAGATTTTGCTCGGCGAAGAATGAAGGAGATTTTACTCGCGGGTTTCTTAAGCTACTTACCGGGAAATTCCCGGATGCCTGAGATAATCGAGCGGCCACGCAAAGAAAAGGTCCTCCTCATGACCTTTGCTTACCAGCCTTCATTCCTCAAGAGCGTCTACAGTAACTTATACGGTATTGATAGAAGAACGGATTTTAGAATTATAAAAAACGACCATAACACAAAAGCGGCCCAAACAGGCCGCTTTTATGAGTCGTAAATTGCTGAACCGGACCGTCGATTAATGGCTCGGAATCTTACCTGTCAATTTAAGCTGATCCAAGCTCTGCTGAAGCGAGGCCAGATTTTCGTTGCTCGGGTTAATCTCTTTCAGCCTGTTGATGGTCACTTCAGCATTCCGCACATCGCCCTTGTCAAGGTATGCGTGAGTCATCTCGTGAAGCGAATCCTCATCTTTGGGCTGAATCGCAAGTGCCTTGTTAAATTGTTCGATCGCTTTATCGTATTGGCCCAGTTTTCGGTAAGCAGTGCCAAGACCGGAATAACCGATCGAGTTCTTTGGATCTGATTTAATAACTTTTTCGAAGAGCGGAACGGCTTCCTGGTTCTTGTCAGAGTCCAGCGTCAAACCGGCGTAATAGACGAGGTATTTGAATTCCATTCCGTCGGGTTTGATATCATAGGCACGCTTGAGATAGTCGTAACCCTTGTCTGTCATTCCGATTTGCAGGTACTGGTCGGCCGCCTTTATCTGAGCGTCATAATCCTTTGGATTGTCGTTGGCTTTTTGGAGGATCTCTTTAACCTGCGGCTGCATGCCACCACCACTGGCGGTTCCACCACCCGATATAGGAGGATGATCGGGAGGCAGGTTGCCACCGCCGGCAGGCGGGAGAGAATCAACTCCACCACCGGAAGATGATGCGGACACCGACATCGTCGCATTTGAATTGATACGGTTCGTCACGACAAAACTAACTACCAACCCAATCAGAAGTCCCACCAGAAAAAAGATGGTTTTATCCTTTTTGTTTGATTCCAGCTTAGCTTTTAAAAGATTTATTTCTGCGTTTTCACTGCTCATTACTGTCTCCTAAAAAAATGCCGCGATTTAAATTTAACTTCCTTGTACCGCGGCCTTTAATTGCCTGCGGCAATCCGGGCAGGGACAAGCCCTGCCCCTACAATCGTTCTATGCGTAAGAGTGCAAACCGGGAAGTAAGTAACTAACACCCAGGTATGTGAAGATCACCAGCAGGAAGCCTGCTATTGCAAAGTAGGCGCTCTTGCGGCCGCTCCATCCGTGAGCGATTCTCGTGTGCAGGAATCCCGCATAAGCCACCCAGGCTACGAATGCGCCGGTTTCCTTTGAATCCCATCCCCAGTACCTGCCCCAGGACTCGTTTGCCCAAACAGCGCCAGTCATAAGAAGAAGTGCAAGGCCGGTGAACGAAATCGCCGCTGTTTTATAGACCAAACCATCCAACTTTTGTAGCGAAGGCAATCTCGCAATCACGCGCTCTGTCCGGAAACTGAAAAGAATCACGAGGACTGACAGGACTATCAACGATAAGATCGCACCCATCTCAACAGGGTTGGAACTGGTGCCCAGCGTTAACCTTGGACCCGCTTGCGCCAGCCAGTCCTGAGCTACCGGCATCACCTGAGGAACGTTGGCGAAGGTTGCCTGCTTAGAGCCGAAATACTGAATGGCATCCAGGTATTTCATCTGAGAGCGTAAATCAATGCGAGAAGCGAGATTTGTCAAAGTCGCCATCTGATAGAAAAGAGCGACAATCGACAGCAGTTGCAGTACAGCCGCCGATCTGAATGCCATATGACCGTATCGCTTGAGATTCGTCTGGTTCTTATAGTAATCCCAGCCGAAGCAAAGAATCGCGGCGAGCAGTAACAAAGCTGCCAGCAACATCAGCGGACCAACCCAGGGAATATCGACCCTGAGCGGGGCAGGAGATAAACCGCCCTCTTGAGTCGGGGCCAGAACATCCATCGAATATTTGAACTGCGAGAACAACGAGAATGACCCGAATCGTCCAATGCAGGAATAAACGCCGACGCCGAATATAGCGACGAACAGCGCCATCGCCTCGATCTTCACACCATCTTTGATCAGATAAAGAACAGCGATGCTAAAGCAGACCAGTGTTACGCCATAGCTGAGCGATGCGATACCGACGTGAATTGGACGCCAGTAACTGTCCAGAACCGGAGGCAAATCGATAAAGGCTCTTCCAATGAATATCGCCAGCAACAGGATCAACGATGCCAGCAGCATCGAGATGCCCATTATCGCGCGCTGCTCTTTTTTGCGGCAGATTATAACTGTGGCCAGTCCCGCGCCCATCGCGAACGCCAGCGACAGATCATAGAGATTCGCAAACGGCACGTAACGGAATACCCAGCGAGCCCAGTGCTCGCGGTCGCCAGCTCCAACCCAACGCGTGCCCCACGATGCGATATTGAAGAAAAGACCTGACGACGCCAGCCACAATCCCCATCTGCCTAAAACAGTTTGATCGGCGTAAAGCTCGATCAACCCGATTACGGCGGCAAAGGAATAGGCAATCACAGCCAGAACTATCAACGTGCCGTCATAGAGGAAGCTGGTTTGACCCATCGTGACTCGCAGGAAAACAACCAGCAGAGCCCCCAGAATTGGCGCGGCTACTGGAATCCACTGACTTATATCGGATTTGATACCTGGCTTGCTTCCCGGTAAAGCGTTAACTTGACTTATGCTGCTCACAATACACCTCTCTACTCTGTAACCGGCTTAACAGCCGTGACTAAAGCCTTAAACTTCTGCTCGAATGCTGTCTTGTTCCTGTTTGTGTTTCCGCCTGCGTAGATCTTATTTTTGCCATCTTCGTCTTTTTCAAAGACGAACCAGACTCGCTGATGCTGGAAGAAGAATACGCCGACCAGTGTTGCAGCCAGCATCGCAAAGCCCAGGTAAACAATGCGAGCTCCTGGATCATACTGAATCTGGATTGTGTGGCTGCCACCCACCTTCTCGAAGTCTTTGATCAGAACCGGAGCGTCGCCGATCTTAGACGCGGCCTTTGTTTCCGCGCTGACGCCTTGCGGATCAGGCTTGGCAAATGCAACCACGTCTTTTGACTGACCGCCAGGTGAAGTCACATTCAGCAAGGCCGCCGGGTTGTTATAGTCAGTAGGCGGCTCGTTGCTCTTGGTATTGAGATCGCCGGCGAAATTGGCGAATTTGACCAACGTGCCATCGGCAAGCTTCGCCGTTTGATTCTTGAGAATAGTTACGACTTCGGCCGGAGCGTTCGGGTGCTGAATCTCAATCGTAACGCTACGGGCGTTTGCCGTATTCTGGTAGCTTTGCTGGAAGAAACGATAGCCGCGGAAATCGTACGGGTGATTCATGTGTATGTCGCCATCAGCCTGGTGTGTGCCATCGCTGATTTTGACTCTAGTGAACCAATCAAAAGTGTTCTGTGCGTCCAGCGTGCCGTCTTTGTTAATCAACGTCTGCTGAATATCGCTGCAATAAATATTAAAAGGCAATTGCTGTTTGTTGGCTATTGGCTGGAACTCGTTGGTCTTTGTATTCAGAGCAAAATCGAAAACTTCTATCGAGTTTTCCGTGTGGCCAGGAGCGAGAACCATCGCGCCTGTGTAGGACATTCGCCAGGTCAGAAATCCGCCCGCGAAAATGGTCAATAATGCGACGTGAACGGCATAGGCGCCAAGGCGATTCCAGGAACCGCGCTCGGCGAAAACTGTCGTGCGTTTCTCTTCGCGCGTGATCGTTGGTTTCAGTTTGAACTGTTTGCAAACGGCGGCGACTTTTTCGGGCTCGTCCGCGCTGCCGTCGCTTTTCAATGTCGCATTGAAGGTTTGGGTCAGAGCGTGAGTCTTTGACGCCGAGAGCTTCTTGTTCTTGATGAACTTCCAGGCTGAAGGAAATCGGTCTATCGAAGCAAGGATAATATTGACGCTCAGCAGCGCGATCAAAGTAATAAATGTATATGAGCGGTAGATATCAAAAAGATTCAGGATGTTCCAGCCTTCGAGTTTCGCGCCCGTTATGCTTCTGATCAGGTTGAGAATCGGATCGGAGCATATCGCTTTCGTCGCCGGAGTCAACGTGCTGTAATAGACGTCGAATCCTTCGACGCTGACCTGAACGATGATCATGCCCAGCATGCTCATAACGATCAGGATCACCAGCAGGGTTATTCCGAACCGGACACTGCTGAGCTGCCTCAGTATCGAGTCCAGAATGCCTTTTTTGACCTTTTCGGGTGTTTCAGACTTTGCCTTGGCAGCCGCGGCCTTTTCCATCTTTATTTCAGTCTTCGTCGATGTTGCCATGAAAATTCTCTGTTCAAACAAAATCAAAATTTCTTCGTAAGCAAATACGAAGCTGTGTTCTAAGTCACATTATCGCCGCACTCCGGTAATAAAGCTGTATCGGGAAAGACATACAAATGTGATGGCTGTCACAAGTCAAGCAATCAACTATCGGCAATGAATAAGTTCCCTTGTATAAGACACTTGCTTGAGAAAAGCCGTGCATATTATACCGCCTTTTCGGCGATTTGCTGATAGTTGATTGCCTTTTAACACTAGAATCCCGGTCAAAGAACTGGATTTAAATGTCTTAGCCCTTCTTTTCGTGGCAATCCGCGCAGTTTGTCGGACCTTTCTTCATCTTCTTATGGCACTCGATGCACCCTGCGCTATTGGTATCGTTGTTAGGGTTGCCGTGAAAAGCGTCCTGCACGTTTGCCTCATCACCGGATTTGGTGCTCGGGTTCTTGTCGTTACCCTCTTCTTTGTGGCATTCCGTACACTTCTTTACTGGCTCGCTCTTGGCGTCCTTGTTGGTGTGATGGCACTGTTCGCAGCTCGAGGCGTAAGACGCCTGGCTGTGTTTTCCGTGATCGAAATTCTTTACCGGACCCCATTTTTTGTCGTGGCCAAATGCGGGTGAAACGCTGGGATCCCCCAGGACTATTACGCCCTTGGGAGCATCATCCACTGTTCGATACATTGGGCGATGCACTGGCGCGGCAAATGCGACCGCTAAACAGGATGCGATCACAAACAAAACTAGCGTAATCAACTTCATAAATCGACCTGCCTCCGAGTTAGTTTTTTCAAATTTCTCGATCATTTATAGCCAAGGTGGGCCGTTTCTGGTTCCCATCCTGGGCTGACTTCAACAAAACTCGCCTGAAAAGTAGCGCGATCTTTCCAGATTGCGCCGGTTATACAACATTCGTTTCAATTCGCAACGCGCAAACACGGATGCGCGGTTGCATAAAATCAATTACGTTTCTCAGCGTGCGCAATCGGGACGAATGCGCTACGACCCAGGCGCCTTTACACTGTCGCCATGGCATTTGGAGCAATTGTCGAACGTGTCGCCAAACGCTCGACTGCCATTATGGCAACTGAAACAGGTGCTCTTGTGATTTGCCTTCCACAACGGCTTTGATGGCGGTAAAGAGTCCCGTCCGGCCAGCGTATGACAATCCGAACAAGCCGATCTTTGATCGTGCAAATTATGACTGAACCTGTATTTGTAAAACGCGCTGGCTTGCATAGAGGCAAAAGATTTAACGAACCCGTTCGCACCCGGATGGCACGTTACACATCCGCTCTTTTGAGATGCAGGTGAAGCCACTCCGGATGTGTGACATATGTAACACTCAGGATGACCGGGCATGGTTTCCGCGGCAGATGTAACCTTGTGGCAGGTGTCACACTGAACTTTATTGCCGGCGCCAGGCATCAAATAACCCATGTGATTTTCGTGCTGTTTACTGTCGAAACTAACGTCAAAACTGGTTCGGACCGGGAATGAATCAACCGCGGGCGTTCTACTCTTCACGTCCTGATGGCAGTTGGCGCAGATCACCAGCGGTTGCGAGGTAAACTGCGTTACGTGGCAAGTGATGCAAGCCGAGTGGCCAGGCAATCGCGGTGTAGTGCCCATGGTTTCCTGCCTTTTATGGCAGTCATCGCAATTGATGGCCTTGTGCGCCGCGCTGGTGTGCGAGAAGTGACGATAATCGACGGACTGAGCGTGAGCGCGAGGCCGAACCATAACGCCGACAAAAACCAGAATTGCCAGTACCAGACAGATGCGAACCAAAGGTTTCATTTACACGAGTGCTCCGGCCAAATTTATGAAAGTAACGATACTGTATGAAAGGCTGTACCAAAAGCCAGAATCGCCGCTGGAATTGGCCTTTATCACAATCTTAGATTCTGCACAATCACAGTCTTTGAAAGGTTTACGATTAAATACAAATGTGCCGATTAAGTCGCGGTCCGCGCTGCGGCCGGGCAACGTTAACATTGCGTTTTTGCCCGTGTGGCAATCGGCACACGATGTAGGACCTTTGCCTTTCGCTTTGTGACAGTTGATACATCCCGCACTGTTCAGCTTATCCGCGCCCCCGTGAAATGCGGTCTGAAAATCGATGATGTCACCGCTCGGAGCTTTTGCTCCGGTATCGTCGTCTTCAGTCTTGTGACAGGACGTGCATTTGGCGACCGGTTCAGCGGGATTACCTTCCAGATTTGTGTTTTTGTGATGACAAGTCTCGCACCGCTCCGCGTGCGACGCCTGTGTATGGGTTTCGTGGCTGAACGGAACGGCCGGCTTCTTATTTGCTCCAAATAGAGGAGGCTGACCAAGCAACATCACTCCCTTTGGCATAACGCGCGTTCCGCCAGAAGGAGTTGCGGGGTTGGATGGCGTAACCGGCTTGTCCGCGGTCGTATTAGGTTTCGAAGTAGTGTCGTCCGGCTTCTTTGTCGGCTGATCGGGCGGTTTGGTCGTAGTATCTGCCGGTTTTGTCGGTGTTGTGGTAGTCGCCTTGCCCGCGTTTGGATCAGTTGTTGTAGTTGTCGTCTTGTTGTCCGCCGGTTTATCTGCTGGCTTATCAGCAGGCTTGTCAGCAGGTTTGTCTGCCGACGGAGCACTGTCGCCAGTATGGGAAGGCGGAGGCGTAAAGCTGATCGCCTGAACTTTTGCCAAAGTGTGACACTTCAGACATTTCACGTTCTCGGGTTTCACTGTCGGCCGCGGTTTCTTGCCGTCACTGGCGTGACAATCAATACACGCCGAAAACTGCGGCTCGTTTAATTTCGTTTTCTGATTGATCAGCAAATCCGATCGCGACTGCGCGGTTAAGCCCGAAACGTGGCACTGCAGGCAAAGATACGGACCTTTTTGATCTGTGATCTGTTGTTCGTGGGTTTTATGGCTGAACGGAGGATTCTTTGGCGCCTCCGGAATTACCTCTTCACGCTTAAACCAGTGAACTGCAGGAGTCTTGCCGTTTGAATGGCATGCAGTGCACTTCAGCGCATAGCTATCGCTTTTCTCATTGACTATATCCGGATTGAAATGGCAGGCGAAACAGGCCTTGTGAGCAGGCGCACTCTCCGTCACTCCGGCGCTATCTGAAACGTGGCATTTTGTACAGTCGAACTTAACAGCGGGCTTGGGTTTCGGCTGAGGTGCAGGTTGCGTTTGGACGAATGAAGCCAGCCTGAATGTAAACTTCTCATTACCCAGATTTTGACTGAACGCGTTCGGGTAAGTCTTGAAGTAGCCCGCATGCTCCTTATGTGAAAACTCGTCGCCAAATTGGGACTGCGCTTGATCCGGATTCGGAAACGACTTCACTTGCGGCTTCTGCTTCGTAGGCTTTGGTACCTCGTGGCAGATTGTACAGATTGCTGCTCCGCCGCCCGACGCTCCGGGACCGCCAAAGAACTCCGCCTGATGACACTTTATGCAGGCAGAATGATACTTACCCGCGCCATCTTTCTGGGGTCCAGTCGGATCTTCAACCGGAAATGAATTCGGATCTGGATTGTCTTTTGTAACCAGATGACAGTTGGCGCAGGTTAAATCCGTACTCTGGCTTTTGCCCGCTCTATCTTTATAGCTCACTTTCCCGCTGTGGGAAGAATGTAAGAACGTGACCGATTTCGAATTGGAGGTTTGTGTGGAACCTGAAGCCTTTTTGGATGAACCGCGCCTCTGGCTGAATGAGCTTTCGCGGTTATCCTCCCGGCTCGGCATTGCCGAATCGGCGTGGGAAGCATTTGCCGCCTGTATCAAGACATATAGAGCGACGACGGCCAGTTGAATGACCGCAATCCAGAGACTCTTTTTCCAGCGTCTGGTACTTAACATAATCAGATACCCGCCATTAGCTTTTATAAGCCAAAGCAATTTCCGCTAATTCGAAGAGCTGTGGTGGAATTCGTAATCGACTTCCTCACCTGCGCTCGGGCGTCTCTAAAATCAGAATTGTTCTTTGAATCTAACATGATGGCCGCAATTTTATCGTCAATTGATTTGGGTAAAAAACCGCCGGAGACGGCATGAGCAAAGCGGTCCAATTCCATTGACGCTCCTCACCTTAACCAAAATCGCGTGGGTTGCTGGTGTTATTGAAACCAGAAGAAAACCACAGTCAGTTTTCCGCTAACCCTAAAAACTTGACGGGCCGATGATTACTGACCGGAACTGTGAAAGAATAACATTAATAAAAACGGTTTGTCCAACCGGATTTGCGGCTTTGAGCTCATTTTTCACTGAATCGACGGCCAGGAATGACGATATAGATTCCTGACAAGTGCGGTAGCCCTTTGTAAATCCGACAACGGATTTTGTGAAACAGTTTCGTACGCTTCTAATTAACTCTTTTGATTTGAGTTATAAGCAGATAGAACGGATGTAAGTTTGTCGATAATGTTTCCAAACCCCTTATGAAACTGGGCTGCAATGCCGAAAAAGTACCCGAGAGCTTGTGACGAGTCCGGAGGCGGGTGAATGGGTAGCAGCAGTATGATAGAGCAGTTGGCTAAGCGTCTGGAATCCGCTATTGAACCCAAGCTTGGTCATTTCGAACAAGAGCTGCAACAACTTAGACGCGACATAAAGGCTGTAGCCGAGGAGCTTGCAGCCACGGTCGTATCCCACACCGGCAGCCGGTCAGGCGCAAACCTGGGATCGTTAAAGAACGCTGTCCTTGAAATTCAACGACAAAGCTCTCAACCGGATGCTCTGAAACTTCTTGCCGATCAGGCGGCCCAGTTCGCGCCCAGAGTCCTGTTGATGGTCGTCAAAGGAACTAACGCCCTGGGCTGGATCGGTCACGGCTTTTCCAGCGCTATCAATTCGAATCTGCGCAACCTGAGCGTTCCGTTAAACACAAATTGTATCATCCGGGAAGTCGTTCGGATGCAGGAACCGGTGTTATCCACGCCTGCTGAGTATCCTGAATCAAGCCTGTTGCTGGACAAACTCGGCGCTGCAATGCCAAAGACCATAGCGGCTGTTCCATTGCTTGTCAGAGGTAAAGTGGCTGGCGCAATTTACGCCGATTCAGGCGACGGTGGACAGATTCAGATCGATGCTCTGGAAATGCTGAGCGCAGCCTGCGGCGTGACTCTTGAAATAATCCTGCTGGGCGGGCGAAAAGATTCCCCATCCACGAACGGCGCGAAACCACCGCAGTCCGCTTCGGGTCCGATGCGACCAGAGCCATCGTTCGGAAATGGCAGAGCGCCATCAGCCAGCTCGATCTTTGCGCAGACGAATTCCGGACCATTCGAACCGCCGGTTACCAACGATTCAGGCGAAATAAAGACGACGGAAGTAGAAGAAGCCGCCAGGATCGCGCGACTGCTGGTTCAGGAGATCGTGCTTTACAATCAGGCTGCCCTGGACGAAGGCCGCAGATCCAGGGATATATACAACCGCCTGCGCGATGACATCGATCGAAGCCGCGCGGCATACGACCGCCGAGTCTCACCCAAAGTCGGCGAGGACTTCTTCTATCACGAAATGGTTACGGTTCTCGGTGAAGGCGATCCCAGCCGGCTGGGCAGCAACTGTCCCGGACCGCGCGCTATCATGTAAAATCCCTACCAGGCAATTCTCAACTATTTGACCCAGGGCAAACGCATCTTAAGTTGTTAAGACTTTTATGAGATAGCTGTCCAGCCAGCTGGCCTTGAGACGTTTGGCCCTGA
>Ga0070741_10008451_pt1 | contig 20654 bp, 18 predicted proteins | sample Coa_R1_4_FD_66440 | JGI IMG/M metagenome (GOLD analysis project Ga0070741, IMG submission 66440) | Surface soil microbial communities from Centralia Pennsylvania, which are recovering from an underground coalmine fire - Coalmine... | ecosystem: Environmental > Terrestrial > Soil > Unclassified ...
CTGGCCTCGATGCCACGCGCAATGTTGGCGTACGCGACGGAAAGATTGCCCGGATCTCGTCCGAGCCACTGAGCGGACGCCGGGTGATCCGTGCCAGCGGCCTCGTGGTGGCTCCTGGATTCATTGATCTGCACCAGCACGGCCAGGACATTGAAAGCCAGCGCGTCAAGGCGCTCGACGGCGTAACCACCGCGCTGGAACTGGAAGTGGGTGCGCCCGATGTCGCCCAGTTTCTAAAAGCGAAAGAGGGGAAGTCCCTTATTCACTACGGCACTTCGGCCAGCCATGCGGCGGCGCGGGCTTTGATCTTTGGAACGCCGCTACCCGCGGGAGAAATCCTGCCGAAGAACGGGCCCGCCACCGATCAGCCCGCGAGTCCGGACCAAATCGTGCGCATTGAAGAGCGGCTTCGCTCTGAGCTCGACGCGGGCGCACTTGCGATCGGCATGGGAATTCAGTACACGCCTGCAGCCACCCGGCTGGAAGTCATTGATATGTTCCGTCTAGCCGCCGAGCGGAGAGTGCCGGTGTACACGCACGTGCGCAGCTCGAGCCGCGTCGATCCCGGGTCCTCGATCGAATCCGTGAGTGAAGTGATCGGAGCGTCTGCCATTACCGGTGCTTCGCTCCACATCGTACATATCAACAGCTCCTGCCTGCGTGACGCGCTGGAATGCCTCTCCATGGTCGAAGGCGCACGCGCGCGGGGGCTCGATGTCACCACCGAAGCCTATCCCTACATCGCAGGAATGACCTTTATCAACTCCGCGCTTTTTAACCCGGGCTGGCAGGAAAAAGAAGGAGGCATCAGCTACGGCGACCTGGTTCTCCCCAACACTGGCGAGCACCTCACCAAAGAACGCTTCGAGGAACTCCATAATTCAACCACTCCGCAGACCGTACTGATCTTCTCCAATTCTCAGCCAGTGATCGACAAAGTTATTCCTCACCCACTGATAATGATCGCCAGCGACGGCTTCCCCGGCCATCCTCGTAACGCGGGGACCTATTCGCGCGTGCTAGCCCAATACGTAAGAGGAAAGGGAACAATCACGCTCATGGACGCGCTACGGAAGATGAGTCTTATGGCGGCGGAGATGCTGGAGCGCTCCACGCCTGCCGCTCACCAGAAAGGCAGGCTACAGGAGGGTGCCGACGCTGATATCGTCGTCTTTGACGCGGCGACTACCAGCGATCGCGCCACATTCGAGAAACCTATGGAGCCGAGCATAGGAGTGCACTACCTGTTGGTAGCAGGAACTGTGGTCGTCGACGATGGCACAGTCGTTCGCGACGTATTCCCGGGCAGAGCGCTCGTGGGCCCGATGAAGCGCGCCACTTCGAACAAATAGCTAAGCTCATGCGCTCGCCAGCTTTGGCGACCACCTGTTTACCAGATCTCCGAGCCGTTCCAGCGCCCTTGGAAATTTCTCTGCGGCGGCCGCAAAACCCAGACGGAAGTGAGAAGGTGTTTCGAAGCAATCGCCCGGGGCGAGCAAAATGCCCTGGTCCGCCGCTGCCTGGCAGAAGGGACGCGCGTCTTCTCCGCTCACCAGCCATGGAAATGCGGTCATACCTCCCTGCGGCCGAATCCATCCCAACACATCGCCGTGCTCCGACATGAATTGATCGAGAAGCTGCAGGTTGCGCGTGGCTGTTTCCTGCGCCTTGCCAAGAATAACGTCTCGGCGGCGGATGGCAATCTCGGCCAACATCTCGCCAGTCGTACCGTTGCAGATTGAAAAGTAGGCGCGGGCTGTCCAGTATTGCTGGCGCCGCTTGTCGTCGTGCTCGATCATCCAACCGGTGCGCACGCCGGGTATGGAGAATGCTTTCGAGAGGTCGTGAATGACTGTGGCTCGCGGCAAGCGCGCAGCTGATGTGGTCTTGCGGCCGTGATAAATGGGATGGTAAACCTCGTCGCTTACGAGTTGAATTCCCCGCTCGGCCGTGAAGGTATGTAGCGCTTCCATGTCGGCATCGCTGATGGTGGCTCCCGTCGGATTGTGGGGGCAGTTGATGAGAATGAGCTTGCTGTTCGAGTCAGCCAGGCGCTTGATCTCATCGACATCGATGCGGAATCCATTTTCGCGTCGCACCTGATAGAAGCGAGTTTCGATGCCGAGCGATTCAGGCAGCGCCGAAAACGTGGTGAATCCGGGAAGCGGCAGAATGACGTTGGCCCCGGGCTCGTCCGCCAGCCACATCATCGCCACCAGCGCTTCCGATGCGCCCGTCACGACCTGGACCGAGTCCACCGGAACGCCTTGCATTTCCGCGATTGCTTCGCGCAAGGTGTCCGCGCCCGCTGGTCGGCTGTAGACGAGTTTGTGATGCAGAAAGCGATGGCGCGTTTCTTCGTCCGCAAGAGCGAGGATGTCATTCACCGTCCAAGTGGGACCGGTGCTGGCAGCGAGATTAAACTCGATCCCATGTTCGTACTGGTCGAGCCAGGTGTCGAGCAGGAAAGCCTTGAGTCGCATCATGGCACCTCGTGGGCAGTTGCCTCAAGCTATAGATTTGGCGATTGCGCGAATGGATGGATTTTAGTTCGCGAATGGCGCTGCGCCTCTGGCTGTGGAAGTCTACTCCACGGCAGGATCAACACTCACCAATGATCACCAGAGGTCACTTTAGGCCAAGGCGGCGGAGGTGGGTGCGCCCGGCGGACGGGAGCAAAGCTGCGCCCCAGCGATAACAAACCAAACAGCCTGGCCCAATACAACAACAGCCATGCCGTGAATATTCATCCGCAGATGGCCGATAACAATGCCAAGTATGATGACCGGACCAACGACGCAGCCATAGGTGGCGACCCTTCGGTCGAGGCCCCCGTTGCGCAATGCAGAAACCGACCACAGGAGAATGGCCAGGGAACCAGCGACCGAAAAGATTCGGGCAAAAGCCTGATTGATCTGAAAGATTCCGTCGATGACGATTTTCCGCTGTTGAGCGTCGGCAGGAACATCATGAGCCATGTGGCGCATAATACCTGGGACGACGAACCCGCTGACCGCCGTGGCAATGAGGGCGGATATGCAGGCAAACCCATAGGTGACGAGAGCAGCGAATGCGATCCGATCCGGGCCTGCAATACGCCTTGTGAGACCGCAAGCTCCCAGAAACAGCATGACGAAGCTCAGCATAGCCAGAGAGTGCGCGATTGCGGAAGCTATCGCCAACCGCATCACCTGGTCGACCGTGAGCGAAGGCCCGGCGACAGGATGTATCGCCATAGTGACAACTCCGCCCAGGGAACCTAGGATAAGGGCAATTCCAGATTTGCGATCGTCTGACATATTGCACACTCTAGCGAGAAATCGGCCGCGGCGGATACGACGTTCTCGAAAGTCTTTGCGATACGGAACAAAAGGGCCGGATATGTCCCGGAGCATGGCGCGGTGAACGTGGAGAGATCCCAAAAAACAGTTAAGCCGCCTGCCCGGTCGGGTGCAAAGATGGACCGGCGAGTTCTCCGGTCCCGTGATGCGCTGGGCGATGCTCTCGTCTCTCTGATGCATGAGAAGCATTTCGAGAACATCACCGTTCAGGAGGTGCTGGATCGCGCCGGCGTGGGCCGCTCGACCTTCTATGCACACTATCGAGACAAGAATGATTTGTTTGTCAGCGATGTGGAGGATTTTTTTGAGATGTGCGCGAGCCTACTGAAGCGGAATGGTGCGAGCGCCCAGCGCCTGGCGCCGGTACGCGAGTTCTTCGCGCACGTCCGCGAGGCTCGTAACTTTTACACGGCCTTGGTGACCTCAGGTAAGGTGAATGATGTTCTGGCGCTGGGACGAGGATTTTTCGCACGATCGATTGAGGAGCGCTTAAGAGGGGCGGGGGTGCAGATGGATGGGACACGGCGGGCGGCCCAGGCACACGCGCTAGCCGGGAGCTTGTTTTCACTGCTTGAATGGTGGATCGATAAAGGCATGAAACCAGAGCCCGCGGAAATGGACGAGGTTTTTCATCGCTTGGCTTGGAATGGATTGAAAGAGCGGTGATCATCCACGAAACTGCGCCGCAGGCCCGAATCGGCGAGACGGCCTGGAAAACGTGATGAACAACCGCAAGCGGGTCCAGTAGGTACACTAGGCGAATGAGAATTGCTCCAATCGTCCTGCTCCTGATCTCGGTCACATCAATATCCATTGCGTGCTGTGCACAAAGCAGCGATAAGCTGAAATTCGACATTGGCGCGGTGGACAAAAGCGCCGATCCCTGCGGGGACTTCTATCGGTATGCGTGCGGCGGGTGGCTCAAGAAGAATCCAATTGCCCCGGACCGCTCCTACTCCGCCGTATTCCAGCAAATGCGAGAGATAAACCAAAAGCGAGTCGGCGAGATTCTGGCACGGGCAGCCAGCGCACCGCAAACCAATAGGGAGCGGAAGATCGGGGATTATTTCGCCTCCTGCTTGGATGAGAAAACGATTGAAGAAAAGGGGCTACAGCCATTGGAGGGGGATCTGGCGAGGATTGATGCGATGAAAAATCCCGAACAACTGGCGAATGAAGTTGCTCGGCTGCACAAGATTGGCGCCTCGGCTTTGTTCTCGATGGGCGCGGATCAGAAACTGGAGGATGCCACTAAGGTCATCGCATATCTCGACCAGAGCGGATTAAACCTGCCTGCACCGGAACACTACACGTCCCAAAGCGCCGACATGGTCAAGATGCGCGCAGAGTACCGGGCACATTTGGAAAGGGAATTCGGGTTGCTAGGCGAAACGACCGAGCGGGCGAAGGCGGAAGCCGAGGACGTAATCAAGATTGAGACTGTACTGGCGCGAGCTGAACTCGGTCCTGTCGAACGGCGCGACAGAAAAGCCTGGTACCACCTCATGCAGTTGCGCGATTTGGCGACAATGGCGCCCGAATTTCCATGGAAGCAATACTTTTCCGCAATCGGATTTGTGCCGAGCGCCGATATGAATGTTGCCGTTCCGAAATACGTGCAGGCGATTGGTGAGTTGATGAAGACCATGCCTATTGCGGCATGGAAGAGCTATCTGCGATGGGAACTCGTACGGGCGGCGACACCGGCAATGCCGAGTCGCTTCCGCGATGCCGAATATGATTTTTATCAGCGCACGCTGGGCGGCGTGAGGGAGCAAGCATCGCGGACCAAGCAGTGCACCGATCTGACCAATCGCGATCTAGGTGAGGCGGTAGGAAAGGAGTACGCGCAGCGCTACTTTCCGGCATCGAGTAAACGGCAGGTGCTGGACATGGTAAATCGGATCAAGCAGGCATTTCGAGATGACATGGAGCAAATCACCTGGATGGAAGCGTCGACCAAGAGGGAAGGGTTGCGCAAGCTGGAACTGCTGCGGGCCATGATCGGATATCCCGACCATTGGCGCGACTACTCGCACCTGGAGATCCGACGGGGGGATGCTCTGGGCAATGCGTTACGCGGACAGGAATTTGAATTCCAACGACAGATCGCGAAAATCGGGAAACCGCTGGACCGAGGCGAATTCTACGAGTCGGTTCAGGGGGTGGAAGGATATCACGACAATCCGTTGAACGTGATTGTTTTCACTGCAGGGATTCTGCAGCCGCCGTTTTTTGATCCACACATGGATGACGCCGTGAATTTTGGATTGGCGGGAGCGGTGATGGGCCATGAGATGAGTCACGCCTTCGACGACAAGGGCCACCAATTTGACGGCGAGGGCAACATGCGCAACTGGTGGACGAGGGAAGATGCGCGGCATTACAACGAACGCGCAGCATGCTTCGTGCGGCAATATTCGGCATATCCGGCCATCGACGAATTGAAAGTAAATGGGGAACTGACGCTGGGCGAAAACATCGCTGACAACGGTGGCCTCCAACTTGCGCACATGGCGTTTGACGCCGAGCCGCATTCATCGCAGGCGGCCGACGGCTACACGGCAGATCAGCGTTTCTTTCTCGGCTGGGCGCAGTGGCGATGCATGAACGTCACGGAGCAGAAAGCACGAGAACTGGCGCGCGACGATCCGCATTCCCCAGGCAAATGGCGGGTAAACGGGGTGGTCAGCAACATGCCAACTTTCCAAAAGGCATATGGATGCAAGCAGGCCGACGCCATGGTAAGGCCGGAGCCGTGCAGGATTTGGTGAGTTTCTAAATCTGCGAAGCGATGAGGCCGGCTCTTCACGGCGCGAAACGCGATAGACAGTCAACGCTTATCCAGGCCCGCGAACATGATGGCAACGCTGACTAGCAAGACAAGCAGAACGACGAGAGCAATAATAAACATCCACTGCGACACGAGAAGGCCACCAAAAATGAATTTTGTAGGCCCCTACGGCAGCCCCTCTCGTTGCCATAATGGGTTCTAATCTGGACGAAGCATACACCCAACGAACCAGTTTCAACGCATAAAAATCACCGCACCGTTTTAGCAAGTTCCGGGAGATCCTTGCACGAGGTTGAAAAGAACTGCTTCGGGTGCGACAAGCAGCAAGCACGTTGCCCGTCACTGCAAAGGGCGGGTGAACGTCGCGCGCTGAACAGCCCTGCTGAACCCTGAATTCTGGGCAGGCCGCTCTAGAACCCTGGCGCTTTCTCCTTGGTGTAATCACAAACCCCGTTTGTCGGTTGAATGGGGAGCGGCGGCGGAGTCAGCCAATAGGCATTTGAAAAGTCGAAGAACTCCATCATGTCGTCAGCCGCAGCATCTCGCGCCGAGAGCGCGGGCACAGTAAACCGGACCTCGATGAGGCGCAGGATCGAAGTAAGGTCACGCCAGGTGTGAGAGACGTAGTGTGGGCGCACCCATGGGGAAACCACAGTGATGGGGATGCGAAACGAACCATGGGCAAAATCTCCATACTTGTCCTGAGAGCCCAGCATCGGCGCAATGTTGTCTGGCTTCATCAAACTGGGCGGAATCACGTGGTCGTAAGAACCGCCAGCTTCATCGTAGGTGAGGATAAAAGCCGAAGATCCCCACGATGGACTTGTCAGCAAAGCGTTAATGATTCCGGCCACATCTGCTGCTCCAAGCTGAATGTTGTTGCCGGGGTGTTCGTCCAATCCTGAGGGTCCGGCGCGCTCAATGAAAAGCACGGAAGGCAAAGTGGCTTCGCTCTGCAGGTCCGTGTAGTACTGGGAAATTGGGAACATCTTATCTGCATCTCTTAAATATGTGGACCACTGTGGCAGATACGATCCATTGTCCTGATAGTAATAACGCCAGGAGACTCCCGCCGCGTCCATGTTGTCGAAGATTGTCGGCTGTGTCCAGCCTCCTTCAGGAGGAGGGTCAGCATAGATATGTCCAAACGAAGTCGCAGCGAACAGGTACATGCGATTGGGATTCGTATTTGACTGCACGGAGGAGAAGAACCTGTCGCTGGTAGCGAATTGTGTCGCCAACTCGTAGTAGTAAGGCAACTCCGTTTGATCGTAGTAGCCGATGGCACGCGTGCCGGTGGGATCAATGGTCGAGGGCACCGACGTGCTGGTCTGCAAAAATCCATCCATTTTGCCGCCATCGACGTCGGTGTGAGTTTCATTCCAGGCTGGACTCAGGTTCTCCGTGCACACTGTCTTGAAGTGGAAGGGGTGTACCAACTGCCCGAGCGTATTTGGCAATGCGGCGTTTAGAGGGACGCCGTCGATACTATTGGGAAATCCTTTGGATACGCGGTACTGGCCTAGCCGGCCGAAATAGTTATCAAAACTTCGGTTCTCCTGGACCATGAAAATGATGTGGCGGAGATTAGTGAGTCCGGAATTTGTGGTCACAGTAAAGGATCGTGTCGTACTGAAAGAGGCGCCGTTCTGGTCAGTTGCGCTTAGCGTGAGGGTATGCTTCCCCGACCTGAGCGAGGTCAGATACGCGTCCAGAGTCTGGGAATTTGTTTGATATAACCGCTTGCCATTTTCAAGAATCGTTATGCTTTGCACAGGACTAGAGTCGGTAGTGCCGGCGACGAAATGCACTGGCAGACTAACGACCGAGGACGTCCCCGGAGTGCAGATGGTTATGGATTGATTGTTTTGATTCAGATTGCAAGGCGGCATCATGGAGACGTTGGGCACATCAGTTTTAAAAGTAGCTCCCGTGCTGTCCCAGGCCTGCACGGTGACCAAATGGCTACCGCGAGACAAATTTATGTAGGTATCGAGCGTGGCAGCGTTTGTCTGAAAGACGAGTGCATTGTCGACGTAAATCTGCAGGGTGGTGACCTGATTTGAATCTGTGGTGCTCGCCGTAACGTGAGTAGGTGTCGGAACAATGCTATTGGTGGTCGGCGAGCAAACGGTTACAGATGGGTTAATCGGACCCGGAGTGCAGCTCGTCTGGACCGAGGCGAACGCAGGGATTGCAGTCGCAATCAGTGTCAAAATCGCAATCCGGAGCACGCACCAATATTTCAGTAACATAATTCCTAACTCCTCAACTTTCGGAGAATATCCTGCGGCTCAAGTTTCAAGGGGGAGCTGGCGAAACGCGATGGGGGTGAGATGTACCTCGAGTCCAAACGGTTGCCGATGGCGGCGCAGGCGGGCCATCTGTGCTCTTTAAAACGATTTCCTGCCCTCTATCCTATGATGATGATCACGGTCGTGCAGCGCCTGGCCCGAGGAGTAATTCGGCGGGTACGGCTCGCTTGCGGGGCAGAAAATGCCCTGGCGTGGTGTGGGTTGCAACTTCATTTGTAATCTGATAATCGAGCGTTTTCGAATCAAGAGTTTGGCTGCCCACGAAGCGTACGTCGGCAACCGCTTGCAAATCCGTTTGCAGCCATATGCCGGAAAACTCCGCAAAGTCAAGTCTCAGGTGAACGCTCTTTATGAGCCAGGATGGTGTCTTCGCCATTTCGCCTTCGATACGCCGAACCAGGAACGTGTTCTTGTCCACCCAGGCTCGTCCGATGATCAACTCTCGTTCCCGGCGTTTCGGCTGGAGTCCGAGGACATGACATGCTTTTCCATCTATCGCAGCTTCTCCAAGATATGTGAAATTGTAATTCGCATCGTTTAGAGCAGCCGATGACCATTGGGAGTTGCGCCTGCTCATTTCTGTCTCTTGGTCCAGAACTCGTTTCACGACCTGCTCACCCCGGCCACTGCCGCTGCGTGACTGAATGACGTATGTTTTAGGCCCCGGAGGAAGATACTCGACCTGCGCAATGACGTCGGAACTCACGCGTGAGCTGCGCGTGTCGAGTAGCCGGTATTCCCGAGTCACTTGATACCACTTGTCAGCTCTGTTTTGCAGCTGTGCCTCTTGTAGACGCTGGACGATCAAACTGAGCTGCGGCTGGAAATTCGATGTTGGGGGTGACTGCTGACCCGCAGTGCATGCACACAGAGCCAATCCTGCAACACTCAAAGTCGAGAGCCCCCTTTTCCATCTCATGCACAAATTGGTAGCACGCGGAGTGCCGGTTCTTGTCGCTGATTCGACTTCAACATACGGTCTTGAACGGCAGCCCTCGCGCAATTTCTGCTTGGCAGCGGGAAAAAAGAGTGCGTCAGGAACGCCTATCTGCAGTCGACCCTCGTCGTTGAGGCGCGGGTCTGTGAGAGAGCACCACCGGTCCGTCGCAAAGCAGAGTTGCGCGTGTGGGCGGCGAATTCTCCTTTGAGCCAAGGAAAAGTCGGACCCGATGATTGGATAGCCCATTCCCAAGCGCTGCGCCTCAGTGAAGGCAAACGTTTCTAAAAGGCGACATGTCTGGAATGGGGCGGGTCGTAGCCCGAAAACCGACGCCCGTGCAGCCGGGAGAAAGGAACGACTGCGATCACCAAGGGCACGTGATCTACAGCAACGCGCCAGAGTAATTGCTGGTCATGGAAGGATACGCGGCTAATCAGGATCCGGGTGAGAGGTCCGCAAACGTCCATGGTCCGTGGATTCAATCCGATATGGTACCAGCGGCGCGAAATCAGTATTAAAATCTGCTAACAATGTTGCGCATCGCTTTTGTGGAATGGCCCGAGGCACTGTCGACCGATAGTCCACAATGGGTCGAATTGAAAGACTCTGTCAGTGCCACGGATCCCGATATCCTGATCACCAATGAATTGCCTTTCGGCTCCTGGATTGCGGAGAATGAGGTCTTTTCAGAAGACGAAGCGCACGTCAGTATGCGTGCTCATGAAAAGGGACTTGAGGGACTGATCGATCTGGATCTTCCGGCTGTCATCTCCTCACGGCCGGTGTGGAATGGAAAACGGCTCGCGAATGAAGCATTTGTGCTGGAGAACGGGGCCGTCCGTCCGCTGCACCGAAAGCAGTATTTTCCGAATGAGCCGGGATGGTTTGAGAGCAACTGGTACGCAGGCGATGGTTCAGGCTTTCGTATGGCGCAGATACTGGGGATCAAAGTCGGTGTGCTTTTGTGCACGGACGCCATGTTCAACGAACACGCGCGGGCCTACGGAAAACAACAGGCAGCGCTCGTTGTCATACCGCGCGCATCAGGACTGGACATAGAGTCCTGGAAACTAGCGGGTGCCATGGCGTCGCTGGTTTCCGGCGCTTACGTGGTGAGTTCGAACCGAGTCGGCCGTGCCAAGGCGGGTACGCGCTTCGGCGGAGGCGGTTTTGCCTACGCGCCGCATGGGCAGCTACTGGCGCAGACAACAGCGAACAATCCCGTGCAGACGCTGGAATTGGACTCCCAAATACCTGCATCGGCCAAGCGGGAATATCCTTGCTATGTTCCTGAGCTTGCATGAGACGAAGCTTCCAGTACGGCCAAATACCCAGAGCCAAAGCCGCAGCCTGAGCAGCTCCGCCACTTCTCGGCAGATGTGCGACGTGACGGAGTAGCCATTCCGTGATGTCGTCGCTGACGTAATTGGTATTGCCAGTGCCATACGTTCGTGAAGGAGAGCTGCGAATAGTCTTGCAGCCGACCATCCGTTACTCTCTTGTATATGAAGATGGCTGTGTACGGGCGAATCGTTTTCGGCGTCTCCGCGGTGCTGTTCGGCGTCATTGCGCTGATGTGGTACGACGCTCAGACTTGGCAAAGCTTACACCACATCTGGAGCCTGCCATTCGGCACGATCACCGGCGCGTTTTTAATGGTGACTCAAATCGCCGGTGGCATCGCTATGCAGTACCCTCGGACCGCGCACTGGGCCTCCATCGCACTGTGTGTCGTGTATTTGTGCTTCTCGCTGGCCTGCATCCCAGGCGTAATCACCGCGCCTGCCACTTATGGCTCATACGGGAGCTTCTTCGAACAGGTTTCTTTACTCTGCGGCTCAAGCGCTCTGTACGCTGCGACCGAGGTGAATACGGCAACGGCCGTAACCGTCGGCAAAGTGGCGCGCATTGGATTCGGCCTGTGCACGATTTCATTTGCGTTGGCTCAAATATTTTATCTTCGTCTTACGGCTGACTTGGTTCCAAGGTGGATTGCACCCAACCAGACGTTTTGGGCAATATTCACGACCATCGCGTTTTCACTCGCGGGGTTTGCCATCCTCACCAATCGTCAGGCGCGCCTTGCGATACGCGTGATGACACTCATGCTGATATTGTTTGGCGTTTTAGTCTGGGTGCCGCGCCTGATTGCTCACCCAAAGGCGCATTTCAACTGGTCCGAACTTGTGCTGACCTTCCTTATTGCGGGGGCTGCCTGGATGGTGGGTGATCTGAGGTCTTTGTAATGCAAGTTCACTCCGCCACGTCGTGCGCCGCTGACACTCAGGTGATTTGCGGATAACGCTACAGGCGGCCGTGCCTCGAGTTGATTCTCATCGGACGCGCCTTGAAGTAGTTACTGCAGTCGTATGGAGCTTCTTGAGCAGATCCTCCACAGCACTACGTATTTCAGCTCGACGCGGTTCGGTGTTGGACCACGACGACAATGGCGTGATGTGAGAATCGATCATGCCTAGTGCCTTCTCGGCATACTGGCGCGCCAGCGCCTTCTCTCCGACTCGTAAGTACGAATCGGCCAGATTGTAGTGCGCGTCGGCTGAGTCCGGATAAGCGAGGAGATTGAGCTTGAACACCTCAATCGCGACTTTCATTTCCCTTTCGGCCGTGCGTACATGGCCGGCTTTCTTCTCGGCATCAGCTTCGCGCATGTGATCCTCGCCGATGATGTCCACGTTAACTTCTGGCCACAACTGCATTTTGGGGTCCTTGCGCCGGGCTTCCAGTAGTTGTCCTCTGGCCCGGGCGACCCCGCCGGGCATTTCGATTTGGTTGAGGATTGCCGCAGATGCCACGGTGTCGGCGGCCGCGCGGCCCGGTGTTTTGATCAGCGTGGTGACAAACCAGTGGACAATGGTGGCGGATAGCTCCGCATGGCGCTTGAACAAATCAGTTCCATGACTCCCGGCCGGAGGGACTCTGCTCGCGTCAGAGGTCTCATACCAGAGCCACGGCGCTTTCGGTCCAATGTAATGGATGAGCTGTTTTTGGGGGCTCGCGGAACAGTCGTAGAGCCATTCCATGGCTTCGACCGTCGGTGGATATTCATCATCGTCAGACACGACGAACAGCCCGGGCAATTGCGACGCCTGCCGTAGGAATCGTAGTTGGGGCAGTAACGTTTCTCCCGAGATTAGCACCAGTGATTTGACTTCGGCGGAATGACGACGCGCCGTTTGTACGGAGTCGTCAACGCCCAGCCATCCGGCCCCTCCAGCGCCAATTACATCCCGCTGCACGCCTGGCTGTGACACCAGACCTTCGAAAGCAACATCTAGATCGCTGTCGTGATATTGCTCCCTTTCCGCCTTTTTGCCGCCGCTTTCGCCGTAACCGCGCTCATCGATTGTGAGGGTGTTGATGCCAGAGCCTGCCAGCTGCTGGGCCACGTCGTCCCAGGATGTGCGTCTGCGGTTGCTCTGATGGAAGAGCAGCGCACCGGGGCCACGCTTCGCAGAGGGGAAAAAAGTCGCCTTCAACAGGGTACCGTCAACAGCCTTCAGGTCAACACTGTGGGGAGCCATGGGCTGTGGTTGTTGCGCGCGAGCTAGGCTCGCCGAGACGGCAAAGATGAAGATTGCAAACGCCGACCAGTTCCGCAGGTGCTTCATTGTGGCGCCTCCTCGATTTGACTGCACTCCATGCCAGCCAATCGCAATCATTCCGATTTGGGGCGGCTGGCCGGCGGAACGATTCCGTTCATGCGCAGGTATTCGACGAGCTGTCCATAATGATCGCAGGCGTGAGCAACGCCGAATTCAGCCAGACGCAGACGAGTGGATTTGCTGTTCGCGGGTGACTGCAACATGTTTTCCGCGGTCAGGGTAGCGGCTGCTCTGTGACCAAGAGCAAAAGAGTCTTCGAGGAACTTGATAATCTCCGCCTTGCTACGGAAATTTGCAGGACCGTTTCCGTCATCCTTCAAGCCCTCGGGGAGCTTGTCCCCGGTTAGAGGCGACCAGATGAACCAGTTGGAAGCGGCGATATGCTTCACCTGCATGGCGAAAGAGCGAACACCTTTGAAGTCGCTGCCTGGGATGTTCAAGGCCTCCGGAGTAAAGTTGAATTTTTCTTCGGGCATCGCCTCCGAGGCATCGAGGACTTGCTTTTCGATCGCGCTGATGTCGCGATCCACGACAGAAGCAATGGTGGGCGCAGGTGGCGGCGACGGTTGCGACCCGGAGGCACTAGCGACAGCGCCCATTGTGGAAGGGCCGAAAGCAGCGCTGGTGGTAAGAGTGCCAGCCGCAACCGCAGCTAGGAACAACGACAGTCGTGCGTTTCTCATACAAGGCCTCCCTTAAATTCTGTGAATTCGGGTCCAGCTTTTGTCCGAATGAGGCGACACCGTTGCGAACAACTCGCCAACTTTTACTACGAATCGCACTCGCTCGTACTCCGTAACCTCCGCAACTTGCATCTGCGGCAACCCTGCGAGATGAGCAAGCCCGAGCGTTCAATGCCCCGATTTGGCCCTTGCCAAACTCCAGAGTGTTATCTGATGTATACTACATAGCACGTAGATACTACTACATTATACGTAGAACATGCAATTAGACGTAGCACGCCTGTATGGGTGAGCAAAATGTGGGGGTAGTCAGTGCTTTATGAGGAAACAACAGGCGGTATGCGCGATGGTTTGAAAGATGCCTGCAGCGGCCACAGCGGCAAACAGCGAGGTCAACAGCAGGCTTGCTACGCGGGATGTCGTTGGCGCGGGCCCGGCGAGGAGTGCCAAGCGATACGTCAAATGCGATGAAGCCGTTGCCTGCAGAAGGCCCGCTTGCTTCGGAATTGCAAGTTTGGCAAGGGCGGAAACTAGCTCTTGCCCGTGCGCACGCCTGATGACCGATTCATCGCAGGAGAGCTCACGATACAAACCAATCCGCGCCCCAGCGAGCCACATGAGCGGATGGAACCACAGCGCGCACAGTGAAGTCTCGTACAGCAAACGGATCAGGTTATCGCGGCGTCGTGCATGAGCCAGTTCGTGAATCAGGACAGCACGGAATTCACGGGGACTGAGCAGCCGGTCAATGCCGATGGGAAGGAGGATACGAGGGCAAAGAACCCCACGAACGGCGGGACTCGGATGCCTGTCGGCAATGCTCACTGGAATGCCCCCGGCGAGAAAATTGGACTGAGGATCCCGACCGCCCGGAAACGCTGGCGTTAGCGTCTCGCGCCGCTCTTTGCGTACACGCGCAATTAATCTGCTGAGCATACAAAGGCCGCCAGTCATCCATATGACACCCAGGATGACGGCCGTCCGGCCCTGTGTCATGACCCATACCGGATCGCCAATGGCACCGAGCGGTCTGGCCCAAGTCAAATGCGGCGCCCAAAGCTTATCGATAAGTGCTCCTGAAGGCAGAACGAAATTGAATGCGGTGGCGACCCAGATCCAGTATTTCGTGGTGGCACTCGCGCGCAGAAATGATGTCAATGCCCACGCCGCTAAGGTTACGGTCGAGGCAAACAGCAGGTGGATGCTGAGATAGTACATCGCGCGTGCGATATGTTCATGCACGTTTGCCTCCACGAGCGTGGCCGTTCTTGTCACTCCGCGCCGCGCTCTGCAGGGCCTTAAGGTCCCGCAAGGTAAGGGCCCCATTCTCGAGCAGGTTTGAAACAAGCAGCCGTGGGGAACCGCCGAACAGATCGAGCAAATCCCGTGTCAATCGGCTGCGGTACTGGCTTTGATTCAGGGCGGGCTGAAAAAGCTGGGCATTGCCGATCTTCTTTACCTTTCGCAATGCACCCTTCTCCTCAAGCCGATAAACGAGCGTTTGCACTGTGGTATAAGCCACGCGCTCATCCTCAGGGAGGCTCTCCAGGATCTCGCGCACCGACGCGGTCCCCAGCTTCCAGTACTGTTCCAGGATGCGAGTTTCGGACTTGGAGAGACGACGTTCTTTCATGATCTCCTATCAATCACGGCAATGCTACTACAAGTAACGTTACATTGGCGACTTCGTTTCTGAACCACGAAACAAACTTGTTGTTCGGTTGCATCCCTGACTTTCCATTTACAACAGGCGATCGGCAGGATCGGTCGCTGGAGGCTGCATGGCAGCCGCCGAGGATGATTGCTCTTCCTCGAACAGGCCTCCTGACTGTGAACGATATTGCAACGCCTTCTCGACGGCTTCCACGCGGTTGACGCGCACTTCAAAATGCGAGGAATGCAATCTGCGGTGCTGATCGCGCAGCGCAATTCTTGCTTGGAAAGTTTCACCGTGATGGTACCGTGCGGGAAGCTCTCCAAGACTGTAACCAAGCAGTAAGCCCGTCCATAACTGACGGGCTTCCAGCTTCTCGTTGCCAATGCGATGGTTAAGCACGGCTTCGCGCAGAAATTCCCCCCCGCTCAAAAACAATATGTAGCCGGAGAGGGCCAAATGCCACGGGGATCTTCCAGCCATCGGAAGTTAGCGCGCGACCACGGCAGTGGCGAGAGTAGGCGTTCAAGTTGCAGATCTACATAGGAGTTGTTCGTGATCCGAACCGGAAAGACGTATTCGGTGCCAGACGCATATACGTAAGCAGCTGCTTCGATAGCGGAATTGAGCTCGACATGGACGTGGGGGAGAGGCTCGGACCGACTCGAAGGCAGAGGGAAACCTACTGCCATCATGTCGCGAGCTAGACCAAGGTTAAATGATCTCATCTTTTTCATATCCACCCTTCTCAGCAGACGTGCACATCGTGCATAACGTGCATTCAATCAGCAGCCTTACGAGGCTGGCAGTGAGGACAGGCCGCTAACGGAATTTTGGACGAAGGTACGCCGTATCTGCTGGCCAACTCATGAATACGCTTCGCGTTAGGCTCAAAGAGGTGAATACCGCGTCCGGAGATATCCAGCCGCATGGTTGGGAATCCAAGCATTCTAAGAATATGTCCCACCCTTCGAGGTTGCAGCGGCGGCATGTCGCCCTGACGCGTACGGAGAGCATCCATACCCTTGGCTACCTCGTCTACATGGACCTCGCGCTTGCCTTCATGGCAGCAGACCAGCAGCGTTTCCACGGCCAATGCTGATAAGTGCACGGTTCGCTCGCATCGGGCAGCGTCATCCTGCGGCTTCAGCTGCCTGGTGACAAGTGCCTGAAGTGCCGGATCCATCAGCGACGGGACAAGACTTCGCGCGACGACCTGTGTAGCAGCTGAGAAGTCGGTCGCACGGTGGCCGGAGGCCTTTACACTGTCATAATTGCAAAGCCGATACATGAGCAGTTGGTTTTGGATTGGTCGATGGTCACTGGGTCTGGCCCGGACGCGATGGCACCGTCGGAAGGATCTACATGGATTTTCAGACACGTTTCCGTGAACTTGCTGTTCAACTCCTGCTCTCCAACGTGGATAGCGGTCGCCCCTCCGAGTTGGCAGAGACGTCCGTCCAGCGAGGTTACGACGTCTGTGAACTGTAGGCTTGGTAACAATCTCTCTACTTTGGCATCCGCCTGGCAGACCAACAATGTGGGCCGCATACCGCCGGCAAATGTCATCGGGTAAATGCTCGCGGAAAGTATTGCGTGCCTGCAGAAGCACGCCAAAGTCCGCAACAGCGCCATCACCGGTACGGTGGAAGAACCATACAGGAGTAAGCAGGGGGAAACCTGCAAACAGTCACTGAAGAACGATGCAAAACAGAACGCAGTTAGCAAATCGGCCTGTTCAGGCGAACTTGATGCCCCCGCGAGGTGTGAGCGAATTTCACTAAAAAGGCTTTCCACTGACCGATAGGCTTCAGGCTTCGAGGGGAGATAACCTATCGGCATATGTGAGAAGTCAGCGGGAACATAAGAACACCCCTTGACCGATATCTCCGGAGCAATACTGGATTCGCCTGCTCTCCAGTGCAGCAGGGCGCATGGGCGTGGGTCGGTGCCAAGTCGCACCACCTCCAAAAAGTGCCATCCGCCAGTACCGATCCGGCTGTGGGCATAACGGACGAATCCGAAGTCGCGGTGGCGGGTGTCCCTGCTGAAGTGAATGAGTTATTTTTCCGATGAATCATGGTTCCTCCTTCCGGTGCTAATTGCACAATGTAGCTCAGTCGCTTGCTTTTCCGAGTAAACGCACCCGGAGACAACAGCGGCGCAAATTGTTTATTGAAGGAACTACTAAGGAACCTTGCTACTGGATCTACGTTTTACGACGGGTCTAGGTCTTACTGCGGTGTTTGTTTTGCAGCTGCTTACGCTATAAATCTACCGCAAGCAGGCACGCGGCGCAAACAAAATTATGCGCCGGCAACTCGCGATCGACCACATTTTTGTTGGACAGGATGCAAGCTTTTTGATGCGCTACATCTGCGGCTTACCAAATTCGAGCGATTGCAGAGTTGGGTGGCGAGGCGCTAACTGAGCTAAACCCGTGATGCCGCGGTTGTATGTCGCTGCGATGCGTGCAGCTGGCGAGTCGCTCGTTATCCGCTCAATGAAATCTCCAGTCCCGCTTTGCGCAATCCGTCGATCAGATGGTCAATTGTCTTTGAGTCCCACCACTTCTCGTAATCGCGGCGGACCGAGTTGGCAAAGTCGGGACGCAGAGTGAGCAATTCCTGAACAGCCTTCTGCGCCGCCGCATGGCGGCCCAGTTGGCCGAGAGCTGCGGCTCGAAGAGCGACGGCATGGAAAAATCCCGGCATATCCATCCGCGCCGCCACGTCCAGCGCCTCGGCGTATTTGGCCTCGGAGTAGGCGTCGATAAAGGCTGGGGAGTGCAGCACCGGGGGATGGTGCGGATTGAGCTGCATAGCAGCTGCGGCCATCTGCGCACCTCGCTTCCGATCGCCGGCGTGGTGCACACATATCCCGAGTATGCCCATGACCGACGCATCCATGGGATTAAGTGCAAGCGCTCGCTCGGCCGCAGCGCGAAAAGACGCCATTTCCTTCCGGAAAAAATAAGTGAATGCCAGCGCGTAGTACCCGAGAGCATGCGTGGGAGCAAGATCCACGGCGCGTTGCGCGGCCGCAATGGCGCGCTCCAGAGGATCAGGCCGGGGATTGAACTCGTCGGCGAACTCGGTGTCGTAGAGAATGGCCAGCATGGCCCAGGCGTCGGCCTGGTCCGGGTCCCGCTCGACTGCGCGCTCTAGAATCCTCCGTGCTGTTGCGTGTTCCGTGGGACTGATGCGCTCGAGAAAACTAAAGGAGCGAAGGAGCGCCTCATGTGGAGTTAAGCTCTCTTCACTCTTGCTGCGCAGTGTCTCGCTCATGCTCCGGGGCAGGACGCCGTATTGATCGGCAACGGTGGAAACGATTCGCGGGACCAGATCGTCTTGCAGTTCGAACACTGCTTCTGGACTGAAGGCGCGCTCATAGGTTTCAGCCCAGAGATGCGCGCCGGACGATGTATCTACTAACTGGATCGCGAGACGCAGCTTGCCGCCGGCTTGACGAAGCGTCCCCTCCATCACGTAGCGCGCGTTCAACACCTTGCCGGCCTGGCGGACATCGATGGACTGCGCGGCGTAGCGCAATGTTGAACTGCGGGCAATCACCTTGAGATAAGAGAAACGTGACAGCCCGGTCACGATCTCTTCCGATAATCCTTCGGCGAGCCCTTTCAAGTCCTCATTGTTGACCGTGTACTTGAACGGCAGCACCGCGACCCAGAAGCCGTCATCAGCTCTGGCGCTGACCGACTCCGCAACGAGCCCAGGACGTGCACTCGAACTGGAGGCTGGGGCGGAGCGGGCGCTGTCCCGCGCCAGGTCGCGGAATTCGTTGCTGACATCGCGGGCCGTCTGCAGACGGTGGCGCGGATCTTTTTCCAGGCAGCGGCGGATGATGCGGGCGAGGTCGGTAGGCAATTCGGGGCGCACATCGGTGACCGATGGCGGAGTATCGCGCAAGATCGCGGAGATCAGGTCTGCCGGAGAAGTTCCTTCGAACGGGCGGCGCCCGGTTGCCATCTCATGTAGTAGAACGCCCAACGAAAAAATGTCGGTGCGATGGTCGAGCGGTCGGCCTGAAGTCTGTTCCGGCGACATGTAGGCCGGCGTCCCCATCACGACGCCCACTTGCGTCTGGCTATCTGAGGTTAACGTGGCGTCGCCACGGTTGGCCGCGCGCACATCTTTTGCTAATCCGAAGTCCAGCACCTTGACGCGGCCTTCGTTCGAGATCATGACATTGGCAGGCTTTAAGTCACGGTGCACGATACCCTTTTCGTGAGCTGCTGCGAGTGCATCGGAAAGCGCTTCAGCGATTTCGATAATCTGCTGGACTGGAAGTCCGCTTGCGCAAATCAATCGGTCCAGCGGCAGGCCTTCGACGAGTTGCATCGTCAGGAAGTGCACGCCGTCAGATTCCTCCACCGAGTGGATGGTGACGATGTTCGGATGGTCGAGTTGGGCGAGAGTCTTGGCCTCGCGACGAAAACGGGCCAATCGTTCCGGATCATGGGCCATTTCGGCAGGCAGTACCTTGAGCGCGACATCACGGCCAAGTTTCGTGTCTGTAGCGCGATAAACCTCGCCCATGCCGCCCGCGCCCAGCGGGGACTGAATTTGATAAGGCCCAAGTTTTGTGCCGGAGGTCAGAGGCATGGGTGCGGGCAATTATAGCCCGTGCAGTACGTTGCAAAGGATGCGACGATTGTGCGCGATTTGGCGGCGATTGGGGAGTTGACTTCTGGTTTGCCCGTGCTCCAGGAATTTCTGAGATCGATTCATACAAAACGACTTCCCATTACTGATCTCCGAAACAGCGCGTTCGGACAACCCAAGGTTCGCGCGGTGAACTGGAGCGACCGAAGGTCACCGCAGTTGTTGACGTAGAAATTCATTTGTCCGCTCGTGGGCGAATGCTGCAGCCTCAGCGTTGTAACGGCCCCCCAGGGCAAGCATCGTCGGCAAGCCTTACCTTGGGATTATTTCAGGGTTGCCCGTCACTGAGCCGCAAGGCTGGTCCCCGGCTTGAGAAGGGCCGATCATTCGAGATTCATCCAGTTCTCGGTTACTTCTTCAAGCCCGCAGTAAAATTCGTCATCTCCCGGAACCGCTATTTCTTTCGCGCGATCGAGGCATCTTCCAGACTGGTCCTTTTGTTCCACCCGTGGAAACGCGATAAGTCACGCGCGTTCCAGGCCTCGCGCAGTCCTGGGCGACCAAGATCCCAGTCTGGTCGGATTTGGCTGGTCACCACGCGCAAATCGTGCCAGAGATCGATGACCGAGGGACGCCCCCAGAACCAGTAGCCGTTGTAGATGCTGTAAATTACGAGACCCGG
>Ga0070741_10008452_pt1 | contig 20652 bp, 20 predicted proteins | sample Coa_R1_4_FD_66440 | JGI IMG/M metagenome (GOLD analysis project Ga0070741, IMG submission 66440) | Surface soil microbial communities from Centralia Pennsylvania, which are recovering from an underground coalmine fire - Coalmine... | ecosystem: Environmental > Terrestrial > Soil > Unclassified ...
GGAGCTGCGGCCACGGGCCTGAGCGCCGGAACTCCCGTGGTTGCTGGAGCGGGAGACCAGGCTGCGGGCGCGGTTGGCATGGGCATCGCCCGCGCCGGAGCAGTCAGCGCCACCATCGGAACTTCGGGCGTAGTCTTTGCCTCCACCGATCGGCCCGCCATGGATCCCAAAGGAAGGCTGCACACTTTCTGCCATGCCATCCCGGGCCGATGGCACGTCATGGGAGTCACACAGGCCGCAGGACTCTCCTTGCGCTGGTATCGCGACCACTTCGGCGCAGCTTCCCCCGGCCTTCAGAAGAAAGACGGGCGCGACCCCTACGACGTCTTCGCCGAAGAGGCGAGCACCGCTCCCGCCGCTTCCGAAGGCGCGTTCTGGGTCCCGTATCTGATGGGAGAGCGCACTCCGCACCTGGATCCCAACGCCCGCGCGGCCCTGCTGGGCCTGACCGCCTCCCACACACGCGCCCACGTAATCCGCGCCATCCTGGAAGGCGTCGCTTTCAGCCTGAAAGATACGTTCACTATTTTCGAGGAGATGAAAATTCCTATAACTTCCATCAGGCTGGGCGGAGGCGGGGCGCGCTCCCCGCTCTGGCGCCAGATCCAGGCCGATGTTTACGGCCGGGAAGTAGAGATTGTAGCTGCGGAGGAAGGCGCAGCCTACGGGGCGGCGATCCTGGCAGGAGTGGGCGCAAGCGCCTGGTCCTCAGTAGAACAAGCGTGCGATGCCGTGGTCCGGGTGGCGAAACGAATCCCACCCAGCCCAAAAGATTCCGCCACCATGCAGTTGGCCTATTCGACTTACAGAAAAATCTACCCAGCGCTGAAGTCTGCGGGGGTGTAGTCCCTTCCGCTAGTGTCATTCGACGCTCTGCACTCAGGGCTTCAGAAAGATCCGGGGCGATGGGTTCGTCGGAAGAGCGCGCGCCGGATCGCTCCGAAATCACATGCAAAAACTAAAGGCGGCCATTGCTGGCCGCCCTTATTCGAATTGTCTTTCTGGGAAGCGGTATTAGACGCCTTTGACGTTCTCTGCCTGCCAGCCCTTGGGGCCTTTGACCACGTCGAACTGTACTTGCTGACCTTCCTGGAGGCTGCGGAATCCGCTGGCCTGAATGGCGGAGAAATGTACGAATACATCTTCACCGTTCTGGCGGCTGATAAATCCATAGCCCTTGGCGTCGTTAAACCACTTCACTGTTCCTGTTTCCATGTGATGCTTTGTTCCTTTGTCTTGATGTAGCGCTGAAGCTTTCAGGATTCTTCTGCAGGCAGGTCACACGCTGGGTTAAGCGGAGATGCATGTACTGCGAGGAACTCTAAAGTCAAACGCAAAATAATTATATCTTAAATGGCCCCGGAATAGCTACAAAAATCGTGCAGGTGGACGGCTAAGTTACTGTCGGGGAGGGTGTTATGTTGGGGCGAGACGCCGGCAATACGGGCCGCAATTTGCCACTTTCGGGCAAAACAATCATCATTAGGAGCATGCGGCTGAGAACCATTGTGATTGCAGCCTTGCTGGCGGTCCCGCCCGCGTGGGCAGGTATTGTGGAGAACGTTCGCATCGCGCTGGCCCAGAACAACTTTGCCGCCGCGGAGGCTCAACTCGCCTCGTACCGCAGCCAGCGCGGCGTCGATCCGGCGTACGTCGAGGCATATTCCTGGATCGCGCGGGCCGCCTTCGACCAGGCGCAGTACGATCAGGCCGCAGCCTACGCCCGGCAGACCAAAGCGCTGGCCTTGGAGCAACTGAAGCAGCGTCCGCTGGATGCCGAGCCGCACCTGCCGCTGGCCCTGGGAGCGGCGTTCGAGGTTGAATCGCAAGCCTTGGTCGCGCGGGGGCAGCGAACCCAAGCCATGAGCCTGCTGCGGAGCGCGTTGCGCGCCTACGGGACGACCTCGATCCACGATCGCCTCCAGAAGAATCTCAATCTGCTGTCGTTTCAGGGCAAGATCGCGCCGGCATTGAAATCGGATCAATTTTTGGGAGCGCCGCTCCCCGCGGCCACCCAGCTTCGCGGTTCCCCTGTGCTGCTTTTCTTTTGGGCGCACTGGTGCGGGGACTGCAAGGCTGAAGCGCCGATCATCACCCAGCTGCGCTCGGAATTTGCCGCCAAGGGACTGTTGGTGATTGGTCCGACGCGCTTTTACGGGTATACGGCCCAGATCGAGCACGCCGCCCCCGCTGACGAATTACGCTACATCGACGCCGTGCGGCACCGCTTCTATAGCGGCCTGCTGGACATGCCGGTGCCCATCAGCAAGCAGAATTTCGACGAATACGGCGCCTCGACGACGCCCACCCTCGTACTGCTCGATCGCTCCGGCAAAGTCGCCATGTACCACCCGGGAGCCCTGCCCTATGCGGAGTTGAGGTCGGAGATTGAAAAGGTCCTGGCGCGCTAGCGCACTTCCGACAATTTTCCCGTCTTCACGTCGTAAACAAAGCCGCGCACCGGAATGTTCCGGGGAATCCAGGGATGCGTCTTCACGCGCTGGATCTGCCTGCGGACATTGTCCTCGAGATCGTCGAAGGCATAGAAATGCGCAGGCTCGCTGGCGATCGCCCCCATCTTCTCGGCCAGACGGCGCCGCAGTTCGTTTTCCTGCACTCTCAGCAGTCCACAGTCGGTGTGATTGATGATGATGAACTCCTGGGTGTCCAGCAGGTGATGCGACACGATCAGCGAGCGCAAGGCGTCTTCGGTGGCGATACCGCCGGCATTGCGGATCATGTGTGCGTCGCCCGGCTTCAGCCCCAGGCAGTGCTCGAAAAGGATGCGGGAGTCCATGCAGGCCAGCACCGCTACCCGCCGCTTGGGACGGACCGAGAGCTCTCCCAGCTTGAAATTGCGCGCGAAGTCTTCGTTGGCTCTTAAGAGTTCATCTGCTACGGACAATGGCGTACCCCCTTGTTCATTATCAACCGCGCCGGCGCAGCTCGAGCCGCGCCCTTGCAAGGCCCGCTCGTTGAGCAGTTCTAGCGGCGAACGAGTAATCACCAGTTTACAATCGGCTCGTGAATCTGGACGACACCATCGTAGCGGTTGCCACGCCACCCGGAAGGGGAGGGATCGGAGTGGTGCGTCTGTCCGGCCCGCGGGCGCTGGAGATTGCACGCCCCATGTTGCGGTTGAAACACGAACTGGAGCCCGGGTGCGCGGTCTTCGGGGAATTCATGGAAGCGGCGGGCGCGGAGATCAATTTCCCCACCCTCTTTCGCACGGAACGCGAAAGCAGGGCGGGGCACCCTCCTGTTTCAGAACCGGGCGAGCGCATCGACGAGGTTGTGGTCACTTATTTCGGTAAGCCTCATTCCTACACCACCGACGATGTGGTCGAGATTTCCGCGCACGGATCCCCTGTGGTATTGCGGCACATTGTCGAGCTGTGCGCAGCGGCTGGGGCGCGGCTGGCGGAGCCGGGAGAGTTCACGATGCGGGCATTTTTGAATGGGCGCATCGATCTTGCCCAGGCGGAGGCGGTGCGGGATCTCATCGATTCGCAGACGGTGTATCAGGCGAAGGTGGCGGCGCAACAGCTGGAGGGAGCTTTATCGCGGCGGCTGAAACCGCTCAAAGAGGATCTGGTGCAGCTGATCGCGCAACTGGAGGCAGGAATTGATTTCGCGGAAGACGATGTTTCCGTGCTGCCCGATGCCGTGATTTGCGAACGAATCGATGTTGTGGAAAAGCCCTTGCAGCAGCTTGGGGCGAGTTTCGCGTTTGGCAAGATTGTGCATGAGGGGTTAACGCTAGCCATTGTCGGGCGTCCCAATGTGGGCAAGTCGAGTTTGTTCAACCGCCTCGTCGAACGCGAGCGCGCGATTGTTACCGCCACCCCGGGCACCACGCGCGATCTGGTCAGCGAAACCGTGGCCATCGGGGGAATACCGGTGAAGCTGGTGGATACTGCCGGGATCCGCCAGGCGCTGGATGAGGCGGAGTCGATCGGCATTCGGAAATCAATGGAGGCGCTGGCAGACGCGGACCTGGTGCTGGTGGTGGTCGACGCTTCTCAGCAGAAAACTGCCGAGGATGAAGAGTTAGTCCGGCAGGCTGCCGCCGGTCCAATGATCGTCGCGAGAAACAAGATTGATTTGGATGCAGGAGATCATGGGACTGGGATCGGAGGACAGGCAATCGGGACTTCTGCGCTGACCGGCCAGGGAATCGCCGAATTGCGCGCTGAGATCCTGCGGAACATGGGTTGTGAAAACGGGGCGCCCGAGCCGGGATTTCTCACCAACGTTCGTCACCAGAACTTGATTCAGGATTCACTGAGAGCGCTGGAGGCGTCGAAAAAAGCTGTCATGGCGAAGATTCCCCACGAGATGCTGCTGATGGACCTCTACAACGCGCTACGCCCCCTGGACGCGATTACGGGGGCAACCACGACGGACGACATCCTGAACCTGATCTTCAGTACGTTCTGCATCGGAAAATAGCTATTTCGTGAGTGCCGCAAGGGCCTCGCGGAATAAAGTGTCGAACGTTCCCGCCTTGTTCTTTCCCACCACAAGCAGAGCCTTCTCCGCGGCGGCGCGCTGATATCCAAGGTTGAGGAGCGCAGAGAGAACGTCATCTTCCGTTGCGCTCAGGCGGGTGGCTACGGGCGTGGAAGCCGGTCCGGCTTCCGGCAGCTTGTCGCGCAGTTCCAGCACCATGCGCTCCGCAGTCTTCTTTCCTATGCCCGGGATGCGGGTAAGGCGGGCCACGTCATTGCCGCGGATCGAGCCCACCATCTCGTCTGCCGCCATGCCGCTCAGGATCGTAACGGCCAGTTTGGGGCCGATCCCGCTCACGGTAATCAGCTTTTCGAAAAGCAGTTTTTCTGAGGCGCGCAGAAAGCCATACAACGCAAGCGCGTCTTCCCGGACATGGGTATGAATATGAAGGGCGACCTCGGCGCCGATCTCCGGCAGGTCGGAGAACGTCGGCACAGTAATGGTCACGTCATATCCGACGCCCGAAGTTTCCACGATCGCCTGGTTGGGATGTTTGGCCAGCAGTTTTCCGCGGAGATGAGCAATCATGCTGCCGCCATTGTAGCGGCAGATAGCAAATCCTGGAGGGCTCGTCGGCCTGACGCTGCAAGTGGACACGCTTGAGGGAGGCTCTTAGAATCGGACTTTAAAGTCGCGCTCCGGTTCCGGTCTTTGGCAGTCCGTCCATCCATGGGAAAAATTCAAAACATCTGCCTGATCGTGCTGTTATTCATCGCCAGCCGGACGGGTATCGCGCAGCAAGGGGCACAATCGACAGCCAACAGCGCCCCAACTCCGCCCGCCGCCGCTGCCTCCGAATTCGCCGATGCCAGGAAGTTGATGCAGGACGGCAAACTCGACGAGGCCATCGCGAAGCTGCAAGCGGTGGAGGGGCGCGATCCGGCGGCAAAAGGCCTCGCCCTCGAACTTGGGACCGCTTACTACCGCAAGAACGACTTCCCATCGGCGATTGATTATCTGAAGAAAGCTACTGCCGCCGATCCGGCCAACCAGGAGACCATCCAGATGCTGGGGCTCGCTTATTTTCGCGGCGGGCATCCGGCGGAGGCCATCCCCCTGCTCGAAAAAGTGCAGGGCTGGTTCCCGCGGGCGAACGTGGATGCCGCCTATGTGCTCGGCATTGCCTATATCCAGACCAGGAATTACGATCGGGCGCGCCAGTCATTTGCCAGGATGTTCGACGTCGCCGGCGATTCGGCGGCAGCTTATTTGTTCACCGCGAGGATGCTGCTGCGCCAGGAATTCGATCCCGTCGCGGAAGAGTACGCGCAGAAAGCGGTGGCTCTCGATCCCAAGCTGCCGCTGGCGCATTTCCTTCTCGGGGAACTGTACCTTTACAAGTCACGGATTCCGGAGTCGATCGGGGAATTTCAAAAGGAGTTGGTCATCAATCCCGCGAACGCGGCTACCTATTACAAGCTGGCGGATGCGTACTCGCGGGTTCAGAAATTCGACGAAGCCGACCGGCTTCTGCAGCGCTCCATCTGGCTCGATGCGACCTCGACGGGGCCCTTCATCCTCCGGGGGAAAGTGTTGGAGAAGAAAGGGGAGTTCGAATTGGCAGTGGTGGCGTTGCAGCGTGCGGCAACCATGGACCCGAATAACCCCATGACTCACCAGTTGCTGGGACAGGCTTACCGGAACATGGGAAAGAAAGAAGACGCGGAGCGGGAACTGAAGCTCGCGGAACAGCTTCAGAATGGACAGAGTCTGCGCTGAGCTGGCTGCTCCTTGATTTTGCCCCTTGCCGGTTTGCATTTGCGACAAAGGGAGTCAACTCCCCATCCTCTCGCGTACTGCGCGAGCAGGGTGGGGCAGTGGTTTTGCTTCGGAGTTATAGCGTGGCGGCTTGGTCGCGCCTGCGTCCCTGGATTTCGATGTACACATTCACCAACGAGACGGCCGCTGGGGTTACACCTGGAATTCTCGATGCCTGACCGATGGTGCGGGGGCGCACTTTTGTCAGCTTTTCCTGCATTTCTCGCGAGAGTCCGCTGACGGAACGGTAGTCGAACCAATCCGGGATGGAGTGCTGCTCTGATTTTTTCAGGCGCTCCATGGCACGCTGCTGTTGCAGGAGGTAGCCTTCGTACTTGATTTCCGTTTCCACCGACTTCAGTTCGTTGCGGACCTCCGCGGGAAGCACACCGGCAGCAGATGCGGAGACGCCTTCTCTTTCAAAAAACTCTGGCTTGAGTTTGCTGAGAATTGGAGCTAGTTGTTCGATCGATAGTTCCGGGCGCTTCAGCAATTGTGCCAGGGTTTGGCCCGTCCATGTGGTGCAGAGAGCACCCGGGCTTGGCCCGGCGGGACCTTCCGGGACAGCTGTTCCTGCATCGGTGGAGACGTTGCCACCTTCCTTTTCACGAAGCATCTCTGGCGTGAGCCGCGTGATCTCCAGCAACTTCTTCATCTCTGCCAGGCGCTGCTGCTTTTGCTGGAAGCCGGTCCAGGCTTGGTCTGAAATCAGTCCGACGCGGCGGCCGTGCGGCGTCAGGCGGCGGTCCGCGTTGTCGATGCGCAGGTGCAGGCGAAACTCGGCCCGCGAGGTGAACATGCGGTAAGGTTCGTTCGTGCCCTTGGAAATCAGGTCGTCGATCAGGATCGCCGTGTAAGCCTCGGTGCGGTCCAGGACCAGCGGCGGTTGCCGCTTTACCTGCAGCGCCGCATTGATGCCCGCCATCAGGCCCTGGCACGCGGCTTCTTCGTAACCGGAGGTGCCGTTGATTTGTCCTGCCAGGAATAGTCCGGCGATCTTGCGCGTCTCCAGGGTGCGATCGAGTTCGGTGGGATCGATGGAATCGTATTCGATCGCGTATCCGGGACGCAGCATCTCGGCGTTCTCGAGCCCGGGAATCGACTTCAGTATCGCCAACTGCACCTCGACGGGCAGGGACGTGCTCATTCCGTTGACGTAAATCTCGTGCGTGTTCAGGCCCTCGGGTTCAAGGAAGAGCTGGTGCATCTCTTTATCGGGGAACTTGACGATCTTGTCCTCGATCGAAGGGCAATACCGCGGGCCGATCGACTGGATCTGTCCGCTGTACATGGGCGAGCGGTGGACGTTGTCGCGGATGATGCGGTGGGTTTCGGCCGTAGTCCAGGCGATGTAGCAGGGAACCTGCGAGTCATGGTGAGCCACGCGCCGGGTGCGAAAGCTGAACGGCGTCGGATCGTCGTCTCCCGGCTGCACCGGAAATCGCGACCAGTCGATGCTGCGCCCGTCGAGGCGGGGAGGAGTGCCGGTCTTCAGGCGGCATCCCCGCAGGCCCAGTCCCTTCAGAGCCTCTCCCAGCAGGACGGCGTTGGGTTCGCCCGACCGCCCCGCGGGATACTGCTGCTCACCGCAATGGATCAGTCCGTTGAGGAATGTTCCCGTGGTGATGATGATCGCTTCAGCTCCGACCGTGCGCCCGTCGCGGAGGCGCACGCCGAGAACGCGGCTTCGAGTTTCGGGTTTCGAGTTTCGTGAATCCAGATCCGGGGCCAGAGCCCCCTCCGCCGAGGCGCGGAGGGAAACATGAGACTCGAAACTGGGAACGTCTTTTTCCACGATCAGGTCTGCGACTTCTGCCTGCTTGATCTTGAGATTGGGCTGCGATTCCAGCACCTCGCGCATCTTCAGGCGATACGCTTGCTTGTCGCACTGGGCGCGTGGAGACCACACCGCCGGACCGCGGGACGTATTCAGCAGGCGAAATTGGATCCCGACCGCGTCCGTGATTTCGCCCATAATGCCGCCGAGAGCATCGACTTCGCGGACCAGGTGTCCTTTGGCAATCCCGCCTACAGCCGGGTTGCAGGACATCTGCGCGATCAGGTCGACATTGAGCGTATACAGGGCGGTCTTCAGCCCCATGCGTGCCGAGGCCATGGCAGCCTCGCATCCAGCATGGCCAGCGCCGACCACAACAACGTCGAATTGCTCGGTGAACTGCATGAAAACAATCGCCCCAGCCGATCTTGCGATGTAGTTTCATTCTAACAATGAATTTCCCCCCAAAGTCGAAGCGGTTGCCGCGCGACGCCCCTCGTTCGTATATTGATCGATCCACTCAGCGCACAGGAGACTTCATCACATGCCGAAGTCCATTCCGCTCGGAACCCGCGGCGAGGCGAAGGAAACGGTTGCATTTGAGCACACTTTGACGGCTCATCATCCGGAATTGCCGCCAGTGTATTCGACTCCAGACATGATCCGGCTGATGGAAACCGCGGCTTTTCATGCCCTTCAGCCATTCTGCGAGGGCGATGAGATCACGGTGGGCACATCCATCCACGTCGAGCATCGGGCCGCCAGCGGGATCGGTTCGCACATCACCGCAGAGGCTGTGCTCGATGCCTTCGATGGGCGTTTCTACACGGTGCGCGTTACAGCGCGGGATGACCTGCGTGAAATTGGAAGCGGCACCGTTGGGCGGGCTGTTGTCAGCGTCGGCAGGTTCTTGGAAAAGATGAAGAACGGCAGTCGGTGAGCGCATCCAATTCCCACGTATGCCGAACTATCAGCAGAAGCAAAAAGCACAAGCATTCCGCAAGATGCATTTGGAAGGGGACGTCCTGCTCCTTCCCAATGTGTGGGACGTGGCCAGCGCGCGGATCGTCGAAGCAGCGGGCTTTCCGGCGATTGCGACCAGCAGCGCGGGCATCGCATTCGCACAGGGCTTTCCTGACGGGCAGAAGATTCCTGCGGAGCGGATGCTGGCGGTGATTGCGGATATTGCCAGCGCTGTGAAAGTTCCGGTTACCGCCGATGTCGAGGCCGGATATGGAAGCAAGCCGGAGGATGCGGCGCGGACGGCGCGCCAGGTGATTGAGGCTGGCGCTGTGGGCATGAATTTTGAAGATGCGACCGGGGATCCGTGGCGGCCCCTTTTCCATTTGCCGCTGCAGTTGGAGAGAATTCGGGCGATTCGGGAGCAGGCAGAGAATCTCGGGGTGCCGCTCGTGGTGAATGCGCGCACGGATTCGTACCTCCTGCAAATTGGCGAGGCGACAACGCGGTATGGCGAAGCTTTGCGACGGCTGAGCGCCTACCGTGACGCGGGCGCGGATTGCGTTTTTGCGCCCGGGCTTCTGGACTTTGCGACCATCCGGCAGTTTGTTGCCGATCTGAACTGCCCAGTGAATATTCTCGCCGTGCCGGGTTCTCCTTTTGTTGGGGAGTTGAAGAGGGCGGGCGTGCGGCGGATCAGCCTAGGGTCGGGGCCGATGCGGGCGGCGATGGGTTTGCTGCGCCGTCTGCTGACGGAAGTTGCTATGGACGGAACTTATTCTTTCTTGCGCGATGCGCCGTCCCATGCCGAGATGAACCAGCTTATGGACCGGAACCGGAGTTGAGGGACTTGAAGCCGAGATTTGAAATCCTATGTTTCAAAATCGAAGTCAAAGGCCCCACCCTCTCGCAGAAAGCGCGAGAGGGGTAGGGCACCCGGTCCGTCGCCCGCCTCCGAACAAGGAAGACGGAATCGTCATCGGGATTATTTCCGACACGCACGGGCTGCTTCGTCCAGAGGCGGTCGCGGCCTTGCGCGGGTCGCAACGCATTATTCATGCAGGGGATGTCGGCAAGCCGGAGATTCTCGAGCAACTGGCTGAGATCGCGCCGGTCACTGCCGTCCGCGGAAACATCGATACAGGGCCATGGGCCCGTAAGCTTCCCGACGCCGAGGTCGTGGAATTGTCGGGCGTATCGATTTATGTCCTCCACGACCTCTCCCGCATCGATCTGAAACCGGGTGCCGCCGGGTTCAAAGTTGTGATCTGCGGACATACGCACGTTCCGAAGCAGGAGGAGCGTAAGGGAGTGCTTTATTTCAATCCGGGTAGCGCTGGACCGCGGCGGTTCAAGCTTCCCATCTGCCTCGGCAGGCTCATCATTCAGGGGGAGAGCGTGCGGGGGGAGATCATTCGGATTGCAGATTGAAGACTTCAGATTGAGACTTTCTGACTCCTTTTCCGCCGACGCTTGGCCGGGGCTACGCTCGCTGCGCTCGCGGGGCGGACGAGGGCGTCCGCCCCTACATAGTCGGTTGCTACAATCCAACCAGTGTCCATTACCTTCCAGACAAGTCAGGGGAGCAGTCGCGCTCGTAGGGGACGGCTGGTAACGCCCCATGGGGAGATCGAGACACCGGTGTTTATGCCGGTGGGTACCGTGGCCTCGGTCAAGGCGGTGCCCCAGGAGACCCTCGAAGAGCTCGGGGCGCAGATCATCCTGGGGAATACCTACCATCTGTATCTTCGCCCCGGAGTCGAAACCGTCCGGCGCATGGGTGGCCTGCACCGGTTTATGTCCTGGAATCGGGCCATTCTCACCGATTCCGGGGGATTCCAGGTTTTCAGCCTTAGCGAACTGCGCACCCTGAACGAGGAGGGTGTGACCTTCCGCTCGCACCTGGACGGCTCCTCGCATTTTTTCAGCCCGGAGAGCGCCATGGCGGCGCAGATTGGGCTGGGAGCGGACATCATCATGGCCTTTGACGAGTGCACTGAATATCCGGCCGACCCGGCACGGGTGCGCGCGTCCATGGAGATGACTGCGCGGTGGGCGGCTCGCAGCAAGAAATATTTTGAGGAGCACAAGCATGAGGTGCCCTGGCAGGCGGTTTCAGGTTTCGAGTATCGGGTTTCGAGTGGCGGGAATGGTCGAAACTCGAAACCTGAAACTCGAAACGGCTCAGCGGAACTTCCCTCCGCTACACCGGCATTGTTTGGGATTGTCCAGGGGGGGATGGACCGGCAGTTGCGCAAAGAATCGGCGGAGCGGACGGTCGAGATCGGTTTCCCCGGATATGCCATCGGGGGGCTCAGCGTTGGGGAGCCTCGGGAGCTTACCCGCGAGATCGTTGAGTCGACGCTGGAGCATCTGCCGAAAGATCAGCCACGGTACTTGATGGGCGTGGGGAATCCCGAGGAGATCGTGGAGTATGCCAGCTTGGGCGTGGACATGATGGACTGTGTCCAGCCCACGCGGGCGGCCCGGCACGGGCTTCTGTTTACGTCCGAGGGGAGGATCTCCATCAAACAGGCGCGTTACGCGCAGGATTCTGAGCCTTTGGACCCGAACTGCGGATGCCGGGTGTGCCAGCGCTACTCCCGGGCTTATTTGCGGCATCTTTATGCATCCAACGAAGTATTGGCCCAGATCCTCAATACCGTGCACAATCTCAGCTTCTACCTTGACACTATGAGGCGCGTACGGCATTCTATTTCACTTGGGGAAGAGTCTCGTTCTCTTTCTGGTATCTGGTCTCGACCGAAACCGTGAGGCCTCCCCGGATTCAAGCCTGAAAGCTGAAGGAACCCGGCCGAAGTCGATCTAAAACCCCGTGGTGAAAAAACAGCTGCGCGGCGCGCGTTTGCGCTGTGACGTTTTGCGGATACATCCGCTCAGACCTCGAAAGCATGCAAGACATTTTGGCAGTGCAGGCCGGTGGCGGCGGTATGGGGTGGCTCGGTATCGCGCCCCTCATATTCATTTTCGCCATCTTTTACTTTCTCTTGATTCTTCCCCAGCAGCGGCGCCAGAAGAAGTGGCAGGGCATGCTGGATAAGTTGAAAACCGGTGACCGGGTCACCACCAGCGGCGGTTTGCGGGGAACCATCATGGCGCTCAAGGATGACTGTATTCATTTGCGTGTGCCCCCGAATAATCTGCTTTTGGAAGTGACGAAGGCCTCAGTCGTGCAGGTAAGCACCACTGAGGAGCCGGAAATAAAGGCAAAATAGTTTCAAGTTTCGGGTTTCAAGTTTCGCGTAAACCCGAACCTCGAAACCGAAAATCTCGAACTCGAAACTCGAAACCGGAAACTCGAAACTGCTTTATGAACAAGAATCTCCTCTGGAAGCTGCTCTTCATTCTCGGAACGATGCTGTTTTTCCTGTTCGGAATCTTCGGGATTCCCAAGGGTATTTCCGGCGAGGCGCTGCTGACGGCCCTGACCGATCACATCCACCTCGGCCTGGATTTGAAGGGTGGAACCCACCTCATTCTGCAGGTGCAGGTGAACGATGCCATCAATGTGGACGCGCAGAATGCCATTGAGATTCTGAAGCAGCAACTGAAGAGCCGCAAGATCGACTACGCCGATATCACCCAGCCGGATCCGCAGAACAACCCCGACCACATCGTCCTGAAAGGGGTTCAGCCGGGTGCGCGATCGGATCTGCTGACCATCGTGCAGGAGCGCCTGCCGGAATACGAGCTTACCCCCGGCGCGGAAAATTCCTGGAATATGGCAATGAAGCCCTCGATGCTCACCGACCTGAAAAATAAGGCGGTGTCGCAGGCCATCGAGACTATTCGCAACCGCATTGACGCGCTCGGGGTCAGCGAACCGACGATTCAGGAACATGGATTGGGGCAGTACCAGATTCTGGTGCAACTGCCGGGCGTGGATGATCCGGTGCGCGTCAAGGACATCATGCAATCCACCGCCATGCTGGAGATCAAACAGTCCCTGGGCGGGCCCTATCCCAGCGAGCAGGCGGCTTTGCAGGACAAGGGCGGAGTGCTGCCCGCGGATGCGATTCTGCTGCCCGGGCATAGCATACCGGGAGGAGCGGAAGGAGAAGGCCTGGCTTATTACCTGGTGTCGCGGGTATCGGCGGTCAGCGGCAAGGACTTGCGCGACGCCCAGCCCAGCCGCGATCAGAACGGCCAGCCCAGCGTCAGCTTCACCCTGAGCGGGGAGGGTGGCCAGCGTTTCTATACCTTCACCTCCAACCACGTGGGCGACAGCTTGGCCGTAGTGCTGGACAACAAGGTGCAGGAAGTCGCGAACATCAAGGAACCGATTCGCGACCGCGGCGAAATCAGCGGCGGCCGCATGAGCGAGCAGCAGGCGCGGGATCTCTCGATGGTGCTGCGCTCAGGCGCTTTGCCGGCCAGCATCAAGTACCTGGAAGAGCGCACGGTGGGTCCGTCCCTGGGGGCGGATTCGATTCGCTCCGGGGTGCGCGCCGCCATCATCGGGCTCGTGGCCGTGCTGGTGTTCATGCTGATCTACTATCGCGGGGCTGGCGTCAACGCCGACGTCGCGCTCCTGATGAACCTGATCATCCTGCTCGGCTTTCTGGGCTGGTCCACGATTGCGGGCGTCAACGTCGCCCTTACGCTACCGGGCATTGCGGGGGTCATTCTCACGGTCGGTATGGGCGTGGATTCCAACGTGCTGATCTTTGAGCGCATCCGGGAAGAGTTGCGGAATGGCAAGACGCCGCCCTCGGCTGTCGATCAGGGATTCAGCCACGCCTGGATCACGATTGTCGACACCCACGTCACCACCATCGTTTCGGCGGCCATTCTGTTCATCTTCGGCACGGGGCCGGTCAAAGGGTTTGCGACGACTCTTACGTTCGGGTTGCTGGCCAACCTGTTCACGGCAGTGTTCGTCTCGCGCGTGATTTTCGACTGGGTATTGAGCCGCAAGCAGCGCGGCGATGTGCTGAGCATTTAGGCTGATTTTGTAATTGGGCAATTGAGTAATTGAGTGATTGAAAACGGCGCGGCCGGGGCTCGATGTTCAATTGCTCAATTACAAAATTTCTCAATTACCCAATCCGAGTTTAAGGGGCTATAAACCGGTGGAGTTCTTTCATAACGTCAACATCGATTTTCTAGGCAAGAAGTGGTATTTCCTCGCTTTTTCGCTGGTCTTCAGCGTCGCGGGCCTGTGTTCCATTTTGTTCTGGCACCACATTCCGTGGGGAGTGGATTTCCGCGGCGGCACGCTGGTTTACGTGAGGTTCTCGCACAAGCCCGACGTGAATGCCATCCGCGCCGAACTGGATCGCGCCGGCCTGAAGGATCCCAAGATCCAGCCCTACGATCAGCCTTCGCTCAACGAGGTTCTGATTGATCTCGATGTCCGGGAGACCAGCGAGCAGGCGCTCGATCAGGGCAAGACCAAGATCATCCAGGCATTGGAAAAGAACGCGCCGGCAGGAAAAATTGATCTGAACAACGCCAGCTTCCTGGCCGTCAAGAACTACCTGATGGATAAAGACCCGATGCACCTGGGCACCGATGCGGAGCAGAAATATACGGCGCAGGCGCAGGCAGTGGTGAATTTCCGGGATAAAGTGCTGGGCGGCGTGTTCAATTCCCTGGACCAGTTGAAAGGCGCGCCGGGAGTGGATCCCGCCGTGGCGGCGGCGATCCCCGAAAACTTCTACCTTTCGGATTTTGGCGTACGTGACGTGGCCATCGTGGGACCCCAGGTGGGCGGGCAATTGCGTACCCAGGCAGGACTGGCCACCCTCTATTCCTTATTGGGCATGCTGGTGTATCTCGGGTTCCGCTTCGAGTGGATTTACGGGCTCGCGGCCGTGGTCACCGTGTTTCACGATACCCTGATCACTGTAGGGGCATTTTCTCTGACCAACACCGAGATCTCGCTGACCGTGATCGCCGCCCTCTTGACCCTAATTGGTTACTCTAATAACGACACGATCGTGGTATTTGACCGGATCCGGGAAAACATTAAGCTGATGCGCCGGGAGCGGTTGGCGGAGATCGTTAACCGGAGTATCAACCAGACCTTAAGCAGAACCATCTTGACAGCCGGGCTTACCTTCCTTACTGTACTTGCTCTCTTCTTGTTCGGCGGCGAGGTGCTTCGTGGATTCAGCCTCGCGCTGGTAATTGGCATCTTAATCGGGACGTATTCGTCCATTGCCATTGCCGCCCCCATCCTGGTGGCCTACCAGGAGTGGCGGGTGGAAAAGGGCAAGCGTCCTATGGTAGCGCCGGGTAAGGCTAGGTAAGTTACCCGATGGCGTCACCGGATTCATTGGTTTAGGCCTTCTTAAGGGTAAAGATTAGAAGGTTTGCTCAGGCGCGCCGCTTGGTCCAAAAAGGCCCCTGGCGCGAATGAAGAAACTGGGAGCAAAGGAGAAATCGTCGGTGTCTAAGCATTCGTAGGGGTCTCTATAGTTTGGGGAGAATCACATGTTTGAAGATAGCCTTATCGAGTCAGGCGGCAAGCTGAAAACGAAACGAGGATGGACCTCCATTATCTCGTTCGGGCTGCAAGTCATGATCGTCGGGGTCATGATTCTGATTCCGCTCATTTTCACGGAAGCTTTGCCTAAAGGTACAACGATGTTCATGTTGGTGGCACCGCCTCCGCCACCCCCGCCACCGCCGCCGGCCGCGGCTCCAGTCAAGGTGGTCAAGCAGATCCAGACCGACATCGTCAACGGCGAACTGCGTACTCCGACCAAGATTCCCAAGAAAGTTCAGATGATCAAAGAGGACGAGGCTCCGCCGCCGGTCATGGCTTCCGCTGGCGTGGTGGGAGGCGTCCCGGGCGGTGTTCCGGGCGGCTCCATGGGCGGGGTGATGGGCAGCATTCTGAACTCCACTCCAACCGTCGCTCCCAAGATCGCAACCCCGCAGCGGGTGCGTGTCTCCTCGGGCGTGAGCACCGGCATGCTGGTGCGCAAGGTGCCCCCGACCTACCCGCCGCTGGCTCGCCAGGCCCGCATTCAAGGCACGGTGATCCTGCAGGCGCAGATCAGCAAGGAAGGAAATATTGAAAACCTGCAGCTGATCAGCGGGCATCCGATGTTAGCTCCCGCGGCAATCGAAGCCGTAAAGCAGTGGAAGTACAAGCCGTACCTGCTCAACGGAGAGCCGGTCGAGGTTGAGACGCAAGTGCAAGTGAACTTCACGCTGGCTGGAGGCTAAGCCCCCGGCAGGCATCCGCAGCCCAGCCGCCGCCGGCTGGGCGGGCGAGTGAGTGTTACTCGCCGCGGAGCTTTTGCGCGGCGGTTTTGTCCGGCCCTCCCTCCTCCCCGCTTGGAGGGTGAATTGGGCGGTAAGGGCCGCCCCGAACTTGCGCCAGGTTGGCCGGCGACCTGAGCAGCCTGCGGTCTTGCGCGGGGTATCGGCGGCCAACAGTTCCGCAGCGTTTAGCACCAAAAAGCGCATCAAAGTGTCCTGACGTAAAGTGTCCTGACGTAGAAGAGTTCCGAGGAGGAAAGCAACTCATGTTCGCACTACACGTAGGAGCAGTTCTGCATCACGTACCCGCTGTCGCCACCTGGGTGGTCCAGGAAGGCGGCGCCATGGCAACCGATCCCTTGGGCTTGTGGAAAGCGATGGGCTGGGTTGCTCGAACCGTGGTTATTATCCTGTTCATCATGTCCGGGTGGTCTATCGGCGTGATGATCGACCGCTGGATGGCCTATAGTGCAGCCCGCAAGCAATCGCGCGCCTTCGCGCCCGCAGTAGCGGGAGCCTTGCGCGACGGCCGCATCGATGAAGCCATTAAAGTTGCCGAGCGCAACAAGAAGAGCCACCTGGCCAAGGTTGTCACCGCCGGCCTGATGGAGTTCAAAGCTCACCAGGACAGCCCGGGCGCGATCCCTGGCGAGACAATCGAAGCCTCGAAGCGCGCTCTGGAGCGCACCGAAGCCATCGTGCACGCCGAACTGAAGCGTGGATTGGGCGGTCTCGCCACCATCGGCTCGACTGCTCCCTTCGTGGGACTGTTCGGAACGGTGATGGGCATTCTGAACGCCTTCATCGGCATCAACAACTCCAAGGCCACCGGACTGGCGGCAGTCGCCGGCGGTATCGCGGAAGCGCTGGTGACGACGGCCATCGGGCTGCTCGTGGCCATCCCTGCCGTCATGATGTTCAACTACCTGACGGGCCGCGTGGAAGCGTTCGACGTCGAGATGGATAACTCATCCAGCGAGTTGATCGACTACTTCCTGAAGAAGCGCGGCGACGTGCGGCGGTAAGAGAGCCGGGGCTTCTTTCCGCGTGAGTTGCTTGTCCGGCGCTGGAGCGAACCAGCGCCGGATCTCCCCAACTTGGAGCGGAGGGCAGGTCGCCGGACGGTATGGAAGTACTGGAGATTGCTGCTATGGCAATAGCAAAACGAGACGAAGGATCCAAGGTCAACTCCGACATCAACGTGACACCGATGGTGGACGTGATGCTGGTGTTGCTGATCATCTTCATGGTGGTCACGCCGATGTTGCAGAAAGGCATCAGCGTGGACATGGCCAAGGTCAACAATCCGGAGCAAATGCCCGACGCCGATAAGGAAGACGCACTCCTGGTCTCGATTACGCGCGACGGCAAAGTGTACTTTGGCAGCGAACAGGTGCAGGACGTCGACAACCTGACCTCGAAAGTGAAGGACCGCCTGGCCAACAAGGCCGACAAGCGCGTGTACGTGAAAGCGGACATGCGGACCCGGTTTGGCGGAGTGGTCAAGGTCGTGGACAGCGTCCGGGCTGCCGGAGTCGATGATCTGGGCTTGCTCACCGATCAGAGGAAGACAAGCACGCCGCCGCCGGCTCCACCCGCAGCGGCGGGACAGTAGAGGAGACTACCATGGGAATGGCCGTTGGCCCGAGCGGAGGCCAGAACGCGAACATTAACGTGACGCCGCTCATCGATGTGCTGCTGGTCTTGTTGATCATCTTCATGGTGATCTCGCCGGTGACGCCGAAGGGATTGGATGCGCTGGTACCTCAGCCGCCTCCGCCCAACGCGCCCAAGAACAATACTCCCGACCGCACCATTGTCGTGCAGTTGATCGACCGTGGGGCCGGACAGGAGCCGGGCGTAAAAATCAATAACGAAGACGCGACTTGGGATAATCTGCAAGGCCGCCTCACTGATATTTACAAACAACGCGCGGAGAAGGTGATGTTCGTCAAGGGAGACGATGCCATTCCCTTCGCCAACGTCGCCAACGTGATTGACCTGGCACATGCCGCCGGCGTGGACAAAGTCGGTCTGATCACCGCGAAGATTGAAGCGGGCAGCTAGACTGCCCGTCCAGTAAGGCCCAGGTTTGCATTCTTCTCAGTTCGCCCAGCGCACGGAAGCTTCGCCGCTTCCGTGCGGCCAAGGCTCCGCTTGTCAAAGTGATATCTCTGGGCCTAGGATGCTGTGGCGAGGGAGACTTATACGGCAATGAATAAAACTCTAAGACTGCTGACGCTGGCGGCGGTAGGGCTGGCGCTCTTTTCTTCTCTAGGCTGTGACAAGCTGAAAGCCCGCGACCAGCTGAATAAGGGCGTCAAGGCCTACAAAGACAACCACTACGAGCAGGCGATCGATCACTTCCAGCAATCGGTCCGCCTGGACCCGACCCTGATCAACGCTCGGATGTACCTGGCCACCGCCTATGTCTCGCAATATATCCCGGGCGTGGACTCCCCCGACAACCTGCGCACCGCGCAGCAGGCTATCGATGAGTATCAGAAAGTCATCGACGCCAATCCCTCCCGCGAGCAGAAGGTCAACAGCGCCAAGGGAATCGCCTATCTGTACCTCAACGAGAAGAAGTGGGACGATGCCAAGAAGTACTACCGTATGGCTTCCGAACTCGACCCCAACGATCCCGAACCCTACTACTCCATCGGCGTAATCGACTGGACCGCCGCCTACCAGCCTCGCATGGAAGAGCGCGCCAAACTGGGCATGAAGCCCGATGAGCACCTCAGCGCCAGCAACAAGGAACAGAAAAAGGTTTGCGCCGAGCTGAAGTCGAAGAACGCACCCTACATTCAGGAAGGAATCGACAGCTTGAATAAGGCCATCCAGCTTCGTCCGGATTACGACGACGCCATGGCGTACATGAACCTGATGTACCGCGAGCGGGCCGACGTCGAATGCGATGACGCCGCGGCTAGAACCGAAGATCTGAAAACTGCCGATCACTGGGTGGACGAAACCCTCCGCGTGAAGAAGGCAAAAGCAGAGAAGGCCGCTCAAAGCCAGGGTGGCGGCATCACCATGGACCAGCCGAAGTAGTTCCCAAATCAACCCACGTAGCCCCGGACGCATTCGTCCGGGGCTTTGTTTTGCGCGGCGCGCCCATGCGGAAGCCACGCCGAAGCCTAGGCGCGCCCACCGCCCATTGCTTGCCGGGATACGAGAATCTAACTTCTGCTGTAGAGCCGGACTTCGACCTTCGCAAACTGCCATCGCTGCACGCGCGGGAAAGACTCCGCCAGCATCTGCGACAGCATCACGGTAGTGGGATCAGGTTTTCCCGCGGGGCCATTGTTCATCAGCATCAGCCAAACTCGGGAATGTCCTGTCGTCGCCTCGCGAATGAAGTCCGCGGCAGGCTTGCCGGTGAAGTCCCGATAATCAAGTCCCGGTCCATGGCGCGGAAAGACAATTACCGGCCCGAGTTGGGCGGTGAATGCAGGGCTGGCCGTGTCCTCGCCGGCGCGAAGCGATCGCACAAACTCATAGGGGATGCGGGTTTCGGCGATGTGAAAGACGATCGCATCTCCGGGCTGGGAGTGGTCCAGCACGAAATTGCTGGCTGCGGCGGATGCATCCCTTTCATTGTCGAAGTCGTGCCCATAGACAAACAGGACACCCTGGAGAGAAAGAAACAGCATCACGGCGAGCGCCGCGCCCAGCATCCAGGCGGAGCGCAGCCGCCCCAGCCCGGCAGCCGCCAGGATGACCAGCGGAGGCAGGCAGAAGATCATGTAGCGCCCTAGAAACACAGGGCGGGCGAAAGACAGGAGCAGCGTCAGGGCAACCGGAAACACGAGCCAGATCAGGAGAAACTGCAGGCGCCACACCTCCGGGTCGGGATCGCGCCTCCACAGGCGCTTGCGGGCAGGGGCGATGGCGACGCCGAGCCCGGCGGCATAAAGCAGCGCCAGAGGCCAGTGATCACTGCCACACAGATGTTCCATAAATTTCAGGATGCTTGACAGGCCGGGGCGTTGGATCCAGCGAATCGGTCCCGCCCCGGTTTTCGCGATGAAGGTCAGCAGGGGCAGCGCTGCCAGGGCGATGGCCCACCACGCTTTTTGGAGACGTGCGGCAGATGAGCCGCTTGCGATCTGAGGCGGACGGGTCAACTTCAGAGCGAGCCCATGCGCCGCAACCAACAGCAGGGCGTAGAAGTGCGAATACGCCGCCAGCACGCTGGTCGCCACGTATCCCCGTAAGGGCCTGACCGATGGCTCGCGCAGCCACCATACCAGCCAGCACGAGGAAAGCGTGGCGAGCAGCAGGAACAGCCCGTAGCTGCGGGCTTCCTGGGCGTAACGAACGTCGTAGGCATTGAAGGCAAACAGGGCAGCGGCCAGCACCGCGACCCGGCGGTCAAACAGGAGGCGCGTCAGCACGTACAC
>Ga0070741_10008453_pt1 | contig 20650 bp, 18 predicted proteins | sample Coa_R1_4_FD_66440 | JGI IMG/M metagenome (GOLD analysis project Ga0070741, IMG submission 66440) | Surface soil microbial communities from Centralia Pennsylvania, which are recovering from an underground coalmine fire - Coalmine... | ecosystem: Environmental > Terrestrial > Soil > Unclassified ...
TGTACCAGCGCAGCGGGTGATACCACTCCAGATCGATACCGTTGCGCTGCATGAAATCGATCAACGATTGCGACATGGTCGCCGATCCGACCGCGTCGAGAATGATTTTGACCTCGACGCCCGCCCGGGCGCGTTCCGCCAGTTCCTCGGCGAACTGGCGTCCGACCTCGCCGTCCCAGTAGATGTAGAACTCGCAGTTGATCGTGCGCGCTGCTCTGCGAATGGCCGCCAGCATCGAGGGGAAGATCTGCACGCCGTTTTTCAGGATCTCGACGCGATTTCCCTCCGTGAGCGGCGCGCCGGTCAAGGCGTGCATCGTCTGGCGGAACGCCAGATCGCGCGTGTCGAACTGGTGCCGCATGTGATAGCGCATCGGCAGCTTGCGTCGGATGATCGGCAGCGGCGGCCGGCCCGGATATCGCGGCGGTTTGCGCTTGCGGAAGAGCATCAGCGTTGGTTGGCCAGCCAGATTGCGCCGGCGATGATCGCCGCGAGCACCAGGAGATTGATGGCCACCATGAACGCGAAGATGAGAAACGCGGAGAACGCCACGCCCGCCAGTGAGCGCGGAGGCCTGCGCCGGTCTCGATGCGCGAGCAGCAGCCGGAGGTTCATGATGTTCTCCTCGAAGGCGATGTCGAAGAGATCGCCCAGGATGGGGATCTCGCCGATCAGCAGATCGACGACGATGTTGGCGATCATGCGGCCGACCTTCAGCATCGGGACGCGATGGCGCAGAGCGCCGACGACGATCCAGGTCGAGAGCAGCGCCGCGACTGCGTCTCCGATTCCGGGAATGAACCCGAGGCCGGCATCAAGCCCGATGCGGCGGCTGGTCCCGGGGATGGGCAGCCATTCGTCCATCAGCCGGGCGAACCGGCGGAGGGCGACCAGATCGGCAGGCAGTTTCTCGTCCAGCTCGACGATCTCCGGGATGATCGCTTTGGGGCGAGCCATGCTCAGCAGATTATGCAAGGGAGCGGCCTTTGGAGTGCGGTGCCCTGGCACCGCTCTCGCCAGGGCAAAGCGGCGGCAAGCCGCCGCAGTCCGAAGGCGTTTATAGTGGAGCCGAATGGCGGAACCGGCCCCCGAGAAGACTCCCCCCTCGCGGAGGGAACGCTTCATGGCCCTGCGCCACCTGGTCTGGTCGTGGCTGACCGATCCGGCGGTCCTGCTGTACCGCCGGGAGGCGCACGGCCGGCACCGCGCCCGCGTGGTGATGGTCGAGTTCTTCCTGTTCGTCCGCGAGCTGGTGCGCGAGTTCTACGAAATCCAGGGGACGTCACGCGCGGCGTCGCTGGCCTACACGACGCTTCTTTCGCTCATCCCGCTGCTGGTGGCGTTCACCAATGTGCTGCAGCGGTACTTCCAGACTCTCTTTCCGAACTTCGAGAGCGAGATCGACAACATCCTGAACGTGATCATCCCCTATCAGTCGCCGGTGCTGACCTATCACCTGGCGCGATTCGCGGAGAACGCGCAGGCGGCATCGACCTTCGGCGTGATCGTGTTCATCATCATCGCCTTCCGCCTGTTTCTGGCGGTCGAGGCGACCGTGAATCAGATCTGGAAGGTGCGCAGCGATCGCGGCTACCGGCAGAAGATCATGGCCTTCACCATGCTCTTTTTCTGGGGCCCGGTGTTGATGGGACTGTCGTTTACCACCACAAACATGCTGGAGAAGAACCGAGTGCTCCGCTTCTTCTTTCAGCACGAGGTCACCTTTCAAATCGTCCCGATCGTGGTGCTGTTCGTGGCCTTCACCATGCTGTTCTGGCTCGTTCCCTCCGGACCGGTGAAGCTGAAAGCGGCGGCGGTTGGAGCGGTCGTCACCACCTCGCTCTTCTCGCTGGTGCGCTTCGGATTCGGTCTCTACGCCGGACGCCTGATCCACGGGCAGTTCAACCTGATCTACGGCACAATCGGATTGGCGATCATCTTCCTGATCGCCATCGAAGTGATGTGGGTGATCATCCTCCTCGGAGTCGAGATCAGCTACGTCTACCAGAACATCTACGGTGTGCTGCGCGCGACGGTACAGCGGATCGAGGACCAGCCGCAATACGATCTCTACTTCGCGCTGCGCGCGCTGGTGGAGATCGCGCGGCGGTTCGATCGGCGCGAAGAGGCGCCGTCGTCGTACCGCCTGGCGGAGCAGTTCGCGACCACCGACTCGCAGATGACCCGCGTGCTGCGGCGGCTCGAGGATGGGCAACTGGTCAAGGAGACCGGCGGCGAGTGGACCGGATTCGTGCCCGGCTGCGATCCCGACCGCATCACCGTCGAAGAGGTCGTGGCCCGGATCGAGGGGGCGCGTCATTCCGTTCCGGAGATCGCTCCCGACGATCGCGAGCGCGAGGTGATCGACGACATCTTCCAGCGTCTCGCCGATGCCACCAAGGGCGCGTTGGGACGGATGAGCATCGGCCATCTGGTGCGCGTGCTCTACGCGCCGCGCGGCCCGTCGCGGATCGAGGACCGCTTCACGTCGCGGTAACGCGAAGCATCCGGATGCGGCGCAGCGTCTCGTAGGCCACGGTGGTTACGCCGACCCACATCGCGCCGGCGGTGATGCCGGCGACCACATCCGACAGCCAGTGCACGCCGAGGTAGACGCGCGACGTGGAGATCGCGGCGATCAGAGTCCAGGCCAGGGCGAACGCCGCCGATTTCCATCGCCAGCGCGACAGGGTGCGGAACGCGAGGTAGCTCAGCGCGCCGAGCATGACCGTGGAGCCCATGGCGTGGCCGCTGGGAAAGGAGTAGCCGTGCGCCTGGCGGAGCATCTCCGCGACATCCGGGCGCGCGCGGGCGAAGAATCGTTTCAACTCCAGGTCGAGGAGCGCGCCGCCGCCAGCCGTCACCGCGAGATAGAGCAACCATCGATAGCGATGGGTCAATAACAGCAGGATGCCGGCGCACACGCCGAGCGCCGCGAGCGCCGGCGGGCTGCCGATGGTGGTCATCACACTGAAGAACGAGGTCGACGCGGCGCTGCGCCGCGAGATGGCCCAGGCGTGCACGAGCGCGTCGAAGTCCTGCACCGCCGGATTCTTGTCGCGAACCAGTTCCGCAAGATCGAGAAAGCCGTCGCCGGCCCAGGCGGTCAGAAACGCGCCACCGATGACCACCGCCGCGACGGGCAGGTAGTCGCGAAAGCGACTGGCCAGATGGCCGACGCGAGCCCAGCGCAGCGAGGCACGTGCGATCAGATGCGCCGCGAGCGCACCGGCGCGGCGGAGGAGCGGGAGGGTGGGGGCGAAGCAGGCCCACAGAACAAGAAAAAGGGCCACGAATGCAGCGTAGAGCAGCACGGGGGAACTGTATCAGCCCGCATGTAGAGCCGGCTCTCCAGCCGGCTCGGGCGCCGCCGACGAGGCGGCGCTACATCGCCTGAGAGGCGGCCTCACATTGCTCAGAAGCCGCCGCTCATGTATTTCCACTGCACGATCTTGTCGTTGATCTCGCGCAGGCGGCGGCTGATCAGGCGGCAAAGCAGATTGAGGAACTGGAGCGCGGCGTGCGGGTCCATCGACAGGATCTCGTTCAGCGTGGCCCGATCGATGGAGAGCACCGTGGCGTCGCCCTCATGCGCTTTTGCGTCCGCGGAGCGCACCTTGTCATCGATGAGCGCCATCTCGCCGAAGAAGTCGCCGCGGTCGAGGACCGTCAACGCCTCTTCGCCGACGCCGGGAATGAACTTCGAGATGCGCACGCGCCCGTCGAGGACGATGTAGAGCTTGTCGCCTCTTTCTCCCTCGCGGAAGATCATCGATCCCTCGCGGAACTTCTCCTCGCTGGAGAACGTGGCCAGCAGCTTCATTTCCGCCGCGGAGAGGCCGCGCTCCTTGAACAGATCGACCTTCTCCTCCGACTTGACCGTGACCTGCTGCACCTCGCGCTTCCCCTCGGCGCGTTTGCGGCCCGCTCCTCTCTTCGCGTCCTCCTGGAAGAAGAGCTTCAACTGCTCGTTCGCATCGCGCACTTTCTCGCTCAGCGAGCGCCAGAACGCCCAGTGCAGGCCGACCGCCAGCTGCTTCTCATCGTCCATGAGCTGATCGAGCGCGCTGAAGGAGAAGACGTAGCAGGCTGAGGGCTCGACCGCGATGGCGTCGCTTGACCGATGGGTGCGATCGATGAAGTTCATCTCGCCGAAGATCGTGTCGGGAGCGAGGGAACCGAGGATCTGCGGGCCGAACGGGGTGTCCTTGCGGATCTCGATCCGCCCCTGTCTGACCACGTAGAAGTCCATGGAGCGATCTTCCTCGCGGAAGACATAACTCCCCTGGGCGATGGAGTCGACGCGTGCGAACTTCGCCAGGCGTGCGATCTGATCGTCTTTCATGTGCTGGAAGACCGCGAGCTTCCGCAGCTCGGTGGTGATCGTCGCCGCGCTGCCGCGTTTCTCGGCGTCGCGGGTGATCTTCTGGATGATCTCTTTGAGGTCCTTGCGCGTCTCGAACTTGAAGAGGTTCTCCTTGCGCTCCTCGAGGCGCTCGGTGTGGGCCTGCAGGTTCTCCACGCGGCCCTTGATGCGCGCGTTGAGGTCCTTCGTGTCGAGGTTCTGCATGCGCTTGAGCGTGTTGATCATGCGGCGGACCGGCTCGGTGCTCTCGCCCTTCTGATCGGTGGCCAGCAGGAAGGAATCGATGAACTCATCGAGCGCCTGGTCGTGGTTTTTCAGCTCGAACTCGATCCGGCCCGAGATTTCGGCCAGGCCGCGGTCGAACGGATTCAGCTTTCGCGCGACCTGGATCTCCTCGCGCGCGAGATCCCATTCGCCCTGCGAGAAATAGAGCCGGCCGAGGACCTCGTAGGGGCGATCGTTGTTGGGCGTTTTGAGTTTCGCGATCTCCAGCAACTCGATGGCCTTCGAGGTCTGGTCCTTGGCCATGTAGTATTGCGCCAGCCCGGCGTATTGCGAGGAGTCGACCTCATCGCGCGATCGCTCGGCGTTGACCTCCTGGCGGATGGTCGTATAGCGGGCCTCTTCCGCCTGGCGCTTGAGATCGCGCACGCGCGCGAGGTTGATCCGCAGCGAGACAGAGCCTGGCTTGAGCTTCTCCGCCATCTCGTACAGATGGATCGACTCGTCGTACATCCCCTGTTCCGCGTAGCGGCGCGCGAGGACCAGCAGATCGTCCGCCTCGATGGCGATACTCGACTCTGCCGCGAGCGTCCGAAAACGGGGGCGCGTGGTGACCGGCTGCTCGGCCATGAAACTGATTATTATCCCAAAGACTGCAATGTCGAGGATCGGGGCGCTCGCGGTCTCTGCCTTCTGCCTTCTGCCTTCTGCCTTTGCGCAATTCCGTCCCGCGCTTCCCGGATACGAATTCCAGTTTCCGCGCGACCATGGCTCGCACGACGATTACCGCACGGAGTGGTGGTACTACACGGGACATCTGCGCACGGAGAAGGGCCACCACTACGGGTTCGAGGTGACTTTTTTTCGAGTTGGCGTGGTACCGCCCGACGTGCCGGCGGAAACCCGATGGGATCTCCACAATCTCGCGCTGGCGCATTTTGCCATCACCGACATCGACCGTCAGAAGTTCCGGTACGCGGAGAAGCTGAACCGCGCGTCGCCGTTCACCGCGGCGGCCGCCACCGGATATCTCGACGTGTTCAACGAGGGATGGAGCGTGGTCACGCTGCCGGACGGTTCGTGGCATCTGGTCGCGTCGCACGGCGGTGACTCGCTCGATCTGCGAATGCGCTCGCGCAAGCCGCCCGCGGTCCACGGCGAGAGCGGTGTCAGCGTCAAGGCGGAGGGCGTCGGGTATGCATCGCATTACTACTCGATGACCCGGCTCGAGGTCAGCGGTCTGATCAACGGCGAGCAATGCCGGGGCATCGCCTGGATGGACCACGAGTTCGGCAGCTCGAATCTTCGCGAGAACCAGCAGGGATGGGACTGGTTCTGCATGCAGTTCGATAACGATTCCGAGCTGATGCTTTACCGCATCCGGCGCGCCGACGGCACGGCCGACCCCGCGTCATCGGGATCGCTCATCACCAGCGACGGCTCGGTGATTCACATCACCCATGACCAGATGCGCATCGAGCCGCTCGATCAGTGGAAATCGCCGCACAGCGGCGCGGTCTACCCGATGGGCTGGCGTGTGACCGTGCCGCCGTTTCGCATCGCCGTGACCGTGAAGCCGCAAATGCGCGATCAGGAATTGGTGACCTCTGGCTCGACCAACGTGACCTACTGGGAGGGGGCTGTCGCCGTCAGCGGCTCGCTCGACAACGTCGCGGTGAACGGGGTGGGCTACGTGGAGATGACGGGTTACGAACGGAAGCGGTGAACTCCCGGTCAGCGTGGAGAAGGTGCCGCGAAGCGGCGGGTGAGGGGCACCCAGCTTGTGTCCGCGACCTTGCCGGCCGCCAGGTTCTCCGCGTCGATCGTGAATCCGAGAAAGGCGATGCACATCTCGTCGGTGGTCGCTTCTCCCCATGACACCGGTTTCGGCGGACTGTTCGGATTGCGCGGGTTCTCGGACGAGTTGTCGTAATACGCTTCCAGCGAGAGTCGCGTTCCGGCGGGGATGGCGATCGCGTCCTTGAATCGATACATCCCCTGCCAGTTGAAGTCCCAATCCTCGATGTCGATCAGGCACTGGGTGGTTCCATCCGGCATTGCGGCCTGGACCTGCATCTTCCGTCCGAGAAGGTGCATGTGCGGCGCGATGAGCCAGATGTGCGTGTTGACGATCGGCACGGTGAACTCCGCGGTGACGCGGTAGTTCGGATCGCCCGGCGGAATGGTGAAGGTGTCATTGATGAGTGGCAGGACGCGCAGGAGCTTCGACGGCTTCGATTTTGCGAAATAGATTCCGATCTCCGTCTGATCGGGCAGCGGCAGGGGGCCGTGCGGGTGGTAGTGCACCTGCAGCACGACGCGCGAATTCGCGGGCAGGGACATCGCCACGCCGTCCGGGAGAGTGACCGGACGCGCACCGGGAGCCCATCCGCCGAGCGTCGTGGCATTGACGTTGGTGATTGTGAATCCCGGGCCGCCGAAGCATGGGTAGCCCGGTTCGGGATCGGCGTCGTCGAGCTGCTGTGACGATCCGTTCGTATCGATAAAGGCGATCACGTGATGCACGGTTTGTCGGTCGCCGGGATGGACGTCGATCGCGGAGACGTATTGATCGGCGGTAAGACCTGTCGGCAGCGTGAAGCAGCGATACATGTCGCCGGCAGCGGGCGGCGTGTACGGCTGAGCGGTCTTCAGGACCAGATCGGGTTGTCCGAGGACCCAGCCGCTGCTGAAGCTGAGTGCGGGCGGCAGATCGGCGGGATTGCCTTCGGGAGCGCCGTTGTCGGCCCACCGCGCGATGGTGTCGATCTCGTCCCGCGTCAGGACGCGCGGATTGTCGAAGACGCCGCAGCTCTGCGCCGGTTTCCACGGCGGCATCCGCCGCGTCCGGGTCATGAATTTCATGTCCGCCGCGCGCCCGTGCGCGTCGGCCCAGGTCATGAGCGGGAACGGAGCAATGTCACCGGTGTGATGGCAGGTCTGGCAATGCGCCTGCAGGATACGCACGACCTCTCTGTTGAACGTCGGCACGTCAGCGGGAGGTGCGCCTCCTCGGATTGCGCGCTGACGGGCGCCGACCAACACCACGACCAGAACGAAGGCAAGAAAAACGCGGCGCACCGGCAAATGATACCGCGCGCCGCGTCAGCGCATTTGCACACACACACCGAGAGACACGAAGAGCGAGAGGACTCGAGCTACTCTGTTTTGACCGCTGCAGCCAGATCGAGCCGGGAGGCGAAGCGGCCGGGCAGGCCGCCGGCCAGGGCGGCCGTGAGGAAGGTGACCAGCGCGGAGATGGCCACGGTCAGCAGCGGTGTATGGAACTGGATCGTCCAGCCGAAACTCTGCTTGTTGATCACGTAGATCAGAATCCACGACAAAACGTATCCCATGACCACTCCGGTGACGGTCGAGGTCATGCCAAGGATCGACGATTCGAGATAGAGCATCCTTCGCACCTCGCTGATGGTCATGCCGGCGATGCGCAGCAGCGCCAGCTCGCGTGTGCGCTCCAGGATGAGCGCGGTCAGCGCGTTGACGATCCCCAGCACGGCGACGGCGAGCGCGATGGCCAGAAGCGCGTAGGTGATGACGAACGTCCGATCGAAGATCTTCATCACCTCGCGGCGGATCTCGCGATTGGAGACCGTGAACGCGTGATACTTCGGCCCGAACATCGCCTCCAGCTTCGCGCGCGCTTCGTTGAGCCCCACTCCGGGTCGGAGGTAGATGACCACGGTGTTGATGGCGTCGTCGCGGAAAGCATCGATGTACAGGCTGCGGTCCATGAAGACGACGCCGCGATCGTTCGAGTAATCGCGATAGATGCCGGTGATCGGGAAGCGCTCGATACCCCGCGCGGTCATGAGGTCGACGCTGTCACCGGCGCGCTTGTTGAATTTGATCGAGAAGCTTTCCGAGACCAGGACGCCGCGCCATTCGAGCACGCCGCGCAGTGCCTGCGCTGCTGAACGGGGCGCGACCATCGGGAGATCGCCATGGGCCAGCGCCACCGCGGTGTCGCCGCTGCCGACGAAAATGATTCGGTCGTGGTAGACCACGTCGCGGCCGCGAATGCGATCGATCGCCTCGATGAACGGCACGCGGCGCAACTCATCGCCGATTTGGGCCGGAAAGACGGCGGCGTCGGCGTTGGAAAGCAGCTTCGCCGGACGCAGCCAGAGGTCAGAGCTGACGGTCTGGCCGACCCAGATGCGCACGGTTTCTCGGAAGCTCCCGATCATCAATGCCACCGCGATCATCGTGCCGATTGCCAGCGCCAGCGCGGCCGCGGCCACCGCGGTCCGACGCAGCGACGCGGGAATCGATGCCGATGCGAGTTGCCCGACGATCCCCGACAGCGATCGAAGCGGCCATTCCAGCGCGGCTGACGCGGAGGTCACGATCAACGGCGAGAGCAGCGAGAACCCGACGACGACGAGAAACACGGCGATGTAGCCACCGGCCGGAATCCCGTGGAACGGCGGTGTGATCGAGCCGATGGCTGCTCCCGCGAAACAGGGGACTGCTGCCGCGGCGAGCTGCCACCGCAGCCGGCGGCCGACGCGCTGGTGCAGTCCCGGCTGAATGAGCATCGTCGGCCGCACGCGCGCCGCCTCAATGGCCGGCTGCACTGCCGAAAGCAGCGACAAGACCACGCCGACGAGCATTCCCGCCGCGACAATCCCCGGCGTCAACTGCACGGCTTCGGGGCGGCTGGCGACATACAACTCGTTGATCGTCTTGCCCACCATCCGCAAAATCCCCCGGGCCAGCAGATTCCCGAAGGCCACGCCGGCGATCGAGCCGATCAATCCGAACAGCAGTCCCTCGCCGATGAACGCGGCGAAGATCTGCGGCGGCGATGCCCCGAGCGTCTTAAGCACACCGACGTCCTTTCGGCGGCGGAGAATCGAGATGAGGACCGTGTTGTAGACGAGAAACATCCCCACAAGCAGCGTCACGCCCGCGAGCGCGAACAGGTTCAGCCGGAACGCGCGAAGCATCGTCTCCACCCGTTCGCTGCGGCGTGACGGCCGCTCCAGACGCACGCTCGGCGGCAGCACGCGGCGGATCGCCGGGACCAGGCGATCGTCGGGGACGAGCAGGTCGATGCGCGTCAGGCGGCCTTTCATGCCGAATCGGTCCTGGGCCGTGGCGATGTCGGCGATGGCAATGCTTCCGTTGAACGCGGTCGCCGGTCCGCGAGGCTCGAGAATTCCGCGCACGGTCATCGTGGCGCGCTGGCCCAGGACGTTGAGGACGATGCGCGAGCCGAGCTGGAGGTGGTGATCGCGGGCGAAGACGGCGGGGACGACGATCGAGTCGTGACGAAAGAGGTCGAGTGCCGCGGAGAGCCGTCGAGCCTGCGCTTGTGCGTCGAGCGGCGATGGCGTCGTTCCACCGTTCGACCCGCTGATGGTCGCGTAGCGGTATTCGCGGAAGTGAAGGTCGCTGAGCAGATCGACGCCGAAGAGCCGCACCGGCAACTGCTCAGGCTCGAGCACGCCGTCGACATCGATGACCGGTGCGAAGCGCACGCCGCGGGGCCAGAACGCCTTCAGGCTGAGGAGCAAATTCTCGTCGATCTCCGCGTTCGATGCGATCTGGTAGTTGGCGCGTCCGGACACCGCGTTGACCGATTCGCGAAACGCGCGCAGCGCACTGCGGTTCGCCAGCGCCACGGCGACAACAGCGCCGACGCCGACCGCGATGCCCAGCAGTGTGAGCAGCGTCCGCATTTTCTCGCGAATCATCGGCCGAAGGACCAGCGCGCGGAGGACGATGTTCACGGCGTCACCCGGCCGTCGGCGATGCGCACGACGGAGTCGCCGCGCGAGGCCGCGTGCTCCGAATGGGTCGCCAGGACGATCGTCGGTCTCTTGCTCTGGTGAACGTCGCGCATCAGATCGAGCACGCTGTCACCGGTGCGCGAATCGAGATTGCCGGTCGGTTCGTCGGCGAGCAGGAGGGCCGGACGGTGAATGATCGCCCGCCCGATGGCCACGCGCTGCATCTCGCCGCCGGAAAGCTGGTTGGGAAAATGGCGCGCGCGGCGCGGGAGTCCGATGCGCTCGAGCATGCGCGCGACGCGCGCATCGATTTCCTGCCGCGGGACGCGCGCCAGCAGAAGCGGGAAAGCGATGTTCTCGAACACATTCAGCGTCGGAATGAGGTTGAAGAACTGAAAGACGTAGCCGATGGAGGTCCGTCGAAGCAGGGTCAGCTCGGGCTCGGCGAGCGCGGAGATTTCGCGGTCGCCGAGGACGATGCGGCCGCGGGTGGGGCGGTCGACGGCCCCGATCAGATTGAGCAGCGTCGACTTGCCGCTGCCCGAGGCGCCCATGAGCACCAGGAAGGCGCCGCTCTCGATCTCCAGGGACACGTCATCGAGAACCTGCACCGGCGCGGTCTCATCCGATGCGCCATAGACGTGGGACACGTGCTCCAGGCGGATGCGCACGCGCCCGATTCTACCGGCATAAACGCTGCAACCCTTTCGATAACCCGGGGCCGGTGATAGGCTCCGCGTCCGGAGGAATCCGCCATGGATGAATCGAACAGAACGGGAAACACTCCCGAGGAAGAAGACTCTCGCTTCGGCCGCGCGCGCGAATTCGTCAGCGAAAAATACGCGGCGGCCTCCGATGCCATGAAGAACCAGTACAACCGCGTGCGCGAGAAAGTGGAAGACGTCGACTTCGGCGAAATTACCGATCAGATCCGCGGGTATGTGCGGTCGAATCCGGGAAAGGCACTGCTGATCTCGGTGGGCGTCGGATTTCTGATCGGACTGCTTCTGCGGCGCGGCGACGAGGAAGATTAGCGAGGTTGACGATGCCAAACGATCACGAGCGCTCGGCGGCCGGGATGGACTACGACACGCCTCACGGGGAGCGAGGCGCGGGGGCCATCCTCGACGAGATCGAGCACATAGTGCCCCAGTCGTGGCGCGAACACATCGCCGAGTTTCCCATCACCGCGATTCTGATCGGCGTCGGCGTGGGCATCTGGCTGGGGATGCGGAAGGGCGACGAGATCATTGCCGCCGGCACTTCGTTCATCACCTCGGCGGCGATGTCGAACGTCAATCAGGTGATGGATCGTTTCGGAGCGAGTTCCTGACGGTACAATAGCCGGCATGGAGACGCAGCCGCTCCCGCTGGCGCTGCCGAACCACGGCCATCATCATCTCGCCTCGCTCGCCGCGGAGGTCCATCGGACCTATTTCATTCAGCTTCCGCCGCTGCGCGTTCGATGGGGACATCGGATTCAGCGCAAATCGCGGCGGAGCATCCGGCTCGGTTCGTACAATCACGTCACCACGGAGATCCGGATTCATCCGCTGTTGAACGCGCCGAACATTCCGGCGTTCTTCATTCAGTCGATCATCCACCACGAGTACCTGCACCACCTCCTGGGGCCGAACCACAACCGGCGGTTCCATTCGCAGGAGCGGAAGTTCCGATATTTCCGTGAGTCGCAGGAGTGGATCCGGCGCAATCTGTTTCTGCTCCTCGGCCGGCGGACCCGCCGCCGGGGGCAGGTTCGCGAAGCCCCGCCCCAACTCGCGCTGTTCTGACCCCATCAGCTCCCCATGGGGAAAGTAAGGCTGTAGACGAAACGGCCGCGGGCGACATCGAGCACGATGGACGAGCGCTCCGCGGAGTTGGTGAGCTCGGAGTTCAGGTCCGCCACGGAGCGCACCTCGTTGCCGTTCACGCCCACAATGGCGTCTCCCGGCTGGAGCCCGATATTCGCGCTGCGCGATCCGCGTTCGACATCCTGAATGACGACGCCTCGTGCGTCGGCGACCCGCAGTCCGGCGATTTCGCGCAGGATCCTCAGCCCGAGATCGCGCGGCGGATCGATCGGCCGGATGGTCACCGCGTGCGTCGTGCCGCCACGCACGAATGTGATCGCCACCGGCGAGCCGCTGGGGATGGTCGCCGTGAAGGTGGAGAAGGCCTCGCGCGAATCGACCGGCTTTCCGCTGACGGCGGTAATCACGTCACCTTCCTGCAAGCCGGCGTTCTGCGCGGGAGAGCCGGCAAAAATGCGCGCGATCATCGCGCCGCGTGAGGTGCGGATGCCGAGCCGCTGCGCCTCTTCGGGGGTGATGGTCGCCGTCACCGCACCGATCCACGCGCTGTGCACGCGTCCGAATCGGAGCAGGTCCTGAATCACTTTCTTCGCCCGATCGACCGGAATGGCGAAGCCGATGCCCTGCGCCTGCGCGTAGATCGCGGTGTTGATTCCGATGACCTTCCCTTCGATGTTCAGCAGCGGCCCGCCTGAATTGCCGGGATTGATCGAGGCGTCAGTCTGGATGAAATCGGTGAACGTGCGCCCCGCCTCCTTCGACGGCACGGACCGTCCGAGGGCCGAGACCACGCCGGTGGTGACGGTACCGCTGAGGCCGAAAGGATTGCCCACGGCGATGACCGTTTCTCCGATCATGAGATCGGAGGAGGTGCCGATCGGCGCCGCCTGCAGGCCCTTGCTGTCGACGCGCAGCACGGCAAGATCGCTGTCGGGGTCGACGCCGATCAGGCGCGCCGGAACTTTTGTCCCATCCTGAAAGATCACACTGATGCGGGACGCTCCTTCCACGACGTGGTTGTTGGTGACGATGATCCCGTCAGGAGACCAGACGAAGCCCGAGCCGAGCGCCTGCGATGTGTACGTCCCGCCGCCCCCGAAAATGCCAAAGGGGTCGAAGAACGGATCGATCTCGCGCCGCCGGATGGTGGCCTCGGTCTGGATGTTGACCACCGAGGGGAGGACATTGTGGGCGACGATGACGATGGGCGAACGCCGCGCGGCGCTGACCGAGGCCGGGATTGGCGTGCGTGCCTGCCGCGGCTGCTGCGCCTGCATGGTCTGTGATTCCGCGATCGGCTTGCAGGCGATCACGGCGAGAAGAATGATCGGAATGCGAGAGTACTTCATGGTTCCATGTTACCGTTTGTGGATCGGTGCGTTTCAAGGTTCTCTACAACCCAACCGCGGGACGAGGCCGTGCCCGGCGTCGGATGCCGGAGGTGGAGCAGCGTCTCCGCTCCCTCGGCGTGCAGTTCGAAATTTACGCCAGCACGTCTCCGAGTGATTTGACGCGCGCGGCGGCCGAGAGTTCGCGCGGCGGATGGGATCGCGTCCTGCTTTGCGGTGGTGATGGGTCGTTGAATCTGGCACTGCGCGAGTTCGATTTGCGTCGCGGCACGATGGCTCTGGTTCCGCTCGGTTCCGGCGACGACTTCGCGCGCATCAACGGCATTCCTCGCGACGTGCGCGGAGCATGCGAGCTCGCCGTGCACGGGCAGCCGCGGGAAGTCGACGTGGCGCTGGCCAACGACCTGCGCTACTCGGGAGTGGCGGGAGTGGGATTCGATTCCGAGGTGGCCCGCTACGCGAACGATCGGGTGAAACTGCTCCGCGGCTCGGCGGTGTACCTGTTCGCCATTCTTCGCATTCTCCCGAGGTTCACGCCACATCGTCTGCGCATCAACGGGCGGGAGGAGGAAATCATGTTCGCCGTCTTCGGAAATTCTCCGCAGTACGGCGGCGGGATCCGCATCGCTCCCACCGCCTCGCTGCACGATGGACTGCTCGACTCCTGCATCGTTCACCGCACGTCGCGGTGGCAGCTTCTGATCACCCTGCCGATGGCATACAACGGCACGCACGTGCGCAAGCCGTTCGTGGAGATGCGGCGCGAGGCGGAGTTTGTTGTCGAGTCGGAGACGCCCCTGGATGTGTTCGCCGATGGCGAGCCGCTGACCGTGACCCCGGCGCGTTTCCGAATCGCCGGCGAACGGCTGCGAATCGTTGCGCCACGCTGATCAGTCGATCAGCGTGATGCCGCCGCGCTCCTGCTTGGTCGGCGCGCTGGCGGTTGCGCCGGTATCGACGCCACGAGAGAGGAACAGATCGGTGTCCGCTTTGCCGTCCGGCGTGAAACCGATCACCAGATACCGCGTCGGCTGCTGCAGGTACTTGTACGGATTGCCCCACGGGTCGGACAGCAGCATCGGTGAGGCGTAGAACGGCGTCAGTTCCTGCAGGCGCGCCGGAAGACGGCCGTTGATCAGGTTGTACACCTCGATCGCCTGGCCGAGCGAGTGAATCCGTTCGATGGAGATGGCCTTCTTGGTCTCGACGGTTGCCGACTGCACCGACTTCGTCAGGAACGGTCGCAGTGAATTGAGCGGGTTCTTGAAGGACGTCGCCAGCGATGCGGCAGCGATGGCCACCAGAAGCAGAACGAGCGGCAGCGGGACCGGCGTCTCGGCGACCTCGGTCTCGTCGACCGGCGTGGCCACGGCCACCGCGCGCTGGCCCTTGACTTCTTCGATCAGGTCGCGCGTGAGCAGCTCGTAGAGCGCCTTGCTGGTGTCGAATTCCGAGATGCGGCTCATCTCGATGATCTCGGACACCATGCGCTTCCCGTCCAGCAGATCGAAGACCTGTTTTTCTTCTTCGGAGATGCGGATTTTCTCCGCGCCGGCGCCCGACGAGCGCTTCTTGCGCGCGGCCGCGGCGGCGTCGGCATCGAAATCAACCTCGTCGACGTCCTCGCCGCCGACCACCACCAGGTCCTGCACGTTGGCCTTCTTGCGGAAGATCATGTCGCCGGACCGGATGCGCTTCTCGATGATCGGCCACTCGTCGATCATCCGTGCGCCTTCCATCAGGATCGATTCGGCGCTGATCGGCGTGACGTTCTCGCGGTCGTACTCGATGGTCGTCTCCTGCGAGAAGTGGTAATCGCCGTCCTTCCAGCGGAAGAGGCGATAGACGATCTGCATGATCTGAAGCTGGAGGGCCTGCTTGAGGGAATCGGCGGAAATGATCTGGTAGTGCGTGAGGATGAAGCCGAGGCGCTGCAGGGTCTCCTTCTGGATCTCCAGAGCGCGCGAGAGCTGTTCCTGCGTCAGCATGCCGCTCTTCATGAGCACGTGACCGAGGCGCGTCTCCACGCGGTGGCTCTCGGAATCGGCGCCGACGACCTTTCCGTCGAGAAAGGTCACCGTGACGGAGTCGTCCTTGCCGCGCAGCGTCAGCACGCCGGTCTTCCGCTGCAGGCCGATGAGCTGGAAGATGTCGGCCAGACTGAAATCGCGAAGAGTTCCTTCGAGAGCCATTTAGGCGGCCGCCCTTCTGCGGTAGATCGGAAGAGTGAACAGGAACCAGACCACGACCGCAAGAACGATCGCCAGGACGCGCACGACCAGCTTGGCCAGCTCGCCCGGTCCGAGGACAGGGGCCAGCCGCCCCACCAGGATCGCCAGACAGACGAAGAACGCGAAGGCGAACAGTCCGATGATCCCGGCGATGGTGCGCCCTTCCAGCATGTGCGCCGACCCGGGAAGCAGCGTGGCGAAGAGACGGTCGCGCCGCAGCATCCCGCTCTGATGGACGCCGACCTCCTCCAGTTTCGAGCGCTTGGTGGCGACGGAAACGCCATCGCGCTTGAGGTAGATGTGAATGCACTGCGTGCAGTAGGTCGTGCTCTCACGCGCCGATTTGCAGCGATGGCAGAACGTGCGGCCGCACTTGATGCACGAGCCCGCGAAACCCGCTCGGCGTCGTTTGAGAAACAACACCGGAGCGAGGATCGCTGCCAGGACGCCGCCCAGGGTCATGGGGTTCTGCGCGCTGGCCAGCGGATCGAACCACGAATAGTTCCCGAACAAGGTCCGCGCCACGCCCCGGCGGGCGATGTCGCTGGAGACGTTCCACGCCTGCGCGATCGGCGGGCGATACATCACCACCTTCAGGCGCGACGGCTGATTGGACATGATCCGCTCGATGGCATCGCGGTCGATGTGCTTGGCCTGATCGAGCTGCTTCGCCTGGTCATCGAAACGATACATCTCGCCGCTGGTGATCGACTGGTTGTAGAAAGCGATCGCCAGACGCGGATCGAGCTGTTCGGCGCGCTGGTACTCGGTGATCGCCGCCGCGAAGTCGTTGTCCATGAAGTGAAGATTGCCGAGGTTCACGTGCGCCCCGGCGTTGTCGCGCAGCTCGATGGAACGCCGGTAGTGGGCGGCCGCGTCCTGTTCGTTGCTGTCCTGCAGCAGGAGATTGCCCAGAAGCAGATGAAGCGTGGAGCTGTCCGGAACGATGTTGACCACTTCCTGCAACCGTCGCAGCGCCTCGGGGTAGTAACTCTGCTCCTCGCTGGCGATGGCAGAGAGCACGACCGGACTGTCGACACCGGCGATCCAGTGCGCGGTCAGTTCGAGCACGATCGGGCTCGCGGCCACCAGCAGCGCCAGCACGACGATAGCGATCCGCTCCCCCACGCTGGCGTAGCCGAAGAAAATGGCGAACCAGTAGAACATGAGCCACAGCGGTCCGAGCCAAACGAAGATCGGCACGAAGAGCAGCGCGACTGCCAGGACCGTCACCGCTCCGCCCCCCGTCCAGCGACTGAGCATCTCGCGGAAATCGTGCGCCATTGCCCGTCCGTAGCGGACGAACAGCGCCAGCGCGAACACGGCCGCGGTGATCAACACCGCCAGGACCAGGACGATCACAAAATCGGAGCGGCTCAGCAGCCGTGCGCGATATTTCGTCAGGATATCTGCGTATCCGCGAAGAAGCACCGGCGCCGCGCGGGCCCACAACCTCTGCTCCGCCGCGGCCTCGGCCTTGCTGAATGCGACCGACGGCGAGCGCGGATCGAGCTGGTCAGCCACGCGATTTCCCCAGTCGGCAGCGAGCTTGTTCCCCTTCGTTCCGGCCTGCCGCGCGAGGGCCGCCGCCGATTCCGCGTAGACGGGGAAGTTCTTGATCCCGTACTGCTTGCCGAGATCGGTGAGTTCGTTTGCTTTCTTGAACGCGGTCTCGACGTCGCCGTTGTCGACGGCGGCGGTCGCCTGCGGCCAGAGATCGCGCGGGGCGACCTGATCGGCGCGTGCTACGGCACCGAGGCACGCCAAACCGACGATCCAGCAGACCAGCCCGCGTTTCATCGACAACAGTTTATCCTGAGGCGCACGCGCCTCTGAGGATCACCACGGTCTCACGCCCTGCCCGGCGTTCATCTACAGACTTTTCGTTCTTTGGACGAAAGCTAACTTCAATTCTCCCAGATGCGTGCTCAAAAAGTCTTCCTCGTCCGGCGCCAGGTTCCCGGCAGTCTTCTCCTGCAGCATCCCGAGGATCTCGATCATCTCCCGCGCCGCGGCCGCGTCAACGGCCGGCTTCGGCTGATACGGATTGCGCAACATCCCGAGCGACATATACGCCTGCGCGATCAGCGGTTCGAGGAAGTTGGTGAACGCGGTGCCCGGATTCTGCGCTTTATCGGCCAGGGTGCGGCGCCGCTCGCCACCCGGGGGAGGGGCGGCCGGACGCCCGGCATTGCCCTGTGGCTTCGGCGGCGCCTTCTCCGCCGGCGGCGGAGGCGACGGCCTCGCCGCATTCGGGTCCGCCGGCTTGATCTCCTTGCGGAACTCCTCGCGGATCTCCCCCTCCGGCGTAAAGATTCGCTTATCGGTGACCTTGATCTGCTCCTTCGAGGGGCTCTGTTCCTTTGGCAACTCGATCTCCAGTGGAATCAAGAATTTGCAATCCTATCACGACGCGTGCAGCGCTCTGGGCAGGAAAGCGTCGATGCGAAGGCACTCGCGCATGTCAGCAGAATCGCGGCGAGGCGGAGTTCGGCGACTCATGAAACGCTCCTTTTGGAGGCGGAACGATACTGCAACTGCGATTCGCTTTGCTACCGCGACGGTTCGCGCAGCGTGCGCAGGATCGCGCGGTGCACGGTCGGATCGGCGGCGATGCCCTGATGACCGTCGCAGACGATGAGGGGTGCCGCCCCGGCGCTCGCGCTGCGGATCGGAACCGTGCCGTCGCCCGGTTCGAATAGATGGTCACGCAAGGGCCGCTCGTCCGATCGCAGCTCGTCGGGATAGAAGGCGAACGTTCCGTCCTTGCGAAGCAGCACTCGTCGCGCCGTGGCCACGCAGTCGCCGGCAATCACGGAGACGTGAACGCCGCCGGGAAGCGGCCGCGACTCCAGTCTCTGTCTGAACGCCCGCGCCTCCGCGAGTTCTCGGAAAAAGGCCCGCGATGTACGCGCGTCGAGTTGCAGGATTCCGCGCCATCCTTCCGGCGACCAGAGATCGCTGTCGATGGTCCGGCCGTGATCGTCGACCAGAAAGCGCCCGTTTTCCGGAAGCAGCTCCGTGACGAACGGCCATGTGGCGACCATCGAGGCGGCGAACACGCGGCGCAGGAAGTGTTCCGGGCGGACCAGGACGCGAAAGGCATCGACGACACCGCGCCGTGTCGGCGCGACCAGAACGAGGTGATCGACTTTCGATCCGCCGTTGCCGAGCTTCACGTACGCGAGGGCGACAATCGCGCCGGCCGAGTGGGTGACGATGTCGACCTTCTCCGCGCCGCGATCGCGCCGGATGCCCTCGAACAGCTCGTCGAGTCGCGCCGCGTTCTCTTCCGCTCTGAGGCGCCAGTCGTACTCGAAGGGGAAGACATCGCGACCGGGCCTATAGCGCCCGAACTTGCGCAGCCCCTCCATCAGTTGCCAGCCGGTATTCACCGGGCCGCGCGAGCCAACATAGCCGCGCGGCACGAGCCGGTCGTGTCCGATTTCGCCGTCGTCGCTGACCGGCAGGTCGAGATCGTCGGTGTAATGCGTCTGCATCGTCGTGCGTCCTGTGCCCCAGACGAACCGATGGGTCACCGGATCGAACAGTCGTGTCACTCCGAAGCCGGGGATGACGATCGCCGGACGCGGCGGAGTTCCGTAGGACTCGGCGATGGTGCGCAGGTAGGCGCGGCGAGTCGCGTCAGTCGTGCAGGCGGATGTGAGCAGGATCAGTATGATCCCGAGCGCAGGAGTGGCGCGGCCAGGGATGCGCATAGTTCAGATTCTCGAATTCAACCAGTTCAACACCGGCTCGGTGCACCAGATGTTCCAGGCCGCGGTCGGACTGCGCGAACGCGGGCACGAGGTCACGGTGATCAGCCGGCCGGACGACGTGCTGCGCGCGCGCTGCGAGGCGAACGGGGTCGCTTTCGCCGGCCTGCGTATGCGCAATCAATTCGACCTCGCCAGTCTCCGCGCTCTGGCACGCTTCTTTCGTCGCGAACGTCCCGATGTCATCCATGTGCACAAGGGCGTTGCGCACGCGCTGGCGCTGGCGGCCACATGGCGTCATCCAGTCGGTGCGTTCGTCGTCAATCGCGGCGTGTCGTTTCCGCTCGATGTCTGGAACCGCGCGAAATTCCGGACGCGGCGCGTCGATCGCATCGTCACGGTCTGCGAGCAGATCCGGCAAGTGGTGATCGCCAGCGGAAAATTGCCGCCGCAGAAGGTCGTGGTCATCTACGCCGGCACGGATGTCTCGGAATTCGATCCGGCGCGATGGGACGCCCGCTCGTTCCGGCGCGAAAAGAACATTCCCGATGATCGCTTCCTCATCGCGCAGGTCGGTGTGCGTGACTGGAAGGGCTGGAAAGAGCTGATCGATGCCGTCGCTGCTCTTCAGAACCCCAACGTGCACTTGGCGCTTGTCGGTTGCCGTGATGAGACGGAGATCGATTCCGTGCAGAACTGGGCGAACACACGCGGCATCGGCGCACGCGTCACGGCGGTCGAGTATCGCACCGACATGCCGAATGTCTTCGCCTCCTGCGACCTCGTGGTCGACGCCTCGTGGGCCGGAACCGGAATCACCGGAACGATCCGCGAGGCGATGGCCATGGAGAAGCCGGTGGTCGCCACCGACTGCGGAGGAAACGCCGAGCTGGTTTCATCGTCGGACGTCGGCTGGCTCGTGCCGGTGCGCGATCACGCCGCGCTGACCGCGGCGATCCGCGACGTGATTGCCCGTCGCGATCACGCGGCAATCGTCGCGCGGGACGCGCGGATGCATGTTGTCGCCGGATTCTCGAAAGAGATCCGGATTGCGAAGCTGGAGCGACTGTACGCCGAGATCCTTGGCTCGAAGCGTTCCGACGGTTAATCGCCGACACTCGCCAGGCGCGCGAGGATATCGAGGCGAGACTTGCAGCCAGCACGAGAAGCGTCCACACAGACAATGTTGGAATTGGCTG
>Ga0070741_10008454_pt1 | contig 20645 bp, 23 predicted proteins | sample Coa_R1_4_FD_66440 | JGI IMG/M metagenome (GOLD analysis project Ga0070741, IMG submission 66440) | Surface soil microbial communities from Centralia Pennsylvania, which are recovering from an underground coalmine fire - Coalmine... | ecosystem: Environmental > Terrestrial > Soil > Unclassified ...
GGCAAGGAAAGCGATCATGCCGCCGGCCAGGCCGAGGACCGGGGCGGGCACCGCTTTGGTCAGCCTCGGGCCGAGCGTCATGGCGGCGACCGTGGCAGCGCCGATGGCGATCGCCTGGGCGCTCCACCCCGAGGGCGAAGTGATCACCTGCTCGAGCGAGCCCGCAGCGCCGAGAAGCTTCGGAACCTGGCTGAGCACGATGATGAGCCCGACCCCGGTCATGTAGCCGCTCACCACCGGGTAGGGCATGTACTTGATGAGGCGGCCGAGGCCCACGGCCCCGAAGGCACCCTGGAAAAGCCCGCAGATGAGCGTGATGAGAACGAGCGAGAGCAGCACCGATTCTGGCGGCGCCCCGGCGCCCGTTGCATGGATGGCGAAGGCCGAGAGCAGCGCCGCAGCGGGCGCGCAAGGCGTGCTGATCAATCGCGGCGCGCCGCCGAGCGCCGCGGTAACGAGGCCGAGCGCCGCGGCGCCCAGCAGCCCGGCGAGCGCGCCCTCGGCGGAGAAGCCCGCCCCGAGCGGCGAGAGGATGGTCACCCCGAAGGCGATCGCCGAGGGCACCGCGACCAGCATCGCGGCGGTTCCTCCCCACAGGTCGCCCGCGAGGCTGCCGCGCGCCTTGGTGTCCATCGCGTGAACGTAGCCCGCCATCGCGCTCGCCTCTTGACCTAGGTTAACCGATGGAAGACGAGCAGCCGGTTGTTCGCGGGCATTGGATGATCCGCGGCCAGCGCCATGCCGTTCTCCTTTCCCAAGGCAGCTACGGCAGCGCAGTCGCGCAGCCCGCTCGCAGGGTCGCGGGCGCGCAGCATCGCGTCGAAACGCAGGTTGCTCTCGACGGTCGGCCGGTCCGCATACAAGAACGGGCCGTAGAGCACGAAGACGCCGTCGGGCGGCAGCAGCCGCGCTACGCCGGCGAAAAGCTTCCTCACCTGCGCCCAGGACATGATGTGGCAGGTATTCGCCGAGAACACCGCGTCCGCTTCGATGTCCGGCCAGGCGTGGTCCACGTCGAGCTCTATGGGAGCCAGGAGGTTGCCCGCGCGCGCGTCCTCGACCCAGGCGAGGATGCCGGGCAGATTCTCGGCGCGGTCGCTCGGCTGCCAAACGAGGTGCGGCAAACGCGGCGCCAGGAACGCCGCGTGCTGGCCGGTGCCCGAGCCGATCTCGAGCACGCGCGAGCGTCCGGCAAAAACGCCCTCGAGCACCGCGAGGATCGGAGCGCGGTTGCGCTCGCAAGCCTCGGAGAAAGGTTTCAGGCGGGCTGCGCGAGCCGCACGGGGATGCGGCGCGGGCCGAAAGGCTTGCCGAACTTCTCGAAGCGCCCGGCGATCGGAGTTCCGCAGGAGCGGCACGCGCCCGCGTCGGTCAATTCGTAGGAATTGATGCGGTACCAGTCGCGCCCGATCGCGCGCTTCTCGCAGGAGGGGCAGTAGGTCGAGCCGCCCGCCTCGTCGTGCACGTTGCCGGTGTAGACGTAGTTCAGCCCTGCGAGCCGCGCGATTTCCCGCGCGCGGGTCAGCGTCGCGGCGGGCGTGGGACCGATGTCGGTCATCTTCCAGTCGGGGTGGAACGCGGTGAAGTGCAGCGGCACGTCCGGGCCGAGGTTCGCGCGGAGCCACTTGCACTGCGCGCGCAGCTCCTCGTCCGAATCGTTCTTCCCCGGGATGAGGAGCGTCGTGATCTCGGTCCATACGCCCGTCTCCTTCACCAGGTAGACGAGCGTGTCGAGCACCGGCTGCAGGTGCCCGCCGCAGATCCGGTGGTAGAAGTCGTCGGTGAAGCCCTTCAGGTCCACGTTCGCCGCGTCCATCTTCGCGTAGAACTCGCGCCGCGGCGCCGCGTGAATGTAGCCCGCCGTGACGGCAACGGTCTGCACGCCCTTCCCGCGGCATGCATCCGCGATGTCCATGGCGTACTCGGCGAAGATCACGGGATCGTTGTACGTGAATGCGACCGACTTGCAGCCCAGACGCAACGCCGCGGCCGCGATCGCCTCCGGCGCCGCCTCGTCCTGCAGGCGGTCCATCTCGCGCGACTTGGAAATGTCCCAGTTCTGGCAGAACTTGCACGCGAGGTTGCACCCCGCCGTGCCGAAGGAGAGGATGCTCGTGCCCGGGTAGAAGTGGTTGAGCGGCTTCTTCTCGATCGGGTCGATGCAAAAGCCCGACGAGCGCCCGTAGGTGGTGAGCACCATCTCGCCGTCGTGCATCTTGCGCACGAAGCACAGCCCGCGCTGCCCCTCGTGCAGCTTGCAGTCGCGCGGGCAGAGGTCGCACTGGATGCGGCCGTCACCCAGGCGATGCCACCAGCGCCCCGGATGGGTCATCGCTTCCACTTCACCACGCGATAGCGCGAGACCCGGCAGGCGCCCAGGCGCGTGCCCGGCAATCCCGCCTTGTCGAGGAGCTGATTGAAGAAAAGCCGCTTGTCGGGCAAGGACTCCCAGACCTGCGGCAGGAACGTGGCGCGGCGGCCGTCGCGCTCGAGGATGATGCCGTCCTTGCCGGCGCACACCTGCTGCAGAAGATCCTCTTCGTCGCCGAAGCGGATCGGCTTCGGCGCGGAGAGCAGCGACACCTCGACGCTGCAGCGCGCCCACTCCTCGATGCCGAGCGGCGGGAAGCGCGGATCGCGGTGCGCCGCGGCGCGGGCGTTCTCCGCCACGTCCCGCGCAAGCGGGCGCGCCGCCTCGAGGCTGCCGATGCAGCCGCGCAGCGCGCCGTCCTTGGTCAGGGTGATGAAGGTCGCGCCGGCCTGCTGCAGCCACGGCTCGGGGCGCGGCGAGGGCTGCGAGCCCGTGAAGGAGCGCTCGATCGCCTCGCGCGCGAGCGAAAGAAGCGTGCCGCCCGCCTCCTCGAGCGCGACTTCGCCGCCTTCATGGAGGCAGAACGCCGAGTAGCCGACCACCTGCCCCCTGCCCCCCGCGGTATCGCCCGAATTGCATGCGCCGAGAAGCCGGAGCGAAAGGCCCTTCCTGCGCGCGACGGCGAGCAGGCCGTTCAGCGGCGTCGCGCCGCACGCCTCCTCGTGGTCGAGGTCGGTGGCGAAGGCCGCGATGCGCGCGACCGTGCCGGCGTCGATGCGCCGCGCCTCTTCATAGGCATGGTAGTGCGAGAGATCGGTCGAGATCACGACGAGCGTCTCCGGACCGCCCCACAGGCGCTCGAGCACCTGCGCCACCTCCTCGACGCCCGCCGTGCCGACGGCCAAAGGCACCAGCGAGAAGGCGCCGAGCATTTTCTGGAGGAAAGGCAGCTGCACCTCGAGCGAGTGCTCGAGCGCATGCGCCGGCGCGCTCGTCACGACCTGGGGCAGGTCGCGCAGCGCGCTCACGGCCTCCTCGTCGACCGGGACGCTGCCGAGCGGCGTGGCGAATGCCTGCGCGCCCGGGAGGGCCAGGCCGCGCACCGCAACGCGGTGCACCGGGCCGAGCAGCACCACGCGGCGCACGATGCCGCGCGCCGCGGCAAGCGTGTCGTAGGCGCGCGCCGCCACGCTGCCGGAATACACGTAGCCGGCGTGCGGCACCACGAGCGCTTTCGGGAACCCGAGGCGCGGCTCGAAGTGCTCGACGCCGCCGAGCAGCTCCTCGAGCTCGGCGGCGAGCGCGAGGCGCTCGCCCGGATAGAACATGCCCGCGACTGCCGCGGGCCTCACTGCAGCCATTCGATGTATGTATGGGCTGGTTCAGCCCGCGTCAAGGAATTCCGCGAGGCCTTCCAGCGCCCGGATAACCGATTGTTTGCGCACGCTTTCACGGTCGCCCGCGAAGCGCCGGGTCTCGCTCTGCACGCGGCCCTGCTTTGCCCACGCGAAGCACACGGTGCCGACCGGCTTTTCCGCGCTGCCGCCCGACGGCCCGGCGACGCCGGTGACCGAAAGCGCCACCGTGCCGCGGCTGCGGCCGAGCGCGCCGAGCGCCATCTCGCGGGCCGTCTCCTCGCTGACTGCGCCGTGGCGCCGGAGCGTCTCGGCGCGCACCCCGAGGAGCTCTTCCTTCGCCTCGTTGGAATAGGTGACGAAGCCGCGCTCGAACCAGCCCGAGGAGCCCGCGGTCCCGGTCACGACCTGCGCGACCCAGCCGCCGGTGCACGATTCGGCGCTGACGAGACGCTCGCCGCCCGCCCTGAGCCGCCGCGCCACGTCGGCCGATAGCGCTTCCAGCGTCAAAAGAACGCCCTCTTCGCGATGGCGAGCACGAGGAGGGTATACCCCGCTGCGAGCAAGTCGTCGAACATCACGCCGAAGCCGCCCTTGAAGCGCCGCTCGAACCAGCGGATCGGCGGCGGCTTGGCGACGTCGAAGAACCGGAAGAGGGCGAATCCGGCGAGCTGCCAGCCGAAGCTCTTCGGCAGGATGGCGACAACGAGCAGAAAGGCGACGATCTCGTCCCACACCATGGCGCCGTGGTCCGGGATGCCGAGGTGCCGGCCGGTGACGCCGCAGGCCCAGATGCCGACGACGAACGCGAGCGCGATTGCGCCGACGAGCCAGGCCGGCGGCACCGGCGCGAGCAGGAAACCGGCGAGCCAGGCGAGCAGCGTCGCCGCCGTGCCCGGCGCGGCGGGCGCGAGGCCGCAGCCGAAGCCGAAGGCGACGAGGTGGGCCGGATGCGAGGCGACGAAGCGCGGCGTGGGCTTGAAGACGATCACGCGAAATGGTCGAACGCGCGCTTGAACGCCATCGGCGCGCCGCCCGGATCCGTCACGCGCAGGCCGGCCGCCGCCTCGATCACGCCGATGCGCGAGAGCGCGAGCCCCAGGCGCTCGCCGAGCGCCTCGAGCGCGGCCCGCCGCGAAGGCGCGGCAGTAAAGAGAAGCTCGTAGTCGTCGCCGCCGGAAAGCACGCAGTCCGCCTCCAGCGTCGCATCGTTCAGGGCCGAGAAGAGCGGCGGCCGGGGAATGGCGGCGTACAGGACCCGGGCGCCGACCCGAGAGCGTTCCAGCACGTGGCCGAGGTCGCCCACCAGGCCGTCGGAGACGTCGATGGCCGCGCTCGCGAGGCCGCGCAGCGCCACGCCGAGCGCCACGCGCGGCTCGGGCTCGTGCAGGCGCTTCGCCGCTTCCGCGAGCTCCGGGTGCGCCAGCGCGAGGGAAGCGCCACCGAGCTCGCCCGACACCCAGAGGTCGTCGCCCGCGCGGGCGCCGCCGCGCGAGAGCGCCTGCCCGCGCGGCACCTCGCCGAGCGCCGTGATGTTCAGCGTGAGCAGCGGCCCGCGCGTCGTGTCGCCGCCCACCAGATCGACGCCGTAGCGCCCGGCGAGCGCGAACAGGCCCTCGGAAAACGCGGCGAGCCAGCGCTCGTCGGCGCTCTTCAGCGCGATCGCGAGCGTCGCCCAGCGCGGCTGCGCGCCGCAGGCGGCGAGATCGGAAAGGTTCACGGCGAGCGCCTTGTGGCCGAGCGCGCGCGGCTCGGCGCCCGGCAGGAAGTGGCGGCCCTCGACGAGCATGTCGGTGGTGACGGCGAGCTCCATTCCCTCGGCGACGCGCAGCCGCGCGCAGTCGTCGCCCACTCCCATCACCGCGTTCCTCGCCGGCCGCTCGAAGAAGCGCCGGATGAGCTCGAACTCGTTCAGGCGATCTTTCTCGCCCGCGCGACTTCGTCCGGGCGCAGCGCCGCCGCGATCTTCTCGAGCACCCCGTTCACGAAGCGATGGCCCTCCGCGCCGCCGAAGCTCTTGCCGAGCTCGACGGCCTCGTTCAGCACCACCTTGAAGGGCGTCTCCGGGTGCGCCGACAGCTCGTAGGCGCCGATGTAGAGGATGGCGCGCTCCACCGGAGAGAGCCGCTCCATCGGCCGGTCGAGGTGCGGCCCGATCACGCCGGCGAGCTCCGCCGAGCGGGCGCTCACGCCGCGCACGATCGCCTCGGCGAACGAGCGGTCGGCGCGCTCGCGGCCCTCGAGCGCCTGCATCTGCTCGAGCGCGTCGCCGCCCGAGAGCTGCCAGGCGTAGAGCGCCTGCAGCGCGGCCTCGCGCGCCTGCCGCCTAGCGCTGCTCATGCAGCCTTTCCCTGAGCCGGGCCATCTCGATCGCCACCTGCACCGCCTCGGCGCCCTTGTCGAGCCGCGCGCGCGCCTGCGCCTCGTCCTCCGTGGTGAGGATGCCGTTGCCGACCGGGATGCCGAACTCGAGGGCGACGTCCATCACGCCGCGCGCCGACTCGTTCGCGACGATGTCGAAGTGGTAGGTGTCGCCGCGAATCACGCAACCCACCGCCGCGAGCGCCTCGAAGCGCCCGCTCTGCGCGAGCCACTGCAGGGCGAGCGGGATCTCGAGGGCGCCGGGAACCTGCAGCACATGGCAATCGGCGACCCCGAGCTTCGCCGCCGCGGCGCGTGCCCGCTCGAGCAGCGCGGCGCTGATCTCCTCGTTGAAGCGGCTGGCGACGATGCCGAGGCGCATGGCGCGTCAGCGTTTCGGGAAATCGGCGTAGCCGGTGACTTCGAGGCCGAAGCCCGTCATGCTGGGCATCTTGCGCGGCGCCGCCATGAGCCGCATGCGCCCGACGCCGAGGTCGCGCAGGATCTGCGCGCCGATGCCGTACAGCCGCAGGTCCATGCCGCGGCCGGCGCGCGGCAGCCGCGAGTCGGAAAGCCGCGCCTCCAGCGCCTCGCTCGTCTCGCTGCAGTTGAGCAGCACCATCACGCCGCGGCCCGCGGCGCGGATCGCCGCGAGCGCCTCGCCCACGCCCCAGGTGTGCGTGCCGTGGCCCGAGTCGAGCAGATCGATCACCGAGAGCGGCTCGTGCACGCGCACCAGGGTCTCTTCCTTGGCGCTCATCCTGCCGAGAACGAGCGCGAGATGCACCGCGCCAAGCGCGAGGTCGCGGTAGGACACCAGTCGGAACGATCCCCAGAGCGTCTCGATGTCGCGCTCCGCGGCGCGCTGCACGAGCGACTCCGTGCGGCTGCGGTATTCGATCAGGTCGGCGATGGCGCCGATCTTCAGCCGGTGCTCGGCGGCGAACTCCAGCAGGTCCGGCATGCGCGCCATCGTGCCGTCGTCCCTCATGATCTCGCAGAGCACCGCGGCCGGCGCGAGGCCGGCGAGGCGCGCGAGATCGCAGCACGCCTCGGTGTGCCCGGCGCGCACCAGCACGCCGCCGGGGTGCGCGACCAGCGGGAAGACGTGCCCGGGCTGCACGATGTCCCCGGGCTTCGCATCGGGCGCGGCGGCGGCCTTGATGGTGAGCGCGCGGTCGTGCGCCGAGATGCCGGTGGAGATGCCTTCGGCGGCCTCGATGGAGACGGTGAAGTTGGTGCCGTGGCGCGAGCGGTTCTGCTCCACCATCGGCTTCAGGCCGAGGCGCTGCGCGCGCTCCTCGGTCAGCGGCATGCAGATCAGGCCGCGGCCGTGCTTCGCGAGGAAATTGATCTTCTCGGCGGAGACGAACTCGGCGGCGAAGACGAGATCGCCCTCGTTCTCGCGGTCCTCGTCGTCCACCAGGATGACGATGTTGCCCGCGCGGATCTCGGCGACGATCTCCGTGATCGGGGCGATGGCGGCGGCTTCGCGGCGCATGCCCCGATTTTAGTCCTTTTACTCCTGCGCCTCGCCCTCGGCGCCGGCGCCTTCGCCCGTCTTCTCGCGGATGCGCGCCGACTTGCCGGAGCGGCTGCGCAGGTAGTAGAGCTTCGAGCGGCGCACCTCGCCTTTCCGCTTCACCTCGATGGAGGCGATGAGCGGTGAATAAGTCTGGAAGGTGCGCTCGACGCCCTCGCCCGAGGAGATCTTGCGCACGATGAACGAGGAGTTGAGGCCGCGATTGCGCTTGGCGATCACCATGCCCTCGAACGCCTGCACGCGCTTGCGCTCGCCCTCGACCACGTTCACGTTGACGATGATCGTGTCGCCCGGCGAGAAATCCGGGATCGCCCGCTTCAGCCGCTGGATCTCTTCCTGCTCGATCTTCTGGATCAGATTCATGACTTCGCTCCGCTTTCGTGTTCCCGCCGGAATTCCTCCAGCAGCCTCGATTCTTCCGCGCTCAGCCTGCGCGCCGCAATCAGCTCCGGGCGCCTGAGCCAGGTGCGCCCCAGCGCCTGCTTCAGGCGCCAGCGCCGGATGTTCTCGTGGTGCCCGGACAACAGCACTTCGGGCACCTTCGCGCCCGCGTACGTCTCCGGTCGCGTGTACTGCGGGCAGTCGAGCAGCCCGTCGGCGAAGGACTCCTGCTTCGCCGACTCCGCGTCGCCGAGCGCCCCGGGCAGCTGGCGCACCACCGCGTCGATCAGCGCCATCGCCGCCACCTCGCCGCCCGACAGGACGAAATCCCCGATCGAGATCTCCTCGTCCACTCGCGTCTCGAGCAACCGCTCGTCCACCCCTTCGTACCTGCCGCACAACAGGGTGAGGGAGGTTTCCTTCGCAAGCTCCATCACCCTCTTGTGCCGCAGCGGCCCGCCTTGCGGAGAGAGGTAGACCACCCTACCTCCGCCCGCCGCCTGCACCGCGTCCAGCGCCTTCTCCAGCGGCTCGGCCAGCATCACCATGCCGGGCCCGCCCCCGAACGGCCGATCGTCGACCGCGCGGTAGTTGTCCTCGGTGAAATCGCGCGGATTCCACGTCGCGAGCCGCCACAGGCCCGCCTGCAGCGCCCGGCTGGTGATGCCGCTCGCGGTCAGCGCCGCGAACATCTCCGGGAACAGCGTCACCACGTCGAAGCGGATCACCAGTCTGCGCCCCACTCGACGCGGATGCGCCGCTGCGCGAGATCCACCGCCTTCACCACCGCCGCCACCCACGGGAGCAGCCTCGTCCTCCCGTCGCCGCCGACTTCCATCACGTCCTGCGCGCCGTTCGAGAAGAGGCGCTGCACCCGCCCGAGGCTCTCGCCCCGCTCGTTCACCACCTCCAGGCCGACCAGGTCGGCGAGGTAGAAGCGCCCGTCGCCCGGCTCCGGCAGCGCGCCGCGCTCCACGCTCACGCTGGCGCCTTTCAGCTTCAGCGCCTGCTCGCGCGTCTCGAGGCCCGCGAGCTTCGCGACCACGCTCGCCCCGTGGACCTTGGCTTCCTCGACGCGGTAGGCGTCATCGCCCAGCCACCATTCCACCGCGGCCGTCAGGCCCTCGGCACCGCCGCGCCCCGGGACCACTTTCAGCCATCCGCGCACGCCGTACGAGCCGGCGACGCGGCCCATCTCTAGGAGCCGCTCAGGCTGCCTTCTTCGCAAACTGCTTCACGAGGCGCGACACCGTGGGCGAGAGCTGCGCGCCCTTGCCCCTCCAGTGCTTCACGCGCTCGAGATTCACGCGCAGCGACTCGCGGCCCTCGGGCGCCTTCGGGTCGTAGAAGCCGAGCCGCTCGAGGAACTTGCCGTTCGCCGCGCGGCGCGAGTCCGCGGCCACGACGTGGTAGAACGGGCGCTTGTTGGCGCCCCCGCGCTGGAGTCTGATGACGACCATTCGAATTCCCGCTGTGACTGCGAAAAGGCGCGGATTATACGGGAGAATTCCGCCTTCCGGAAGGTCGTGGCGCGCGGTCTCTGCTATGCTTGGCGCCTTCCGCACATGAGCCCCCAGCACGCCACGGACGAGGTCACCGACCTCATCGCGTCCATCGAGATGCACCGGCAGGAGATCGAGCGCGAATCCGGCCTCGATGCCTCGCGCAACTATGCGCTGCCGCGCCTGCAGGAGCTGCTCAAGGCCGAGCAGGACGCCGCGCAGCAGCCGGGCGCGCCGGTCGAGCACGCCGCCAATGTCGAGGCGGTGAACGCCGCCCTCCGCAAGCTGCAGTCGCTCGGCCGCGGCGGCCAGCAGCGCAGCGGCCAGGGCAAGTCGCAGAACCAGTTCCGCGGCCCGCGCCCCGGCCAGGGCGGCGGCGGGCCGGGCCAGCCGGGCCGCCACCAGCGCCATCGCGGGCGCCGGCAGCAAGCCCGTCGCGGCGGCCGCTAGCCCAGCGCCCGCCTCAGTTTTTCCACGAGGGACGCGTCGGCCTGCGCGCTGACTGCCTTGCCCACTCCCAGGTAGCGCTCGGCCACTTCCGGCATGGCGAGCAGATCGGCGCCCTTGCCCTCCAGCGCGACGCGGCCGGTCTCGATGACGTAAGCGCGATCGGCGATGGCAAGGCTCAGGCGCGCGTTCTGCTCGGAGAGCAGGATCGAGATGCCCTGGCCGCGCAGCGACTGCACGAGGCGGAAGATCTCGGTCACGAGGAGCGGCGCGAGCCCGAGCGAGGGCTCGTCGAGCAGCAGGTAGCGCGGCTCGGCCATGAGCCCGCGCGCGATGGCGAGCATCTGCTGCTGGCCGCCCGACAGCGTGCCGGCGGGCTCGTCGAGGCGCTCGAGGAGGATCGGGAAGCGCTCGGCCACGCGCCGCAGCCTCGCCTGCAGCGCGCGCGCGTCGAGGCTCCCGCGCTGCGCCCAGGCGCCGAGGCGCAGGTTCTCCGCGATCGTCAGCCCGGCGAACACCTGGCGGCCTTCGGGCACGTGCACGATGCCACGGCGCACGCGCTCGCGCGGCGCGAGCCGCCCGATCGGCGCGCCGTCGAGCAGGATCTCGCCGGCGCCCGGGGAGACGAGGCCCGAAAGCGCCTTTACGAGCGTCGATTTGCCGGCACCGTTCGCGCCGACGAGCGCGACGATCTCCTCGCGCCCGACCGCGAGGTCGATGTCGCGCAGCACCGGAAGCTCGTCGTAGCCCGCGCACAGGCGCCTCGTCTCGAGCATCAGTGCAGCTCCTTGCCCACGTAGGCCTCGACCACGCGCGGGTTGCCCTGGATCTCTGCGGGCGTGCCCTGCGCGACGATGCTGCCGGCGTCGAGCACGATCACCTCGTCCGCGACGCCCATGACGAGCGACATGTTGTGCTCGACGACCAGCACGGTGACGCCGCTCGCGCGCAACGCGCGCAGCAGCGTGGCGAGCTCGGCGGTCTCGGCGTCGTTCAGCCCGGCGGCCGGCTCGTCGAGCAGCAGCACGCGCGGCCGCGCCATGAGCGCGCGCATGATCTCGAGCAGCTTCTGCGCACCGATCGGAAGCTCGGTCGCCGCGCGTTCGCGGTAGGCCGCGAGCCCGGCGAGCTCGAGCAGCGCGTCGGCGCGCGCCGCGAGCGCGCGCTCTTCCCGCAGCGCCCGGGGCAGCCACAGCATCTGCGCGAGCGGATGCGCTTTCACGTGCTGGTGCGCACCCACCAGGACGTTCTCGTGCGTGGTCATGCCGGGGAAGATGCGCGCGCTCTGGAAGGTGCGCACGAGGCCCTGCGCGGCGATGCGCGCGGGCGTCAGGCCGGCGAGCGGAGCGCCGAAGAAACGCACCTCTCCGGCATCGGCGGCAAAGAGATTGGTCATGAGATTGAACAGCGTCGTCTTGCCGGCACCGTTCGGCCCGATGATCGCGGTGAGGTGTCCCTCGGGGACGGCGAACGAGACTTCCGCCGCGGCGCGCACGCCGCCGAAGGACTTGGCGAGCCCGATCGCCTGCAGCGCGGCGACGCTCATCGCGCGAGCCTCGCGGCCGCGGCGCCGAAGATGCCGCCCGGCAGGTAGCGCACCGTGAGGACGAGGAGCAGCCCCTCGGCGAGCGTCTTCCACACCGCGAGCGGCTGGAAGATCGTGGGCACGAGCGTCAGCAGCGCGACGCCGAAGACCGGCCCGATGAGCGTGCCCTCGCCGCCGAGGACCAGCATCGCGATCATCTCCAGGGAGCGCGGCGTGCCGACCATCTCGGGCGAAAGGAAGTGGAAGAAGAACGCGTAGAGGCTGCCGGAGAGCGAGGCGAGCAGCGCGCTGATGGCGAACGCCGCCATCTTGTAGCGCGGCACGTTGACCCCGAGCGCCGCGGCCGCGGTCTGGTCGGTGCGCACCGCCTGCAGCGCGCGGCCGAAGCCGGCGCGGATCGCGCCCAGAAGCAGCGCGATGCAGGCCGTGAGCAGCGCGACGACGAGGTAATACATGGAGCGCGGCGTGTCGAACGAGAGCGGCCCGATCGCGAAGGACGGAATGCCGACCAGCCCGGAAGGCCCGCCCGTGACCTCGGTCATGCCGACGGTGAGCGAGTCGATGAGCAGGCCGAAGGCGAGCGTGGCGAGCGCGAGGTAATGGCCGCGCAGCTTCATCGTGGCGAGCGAGAGCACGAGCGCGCAGGCGAGCGCGAGGATCGCGCCCGCCGCCGTGCCGGCGAGCGGCGACCAGCCGTAGTTCGTCGCGAGGACCGCGGCGGTGTAGCCGCCGATCGCCATGAAGCCCGCCTGCCCGAGGCTCACCTGCCCCGTGTAGCCCATGAGCACGTCCAGGCCGAGCACCGCGATGAAGACGATCCCGGTGATGACGAGCGAGCTCATGAGCCCCTCGGGGACGCAGAACGGCAGGGCCAGCACCACCGCCAGCGTGGCGGCGGCGAAGAGCGCGCCGCGGCGGCCCTTCAGCCGCACCACAGGATGGTAAATCCGGTGCTCGTCGCGCACGTCCTCGCGCCGCGAGCGCCGCGCGGTGAAGAGCCCCGCCGGGCGCACGAACAGCGTGACGATCAGGAAGCCGAGCGCGATGCCGTTCGCGAAGAGCGAGGAGATGTAGCCCGCGGCGAGCTGCTCGCCGACGCCGAGGAGCAGCCCGCCGGCGACCGCGCCGACGAACGAGCCGAGGCCACCGATCGCCACGGCGCTGAATCCGGAGATGGTGAAGAAGCGCCCGGTGTCGAACTGGAAGGAGAGGATCGGCGCGACCGCGATGCCGCCGAGCGCCGCGATGCACGCGGCGAGCGTGAAGCTGAAAAGCGTCATGCGCGGCACGTCGATCCCCATCAGGCGCGCAGCCGCCGGATTCTCCGAGCAGGCGCGCAGCGCCTCGCCGAGGGCGGTGCGCATCAGCAGCCACCAGATGCCGGCGATGATGGCGAGCGTGACCCCGGCGATCCAGAAGCCCTGCGTCGGCAGGCGCACGCCGAGAACGCTCGCGGGCGCTTCGCCCGAGAAGGGCGGCAGCGCATAGGGCTGGCTCCCCCAGACGACGAGCGACAGGCCCTCCAGGAACGTCAGCAGGCCCGCGGTGAGGATGAAGAGGCTGCTCGTCGGCAGGCGCGAGAGCGCCGGCACGAATGCGGCCGCCCCGACCAGCAGGCCGAGGAGCGTGGTGCCGAGCGTCGCGCCGAGCGCCGCGAGCCACGTCGGCCAGCCGAGCGAGACCTCCAGCGAGTACATCGCGAGCGCGCCGACGATGCAGAACGCGCCCTGCGAGAGGTTGATCGCGCCGGTGACGCGGAAGACGAGCGTGAATCCCAGGGCAACGAGCGCGAAGACGCTGCCCTGGAGCAGCCCGCCGATGACGATCTGGGCGGCTTCTCCCATGCCGCCGGGTCTGCTACTGCGGCTCGCCTCCGGGCTTGCTCAGCGGCACCCAGACGTGCTTCGCCGGATCCCAGCGCGTGACGACGACGTCGGTCAGGTCGAGGCCGCGCTGCGGCGAGGCGGCGAAGTCGTGCATGCCGTCGATGCCGGCGAAGCCCTTGAGGCTGCCGAGATAGTCGCGCAGCTGCACCGCGGTGACGTTCGGCCCGAGCTTGCGCAGCGCATCGACCACGATGAGCCCCGTGTTCCAGGCGATGCTCGCCGGCAGATCGGGCGCCTGGCCGATCGCCTTGTACTGCGCATAGAACTCCTGGTTCTGCTTTTCCACCGCGGCGGGCAGGCCTTGCATCTGCCCGTAGCCCGCCCACATGGCGGCGGCGAAGTAGAGCTGCTTCGGCAGGAAGTCGGCGTAGTTCTTCATCTGCGCGTAGGTCATGTTGCCGTCGGTAGTGGCAGTGGGGACGTCGAGTCCGGCCTGCGCGATGCCCTTGAAGATGGTCGCGATGGGCGCACCCGTGCTCCAGGCGATGAAGGCCTGCGGCTGCGCCGCCTTCACGTTCTCGATCTGGGCTGCGACGCTCACGTCGGTGATGTTGAAGTGGGCGCGCGCCACGATCTTGATCTCCTTGTTCTCGGGCATCGCCGCCGCCTCGTTCAGGCCGCGCTCGGCGTCCTGGCCGCTCGCGTCCGAGCTCGTCATGATCGCGATGTTCTTCCAGCCCTTGAGGCGGAAGTAGCGCATCAGCGCCTTGGCGAGGTCGTAGGTCGAGGTGCTCGAGGTGAAGACGAAGCTGCCCTTCGGCGGATGGATCCCCGGCGACAGGCAGTACATGACCGGCCCGTCCTTCATCAGCGCGCCCGCCGCGTTGCACATGGCGACGATGGAAGGCCCGAGGATCAGCGCCGGGTTCTTCGCCTTGATTTGCGAGGCGAGCTGCACCGCGGTCTGCGGGCTCGACTGGTCGTCGTAGAACGTGAGCTCCAGCGGCCTGCCGCCGATGCCGCCGTTCGCGTTCACCGACTTCTGCAGGAGCTGCAGGCTCTGCTGCTCGCCCTTGCCGAGGAACGAGGCGCCGCCGGTGAGCGAGGTGATGACGTCGATCTTGTAGGGATCGGCGCCGTGCGCGGCAAGCGCGCAGGCGAAGCTGCACAGCGCAACCGATAGCCGTTTCATTTTCCTCCTCCTTGTTGTGGCGCGAGTCTACTTCCTCGCGTTCAAGTCGTCATCCTTGAAGTACTTCGTGCCCTGGATGGTCGCCTCGAGCGCGAGGCCGTTCTCGGTGAGCTGGTAGAGGTAGGTGCCCGGCGCCACGCTGATCGCGCCCTCGAGCGCCCCGCCCTCCTTGCCCGCCTTGGCGATCGCGTCGGCATGCGCGCCCGCCTCCCAGCCGTCCTCGACGAAGTCATGGAGCGCCTTCTGCGTGGTGAAGACGAAGATGCCGCGGAAGTCCTTCACGCCGAGGCCGAGGCCGACGCCGCCCGAGAGCATCTTCATGTACGTGTCGCGCCCGCTCTTGTTGTCGTGCGCCACGCCCGAGCCGCCCGCGACCGACATGATGACCAGGTTCACGCCGAGATTGGTGAACACCGCGTAGCCCGAGGCCCCCGCGATCCGGCCCTTGGCGGCGGGATGGACCTTGTAGAGCTTCGCGAGCGTCTCGGCGCGGCGCTTGTTGATCTCCGCGCGCCGCTCCGCCGGAGTGTCGGCCAGCGCCGGCGCGCACAAGCCGGCGAAGACGACCCCGAGAAGAAGCGCACGGCCGGTAAAGCTCAGCGGGATTCGCATACCGCGCTCCATTGTCCGTCGATGAGTTCGATGTCCTGCACGAGCTCGGCGCCGAGCTCGCGCAGCTCCGCGACCTTCAGCTCGACGGCTTCGCGCGTCGGCGCCGTGACGATGCGCTTGAGCCCGAACGCATCGACGCGCGCCTCGACCGCGAGCTTCGGATTGTCCACGCTCGCGACCCACATGTTGCCGGTCTTCGTCATGGCGGCGACGAGCTTGTGGCCCTGCGCCGCGAGGCGGTCGAGCGCTTCCTGCAGGCTCTCGCGGCTGCGCGCCGATACGACGAAGTGCTTCCCGGCGTCGGCGATGGTCGCGGGCGTGCGGTCGATCGCCTGCGCGCTCGCGGCGCGCTCGGCCCGCACGCGCACCGCCGCCTCGGCGACCCGCCGCCCGACGCGCACCGCCTGGTTCACGGCGTACACCTCGTGCGCGCGCCCATGCTTGTCGTTCCGCGCGCCCTCGTAGCGAAAAAGGGTTGCGTAGTCCGCGGACAGGCGCGAGACCACCTCGTAGAACGAGCGCGAGACGAGCAGCTCGCCGCGCTCGGCGAAGCCCATGATGCGCTGCGCGACGTTGATGCCGTCGCCCAGGATGTTGGCGAGGCCGTTGATGTCCTTCATGAGCGAGATCGGGCCGACGTTGATCCCCATGCGGACCGGGAGCTCGCCCGCACTGTCGAAGATCGCGAGCGCGACGTAGAACGCGCTCTCGGGGTCGCCCAGGAAGGCAATCGCCGCCCCGTCCCCGGTGTCCACCACGACGCGCTCGCTCGCCTCGACGTGCTCGAGCGCGCCGGTGAGCACGGCGTTGAAGTCCTGCTTCAGGCGCACCTGCTCGCCGACGCCGAACTTCGAGTACTCGGCGATATCGAGGAAGAGCACGCTGCCGACGAGCGTGCGGCCGGCATCGCTCATCGCCTAGCGCATCCCCGGCAGCATGCCCTTCATGCCGCGCATCATGCGCTGCAGGTTGCCGCCCTTCATCATCTTCATCATCTTCTGCATCTGCTCGAACTGGTTGAGGAGCTGGTTCACCGCCTGCACCGAGACGCCGGCGCCGGCGGCGATGCGGCGCTTGCGCGAGGCCTTGATGAGCTCCGGCTTCGCGCGCTCCTGCGCCGTCATCGAGTTGATGATGCCCTCGATGCGGCGCAGCTGCTTGTCGTCCTGCAGCTGCGCCGGGTTCACCTGGCCGACGAGCTGCGCCGGCAGCTTGTCGAGCAGCGACGCGACGCCGCCCATCTTCTTCATCTGCGCGAGCTGCTCCTTGAAGTCCTCGAGGTCGAAGCCCTTGCCCTTGCGCACCTTGTCCGCGACCTTCTTCGCCTGCTCGAGGTCGATCTTCGCGTGCGCCTCCTCGACCAGCGACAGGATGTCGCCCATGCCGAGGATGCGGGCCGCCATGCGCTCGGGATGGAAGGGCTCGAGCCCGGCGAGCTTCTCGCCGACGCCGGCGAACTTGATCGGCTTGCCGGTGACGTGCCGCACCGAGAGCGCCGCGCCGCCGCGCGCGTCGCCGTCGAGCTTGGTGAGGATGACGCCGGTGAGCGGCAGGCGCTCGCTGAAGGCGCGCGCCACGTTCACCGCGTCCTGTCCCTGCATCGAGTCGACGATGAAGAGGGTCTCGACCGGATTGAGCGCCGCGTGCAGCCCGGCGATCTCGCGCATCATGTCCTCGTCGACCGCGAGGCGCCCGGCGGTGTCGACGATCAGCACGTCGTAGTAGCGGGTGCGCGCATGCTCGAGCGCCTTTCTCGCGATCTCGAGGGGATTTTCCTGCGCAGACGAAGCGAAGAAATCGGCGCCGGCCTGCGCCGCGACGGCCTTCAGCTGCTCGATCGCCGCCGGGCGGTAGACGTCGCACGAGACGAGGAGCACCTTCTTCTTCCCGGCGACGAGGAGCCGGGCGAGCTTGCCGGAGGTGGTGGTCTTTCCAGAGCCCTGCAGGCCCGCCATGAGGATCACCGCCGGCGGCTGCGCGGCGAGCTCGAGGCCGACGCTCGCGTCGCCCATGAGGTGCGCGAGCTCGCGATGCACGACGCCGACGAGCGCCTGCCCGGGCGTGAGGCTCGAGAGCACCTCGGCACCGAGCGCCTTCGCGCGCACCGACTCGATGAAATGCTTGACCACCGGCAGCGCGACGTCGGCCTCCAGCAGCGCGATGCGCACCTCGCGCAGCGCGTCCTGGATGTTCGATTCGGTGAGGCGCGCCTCGCCGCGGAGTTGCTTGACGACCTTCGCGAGCCGCGCAGTGAGAGTGTCCAGCATGGGGGGTGCTAAACTGAAGACGTGCCCGACATTGTAATGGACCTCGTCGCGTCCGCCGCGTACGTGGGGCTCGCGTGGCACTTCTGGAGGACGCGCTGGCGCGGGGGCGCGGCCGACGTCCCGCCGAGCGAGCTCGGGGCGGGCGAGCGCGCGGCGATCCTCGTGCCGCTTGCGCTGCACGGCTGGCTCCTCTATCAGCAGACCTTCGCCACGCCGGAGCTGCGCTTCGGCTTCGGCACGGCGCTCTCCGCCATGCTCTGGCTCGCGGTGCTGATCTACTGGATCGAGAGCCTGTTCTTCTCGCTCGTCGGCATGCAGCCGATGGTCCTCGGCACGGCGGGCGTCGTCGCGCTGCTGCCGCTCTGGTTCCCGGGCCGGGTCGTGACCTACGGCTCGTCGGGCGAGTTCCGCGTCCACCTCGCGCTCGCGATCGTCGCCTACAGCGTCTTCACGATCGCGGTGCTCCATGCGGTGCTCATGGCCGTCGCGGACCGCATGCTCCACAAGAAGCCCGGCGCTGCCGAAGCGCCGCGCGCCTCGCTGCTTGCCGGGCCGCTGGCCGCCCTGCCGCCGCTGCTGACGATCGAGCGGATGTTCTTCCAGCTCGTCGGCGTGGCGTTCGTGCTGCTCACCGCGACGCTCGCGACCGGCATGGTGCTGTCCGACTCGCTCTTCGGCCGCGCCATGCGCTTCAACCACGAGACCGTGTTCGCCGTGCTGTCCTGGCTCACGTTCGCGGTGCTGCTCTGGGGGCGCCTGGTGCGCGGCTGGCGCGGACGCACGGCGCTGCGCTGGACGCTCGCGGGCTTCGTCATGGTGGTGCTCGCGAACATCGGCACCGCGTTCGTGCTCGAAGTGCTGCTGCGCCGGCCCTGACCCGGTGGACGGCGGCATCCCGCTCAGCTGGCAGCTCGGCGCGCTCGTCGTGCTGCTCGCGGTGTCGGCGTTCTTCTCGATCGCCGAGACGGCCATGATGGCGATCAACCGCTACCGCCTGAAGCACCTCGTCGCCGAGGGCAACGCCTCGGCGCGGCGCGTGGCGGAGCTGCACCGGCGCACCGACCGGCTGCTCGGCGGCATCCTGATCGGCAACACGCTCGCGATCGCGGCGGCGAGCACGCTCTCCAGCCTGATCGCGGTGCGCCTGCTCGGCCAGGACAAGATCGCCTACGCGATCGGCACGGTGGTGATCTCGTTCCTCATCATCATCTTCTCCGAGATCACGCCGAAGGTGATCGGGGCGACGCATCCGGAGCGCGCCGCGCTGCTCCTGTCGTACCCGCTCAAGGCGACGCTGCGCCTGCTCGACCCGGCGGCCTGGCTCGTCAACCTGTTCGTGCGGCCGCTCCTCTGGATCCTGCGCATCCGGCCGGGCGGCGCGGGCGACGTCGCCAAGCTCTCGCCCGAGGAAATCCGCACGCTGGTGCTCGAGTCCTCGAGCTTCATGCCGAAGAAGCACCTCTCGATCCTGCTCAACCTGTTCGACGTCGGCTCGATCACGGTCCAGGACATCATGCTGCCGCGCGCGCGCATCGAGTCGATCAAGCTCGACGACGACATGGAGACGATCGTGCGCCAGCTCGTGACCGCGTACCACATGCGGCTGCCGGTATTTCGCGACGCGCTCGGCGAGGTGATCGGCGTGCTGCACCTGCGCAAGGTCGTCGCCGCGCTGCCGACGCGCACGCTCGACAAGCCGACGCTCGAGTCGATGCTGGTGGAGCCTTATTTCATCCCCGCCACGACGCCGGTGCTGTCCCAGCTGCAGTACTTCCAGGAGAACCGCGAGAACCTCGCCCTCGTCGTGGACGAGTACGGCGAGCTTCTCGGCCTCGTCACCCTCGAGGACATCCTTGAGGAGATCATCGGCAAGTTCACCACCTCGCTGCCCGCGGCCGGGCCCGAGCTGTCGTGGGACGACGACGGCGCCGCCACGGCCGACGGCGCGACGCCGGTGCGCGACGTGAACCGGGCGCTCGGCCTCAACCTGCCGACCGAGGGCCCGAAGACGCTCAACGGGTTGATTGTCGAGCACTTGCAGGACATCCCGGAAGCCGACGTGTCGATCAAGATCGGCGCCGTGCCGATGGAAATCGTGCACGCGCAGGGGCGCACGGTGAAGACGGTGCGCATCTTCAAGCCGGTCGAAGCCATCGAAAATTCCGAGGTCTCAGAGGCTTAGAAGAGGAACTTCAGCCTTTACAAAAAACCCCCTGCCGGGCATCATCCCGGCGTTCACCGCAGGGGAGCACGACAACATGGCAACCGCAGCCGCGACTGCAGGTGCAGCAGGTCCGAAGCAATTCAGTTTCACCTGGGAAGGCAAGGACAAGGCCGGCAAGACGGTGCGCGGCGAAGTCCGCGCGACCAGCGAGGCCGCCGTCAACGCCACGCTGCGCCGCCAGGGCATCCTGGTGCAGAAGGTCAAGCGCGCGAAGCAGAGCACGGGCGGCAGCGTCGGCCAGAAGGACGTCGCGCTCTTCACGCGCCAGCTCGCGACGATGATGAAGGCGGGCGTGCCGCTTCTGCAGTCCTTCGAGATCGTCGGCAAAGGCGCTTCCAATCCGGCCGTCGGCCGCCTCGTGAACGAGCTCAAGACCGAGGTCGAGACCGGCTCGACCCTCGCCACGGCGTTCCGCAAGTACCCGCTTTACTTCGACGCGCTCTTCTGCAACCTGGTGGCCGCCGGCGAGCAGGCCGGCATTCTCGAGACGCTGCTCGACCGCCTCGCCACCTACCAGGAGAAGATCATCGCGATCAAGTCCAAGATCAAGAGCGCGCTCTTCTATCCGGTGGCGATCGTCGCGGTCGCGTTCATCATCACCGCGGTCATCATGATCTTCGTGATTCCGGCGTTCAAGCAGGTGTTCGCGAGCTTCGGCGCCGACCTGCCGGCACCCACCCTGATCGTGATGGCGATCTCGGACTACTTCGTGCAGTACTGGTGGCTCATCTTCGGCGTCGCGGGCGGCGGCATCTACGGCTTCCTCGAGGCCTGGAAGCGCTCGCAGGCGGTGCAGATCTTCATGGACCGGCTCGCGCTCAAGCTGCCGATCTTCGGCGAGGTCATCCGCAAGTCGACCATCGCGCGCTGGACGCGCACGCTCGCCACCATGTTCGCGGCGGGCGTGCCGCTCGTGGAGGCGCTCGAGTCCGTGGGCGGCGCCGCGGGCAACTACGTCTACCTCACTGCGACCAAGCAGATCCAGAACGAGGTCTCCACGGGAACGGCGCTCACGATGGCGATGCAGAACGCCAACGTCTTTCCCTCGATGGTGATCCAGATGTGCTCGATCGGCGAG
>Ga0070741_10008455_pt1 | contig 20644 bp, 16 predicted proteins | sample Coa_R1_4_FD_66440 | JGI IMG/M metagenome (GOLD analysis project Ga0070741, IMG submission 66440) | Surface soil microbial communities from Centralia Pennsylvania, which are recovering from an underground coalmine fire - Coalmine... | ecosystem: Environmental > Terrestrial > Soil > Unclassified ...
ACGCCGCGCGAGGGACGTTTCGACGCCGTGACCGCATCGGAAGTGATGGCGCTGATTGGGCTGGTGAACGGTGCGGATGAAGGCGCAGCGCTGCGCGATTTACGCACGCGCGTTGGGCGCATCGTCATTGGACGTTCGCGGCGCGGCAAGGCGATTACGGCAGAGGAACTGCGCGCGGCGGGCGCGATGACCGCTTTGCTCAAAGAAGTTTTGAAACCCAATCTCGCGCAAACGAGCGAAGGCACACCCGCGTTTGTCCACACCGGCACGCTCGGACATTTGGCGCACGGCGCGAGTTCCATTTTGGCGGACCGCCTCGCGCTCAAGACCAACGATTACGTAGTGACCGAAGCCGCGTTCGGCAGCGACCTCGGACTCGAAAAATTCATCAACATCAAATGCCGCGTGTCCGGCATCATGCCCAACGTCATCGTCCTCGTCGCCACATTGCGCGCGCTCAAAATGCACGGCGGCGTCGGCAAAGTGCAGGCGGGCAAGCCCCTGCCCGATGAGTTGTACAAAGAGAATCTGCACGCGTTGGAGCGCGGCGCGGCGAATCTGGTCAAACACATCGAAAACGCGCGCACCTATGGCGTGCCGGTTGTCGTCGCAGTCAATCGCTTTGCCCAGGATACCGACCGCGAAATTGCGCGCGTCGAACAGATTGCGCGCGACGCCGGCGCGGAAGGGACGTATACATCGGACGCGTACGCGCGCGGCAGCGCGGGCGCCATCAGTTTGGGCGAAGCGGTGGCACATGCCGCGCATACCAAAGCGCAAGCCCGATTGCTCTATGCCGATTCCCTCCCGCTGACGGACAAAATCGAGCGCGTGGCAACGCAAATGTACGGCGCCGCCCACATTGAACTCTCGAATACTGCCCAAGAAAAACTTGCCCAGTTGACGGAACAAGGGTTTGGCGCATTGCCGGTTTGTATCGCCAAAACGCATTTGTCGTTGACGCACGAAGACAAGACCAAAGGACGACCCAAAAATTTTCATTTGCCGGTGCGCGATGTGCGGCTGGCTGCCGGCGCGGGTTATGTGATTGTCATTTGCAGTGAAATCCGTACGATGTCGGGAATGCCTGCGCATCCCGCGCTGGAAACGATTGATCTTGATGCAGCAGGAAACATCGTCGGCTTGGAATAAAATCTCCGGAGTTGCACGCATGGAACAGCGGTTTCTTTTTGGGCTGCTGATGTGGGGCGAAGGCAGTTTGACGCCCAATTACATTTTGTTCTGCGCGCTCGGCTCGCTCGGCGCGCTGCAATTTGTGGCGGGCACGTACGCGCGGCGTGACCTGACGCCGTTTCGTTCGCCGCTCGCGCAAGTGGTCGGCGCCGCGCTCATCGTGTTCGCGTTCGTTTGGTTTTTTGCGGTGCAGCCCGATTTGTTCATTCCCGGTCTGGCGGGCGGCGAGTTTGTGGTCTATTCAGGCATTGGATTTCTGGGCGCGTATGTGTTCGCACGCATCTTGGCTTGGCTGGCGAATCGTTCCGCCCACGCGTCGGCGGTCGCACGCGCGTCCGCCGACCATTCATCCGTGTCCAAATGAATCCCGACGTTATCGTATTTCATTGGCTGAATGATTTGACAGGAGTGTCTCCGCTGCTCGATACGCTGGCGCGGTACATCGTCAACGATTATGCTATTCCCGCGCTGTTTGCGTTTATTGTCGGCGCGCTGTGGTTTGCAGGCAGCGACGACGCGGCACGCGACCGCTTCAAGCGCGGCGTGTTGTTTACGCTCATCGGTTTGTTGATAGCGAATCTGATTGTGAAATTGTTTTGGATGGCGTATTTTCGTCCGCGTCCGTTTGCGGTCGAAGAGGGAGTGAAACTCTTGTTTTATCGTCCGTCGGTTTCTTCCTTTCCGAGCGAACCGGTGGCAACGTTGGCGGCGCTGGCATGCGGAGTGTTTTTATTTGAACGGCGCGTGGGGTCCATCATGCTGCTGTTGACGTTTTTGTTTGCATTCACGCGCGTGATGGCGGGTGTGCATTATCCGTCGGACGTGCTTGCCGGCGCGTTGATTGGCGCGGGCGCGGCGTATGTGCCATTGCGCTATGTGCCCGCGCTGCATAGATTCAACACCCACCTCATTGGTTTGGCAAAACGATTTGGCTTGGCATAATGACAAAGGAGTCACCCCAAAAGACTGGAGACTAGAAACTTGCGAGGAACGCGCAGAATTTCAAATTCTAGTCTCTAATCTCCGATCTCGCTTTATGAACAAACAACGCAATTCCACAAGTTCTCGCTCACGCAGCGGCGGGGCGCGTATCATCACCCCCCCCCCCGGACCCAACGCGCGCAAGATCTTGGCACGCGACAAAAAAGTCGTCTCACCCTCGTACCCGCGCGATTATCCGTTTGTGATGGAGCGCGGACGGGGCGCCGAAGTGTGGGACGTGGACCGCAATCGTTATATTGATTGGGCTGCCGGCATCGCCGTCAACTCGACGGGACACAGTCATCCCAAACTCGTCGAAGCCATTCAGACCCAAGCCGAGAAATTTATTCATATCTCGTCGGACTATTATCACGAGTCAATGGTACAGCTTGGCGAGCGCATCAACGAAATCGCGCCGATGAAAGAAAATGTGGGCGTGTTCTTTGCCAATTCCGGCACGGAAGCCGTCGAAGCGGCAATCAAACTCGCGCGCTATGCGACAAAACGCCAGCGCTTTATCGGTTTTCTGGGCGCGTTTCACGGACGTTCGATGGGTTCGCTTTCGTTCACCGCGTCGAAATATGTGCAGCAAGAGCGTTTCTTTCCGACGATGCCCGGCGTTGTCCATGTGCCTTTTCCTGATCCGTATCGCCCCGTTTTGCAAACGTACAGGCAAGGCGATTACGGCGACGCAGTCGTTGATTACATCGAGCGGGTGATTTTCCAAAGCATTCTGCCGCCGGACGAAGTCGCTGCCGTTTTGGTGGAACCGATTCAAGGCGAAGGCGGATACATTGTGCCGCCGCCGAATTTTTTCCCGCGTCTGCGCGCCATGTGCGACAAGCACGGCATCATTTTGATTGCCGATGAAATTCAATCGGGCGTGGGACGCACCGGCAAATGGTGGGCAATTCAGCATTGGGGGGTGGAACCCGACATCGTTTGCATCGCCAAAGGAATTGCGTCGGGCGTGCCGCTCGGCTTGATGGCAGCGCGCCAATCCATTATGAAAAAATGGGCGCCCGGCGCGCACGGCAATACGTACGGCGGCAATCCCATCGCGTGTCAAGCCGCGTTGGCGACCATTGATTTGGTGGAAAACGGCATGATGCAAAACGCCGCCGCGATGGGCGAATTTATCATGGATGCGCTCGCCGAGATGCAAGTGCGCCATCCGTCCATGGGCGATGTGCGCGGACGCGGCTTGATGATTGGCGTCGAATTTGTCCAAGACAAAAGCACCAAAGAACCCGCCCATCAACTGCGCGAAGATGTGGTGCATTACGCGTTTCAACATGGACTCATCATGCTCGGCTGCGGACGCAGTACGATTCGGATTGCGCCGCCGCTCATGATTCAAAAGCCGCTGGTCGAAGAGGCGCTCGCGCTGTTTGAAGACGCCGTCACGGCGGCGGAAAAGAAACACAAAATGCTCTAACGACCGACAGACGACAGGCGGCAGACGACCTCATTCGGTTCGTCTGCCGTCTGCCGTCCGTCGTCGGCAGTGGAATGAATTCGATTACGGTTTTGAATGTCCGCGTGGACGATGTGACATTGAGCGAAGCGTTGGCGCAAGTGGATGAATGGATGACCGAGCCGCGCGTGCATCACATTGTCACAATCAATCCCGAGTTCGTCATCGCCGCGCAAGACCATCCCGAATTTGCCACTTTGCTGGCGCACAGTGATATGAATCTGCCGGACGGGGCGAATCTTGTGCGCGCCGCGCGCAGGCAGGGCATGCCGCTGCGCGAACGCGTGGCGGGGACGGATTTTGTGTGGTATTTGTGCGGTGTTGCCGCCGCGTGCGGATGGAGAATTTTTTTGCTCGGGGGAAGAAACGGGGTGGGCGAAGCAACCGCTGCGCGGCTCCGCGCGCGCTATCCGCACATCAACATCGTCGGCACATACGAGGGTTCGCCCGCGCCGGAGGAGGAGCAAGAAATTGTGCAGCGCGTCAACGCGAGTGGCGCCGAGTTGTTGTTCGTCGCGTACGGCGCGCCCGCGCAGGATTTGTGGATTCGACGCAACCGTGAAAAATTGACGCACGTACGCGTTGCCATCGGCGTCGGCGGCGCGTTTGACTATATTGCCCAGCGTGTGCGGCGCGCGCCGCCGTGGATGCAGCGAATCGGCTTGGAGTGGTTGTTTCGCCTGCTGATGCAGCCGTGGCGCGCGCGGCGGCAGTGGGCGCTGGTGCGGTTCACGCTCAAGGTCCTGCGCGAATCGAGCAAAAAAAGAGCGCAAGCCACATTGTGACTTGCGCTTGATTATTTTTCTTTGGTTTCCAGCCGATAGCCCTGCCCGCGCACGGTTACAATCAGCGCGGGCTTGTTCGGGTCGTCTTCGATTTTTTCGCGCAGCCAACGCATGTGCACGTCGAGCGTGCGCGTGTCGCCCAAATAGTCCGTGTGCCAAATCTCTTTCATCAACGTCCGCCGCGAAACGACTTGTCCCGGGTGCTGCATAAACAATTTCAACAGTTCAAATTCTTTGGGCGTCAATTTGTGGGAGCGATTGCCGCGCGAGATGCGGCGGCGTTCTATGTTCAAAGTCAAATTGCCGGCGCGCAGTTCACGCGGCGGACGATTGTCCAGCGCCGCGCGCACGCGCTGTGAAACTTTTTTCGGCGTCATGCTCTTGGGCAAAACGATTTGCGCGTTGTTCACGCCGTCCACACGATTGGGATTTTGCGCGAGCAGAATCAAAATGGCGTGCGAATCGCCGCGCAGCGAACGCGTGAGTCGTTTCAGACTGAGACGCGGCGAGGTGGAATCCAAAATAATCGCATCGGGCATGCGCGCTTTGGCTTGTGCCAATGCCTGGCGCCCGCTGTGCGCGGTCAAGACCGCATATTCTTTTTTGTTGAACGACTCGGCAAGCGCGGAGGTAACAAGTTTGTCGTTGGCGATAATCAGCACGGTCGCAGACATTCCAAACTCCTGAGCGATGGAAACCGCTTTCGTTGATTTGGCGCAAGTTTGCAAACGCGTCGTCGGCTTGCAGTGTTGCGCGGGCGTCCGTAGCAGCAAGCGCCTCCGACATTGGAGGACACGTTAACCCAAGCCATCGGTTATGGCAAGTATCGAACTGACGTGCTGCGAGATGTACAGTAGAGAGAGATTTTTTGTCGTGTCCGCCCGAAACAAAAAATCACACCCAAGGCGGGCATTATAACGAACCTTAAGGATTGCGCAAATTCATTCGAGGGGCGATGTTTAACGCGCGAGTTGTGCTCTTGCGCTGCCGCTTGGCACAGTCGAAGATTTTCTTTGTATTTTTCACTGCCGGCTCTTGGCGTACTCAAAAACGCCATCCACTGCTTGCGCAATGAATAGCGTAATAAGCGGTGTTACAAAACGGGTGCGCCTTCGCCGCAAGTGTCGCGCCGGTTGGTTACTCTAACTTTTGAATGATCTTGGCAATTTCATCCGGCGTAAACGCTCGCAGTGTGAGAGTGCGAATGTTACCTTGTCGTCCCGCACCCAAAAGAAACCGATTAATCGTTTCATCATCGGGCGCCTCCGTAATCATAATGGCATCATACGGACCCATCGTCCACCATTCCGCGAGCAGTTTGACACCTTCGCGTTCTGCAATCCGCGCGGCAGACTTGACCCGGTTCGGGTCATCTTTGATGGTGCGGATTCCCTGGTCCGTCAGGTTAATCAGACTGATATAGACTGGCATTTTGTCCTCCTCGAATCGTCGTGCTCGAACAAGGCGTGCCGGTTACTGCACTCGATATGACGGAACGACTCGCGCGATGCGTGTAGAGGTCATTGCGCAAATATTGTAGCACGCCGAGTGGGCAGGGTCAACGGGTGTAGTTCGCTTTTTGCTGCTGCTTTGCCCATTCAAACAGATGAGTCACTTGTTTTTCGCGTTTGGTCAATCTATTCCAAAGAACTTGGGTATCTTCAAGCGCTGCTTTGCGTTTGGCGAGTGGCTTCTCCACTTCAAATTGAGCAGTACTCCATTTGGGTTGTGAATGCCCGGCGTCTTTTTTTTGGCACGCGCGCGGCGTAACTGCCCTATCGAAATAACGATAGGGACAAAAATGCCAACGGTAAGCGCAGCGAGAATGAGCCGAAGCGCGATCCGGAACCAATCGGAAATAGTCATACGTAGCAGAAGAACAAGCGGCAGATGGCGCGAGGGGCGCGCGCAGAGGCAGAACGCCTATTCTGAGGTTAGAACATTGTTGCATGCCGTTGAATCTTGAAAATTTTGATGTCATCGTTCTGTAAACAATCAACCACGCCGAAGGACAAGAATCGTCTCTTGTTTGAAAAACGACCATCTCCGATTATAATCTCCGCCGATGGAAACCACGGTCGTCATACCGACATATAACGAAGCCGATAATCTTCGCGCGATCACTACCTCGCTCTTGCAGCAGCCCATTCCCGAATTGGATATTTTGATTGTAGATGATGAATCACCGGACGGCACCGGCGCGCTCGCCGACGCCTTGAGCCGCGAATTCGCGCCGCGCGTGCGCGTCTTGCATCGCCCCGCCAAATCCGGCTTGGGCACCGCATACATTCAAGGTTTTCAATTAGCCATGCAGAACGGCGCCGAGTATATTGCGCAAATGGACGCGGATTTTTCGCACTCGCCCGACTATCTTCCAAAATTTCTGGAAAAGATTGAGCAATATGATGTGGTCGTCGGTTCGCGCTATGTGCCCGGCGGCAAATTGGACGAACGGTGGAGTTTCGGACGTTATTTGTTGAGTTGGTGGGCGAACAGCGTGTACGTGCGTCTAATTCTCGGCTTGCAGGTACGCGATGCGACTGCCGGTTTCAAATTGTGGCGGCGCACGGCGCTGGAAAAAATCAATTTGCCCCAAGTCCGCGCAAATGGTTATATCTTTCAGGTGGAAATGGCGTATCTTGCCGAGCAGTGCGGACTGCGCATCCTCGAATATCCGATTTATTTCGAAGACCGCCGCATCGGTCAATCCAAAATGTCCATGCGCGTGAAATGGGAAGCGGCTTCGCGCGTGTGGGAAATTCGCTCGCGCTACGGGCGAATGCACCACCCCTCGGCGTACGTCACGCATCAACTCAACGTCACCAAATGAAATTCACGCTGCAAGCCGCGTGGCAGGCAGGGATAGCATGATGCGCCGCGTGAACCGCCAAGACCTCGCCGCCCTTCTTTTTTTCCTCCTCCTCGCCATTTTGTTTTTTGCCCCCGTATTGTTCGGCAACGCCACCCTCGTGCCGTTCGACAATCTGTATCGCTTTCCACCCTGGAACGCGTTCGCGGCGCAAAACGGTGTCGCGCAGCCGTACAACACTCTGCTCGATGACCTCATCCTCGAAAATTACGCGTGGAAATCGTTCCTCCGCGAATCCATCCGCGCGGGCGAAATTCCGCTGTGGAATCCGTACATTTTCGCGGGACAGCCGTTTTTGGCGGCGGGGCAGAATGCGGCGCTTTATCCGCTTGGCGTCGTGTTTTACATTTTGCCGCTCGCGCGCGCGTATGCCATCTTTGCGGTGCTGCATTATTGGCTTGCCGCGTGCGCGATGTATTGGCTCGCGCGCGTGCTGCGTTTGCGTCCGTTCGCCGCGACCGTCAGCGGCGTCATCTACGCGTTCGGCGGCTTTATGGTCGTCAGCGTCGTGTTCCCAATGGTCGTTAGCGCCGCCGCGTGGCTGCCGGCAATTTTGGCATTCGCGGCCTTGACGCTGCGCGAAGAGGAAAAGAGATGGGAGGCTGGAGATTATCAAGTCGCGCGCGAGATATTTTTTGCGCTGTGCGCTGCAATCCTCATCGGGCTGCAATTTCTCGCAGGGCATATCGAAATCTCGTACTATATTTTGCTCGTGCTCGCGTTGTACGCCGCGTGGCGCATTTTGGCATTCAACATCTCGCTGCGCGCGCGGGCGATTCAATGGCGCGGCATCGTGCGCGCAAGCGCGGTGATGTTGGGCATCGTCGCGTTGGGTTTTGCATTGGCGGCGATTCAGATTCTGCCGCTGTACGAATTGGTGAGTTTGAATTTCCGCGCGGGTTCGGTCGCGTACGGCGATGTGGCGGGCTGGGCGCTGCCGTCGCGCCAAATCCTCACGTTTTTTATTCCCGATTTTTTTGGCAATCCGACGCATCACGCGTATTTCGACATTTTTGATTTCACATGGCAAGCCGCGCCGCAAGGCACGATTTTTTGGGGCATCAAAAATTATGTGGAAGCGGGCGCGTACATTGGCATCTTGGCAATGGCGCTTGCCGTTTTGGGCGTGTTCAATTCCAAAGTCGAACATCGAAATTCAAAATTCTTTTTTCTCCTATTGGCTGCCCTCTCGCTCCTCTTTGCCTTTGGCACGCCGCTGTACGCGATTCTCTTTTACGGACTCCCCGGGTGGAATCAACTGCATACGCCCTTTCGTTGGATTTTCCCGTGGACGCTGAGCATGGCATTTCTCGCGGGACTGGGCGCGCAAGCGCTGGCGAACGGATTTTCAAAACGCCTCGTCACCATCATCACCATCCTTCTCGCGGCGATTGGCGCGCTGACCTTGCTGGTGATCGCGTCATCGCTCGCGCTGCGCGATGTGTTTGTTCGCTTTGCGGATGCGTTCGTCAACGCGTCGGATTTGGCGAAACCGGTGTTTGAGACGGGGCAAGCGTTTTGGTCGTACGAAGCGCGCAATCTCGCGTCGTTTGGCATTTTCGTTTCGCTCGCGGGATTTGTCTTTTTTGTCGCGCGCGCGAATTTTAAAGTTCGCCGTACCGCGTTGTGGAAACCGCTCGCGCTGTTTGTGCTCGTCGCGGATTTATTCGTCGTGGGCATTGGCTTTTATCCGCGCGCCGACGCGAAATTGGCGGACTTTACGCCGCCCGCGATTCAATTTTTGCAGCAAGACAAATCGCTGTACCGCATCGCCACCTATGATTTGCCCGGGCAAAAAGTGTTGAATGCCAACAGCGCGATGCCGTTCCACCTGCAAGACATTCGCGGCTATGACTCGATTATTGCCAAACAATACGTCGAGTACATGAATTTGCTTGCGCCGCAAGATGAGCTGTTGTACAACCGCATCGCCGCGTTTTATGATTACAAGCCGTTGAGTTCGTCACTCTTGAATTTGCTCGGCGTGAAATACATTGTGACGACGCGCGCGGTCCCCAATCCCGGCTACACATTGGTGTATGACCGCGAAGTAAAAATTTACGAAAACAAAAATGTGCTGCCGCGCGCGTTTTTGGTGAATCACGCGCGCGCGTTCGCAAATCGCGACGAATTGCTGAACGCGCTGCCGACGCTCGACCCGACGCGTGAGGTGTGGCTGGAGACCGCTTCCCTCCCCCCGCTCCTCTCGTCTCCTGCCCCGCTCTCCTCACCCTCAACCCCTCTCCCAATCGGAGAGGGGAGCGATCATTTAGCGACTATCGAAAAGTACACGGGCAGTGAAGTGATTGTGAAAACGCGCAGCGCGCAGCCCGCGTATCTCGTGTTGACCGATTCGTACTTTCCCGGCTGGATTGCGCAAATTGATGGACAGGACACGCCGATTTATCGCGCGGACGGAAATTTCCGCGCGGTGGCGGTGCCCGTCGGCGAAAATACGGTGCGTTTCAAGTTTTCGCCGATTTCATTTCGCGTCGGCGCCGTCATCTCCTTGCTCGCCGTGATTGCGGTGCTGCTCGCGTTCGTTGCGTTGGTATGGCAGCGCTTTGTGTTGAATGTCAGCGCGGGAGAATCGCAAGTGCGGACGGTGGCGAAAAATTCGCTCGTGCCCATGGGCGCGTCCCTTTTGATTCAGGTCATCAATTTCGCCTTGGCGTTGGTCGTGCTGCGCATTTTGGGTCCGGAGAACAACGGGCGGTATGCGTTCGCCGTGACGGTGTGGTTTTTTCTCAGTGCGATTACGGAATTTGGGCTGGGCATTTTGGCGACGCGCGAAGTGGCGCGCGACCGTTCCAAAGCGAATGTCTTTTTAACAAATTCAATCGTCTTGCGCATGGCGCTGACGCTGCTTTCGATTGTGCTGCTCGCGGGCGTGATTGCGTTCTATTCCGCGACGGGTGATATGGACGCGCCGACGATGGGCGCGCTGGCGCTGCTGTGGCTTTCGCTTTTTCCGAACCACATTGCCGGCGCGCTGTCAGGCATGTTTTATGCGTACGAACGTTTTGAATATCCGACAGCGATTGAAATCGCGACAGCGTTAGTGAGCGTGGCGCTGCAAATTGCGGTGCTGCTCGCGGGCTATGGCATCGTCGGGCTCGCCGGTGTTTCCATCGTCACCAATTTATTTACGCTGGCGGTGATGTATTATCTCGTGCGCCAACTCTTGTTCAAGCCGCATTTCGCGTTCGACCGCCAACTCGCGCGGTGGATGTTCATTGAGTCGTATCCGTTGATGATGAATAATCTGCTGGCAAATTTGTTTTTCAAGATTGATGTGTTTTTGCTGCTGCCGCTGACGAACGCGACCATTTTGGGCTATTACAACGCGGCGTACAAATTCGTGAACGCGTTGAATTTTATTCCGTCCAAATTCACGCTCGCGATTTTTCCTATGCTCTCGCGCCTGTCCACCGGTTCCACCGACGCGATGCGGCGCGCGTTGATTGTGTCGGTCAAGCTGCTGTTGTGGATTGCGCTGCCGATTACGGTGGCAACGGTGTTTATTGCCGAGCCGTTGATTTTGTTATTCGCGGGCGCCGCGTATTTGCCCGATTCCGCGATTGCTTTGCAGTGGTTGATTTTCTTTTTGCCGTTCAGTTTCATCAACAGCGTCGTGCATTATGTTTTGATTGCATTGAACGAACAGCGTTTTTTGACGCGCGCGTTTTTGATTGGGCTGTTGTTTAATGTCGCGGCAAACTTGATTGCGATTCCAACGATGACGTATCGCGGCGCGGCGCTGGTTACGGTCTTGTCGGAATTGGCGCTGCTCGTCCCGTTTTATTACGCGCTGCGAAAACACATGCCGCCGCTTCCGATTCGGGACATCTTGTGGCGACCCGCAGCGGCGGCAGCCGTCATGGGCGCGGTGTTGTACGCGCTGGTGCCACAAAATCTTTTGCTGGCATTAATTGTCGGAACGCTCGCGTACGGCGCGGCGTTGTTACTCACCGGCGCGTTGGGTCCCGATGAATGGTTGTTGGTCGGAAAACTGGTTCCGCAAAGGTTCGCGCCTGTGGTGGCGCGGTTGGCAGAGGGCAGGAGGCAGTAAGCGGTTGTCAGTTAATGGGCGCGCTCACACGCCTGGAGAAATTTGGCAATCTCGTCTTCGATACGAATACGCCGCAAATGCACTTGGGGCGACGGGGCTTTGAGATTGTACGTGTCAATCAAGCGATTGAGTTCGGTCGCGTGTGCGCGAAATTGCGCGAGGATTTTGTTTCGAGCGTGCGCGCGTTCCGCTTTTGACGCGGGAGGTGCGGCGAGGTAACGCCGCAGCGGCGCAAACAATTTTTCCTGTTCGCGGTCAATTTGGGCGCGGGTCTCGATCCAATCGGGCGCGTAGCCGGCATTCTTGAGCAGGTTGAATGCCATTTCCCAATCTTCGGGCACGTTCGGATCGCGCGCGAGATTGAGGGGCTTGCCCTGATTTTTCAAATGATCAAAATCTCCGCGCTCCATCGCCTCGCGAATTTGTTTGTCCACGCTGCTCTCGAAATGAAATGTGGTCCAGTGCCCACGTTCATTCTTTGACTCGTCCGTCGTTTTCTCTGTCATAAACACATTGTACAACAAAATGCTGCGCGCGGCATCGCGCGCAGCATCGGTATTGTGAGTCCAGGGTGCCTTAACCGAAGGAACTTCCGCCGCCGCCGCGCGTATTGCGCGCTTTGTCTTCACGCGGTTTGGCAAGGTCCACTTTGAGCGTGCGATTGCGCAGCTGTGCGCCATTGAACATGGATTGCGCACGCGTCGCGTCATCTTCGGTTGCAAATTCCACAAAACCAAACCCTTTCGAGCGTCCCGTTTCGCGGTCCGTGATGATTGCCGCGTCGGTGACAGTGCCGGCGCCGGCAAAAAAATCCTTGAGCTCTTCCACGGTGAGCTGATAAGGGAGATTACCCACATACAAACGCGGGCGATTGCCACTCATGTCTCATTCTCCTTTGAGGGTGGTCCAAAACAGAGATGTTGTGGAACCGGGTGAATCGGTGGGTCCTAGTGCAACAACATGATGAGACTGCGAGATACGGATGCGAAAGCGCGCCGCATTATACGGGCAAGAAAAAAGGTGCAACCCCGCAGTTTCATGTTGTTGCACTACTAGCAGCTTTGGAAAAATATTTGGCAATCTTGGTGCAATGCTACGCCCAAGCGCGGCAGCGCTCCTTTCTCCCTCATGCGGCATTGAGCGGCGCGGCTCAATGCCACCGCAACTCGTACGCTCCGTTGTCTTGACCGAAACCGAGAGCTCTGCAAGAGTTGACTTGCTGGGGTACAACACGCAGCCGGGGCAGGGGAAACAGCGCACACGCCCGGCGAGGTGTGCGCTGTGCTGGATGCACGGGACTCGAGGTAAGGATGCGCGGTGACCACAAAAAAGGGAAGTTGAAACACACGAACCAAAACGACAAGTAAAATATACCACGCAGATTCGGATATTGTCAACGGGCAATTTCTTGTAGTACTCGCGGCAACACAATCTAACTGGACTTGCGCTTGTCATTTCGAACCCCTCAATTCTTCGGGGTGAACTCGGTGAGAAATCTCGGTTTTCCCACTGAGATTTCTCACTCTGTTTGAAATGACAGCGGAGCGCAAGTCCTGTCTAAAAAAAGAGAGGCGTTCCGCAGAACGCCTCTCGTCTGTTTAAATGAACAACGGAGCCAACACCAACGTAATCGTCGCCAGCAGCTTGATGAGTACGTGAATTGAAGGTCCCGCCGTATCTTTGAACGGGTCGCCAACCGTGTCGCCGACGACTGCCGCTTTGTGCGGGTCGCTGCGTTTCTTTTCAATCACGCCCGTCACAGGATTCAATACGCCCTCGGCTTCAATCCATTTTTTCGCATTGTCCCACGCTGCGCCGCTGTTATTCAACACCGTCGCCAGAATAATTCCAGCAATCGTGCCTACCATCAACAAGCCGGCTTCGGCTTCCCACCGCAGCAGCACGCCAACCAGCACTGGCGTACCGACCGCGAGCAAACCCGGCAGAATCATCGCGCGCAGAGCGCCGCGCGCCGTAATATCCACCGCGCGCGCATAGTCCGGTTTGGTGGTGCCTTGCATGATGCCCGGGTTTTCGCGGAACTGCCGCCGCACTTCTTCGATAATTTTCTCTGCCGTGGCACCGACCGCGCGGATTGCCAGCGAGCTAAAGAGGAAAATCAGCATCGCGCCGAACATCGCGCCGACAAACACTTCGACGCGCCCGAGATTCACAATGTGCGACGCGGCGAAAATTGCCTGCCCCGCCGCCGACTCGGGCGTTACACCTTGCGTGACCTGTTTCACCAACGCGACCTTGTCGAGATACGCGCTGAAAAGCAAGAACGCGGCAAGTGCGGCAGAGCCAATCGCATATCCTTTGGTCAGCGCTTTGGTCGTATTGCCCGCCGCATCCAGCGCATCGGTGCCCTTGCGCACTTCTTCTGGCGCGCCAGACATTTCGACAATGCCGCCCGCGTTGTCTACGATGGGTCCAAATGTATCCATCGCCAGAATGAACGCGGCGGTCATGAGCATACCCATCGTGGCGACAGCGGTTGCATATACCCCCGCGATGTACGGGTCAATGCCCAACTGCCCGGCGGCTTGTGTGCCACAAAAGAACGCGACAATCAGAGCGACACCCACCGAGATGACCGGCAGCGCCGTATTTTCCAGACCCACCGAAAAACCGGTAATGATATTCGGACCCACGCCGCGCAAACTTGCTTGCACGATGTCTTTGACGGGTCGGAAGCGCCCTTCCGTGTAATACATCGTAATCAACACGAACGCGACGCTGTTCAGCAAGCCGACCAAACCTGCAAAGACAAACCACCAACTGCCGAGCAGTTGATTGGTGACGAATGCCAGCACAATCGCGGAGAGGACGATGGACACTGCGAACCCGCGATACAACGTGTTGGTCGGCTCTTCGCCTTCTTTGTATCGGATGCCGGGGAGATTGGTGGTCGCCACTACGCCGATGATGGAAATCACAAGTCCGAAGGAACGGATGATGAGCGGAAAGAAGATCCAAACCGGATTTTTGCTGACCGCCCAAATCGCCACGCCCAAAATCATCGCGCCGATATTTTCCGCGACGGTGGATTCAAACAAGTCCGCGCCACGACCGGCGCAGTCACCCACATTGTCGCCAACCAAATCCGCCACCACCGCCGCGTTGCGCGGGTCGTCTTCGGGAATTCCGGCTTCGACTTTGCCCACGAGGTCTGCGCCCACGTCCGCTGCTTTGGTGTAAATACCACCGCCGAGCTGCGCAAACAATGCGACAAAACTCGCGCCAAAGCCCATGCCCACAATCAAGTACGGCGCGATTTCGGGGTGCTGCAGTCCGCCGTATACGACAAACATCGTCGCAACGCCGATAAGCGAAAGACCGACGACAAGGAAACCGGACACGGCGCCGCCGCGCAACGCCACATTCAGCGCTTGCGCGACGCCCGAACGCGCCGCACTTGCCACGCGCACGTTGGAGCGTACGGCAACATACATGCCGATAATACCACTCAATGCGCTGGCAGCGGCGCCGACCAGAAACGCGAGTCCTGTCATCAGACCGAGATCAAGCCCTTTGACCGGTGTTTCCGTAATCTGTTCCTGCGAGACCAGCGCAGCAATGATGACGGCAACGACAACAGCGAGACCGGCGATTGTCGCGTATTGACGTCGGATAAATGCAATGGCGCCTTCGTAAATCGTATCGGCGACGGCTTTCATTTCTTTGGTGCCTTCGTCGCGGCGCAAAACATTCCATGCCAGAGACGCCACAAACGCGACGCCCAAAATTCCGGATATTGGAATGATCCATAACCAAGGCGAAGTCGAATCCATTCCTCGAGCTCCTTTCGCATGATGCAAAATGGGCAGCGCTTTGCATCACGTAAAAATGGATGGTGTTGAGTAATTTGTCTCGATGCAAAAAAAACGTCACGCCGCGCCACAACAAGGACGCGGCGCGACTGTGCGTTTGCGTTCGACGCGCTGAAAAAAAAGCCAAGAGCGTTCCAGCGCGCAACGGTCACGGATTCTACCATAGGTTTTTGTGTGACGCAAAGCACAATTGCGCGGAATTAACGGCAGTGCCAAAGCGCCAAGACCATCGTCAGCAATGAAATCGCGCGCAATCGCCTAGTGCATCATTAACCAACTTGTTTTGGGTGAGTGCTCGGGCAAGGCGCATTTCTATACGATTCATACTCTTGGATGCGCAAGAGCTTGGTTAATGCTGCACTAGACAAAGGGACGAGAGCTCAGCTCGCGCTACTCAACATGATAATCAAAGAATCGCGCAAAACAAATGAGGCGAGTCTTTCGACTCGCCTCTGTAGCTGCGTTTATTCGAGATAATCGCGCAGTTTACGCGAACGCGACGGGTGACGCAGCTTGCGCAGCGCTTTGGCTTCGATTTGGCGAATGCGTTCGCGCGTTACGCCAAATTTCTTGCCGACTTCTTCGAGCGTGTGACTCTTGCCGTCTTTCAATCCAAAGCGCAATTGCAAGACGCGTCCTTCGCGCGGCGAGAGCGAGGTGAGAATTTCTTCCATTTGCTCGCGCAACAGTTGGTGCGACGCGGCGTCGGTCGGACCGAGGGTAGATTCGTCGGGAATGAAATCGCCGAGATGCGAATCTTGTTCTTCGCCGACGGGCATTTCGAGCGACAACGGGCGCTGCGAAATCTTGATGATGCGTTCTACTTTTTTGGGCGTGGTGCCCAACTCTTTGGCGATTTCGTCGGGCGTCGGTTCGCGCCCCAATTCTTGAACGAGTTGGCGCGAGACGCGCGTCAACTTGTTGATGCGTTCGCACATGTGCACGGGCACGCGAATCGTGCGCCCCTGGTCGGCAATCGCGCGGGTGATGGCTTGACGAATCCACCATGTGGCGTACGTCGAAAATTTGAATCCGCGTTTGTAATCAAACTTTTCCACCGCGCGAATCAAGCCAATGTTGCCCTCTTGAATCAAGTCCAAAAAAGACACGCCGCGCCCGATATATTTCTTGGCGATGGAAACGACGAGGCGGAAATTCGCTTTGATCAGTTTTTGCCGCGCGAGTTCGCCTTCGCGAATTTTCGCTTCCAGTTTGGCGCGTTCACTCGCGCTGACACCGGACGAGCGGTTCAGCTGTTGGCGCGCGCGCTTGCCGGTTTCCATGGCTTTGGCGTACTCGACTTCTTGTTCTGCACGCAGTAACGGGATGCGCGAGATTTCTTTCAGATAGAGCGAGACCGTATCGTCTATGCCAATTTCGTTCAAGTCCACTTGCGCGGGCTCTTCGCCCCGTTCTTGACTTGGCGCTTCCAGGTCTTGCGGGGACTCGACCAACGGAATTCCTTCTTCAAAGAGGACGATGTAAACCTCTTCAAGTTGATCCATATTTGATTCCGCTTCCGGCAGCGCCGCCATGATTTGTTCTTGTGACAACCAGCCCTGGGCTTTGCCTTTTTCGACCAACTGTTGGACTATCGTTCGGGCAGCCGCCTGCGCGGACTGCGGTCTGGTCGTTTGACTCGTAACCACAATTGCTTCTTGCATGACAGGCATATCCGCCTTGCGGTGACTATTCCCGTTTCCGTTACCGCTGCGTGTGCGGCGCGCTTTTGCCGACAAAACACTCAAATGGTTTGTCCTGCGCGTAACTTGCTTTGCCATTCCCACCACCTACTTTTGCCGATTTAGCGTACGCCTTTCCCGACGTTAAATCCAAATTCCCTACTGCTTGACATAATTAAGGCTCGCCCCTATGCTGCCGAGTGGCAACAAAATTGAGACAGGGCGAGCCGTCTCAAGCAGCATTATACGACGTTAATAAACACGCGTCAATACTTTTGTGCGCTTTTTCGCAAAGAACATACGAAAATCCATGAAATTTTCAACTTACAGATTGGTTTCAGCCTCGATACTGCCATTGCGCCCTCGCCCGTCAAATCGCCGCTGCCTGCCAATGCGACAATCTATAAGACACCTTTGTTGGCGTTTGGTTACGGTGAATTTCGCGGCTCGAGGCAAATGTCGAGTGCCATACTGAGCGTAAGCTTTGGGGTAGTTGGTTTACTTATGGGTGTACTGTCGTATAATGAACACAGTAGAAAACTTGAAATATCCTTATCAAGGTTGGAGCAGACGCATGGCACGTTACAAGGATTCCTTTGAAGAGCTCCTCGGTTTTTCACGGAGCATGGATCGTATGCTGAGTTCGCTTTTGTTGCAGGATAACGCGCAAACGCCGTCAATGTGGCGTCCGCCAACAGACGTATACGAGACACAGGACGCTGTGGTTATCCTGGTCGAGATTGCGGGAATGGACCCTGACAAAATCCAGGTCGAATTTAGTGATCGGACCTTGCGGGTGAGTGGCAAGCGACCTGACAAACACCGCCGGGCAGTCGCGCATTGTCTCGAAGTACAGTACGGCGATTTTTCGAGCGAAGTGTATTTGCCGGGGCAATACAATTTGGATGCGATCAGCGCAGAATACAAAGACGGTTTCCTGACAATCGTCTTGCCCAAGCTCCAGCCTGCAACGCACGTGATTTCCGTGCAAAGCAAAACGGTTCGCGATGGATTTGACACATAGCGCAGGTATCGGTTCCGCTTCGGGAAAAGCAATTCACCATCGCACGCTGAGGCGAACGGAACCTGACCAAAATGTCCTGCGTATTTAGAGTGAGGTTCAAACAATGCCTATTTTGAAAAAGAATAAAGCCGAAGATCCGGAAGAAAACGAAACGGAAAACGAAAACGCGCCTGCGATTCCCGATGAGCTCGCGATTCTGCCGCTCAAGGGCGTGGTCGTATATCCGTTGACCGTGCTGCCGCTCAACGTCGGTCAAGCGCGCTCTCTGCGTTTGGTTGACGATGTGGTCAAAGAGCCCAATCGGTTAATTGGCTTGGTGACCATCAAGACGGACAAATTTGAGGATGCCGCTCCCGAAGACTTGTACAACGTTGGCACTGCGGCGGTCATCCATCGCATGTTGCGCGCGCCGGATGGCACCGTGCGTTTGATTGTGCAAGGTATCGAACGCATTCGCCTGCAAGAGTTCTCGGCGCTGGAACCCTATCTCAAAGCGAAAATCGAACTCGCGCCCGAAAAAATTGAAAAAGATGTCCAAGTCGAAGCGTTGATGCGCAACACGGTCGAGTTGTTCCGCAAGCTGGTCAGTCTCACCCAGACTCTGCCCGAAGAATTGTTGATGGCGGCGCTGAATGTCGAAGACCCGCGCCAACTCGTGTACATGATTGCGACGAGCCTGCGCATTGATTTGCGGGACGCGCAAGAGCTGCTGGAACTCGACGACGTACAGGCAAAATTGGTCAAATTGAACGCGCTGTTGACCAAAGAAGTGGATGTGCTCGAACTCGGCAAAAAGATTCAAGGACAAGCCCAAGCCGAGATGGAAAAGAACCAGCGCGAATATATTTTGCGCGAACAGCTCAAGCAGATTCAAAAAGAGCTCGGCGAAGGCAGTGAGCAAGAAGCCGAAATCACGGCGTACGAGAAAAAGATTGCCGAAGCGCACATGCCGGAAGAGGCGGAAAAGGAAGCGCGCCGCGAATTGGAGCGCATGAAGACGATGCCGCCTGCGGCAGCCGAATATCACGTCATCAAGACGTATCTCGATTGGCTCGTGGATTTGCCGTGGAACAAAGCGACCGAAGATAATCTCGACATTCCGAACGCGCGCAAGATTTTGGATGAGGACCATTACGACCTCAAAGAAATCAAAGAACGCATTCTGGAATACCTTGCGGTGCGCAAGCTGCGCGCCGAACGCGGCGGCGAAGATGAAGAGGCGCGCACGTATCGTGGCTCGATTCTGACGTTGGTGGGACCGCCCGGCGTCGGCAAAACCTCGCTTGGTCAATCGATCGCGCGCGCGTTGGGGCGCAAATTCATTCGCATGTCGCTCGGCGGCATGCACGACGAAGCCGAAATTCGCGGACACCGACGCACGTACATCGGCGCGATGCCCGGACGTTTGATTCAATCCATCAAACGCGCGGGAACTAAAAATCCGGTTGTGATGCTGGACGAAGTGGACAAAGTCGGCGCGGATTATCGCGGCGACCCGTCGTCCGCCTTGCTGGAAGTGTTGGACCCGGCACAAAACAAAACCTTCCGCGACCATTATCTCGACGTGGATTTTGATTTGTCGCAAGTGATTTTCATTTGCACGGCAAATACGCTCGAAACGATTTCGCCGCCGTTGCGCGACCGCATGGAGATTTTGCCGCTATCGGGGTACACCGATTACGAAAAGACGCAAATCGCCAAGGGCTATTTGATTCCGCGCCAGTTGAAAGAGAACGGCTTGAGAGCAGACGAAGCCACATTCGATGATGACGCGATTCGCACCATCATTCGCGATTACACCCGCGAAGCGGGCGTCCGCAATCTCGAGCGCGAAATCGGACGGGTGGCACGCAAACTTGCGACCAAAATCGCCGAAGGCGAAACGCCTCCGTTCCGCGTCACCGCAGACAGCGTCCGACAGCTTTTGGGTAAGCCGCGCTTTTACAATGAAGTGCGCGAGCGCACCGAAACGCCCGGTGTTGCAACCGGTCTCGCATGGACCCCGGTCGGCGGCGACATCTTGTTCATCGAAGCGACGCGCATGCCCGGCAACAAAGGCTTTCTGGTGACCGGACAATTGGGAGACGTCATGCGCGAATCGGCGCAAGCTGCCTTTTCGTACGTGCGTTCCAAATCGCAAGAGCTGGGCATCGCGGCGGATGCGATTGAAAAAAGCGATGTGCATCTGCACATTCCCGAAGGCGCAACGCCCAAAGACGGACCGAGCGCGGGTGTGACAATGGCAACCGCTTTGGCGTCTTTGTTCACCAATCGGCGGGTCAAAGACAATGTTGCCATGACCGGTGAAATCACACTGCGCGGGCGTGTCCTGCCGGTCGGCGGCATCAAAGAAAAAGTTTTGGCAGCGCATCGCGCGGGTTTGGATACGGTGATTTTGCCGAATCGCAACGAACGTGATTTGGAAGAGCTGCCCGATGAAATTCGCAAAGAGATGACCTTCATTCTCGCCGAACGGGTTGAAGATGTGTGGAATGCCGCACTCGAGCCAAAACCGACTCTGCCGGAAATGGACGGACACGAGCGCGAACTGCCAATTGGGCATTCGCTGGAACACGTGAATTAGTACGACATCGCACGCATTTTCACCTAAGAGCCTATCCGAAAAACTGGTAAACTTAGCGCATGACCAAGCAACCAGCCACAACCAAACGTCAGCGTGTCCGCACGCCGAATAACAAGACCACAACGAACTTTCGCATCTCGGAT
>Ga0070741_10008456_pt1 | contig 20644 bp, 23 predicted proteins | sample Coa_R1_4_FD_66440 | JGI IMG/M metagenome (GOLD analysis project Ga0070741, IMG submission 66440) | Surface soil microbial communities from Centralia Pennsylvania, which are recovering from an underground coalmine fire - Coalmine... | ecosystem: Environmental > Terrestrial > Soil > Unclassified ...
CCGCCGGGCGCCGTGGCAGCAAAGCTCGTCGAGGGGCTGGCCAGCGGCGCGCTGCTGCCCCACACGGCCATCACGCTGGCCGAGATCCTGCTGGGCTTCGCGCTCGGCGCCGTGCTCGGCGTCGGCTGCGGCGCGCTCGTCGCCCACTCGCCGCTCCTGCGCCGCGTGCTCACCCCCTACCTGATCGCCTCGCAGGCGATGCCGAAGCTGGCGCTGGCGCCGCTGTTCGTGCTCTGGCTCGGCTACGACCTGACGCCCAAGGTCGTCATCACCGCGCTGATTGCCTTCTTCCCGCTCTTCGAGAACACCGTGGTCGGCCTGAACGAGGTCGCGCCCGAGAAGCTGGAGCTCTTCCGCATGCTGCGGGCGAGCGCCTGGCAGACCTTCGCCAAGCTGCGGGTGCCGAGCGCGCTGCCCTACCTGTTCGCGGGGCTGCGCGTGGCGATGGTGCTCAGCGTGGTGGGCGCGGTGGTGGGCGAGTACGTGGGCGCGAACCGCGGCCTGGGCGCGCTGATCATCGCCTCGCAGGGCACGATGGACACGACGCTGATGTTCGCTGTGATCCTGCTGCTGACCCTGCTGGGCGTGGGGCTGTACCTGGCCGTGGTGGCGGTGGAGCGCCGCATCCTGGCCTGGCAGTGGGAGGACTGATGAGCGGCGGGCAAAGAACGACTGGCGGAGCGGGTGTCTCGCGGCGCAGTGTGCTGCGCGCCGTGGCGGGCGCGGGGCTGGGCTGGGCGGCGGGCGGGCTGCTCGCGGCGTGCGGCGGCCGCGGGGCGCCCGGCGTGCAGACGGGCGCGGGCGGCACGCCGACGAGGGCGCGCATGGCCTGCTGGAGCAACCCGCTGTCGGAGCAGACGAACGTGTTCGCCGCCCAGGAGTTCGGCTGGTTCGGCGAGCAGGGGCTCGACTTCGAGTTCATCCCCGGCGCGGGCGGTGGGGACGCGCTCAAGCAGATCCTGGCCGGCAATGCCGACGTTGCCTTCGCGAACCTGGAGCCGGTGCTGTTCGCGCTGGAACAGGGGACGCGGCTGCGCGCCGTCTGGAACGTCTACCCCGAGAACGTGTTCAACGTGGTCACGCTGCGGACGAGCGGCATCACGCGGCCGGAGGACCTCAAAGGGAAGCGTGTGGGCGTGTACAGCCAGGCGAGCGGCACGCGCTACAACCTGATGGTGATCCTGCGCTCGGTGGGCCTGCGCGAGAGCGACGTGGAGATGGTGGCCGTCGGCGTGGGCAACTTTGGCCCGCTGCTCGAAGGCAAGGTGGACGCGATGGCGGCCACGGACACCGGCCTGTGGGCGGCGCAGTCGCAGGGGCTGCCCGAGCACCAGGTGTTCTGGGCGCGGGACTACCTGAACACGCCCACCGACGCCTTCGTGGTGACCGAGGAGGTCTACCAGACGCGCAAGGACTTCCTGCGCCGGTTCCTGCACGCCTACCGCCAGGGGACGCAGTGGATGCTCGATCATCCCGACGACGCGGCGCAGCTCGCCACGAAGTACGCCACCGACGGCCAGGACGTGAAGCGCAACCTGGAGATCATCAAGCTGCGGAACGCCTCGACGGTCAATGCGAGTACCCGCCAGCACGGCCTGGGCTGGTTCGACCTGGACGTGCTGCGCCAGGTGGGCAGCACGTTCTTTGAGCTGGGCCTGCTCAAGAACCGCGTGGACATGGACAACGCGTTCACGAACGAGTTCGTGGGCGCCTGAGCGAGCTATCCCGACGCGAGGCGCCTGCCGGTCTGCCGCTCCGACGATGGGGGGCGCACGTGCTTGCGCGGCGGCCAGCCAGTAGACTGAGGGTACGCGGCGACGGGGCGCGCTGACGGTCCCTGTCGCGGCAGATCCTCAAGCACACGGAGCGTAGATGGCCAGCGATGTGACGCCCGCCCTGCGCAGCGAGCTTGCTCCTACCGGCACGCTGCGGGTCGCGCTCAACCTCTCGAACACCCTGCTCGTGAGCACCGCCCCCGCGGATGGCGAGCCGACCGGGATCGCGCCGGACATCGGCCGCGAGCTGGCGCGCCGTCTCGAAGTGCCCGTGGCGTTCGTGCGGTTTCCCCGCCCGGGCGAGTTGGTCGAGGCCGTGTCCACGGGCGTGTGGGACGTCGGCCTGATCGGCGCCGATCCCTTGCGGGCCGACGAGATCGCGTTCACGCCGGCCTATATCGAGATTGACGCGACCTATCTGGTGCCCGCCGACTCGCCGATTCGCACGGTCGAGGAGGTGGACCGCCCGGGGATCCGGATCGCCGTGGGAGAGAAGACCGCGTACGACATGTACTTGCGCGGCGCGCTGAAGCACGCCACGCTGCACCGCGCGCAAGGCGCCGATGCTTCCTACGAGCTGTTCCGGCAGGAGAAGCTCGACGCGCTGGCCGGGCTGAAGGTGCAGCTCCTGGAGACGCAGGCGAAGCACCCGGATACCCGCGTGCTGGACGGCCGCTTCACCGCGGTCCAGCAAGCGATCGGGACGCCGATCCAGCGCACGGCCGCCGCGGCCTACCTGCGGGAGTTCGTGCAGGACCTGAAGGCGGGGCTGGTGGCGCAGCTCATCGCCAAGTACGGCGTGCCCGGCGTGAGCGTGCCGCCCCAATAGGATGGCTCCCGCATATCCACTTCCTCGCGCATAGTTCCCTGAAGCCGCATGTGGCGGATGCTACAATGGGTGGGGCAATTCTGCCACCTAGCACGCAGCGGGCAGCACTCCACACCCACTTTTCGCCTGAGGAGGCTTCTATGCCCTGCCACCGTGCCCGGCGCCGCGGCTTCGTGTTGGCTGCCGCGCTCGCCCTGAGCCTGGCGCTGCCAACGACTGTCGCGCGGCCCACCCCCGTGGCGGCGCAGGCGCCTGGGCTGCAGCTCGTCGTCGAGCAGCCCGTGGCCGGCAGCGAGGCCCGCGAGACGATCGTCATCGGCGGCTGGGCCGTCGACACGAGCAGCCGCAGCGGTACGGGCATCGCGTCCGATGGCGTAGAGGTCTGGCTGGGGCCGGCGGGCAGCGGCCAGTTCCTCGGGACCGCGGGTTACGGCGACCCGCGCCCTGAGGTCGCCGCACAGCTCGGGGACGACCGCTACCTGGCGTCGGGCTTCCGCTATTTCTGGAATAGCTGCGACGCGCCGCCCGGGCCGAACACCCTGACGGTGCGCGCGACCGGCAGCGGCGCGGGCCGCGCGACCACGACCAGCATTCCCATCGTCGTGGCGAGCTGCGCGATCGGGCTGGGCGCCACGGTCGGCGGCCAGGTGTTCACCGCGGGCCAGGCGGACTCGTGGACGTTTGACGGCACGGCAGGCGAGCGCGTGGCGATCACGCTGGACAGCGTGAATAGCTGGGATACGCTGCTGGAGCTGATCGCGCCGGATGGCAGCCGCGAGGACGTGGACGACGACGGCGGCTATGATCTCAACTCATGGCTGTCGCGCCACCTGAACCAGACCGGCACGTACACGGTGATCGCTCGGCCGCTGAGCAGCGAGGGCTGTACCGGCGACTACGTGGTGCTCGGGTGGATGGGCCAGCCCCAGCGCAGCGACCCGAACAGCGCGGCCGCCGCGCTGGGCACCGCCGCGCAGTTCACCTACCGGGCCTCGCTGCGCGAGTTCGGCGAGAGCCAGGCGTGGACGTTCACTGGCGAGCAGGGGAACGAGCTGATCCTGTACCTGCCCCGGAACGTGGGCAGCCGACTGGACCCGTTCATCGAGCTACAGGCGCCGGACGGCCAGCTTCTGGCTCGTGACGACGACAGCGGCGGTGGGCTGAATTCGTTCCTGCAAGGTGTGCTGCCCCAAGGCGGCACCTACACGCTGCGGGTCTCGTCGGCGCGGGAGGACTGTGGCGGCGAGTACCGGCTGAGCGTGGAGCGCGATTGGGGCGCGCAGAGCCAGTTGCGCGGCCCCCTGCCCCTCGGGGAGACCGTCGGCGGCAGCTTGAACCTCGACACGCGTCGCGACGTGTGGTCGTTCCCGGCGACGGCGGGCGAGCGTCTGACGCTGACGCTGAACACCGGCGGGCCGACGCGCCTGCAGATCGCCTCGCCGGACGGCGACTGGGAGCAGGCGCGCGCCACGCGCGGGCGGCCGCTGGGCCTATCGTTCGAGCCGAGCCAGTCGGGCACCTACCAGGCGGTCGTGTTCGTGGACAGCAGCCGGCCGGTCGACTACGACATGACGCTGGAGCGCGGCTTCGGGCGGCTGGTCACCGAGAAAGGCCCGGCGCTGCTGGGCCAGCCGATCCGGGGCGAGATCGTCTACGCTGACGGGCGGGACCTGTACACCTTCGAGGGGCGCGAGGGCCAGCAGGTACGCATCCTCCTGGAGCGGCCGGGCCGCAGTCAGCTTGACCCGTACCTGGAGCTGCGCGACCCGAGCGGGCGCACCATCGCGGAGGACGACGACAGCGGCGGCGAGCTGAACTCGCTGATCCAGATCCCGCTGCCGGCTACGGGCCAGTACACCATCGTGGCGCACGGCCTGGGCGACACGGCAGGTCCCTACGTGCTCACCGTCACGCTGAGCGGCGAGGGCGGGCCGGCACCCGGGCCGTCGCCGACGCCTGGCCCTGGCGGCCCGCCGGCGGGGCCGACTCCGTCGGCGCCGAGCGGCCCCGGCGCGACGCCTAGCCCGAGCCCAAGCCCTGCCCCCGGCCCGCGCCCGAGCGGCCCCACCCGCTAGCTGGCGCAGCTATCACCCAGACGCGGGCGAGGCCGGAGCGTCTGGCTCCGGCCTCGCTGCTTATTGTCGGCGGCGGGCGCCGCGGGCTGCCTTCCGGCCCGGCGCTCGCGGGCTACAATGCCTACAGCACGTGCCTCGGGGATCGGGCGCTGGCGCAAGGGTGGCAGGAGGGCGCGACGGGATGACGAACCGCGACGTGGCGGCGACCTGGCAATACCACGACGGCACGAAGCACTCGATCCAGAGCGTGCGCGCCAACCGGCACATGCTCGACTGGTCGAACCAGCCGATCCCGTACAAGATCTACACGTCGCTTCCGCCGCTGCCGCTCCCCGCTGACTTCGTGCCGTCTGCGCTGTCGGCGCTGGACGCGATCGCCGCGACCGGCGCCGAGCCGAGCGGTCCGCGGGTGCCGGATCTGGCCGCGATTGCGCGCCTCTGCTACTTCTCGAACGGCATCACCAAGGTGCTGCGCTTCCCCGGCGGCGAGATGCCGTTTCGCGCCGCCGCGTGTACCGGCGCCCTCTTCCACATCGAGCACTACCTGATCTGCGGCGCCCTGCCGGATCTCCCCGCCGGCGTGTACCACTACGCCGCGCACGACCACGCGCTGCGCCGGCTGCGGGACGGCGACTACCGGGCGGTGCTGGTGGCGGCGAGCGGCGGCGAGTCGGCGCTGGCCGCGGCGCCCGCGGTGCTCGCGCAGACGACGACATACTGGCGCAACGCCTGGAAATACCAGGCGCGGGCCTATCGCCACGCCTACTGGGACGATGGGACGGTGTTGGCGAACCTACTGGCCGTGGCGGCGGGCAGCGACCTGCCGACGCGGGTGGTGCTTGGCTTCGCGGACGACGCGGTGAACCGCCTGCTCGACGTGGACCCGGCCCACGAGGCGGCCATCAGCCTGGTGGCCGTGGGGCGCGGGGGGGCGGCGGCTCCGCCCGCGCCGGCGGTCACATCGCTCGGGCTGCCTACCGAGCGGCTGTCGGCGCACCCGATCGACTACCCGGCCATCCGCGCGATGCACGCGGCCTCGTCACTAGCCTGCGGCGAGGAGGCCGCCGCCTGGCGCGGCCCGGCGCCGCGCGCGCCCTTCCCGCCGGCCGCCGGGCCGGTCGTGCCGCTCGAGCCGCTGGCGGCCGCCGCGCTGCCGACGGATCCCATCGAGACGGTGATCCGGCGGCGCGGCTCGACGCGGCGCTTCACGCGCGAGCCGATCGGCTACGCGCAGCTCTCGACGCTGCTCGACCGCTCGACGCGCGGCTACGCCGCGGACTACCGCGCGCCCGGCCCGGCGCTCACAGACCTGTATCTGATCGTGAACGCGGTGGATGGGCTGGAGGCGGGAACCTACGTGCTGCGCCGGGACGAGCGCGCGCTGGAGCGGCTGGCGGCCGGGGATTTCCGCGACCAGGCAGGGATGCTGGACCTGGGGCAGGAGCTGGGCGCCGACGCGGCAGTGAACTGCTACTGGCTGACTGACCTCGGCCCGCTGCTGGCGCGCTACGGCAACCGTGGCTACCGCGCGGCGCAGCTCGACGCGGCCATCGAGGCGGGCAAGGTGTACCTGGCCTGCTACGCGCTGCGCCTCGGCGCCACGGGCCTGACGTTCTTCGACGACGACGTGACGGCGTTCTTCGCGCCCCATGCCGCCGGCAAGAGCGTCCTGTTCCTCATGGCGCTCGGCCGCCCGCTGCGCCGCCGGACCGCCCCCTAGCGCGTGCCGGCGGGCTCGCGGGTGGGGCGGCGGCTGCTGTAGGGCTTGAGCAGCTTCTCCAGGTCCACGGCGTCGATCTGGTCCTCAGGCACCTGGGCGCGCGGCGGGAACCAGTTCGGCGACGCGGGCTTCGTCGCGTCGATGATCATCGCTGGCATCATCCGCGGCTGCTTCGTGCCGTCCTCCGAGTAGTCCCAGCCGGCCGGGTTCAGGCCGCCGGGGCCGGACCAGTTGTCGATCACGGTCAGACCCTTGTCGGCGCGGAAGCGCGAGCCGACCGCCCACATGACTTCCTGCTCGTTGAACGGGTTGATGTCGTCGTCGACGAGGATCACCAGCTTCAGGTTCTCGGGCTCGGTGAGCAGGGCCGCGAACGCGGCCTTCTTCGCCTCGGCCTCGTTGCGCTTGGTGTACGAGATGTAGCAGTGCATGCGCACGTGCGCGGGCACGTTCACGGCCTTCACGCCCGGCACGACCTGCTTCACGCGGCGGAAGATGCTGCCCATGCGCGGCAAACTGCCGAGCACGCAGTGCTCGCGGTGGCCGGCGAACACGTCGTAGAAGATGGCGTCCTTGCGCATCGTGATGGCGTTCACGCGGATGTAGGGCTTCGGGCCGGACTCCGTGTAGTAGCCGGGCCACTCGGCGAACGGCCCCTCCTGGCGGTAGGCGCCGGGGTGGATCGTGCCCTCGATGACGATCTCCGCGCGGGCGGGCACCATGAGATCGGAGGTCTCGCACTTCACCAGCTCGACCGGCTCGCCGAGCAGCGCGCCCGCCTCGGCGTACTCGCCGCCGATGCCGGGGATGCGCGAGATGGTGCCCATGACCACCGCCGGGTGGTGGCCGATCACGATGGCCACGGGCATCGGCTGGTTCAGCTCCTCGTAGCGCTGCTGGATGTACAGGCCGTGGTGGCCGAGCATGAACCAGACGCCGATCTTGTCGTTGTCGAGGATCTGGTGGCGGTACAGGCCGAGGTTGAGCGCGTTCGAGTCCGGGTCGCGCGCGACGAGGCTGCCGCTCGTGATGTAGGGGCCGCCGTCGAGCGCGTTGTGCGTGGGGATCGGCAGGCGGCTCAGGTCGGCGTCGGCGCCGCGCAGGATGACCTCCTTCACCGGGCCGGTCTCGACCACCACGGGCGGGATGGGGCTGGCCTGCTTCTCCGCGTACACGTCGACCATGCGCTCGACGGTGGTGCCCAGCGCCATCGCGAGCCGCTCGTAGGTGGCCGTCAGGTTCACCACGACGGGCAGGTCGGTGCCGCGCACGCGCTGGAAGAAGAGGGCCGGGAACTCGCCGCGCCGCTCCAGCTTGGCGGCCACGGCCGTGATCCCGAACCGGGGATCGACCTCTTCCTCGATCATCTTCAGGTCGTCGGGGCGCCGCTCGGCCACCTCGGCGATAAACGAGCGCAGATCCTTCGGCACGGCGCAGCCTCCTCGCGTGTCAGCTCAAGCAGGAATGTCGCCGCCATTGTAGACGGAACGGCGCGTGGCTGTCGAAGACCACACGGGCGCGGTCCGCGCGCCGTGCTGGCCGCCGCGCGCTGATAGCGCCATAATGAGGCAGACGCGGGGTGTCGCGCGCCTGCTCGGCGGGCAGCGCAAGGAGGTGGAGACATGGCGAAGCTTCGGCACCTGGCCTTCGTCTGCAAGGACCCGAAAAGCATCGCGGACTTCTTGAGCAAGGCCTTCGACATCGAGGTGCTCTATCACACCGACCCGCCCGGGGTCGTCGTGCTATCGGACGGCGACGTCAACTTCACGTTGCTGCCCGAGAGCTTCGCCGAGCACGACCCGGTGCCGTGGCACTTCGGCCTGGAGATGACGCACGAGGAGATCGAGGCGCGCCGCCCCACGCTGGAGGCGATGGGCGTGGCGATCCACGAGGGCGTGCGCGACGGCCGGCCCGTCGAGATGTTCCTGCACACGCCGGAAGGGCATCGCATCGACCTGGCGCCGTTCTGGCCCACCAAGCCCGGCCAGACGCGCCGCCAGCAGGAGTACAAGCGCTGGGAGGGCGCCGCGGAGTGGGAGCGCGGCAGCGGCCCGCTGGCCGAGGACGCGAGCGTCCGGCAGGTCGCGCGGCAGGCATAGCCGACGGCCCCAGCGCGGAGCGCGGCGTGGTGGATAGTGGCCGCCGCTCCAACGGGCGGCTCGCCGGTTGCTCTGACCAGCCAGCGAGACATCCTCGTGTCCATCGGCCGCGGCGGGGCGGCGCTGCCGCCTCCCCGTGGCCGACGCGGCACAATATGAGAGGCCCGGGCGCGGCCGTGGGCCGGGAGGCAGCCATTAGCGGCGACGCACGTTTCGTGGGCACCTGGCGGCTACTGTCCATGTCGGTCCGGCAGCCCAATGGCGAGGTGACGCGGCCAATGGGCGACCACCCGCGCGGGATGCTGATGTACACGGCCGGCGGGCACATGTCGGTGCAGGTAATGCACGGCGACCGACGGCTGTTCGGGCCGAGCGGGCGCGGCGGCACAGTCGAGGAGGCGGCGGAGGCCTTCCGGACGTATATCGCGTACTGCGGCACCTACCGCGTGGACGACGCCGAGGGCGCCGTGTACCACGAGCCGGAGTGCCATGGGTTCCCGAACGGGGTGGGCGTGCCGCTGAAGCGGTACTTCACCTTCGTGGGCGACCGGCTGCTGCTGAGCGGCGACCGGCCTCCCCGGCCCGACGCCGCCGACCACCCCGCGCTGGTGTGGCAGCGCGTCGAATAGCTCGCGCGAGTCGCTTGCCAGCCTGCGGCGGCGCGCTGCCGCAGGGGCCGGGCCCATTGGGACGGCGCCCTGGTGGCCTCTGCTCGCCAGAGGGACCGGGTGCGGTTGGTTGCCCCCGTCCAGACTCGTAAGCGAGCGTCTAGCAGGGAGTAGAACAGGACCGCGCGTATGGATTATCGAGAGCGCATCACTATCGAGCCGGATAAGCGTGGGGGCAAACCTTGTATACGCGGTCTGCGAATCACCGTATACGACGTGCTCTCGTATCTGGCGGCCGGGATGGCCATTGAGGACGTGTTGGCCGACTTCCCCTCTCTAACTCGGGAGGACGTGCTCGCCTGCCTGAGCTACGCGGCCGAGCGTGAGCGGCAGACGCTTATCGCGCAAGGATGAGGCTGCTTTTCGATCACAATCTCTCGCCGCGCATCGTCGGTCGCCTCGCCGACCTCTTTACTGACTCCGCGCACGTCGCGTCGGTTGGCCTGGAGCGAGCATCCGATCCTGTGGTCTGGAGCTACGCCCAGGAACACGGCTTCACGATTGTGATCAAGGATGCCGACTTCAGCGACTTGAGCGCCCTTCGTGGTTTTCCACCCAAAATCATCTGGCTCCGAACGGGCAATTGCACGACTCAGCAGATCGAGGCATTGTTGCGACGACATCATCTCGCGATACTGGCATTCGAAGCCGACGACCAGATTGGAACTCTCGTCCTTCTGCCCGCGTAAGAGCGCTGTCGGAGTTCTTGGCTCGACTAGTCGCTGGCTACAGCATGAATCCGCCGTGAGGAAGCAAGCTATGGCCGGGGTAAACGGCGGCGCGGTAGCATGGGGGCAGCCAAACCCACTCCGCAGCCAGGAGGCGCGATGAACGAGGGGCGCTACACCGAGCGCCTGCGGCGCGTGCGGCAGATGATGGCCGACCAGCAGCTCGACGGCCTGCTCTGCTACGGCAACCCCTTCCGCAAGGACTTCTTACGCTACGTCCACCCGGCGCCCACGCCGTCGCCCTACGGCTTCTGCCTGCTCACCCCGGACGGCGGCACGCTGTTTGTCGAGGCGCCGTGGGACACGCTGCCGGCGGCCGAGACGGTGCAGGAGGTGGTCGGCGCGCGCACGGCCGCCGGCGTGGCGCAAGCGGTGGCCGCGAAGGTGCGGCGCCTCGGGCTGGGGCCGCGGCTGGGGTTCGCTGGCGGCGAGGTCATGGAGTCCGAGCTGTCCGGCACCCTGCGCGAGCACCTAGGGCCGACGGCGCTGGTGCCGGCCTCGAAGGCAGTCATGGAGCTGCGCTACGTGAAGGACGCCGTGGAGCTGGAGGCGATCCGCCGCGCGGCCGCCATCGCCGACGAGGGCTGGAAGACGTTCGTGGCGACCTGCAAGCCCGGTGTGCCACAGTACGAGATCACCGCGCGCTGCGAGGGGCGGGTACGCGAGCTGGGCGCCGAGGACAACTTCATGATCCTGTCCTCGGGCACGCGCGACGTGTACGGCATGACGCCGCCCTCGTCGCGGCGGCTGGAGCGCGGCGACAGTGTGCTCACCGAGTTCACGCCGCAGGTGGATGGCTACTACGCGCAGCTCTGCCGCTCGCTCACCGTCGGGCCGGCCAGCGCGGAGCAGCGGCGGTCGTTCGCCATCTTCAAGGCGGCGGCCGACGCGGCGCTGGCGATGATCAAGCCGGGCGTTACGGCCGCGGAGATCGCGAACGCCGAGAACGCGGTGTTCGCGGCCGAGGGCTACGGCGAGTACTGCACGGCGCAGTACACGCGGGTGCGCGGCCACGCGCTGGGACTACACTTCGACGAGGAGCCCATGCTCTGGCCTGACGTGGACTTCGAGATCCGGGCGGGCATGGTGTTGATCCCCCATCCCAACACCTACCTGCCGCTCGCCGGGTACATGGTGTTCGGGGACTCGGTGCTGGTCACGGAGACGGGCTGCGAGCTGATTACGCGGACGCCGCGCATCCTGTTCGAGGCGGGGGAGAGCTGATGAAGCGCGGCCTGATCGAGTGGGACCCGAACGAGCTGTCGGCCGCGACGCTGGCGGCACGCGTGGCGCGCACGCAGGGCGTGCTGGCCGAGCGCGGGCTGGACGCGGCGGTGTTCTACACCAGCGTGGCGCAGCCCGGACCGGTGCGCTACCTCACTCACTTTCTGCCTTACTGGAACGAGGGCGTGCTGGTGCTCCCGCGCGAGGGCGAGCCGACGCTGTTCGTGGCCCTGTCGAACCGCGTGTTTCCCTGGATCAAGGGCAGCTCGACGCTGAGGGACGTGCGCGCCTCGCGCAATCCGGGCGCCGACGCGGCCAAGCTGCTCGGCGAGCGCGGCGCGATGCGCGTGGGGCTGGGTGACAGCGGCAGCATCCCGTACCGGGTGATCGAGGAGCTACGGGCCAACCTGGCGGGTGGCCAGGTGGTGGACGCCGCCGAGCTGGCCGCGAGCGTGCGGCTCGGCGCGGACGCCGACGAGCTGTGCCTGCGCGCCCGGGCCGCGCGCATCGCCGCGGAGGCCTTGGCCGCGCTGGGGCCGAGCGCGGCGGGACGCACGGACAGCGCCGTGGCGGGCCAACTCGACGGCGCGATGCGGCTGAACCGCGCCGAGGACACGCTGGTGCTGGTGGGCCCGGCGGGCCGGTGGCCGGGGCTGCCCACGGGCGAGACGCTGGGCGAGCGCGCGCACGTCGTGGCGCAGGTCGAATACAAGGGCCACTGGGTGCTGGTCGGGCGCACGCTGGGCGCCGCGGCCGACGTGGCGGCCTGGCAGGCGCGGCTCGGCACGCTGGCGGCGCCGGGGCGCCGGGTGGGCGAAAGCGCCGCGGCGGCGCGCGCCGAGGATGGGACCGAGGTGTACGTCTACCGCAGCGGCCGCGGCGCGCCGTTCACCGCCCTGGGGGAAGGCGACGCGGTGGCGGTGGGCGACGTAGTGGCGGTGCTGGCGCGGCGCGCGGCCGACGGCGGCGAGCTGTACGGCGATACTTTCGCCGCGGAGCCGGACGGGCTGCGTCCGATCCTGGCCGCCGACCACTAGCTTCTAGCTTCGTCCGCGGAGGTCCCCCGGCAGATCGCGGTTGTCAGGGCCCGGCCCTCTTGCCAGGCCACGAGATGCTCGAAGCCCTCGACCGCGCGGCTAGCACTCAGCGCTCAGCACTCTGGATGGCGGCCCAGACCGACTCGGCCGTGTACGGCATGTCCAGGTGGGTGATGCCGAGCGGGGCGAGGGCGTCGGCCACGGCGTTCATGACCGGCGCCGTGCCGATGATCGTGCCCGACTCGCCGACGCCCTTCGTGCCGAGCGGGTTGTAGGGCGAGGGCGTGTGCATCTCGGCGATCGCTAGCGGTGGCATGTCCGTGGCGCGCGGCACCGCGTAGTGCATGAGCGAGCCGGTGACCAGCTCGCCGCCCGGCTCGTAGACGACCCGTTCGAGCAGCGCCTGGCCCAGCCCCTGCGCCGTGCCGCCCCACACCTGGCCCTCGACCAGCAGCGGGTTGACGACCGTGCCGCAGTCGTCCACGGCGACCAGCTTCTCCACCTGCACGTGGCCCGTGTCCGGGTCAATGCGGACGACCGCCAGCGCCGCGCCGAAGCCGTAGGTGTCGCTCGGCGCCTGGTAGTAGTAGCTCGCCTCCAGGCCCAGCGTCTCGCCTGGCGGCAGCCGGCCGCGCCCGTAGGCGGCCGCCGCCACCTGCGCCCAGGTAACGGCCTTCTCGGGCAGGCCGGCCACGCGGAAGCGCCCCTCTTCCAGCCGCACGTCGTCGGGGTTCGCTTCCAGCAGCCCCGCCGCGATGCGCCGCGCCTTCGCGACGACCTGCTCGCTCGCGCGGATGAGCGCCGTGCCGCCCAGTACGGTGCTGCGGCTGCCGAACGTGCCCACGCCGGGGGGCGTCTTGGCCGTGTCGCCGTGGCGGATGACGATGTGGTCGAAGGGGATGCCAAGCTGGTCGCTGAGAATCTGGGCGAAGCTCGTCTCGTGGCCCTGGCCGTGCGATGACGACCCGGTGGCCGCGCTCACCCGCCCGGAGGGCTCGATGCGCACCTGGCCGCTCTCCCAGCCGGAGGCGCTCGGCTCCGTGAAGCTGGCGATCCCGATGCCCATCAGCGTGCGCTCGCCACGCGCGCGCTCCGCCTGCTGCCGCGCGCGCAGCCCCTGGTAGTCGGCCAGCTCCAGCAGCGCATCGAGCGCTTTCGCGTACTCGCCCGAGTCGTAGGTTACGCCGCTCGCCGTCTTGAACGGGAACTCCTCGGGCCGCACGAAGTTGCGGCGCCGCAGCTCGGCGGGGTCCAGGTCCAGCGCCCGCGCCAGCACGTCCATCACGCGCTCGACCGTGTCGGCGGCCTCCGGGCGCCCGGCGCCGCGGTAGGGCGCCGTGGGGTTCGTGTTCGTGAAAGCCGCGCTCAGCGTCGCCTCGTAGGCCGGCAGGTGGTAGCAGCCGGGCAGCAGCGCGGGAATGCGCGAGGGCGGGAGCTGCGTGTTCGTGTACATGAAGCCGCCGAGGTTGCCGACGACGTGCGCCCGCATGCCGAGCAGGTGGCCCTCCTGGTCGGCCGCCAGCGCGACGGTCACGACCTCGTCGCGCCCGTGGGTGGTGGTGCTGACGTCCTCCGAGCGGGTGGACACCCAGCGCACCGGCCGGCCGAGCAGGCGCGCCGCCCAGGCCGCGACGATGTACTCCGGGTACACCGCGTTGCGCGCGCCGAAGCCGCCGCCCACGTCCGGCGCGATCACGCGGACCGCCGTCTCGGGCATGCCGAGCGCCAGCGCCAGCAGGCTCTGCGTGCCCGTGGGCGCCTGCGTGGTCACCCACACGGTCAGCTCGTCGCTGCCCCTGTCGTAGCTGGCGACCACGCCGCGCGGCTCCATCGGCACCGGCGCCAGGCGCGGAAACGCGACGCGCACCTGCACCGTGCGGTGGGCGCTCGCAAACGCCGCGTCCACGTCGCCGCTGCCCCGGCGCAGCGTGTAGGCCAGGTTGCTGCCAAACTCCGGGTACACCAGCGGCGCGTCGGGCTGGAGCGCCGCCTCCGCGTCCGCCACCGCCGGCAGCGGCTCGTACGCCACGTCCACCAGCGCCGCGCCGTCGGCCGCCGCCCCGCGGCTCTCGGCCACGACCACGGCCACCGGCATCGCCACGGCCCGCGCCGTATCCACCGCCAGCGGCTCGAACGGGGGCACCTTCAGGTCCGCGGCGATGGGAATCACCGGCAGCTTCGCGATCGGCGGCACGTCGGCGCCAACGAGCACCGCCACCACGCCCGGCAGCGTCCGCGCCGCGCTGGCGTCCACGCTCGTGATGCGCGCGTGGGCGTAGGGGGTGCGCACGAACGCCAGGTGCAGCAGCCCCGGCAGGCGGATGTCGTCGACGTAACGGCCCTGGCCGGTGACCAGCCGCGGGTCCTCGACGCGCAGCCGGGCGCGCCCGATCTCGCCGGCCGGCGCGGCATGCTCGACGGCGGTCATGCTACCTCCCCTCAACCCACCCGCTTACTCCGCGGGCTCGGGCTGCCCGGTCGCGCGGGCGAGCGCGGCGGCCAGGGCCCGCCGCGTGTAGACCTTCGCCAGGTGGCTGCGGTAGGGCACCGAGGCGTGCAGGTCGGAGAGCACGTCCACGCCGTTCACGACCTGCTCCGCTGCCTCGCGGATCGCCGCCTCGTCGGGCTGCTTGCCCTGCAGCGCCGCCTCGACGTCGGCGGCGCGGTAGGCCACCGGGCCGACGCCCGTCACGCCGACGCGGCAGCGCTCGACCGTGTCGTCCGCCCGCAGCGTGAGCAGCGCCGCGACGCCCACCAGCGCGTAGTGCGACGCCGGCTGCTCGAAGGTGCGGTAGGCGCTGCCGGTCCGCTCGGTCGTCGCGTTCAGCGCCACCTCGGTCAGTACCTCGTCGGGCTCCAGCGCGCTCTGCAGCGTGTCCACGAACCAGTCGTCCACGCCCACCGTGCGCGCGCCGTTCGGGCCTTGCACGTGGAACTCGGCGTCGAGGGCGTAGGCCAGGGCCGGCGGGTCGCCGGCGGGGTCGGCGTGCGCCAGGCTGCCGCAGAGCGTGCCGCGGTTGCGGATCTGTACGTCGCCCACCTGCTTCACCACGTCGTGCAGCACGCCGATGCGCTGCACCTCGGGCGAGCGCTCCAGTTGGTTGTAGGTGGCGAGCGCGCCGACCAGGAGCTTGCCGTTCTCGAGCCGGATGTAGTCCAGGTTCGGGATGCGCGCGATGTCGATGAGCGCGGTGGGCTGCAGGAAGCGCAGCTTGAGGAGCGGCAGCAGGCTGTGGCCGCCGGCGAGGATCTTCGCCTCGCCGTCGTACCGCTGGAGCAGGCCGATCGCCTCCTGCACGCTCGTCGGGGCGTGGTACTCGAACTCGGCTGGAATCATGATGCCACCTCAGCCCGCGGCGCACCCTCGGGGTGCTCGGCCGCCCACTTGATCGCCTCGACGATGCCGTGATACCCCGTGCAGCGGCAGAGATTGCCGTCAATCGCGTGGCGGATGTCCGCCTCGCTCGGGTGCGGGTTCTCGGCCAGCAGCGCGGTCGCGCTCATGATCATGCCGGGCGTGCAGTAGCCGCACTGCAGGCCGTGCTTGATGCGGAAGCCCTCCTGCACAGGGTCGAGCTGGTCGCCCCTGGCGATGCCCTCGATCGTCGTGATCTGCTGGCCATCGGCCTGCACCGCCAGGATGGTGCACGACTTCACGGCCTTGCCGTTCAGGTGGATCGTGCAGGCGCCGCACTGCGTGGTGTCGCAGCCGACGTGCGTGCCCGTCAGGCCAAGCTGGTCGCGCAGGAAGTAGACGAGGAGCTGGCGCGGCTCGACCTCGCGGGTGACGGACTCGCCGTTCACGGTCAGCGTGATCTGGTGTGGGTTCGGCATGAGCGCATCTTCTCCTTCGAGCGTCCCGAGCGCCGCGGCGAGCAAGGACGGCGGCTCCTGCCGGCCGCTCCGACGAGGCCGGCAGGGAGCCTTCGGGCCTGCTGGGCGTCCGCGGCGGGGCGCGGCTCGGGCTGGGAGCGGTCGGCGCGGTCGGGAGGCGAGCGCCGCGGCGGGGCGCGGCCCGCCGGCGCGGCGACCTCCCGTCCGGCAGGATGCCATAACAGCCGGCCCGCCGCAAGCCAGCCCAGCCGCTCGGCTGTGACGCGCTCGTGATACCAGAACAGATGTGCTGCGACGGCCCACGCGCTATTCTTAGAACATCAGTTCAGAACGCACGTTCGAGGAGGGCGCGATGGAGCAGCAGCGATGGCGAATGCAGCGCGGGGCGGTGCCGGTGGGGCAGCGGCTGCCGCATGGCCCGGCCCCCAGGCGGGGCGCCCGGGCCCAGGCGCGGCCCGCGCGCCGGGGTGTCGTGCGGCCGGTGAGCGGCGGACTGGCGGCTGCCAGCCTGCTCCTCGTAGCCGTGGCGGGGTGGATCCATGTGTAGCTCGTCGCGCGCCGCCTGTGGCGCCCTCGATCAGCCGCGGCGCCGAGCAAGCGGCGGCGCCCGGCCCAGCGCCGTGGATGGCCTGCACCGACGCGCGCCGAGCCACGCGCCGGTCGGGCGCTGCCGCCGGCTCGACCGCGGCGCCGCCGAGCGCGCGCTGGTGGGTGCGCCCCCGATGTCACGGGAGACGACCAGGCCCCGTTGCGCCGCGCGGACCAGCGAGCGTGGCGACGCGCGGAGCGACCAGCTCGCCAACGCCCTGGCGCTCCTCGCGGCGCTGGCCACGCTCGTCGCCGCGCTCTGGTGGACGGCCTGCGCGCCGCTGCTGTGAGGCGCTGTTGTGCGCCGCGCCCAGTTTCTCCCCGGCGCTTTGAGGCGCGGGGACCGTCGTCCCGCCCGTCTCGGCGCTGTCACAATGGCCTGAGCAGGGGAGGGCGCCTGCCGCCGGATGGCACGCTCCTTGCTAAACAGCGGCCAGATTCGGCTGGGCGGCTCCGGCAGTGCTGCCGCTCGGCCGCCGTGGGGAGGACGAGCTAGGAATGAACAGGATCGACCTGCAGCGCGCACAGCAGGGCGCGTACTTTCTGGCCCGGCTGGAACGCCTGTGCCATCTGGAGGAGCGCTTCGTCTCGCCACCCGACGTTGTGAGCGACCCCGGGCGACTGGTGTCCAAGGCGATCTTTGCCACGTACTGCGACTGCGTAATGCTTGGCCGCAAGGCGGAGGCGGAGCGCCTGCTGGCCGGCCGCGCCCGCTGCCGCGCGCCGCTCGACGCGCCGCCCTCGGCCGAGGCGAGCTCCGCGCGGTAGCCCGCCGCCCGCACCCGATTAGCAGCCCGGTTGTCTCACATCGGCGCCCTACCGCTTCTGCAGGGTTGCCTGTGCGCGGGCGCGGCGCCGGCCGAACTCGGCCTCGTCCTGCCGCTGCACGAACTCCAGGTCGGCGACGGTGAAGTGCACGCCCGCGCGCTGCAGTGCCTCCATGCGCTCTGCCGACCGCGATCCTGGTATCAGGTGCGAAGAGGCGTTCCCCTCCTACAGGATGTCCTGCACCTCGCGGCTCAGCAGGCAATCCACCCACAGCTTCGCCGGGCTGGGATGGCGCGCGTTGCGCGGCACGCCCACGTACAGCGGCAGCAGCAGCGACGCGTCCGCCGCCAGCGTGAGCCCGATACACCGGGTCCTCGCCCTTCGGGCCACGGCGGTCTTCGGGCAGGCCTACGGGGCTGACCAGATAACCCGGCCGTCCGCGCTGGACATGGACGCGGCCGGAGTGCCCTCCGCCGTGAGCCCGACGAAGAACCGATCTCGTCGCCCAGCGCGATCTGCCATCCCGACGTTGATGGTGCCATCGGCCGTCAGCGAGAGCTGACTCTGCTCGGCACCGTTGAGCACCAATCCCACCATATCCGTGGCGGCCGTCAGGAAGGCGCGGACCCGGCCCGACGGATCGCGCAGGCTGAGCGTGGGCGCGCCGTCCTCGCCCACGCCCCACGTGCCGCGCGGCGTCCCGTTCGCGTCAACCAGAACGATCTGCTGGACGCGCAGCGTGCCCGCTGTCAGGTCTTGCGGCGTGGGCTCGGCCCGGCTGGCCGGTGGGAAGGCCAAGCCTAGAGTGAGCGCGGTCAGGCTCGCGGATAGGATGCTGCTCACCATCGCCGTTGCCAAGATCGTTCGGAGCATCAGTCTCCCCTCCATGCTGTACGCGAAACCGCCCCAGCCGCCCCCACGCCGAATCCGACGTCACCGGCCACCGCTCAGCAACCTGCCACAGCGTGTCGCTAGTCTAGAGGTCACCGTTCATCCACCCCCGCCGGGCTGCCCCGGAGCGCGGGAAGGGCGTCTCCATCATGCCCCGCTTATAGCGCGCCGCCGCTCGTGAGGCAAGGCGGCGCTCTACTGCACTGCCAGTCCAATGGGGCCTGTCGCGCCCGCGGGCAGGGCGGTGTTTGCCCCGCTCGTGGGCGCCCCGCTGCTGATGTCGAACGTCGTCACGTTGTTGGTGTTGAAGTCGGCGACGAACAGCGACTGGGGTGTGCGTGTGGCTGTGGGCGTGCTGGTGGCCGTGGGCGTGGGCGTGGCGGTGGCGGTCGGCGTCGCGGCGGCCGGCACGAGCAGCAGCGCCGGTCGTGGCGGCAGTAGCGGCGCCACCGGCAGCGGCAGTGGCAGTAGCAGCGGGACCAGAAGCAACAGCAGGACAGCGCCCCGCCGCCGCGGGTGGCCCACAGCCTGGCGTGCCACGCTCGGTGCGCTCCCGACGGTGGCAGGCGACACGATGGCCGCGCAAGAGCGTGAGGCACCCGCCGGCGGGGACCCGCGTTCGGCGAGCGCGCGGGTAGGCCGAGCCACGCTGGTGCGCCACTACATCGGCGGGGTGCGCGACCTGGAGCCGCCTGGCGCGGACCACTTCCCGGAATCGCGCGGACGTGGTATCCGTGAGAGAATAGGGTGCGTACCCCTTCTCGCCCGGTGGGTCGCCGAGGGCAGCGGAGGAGAGACGGCGTGGACACGCGGGATCAATTGTGGCTTAACTGGTTCCTGGGCATCTTCGGCACGGCGGGCTTGTTCCTGGCCCTGGCGCTGATGGGCATGTCGGTCCAGCACGAGAAGATGGGCTGGCTCAGCTTCGTGCTCGGCGCCTTCGCCTTTCTGTTCGGGCCGTGGTTCGCCGTCGCGAGCTGGCCGCGGCCGCTGACGGGCGGCATCGTAGGGCTGGCGATGGGCATTGGTGCGATCGCCATCCTGATTATCTTCGCGTCCATCTACGAGGTCGAGATCCCACCGCTGGCCATCGTCGCCGCGCTGTTCCTGAGCTTCCTGGGCGGCTCGCTCGGCGAGCCGAATCTGGGCACCGCGTAAGGCGCGCGCCGTTGGCCCCGCCTGGCTTGCCGCCTGCCGCCGCGGTGCCGTACCGTGGAGGGGGCGCGCGGCCGGCCGGCCGCACGGCCCTGCGCTGAACCTGACGCCGAGGACGTAACGTGCCAAACTTCGCGCTGCACGCGCCCCGCTCGATCGCCGAGGCCTGCGAGGCGTTGGGCCGCTACGACGGCGAGGCGCGCGTCATCGCCGGTGGCACGGCCCTGGTGCTGATGATCCACCAGGGGCTCGTCGACCCGCCGGCCCTCGTGCGTCTCGACACCGTGCCGGGCCTCGACCGCATCGCGGCCGACAACGGCACGCTACGCCTGGGCGCGCTCGCCACGCTGCGCGCGGTGGCCGAGGCGCCGCTCGTGCAGGAGCGCCTGCCGGTGCTCGCCGGCGCCTGCGCGCTCGTCGGGAACGTGCGCGTGCGCAACGCCGCCACGATCGGCGGCAACCTCTGCGAAGCCGACTACGCCTCCGACCCGCCGGGCGTGCTCGCGGCGCTGGACGCCCGGGTGCGCGTCGAGGGCGCGGGCGGTGCGCGCGAGCTGGCCGTCACCGATCTCATTCAGGACTTCTACGAGAACAGCCTGGCGCCCGACGAAGTGGTGACCGAGGTGGTGGTACCGCTGCCGCCGACGGGCACACGCGGCGCCTACCTCAAGTACGTGACCCGCTCGTCCGAGGACCGGCCGTGCGTGGGCGCGACGGCACTCGTGCGGCTGGACGAGGGCGGCCGGCTGGCGGACCTGCGCGTGGCGGTGGGCGCCGTGGCCGGGCGGCCGCTGCGGCTGCCGGAAGTCGAGCGCGCGGCCCGCGGCCAGGCGCCGTCCGACGGGCTGTTCGCGGAGATCGGCCAGCGCTACGCCGCGGCCGTCGAGCCGGTCAGCGATGCGCGCGGCTCGGCCGCCTACCGCCAGCAGATGATCGCCGTGTTCGTGCGGCGCGCGCTGCGCCGCGCCCTGGCCGACGCGCCGGGCGCCTGGAAGGTCTAATCGGGGCAGGGAGCGAGTCATGGCAGCGATTGGCGTGCGCCAGCGCGACGCGGAGCAGAAGGTCACCGGGCAGATCCCCTACGCCCTGAACGTGAGCCTGCCCGGCATGGCCTACGCCCGCTGTGTGCGCAGCCCCTACGCCCACGCGCGCATCGTCTCGATCGACACCTCGCGCGCCGAGGCGCTGCCGGGCGTGGTACACGTGCTGACCCGCGACGACCTGGCCGACGAGCGCCTGTTCCCCTACTACGG
>Ga0070741_10008457_pt1 | contig 20644 bp, 14 predicted proteins | sample Coa_R1_4_FD_66440 | JGI IMG/M metagenome (GOLD analysis project Ga0070741, IMG submission 66440) | Surface soil microbial communities from Centralia Pennsylvania, which are recovering from an underground coalmine fire - Coalmine... | ecosystem: Environmental > Terrestrial > Soil > Unclassified ...
CCGCTGCTGTCGCGATACTGCGCGATCTGCGTGTTGAACGCGCGACGCGCCTGCGCCGCAGTGCCGTCCGCGAGGATCTGCAGGCGGTTCGGCGCCACGCGCAGGTTGGTGAAGCCCTGGCTCGCGAGATAGCTCGACACCGTCTGCACCTGCAGCGCGGTCGGCGCATACAGATCCAGGAACTGGCCGACCTTCAGATAATTCCCGAAGGCGGGATTGCCCGGCGTGTTGACGTTGCGCGCGAGCGCTTCGAGCTGCGCGCGGTTGTTGATCTGCAGCGAGACCACCAGCTTCATCGGCGTCGCATCGGCGAGCGGACCGATTTGCACCGCGCCGATCGGCGCTTTCATCGCCTGCGTCTTGGTCGGCACCCACGCCGACGTGAGCGCGGCGCTCGCGAGCGACGGCGACAGGATCAGGAGAAGAAGTGCGGTAAAACGCTGCGCGACCCGGCCGATTGCTCGGCCGGGCGAATGGAACGTCGGTGACATGAGCAGGACCCCTGTGAGTAAGAGCGTCCGTGCTCGAGAATTTGGATTTGAAGCGGCAAACCGCTTCGATACAGGAGTGGATATTAGACTACGTCGGCGCTGCCGACCAAGAATTTACAAACCGAGATATCTACGCGCATGGCCGACCGCGAATTCTTGATCCTTTTCGTCGCCCGCACAGGCTCGTCGCATCTCGCCGAGCTCCTGACCAGCGCGGGCGTCGGCGACGTGCGGGAATGGCTCAATCCGGCGTTCCGCGAAGGCCAGGCCCAGTTCTTCCGCACGACCAACCTCGCCGACTACTTCGCGGCGATCCGCCGGGCGCGTCAGAACGGCGTGTTCGGCCAGAAGATGACGATCTGGTTCTACGAGGAGTTCTCGCGCGAGGCGCGGCTCGAGGATCACTTCAACTTCGCCGTGCCGACGGTGTTCCTGTTCCGCGAGAACATCGTCGAGCAGGCCGTGTCGCTTTGCATGGCCGCTGGGCGCAACGTGTTCCACAACACGGGAGCGTTACCGGCAGACCTGCCGGACGTCGCCTACAACGCCGCCGACATCCGGCAATGCGTCGAGTCGTTCGTCAATGAAGAGCTCCGCCTGCGCGCGTTCGTGCAGCAGCACGGGTCACTCGTGCGGTATCTCTCCTACGAGCAGCTCGCGAGCGCCGATCCGCGGCGCGTCGTCGAGGCGATCGCCGCGCTCGTCGGCGTGAAGTCCGACGTCGCCAAGCTCAAATCCGCGCATCGCAAGCTGGGCGACGACGCCAATCGCGCGCACGCGCAGCGCTTCGTCGAGGAGCATCGCGACTACGTGGGAGCTGTGGGGCGGCGGCGTCAGTGGCTGCTCGACGCGCTGAGGGAGAAACCCCTCCTTTAGGCACCGAGCCGTCCTGAAGGACGGCGCGGTGGGCTGGGAGACGCTCCCACCGCGCCTAACCACGAGGGCAATCTGTCAGGTCGGCATGGATGCCCGGTGGCTGTGCTCATGCTAGGTCGCCGCGAGCCCGCCGGCGCGGAAATTTTTGTAGAGATTAACTACTGCGACCGGCCGGTTTTGAGACGCGCGTCCAAGTCGCGATAAACAACCCACTTTTGAGCGCACGCGTGAATCGGCAAAGTGCTCCGACTGCATTTTCTCTGTCAGGCGGAGTTCATGGTTCAGTGGAAGCGCGGATGCGCCGCGGCGGCGTGCTTGTTGCTCGCGTGTTTCAAGGTGATGGCTGGTGATGTCGATACGCTGGTCGAGGCAGCGACCGCAACGCCACTGCAGCTCAAGCTCGCCGATCGGCTGAGCTGGACGGTGCGAGACGTCGCGGACGTCAAAGCCGATCTCACCTGGCCGCCCGCGAGCCGACAGGAATTCCTCGCCGCCATCTGGCCGCACGCCGAGCGCGCTGCCAAAGAGATCGGCGTCACCCCGCATGCACTCGCGGCACAGGCCGCGCTCGAGTCCGGTTGGGGCCGGCGCGTCGCCATCACCGCCGACGGCCAGCCGACCTTCAACCTGTTCGGCATCAAGGCCGGGCCGAGCTGGGACGGCGATCGCATCGAAGTCGCCACGCACGAATACATCCACGGCAAGCGCCGTCTCAAGCTCGCCGACTTCCGCGCCTACGAATCCATCGCCGACTGCTTCGACGACTACGTCGCGATGCTCAAGGCGAACCGGCGCTATGCGTCTGCGCTCAAGCATGGCGGCACCAGCCGCCATTTCGCGGCGCGCCTGCAGCGAGCCGGGTATTCCACCGATCCGCACTACGCCAGCAAGGTGCACGACATCGCCAACAGCGCCCTGGTGAAGAGCGCGAAGAAGGTGCGGCGCGTGAGCGTGAGCCAGCGCGTCTCTCAACCCGAGTAAGCTAGCTTCCTGCCGCTCGGGGCGGCGTTGAAGGGTTCGCGACAGTGAAGCAGCGTCGCAGGCACAGGCACAGCCAATACATTCCGCTGCCGATCTCGGATCAGCGCGTACGCGTTCCGCAGTTCGTCCGCCTGTTCACGCCCGGCGGACCCGACGATGTGCGCTTCCCGAATCTCGCGCCGTTGCCGGTCAGCTCCGCCTGGTCGGCGATCGCGCTGATCTCGACGAATCGACCGAATCAAACCGCCGGCCTCATCGCTCAGCAAGCGGCCGGTGCGCGCGCATTCTCCGTGGGCCTGCGCGATGGCTGCGTGGTGATCGAAGCAGCAACCGAATCGCGCACGACGCGTCTCGCGCCCCCGGTGAATCAGTGGTCGTACGTCGGCGTCGCATCGGCGACGGATGGAGCGCGCGTTTATCTGGGCAACGGGCCGAATGTCTCGGCGGAAGATCTGCCGGGCCTCGCGGTCGCGCGCTCGTCGTCCGACGCAGCGATCCTGGTCGGACGCATCGGCGAAACCTTCTCCGGCGCGATCGCGTTCATCTGCCTGTTCTCCGACAAGCTCGCCGACGTCACCATGCGATCGATCGTCGCAGGCCACCTCGATCCGATGTTCGCGCCGAAGCTGTGCTTCGCGTGGCTCACCGCCGCGCCCGATCAGCTCGACATGGTGTCGCGGCGGATGCCGACGATCACGGGCACGAGGATCATTCCGTTTGCGAGCGCGAGCGGAACGCCGTTGTTCGCGCCGGTGGCGGGGAATGTGGCGAAGGTTTCGAGTGCGCCGCAGGCGGCGAAGCCGTCGATCGCGACGCCCGTCACTTCGCCGGCGCCACCTCAACCTCGACCGCAAGCACCGTCCCCTGCGGCGCGCCCGGTGGAAAGCCCAGCGCCACAACGGCCTCAGCAGACCGCGCCAGCGCCGAAGCCGACGCCGCCAAAAGCACCGCCGATCAGCGAGCCGACGCCGTCGCATCACGTCGAGCCGGAAACCCCGGAGGTCATCGATCCGGCGGCGGCGTCGAAGTCGGCGTTGTTTCGCAAGCTGGGGCTCGTGGATGAGCCCGGAGAGGAACGCTAGGCGCGTTTTGCTCGCTGCTGCTCGAGCTGCAGCAGTGCTGTCTCCGCTCTCTTGTGATTCTGCGCGGCCGCGCGGCGGTACAAATCGACTGCCTTTTCGAGATCTCTCTCGGCCTCGACGCCTTCTTCGAAAACCTTCGCGAGCCGGAACAGCGCTTCTGGATAGCCGCCTTCCGCTGAGCGCAACATCCATTCCAGCGATTCGGCACGCCGCGGATCGCCGATGGGGAAATCAGCGAGGAACTCGGCGAGCGCGAATTGCGACCAGCGTCCGCCGCCGTCGGCGACGGCAGCTCGATACCACTGTTCGGCGGTGGCCGGATTCTTAGCAACGCCGAGCCCGAGACGGAAGCACCGGCCGAGGCGGATCTTCGCGTCGCGATTGTCGAGCGCGGCGCCCGCGCGGAAATAACCTACGGCGGTCTCCGCGCTCTTCGGAACGCTCTTGTTCTCCAGCATGAGATCGCCGAGGGCCACCATCGCCTGCCCGTTCTTGCGTGCAGCGGCGAGCCGGTACCATCGCATCGCCTCCTCGATCGATTTCGCGACGCCGGTCCCGTTGCGATAGAACTCGCCGATGCGCCACTGGCTCCAGTGATCGCCCGCTTCCGCTCGCTTCAACCAAAGCGCGAACAGGCGCTGCAGATCTTCGGGCGAAGCTCCGCCCGCAAGACGGATCGTGGTCAGCTCATTCAGCGCGGCCGCGTCACCGCGCTGCGCGAGCGGCTCGTACCACTGGGCCGCGGCTTGCAGATCCTTCTCGACACCCAAGCCTTTCGCGAGCGCATTGGCCCATGCGAGCTGCGCGGCTTCGTTGCCTTTCTCGGCGGCGCGCTTCAGCCAGCGCGCTGCACCGGACGCGTCCTTTTTGACGAGCTTGCCTTCGAGCAGGAGCCGCGCGAGCAGCAGCTGCGCGGCCGCATCGTCCGAGCGAGCGCGCCGCTCGAGCAATGATGGGAGCCAGGTCGCCGGCTGGCGAAGATCGCGTCCCTGTTGGAGCCATTCGATCGCACGCTCCAGGGCTTTCGCATTGCCGGCTTCCGCGGCTTGCACGAGGCGGCGCACCGACTCCTCGGGATTTACGGCGGGCGCCTGGCGTCGCTCGAAAAGATCGTGCAAAGCCCAGGCAGCCGGTCCGCTCCCGGCGTCGGCGGCTGTGCGCATCAGGCCCAAGGCTCGCAGGATGTCTTTGGGCACACCGTCGCCACGCAGGTAATACCACGCCAGATTGAGCTGGCCCTGCGTCGATCCACGATCGCTCGCAGCCTGGTACCAGCGCATCGCCTCAGAGCGGTCTTGCGGAATCGCCACGCCGGACTCGTACTGGATCGCGAGCTGCAAGCAGGCTTCGACGCTGCCGAGCTCGGCGGCTTCCTTCCAGCGCTCCATTGCACCAGTGACGTCGACTTGCGGCCCAAGCCCGTTGGCCTGCATCACGCCCAGCTGATAGTGCGCATGAGCGTCGCCGGCATCGGCGGCTTTCTTGAACCACTCGGATGCCTTGGTCAGGTCCTGCTGGACCCCTGTGCCATTGGCGTACAGCGTACCGAGCATTGCGAAAGCCGCTACGTAGCCCGCGTCGGCGGCGCGGTGCGCCCAACGCACGGCTTCGCTCGCATCCCGAGGAAGACCCTTCCCTTCGAGATAGAGATGCGCGAGCAGATATTGGGCTTCGAGATCGCCGAGATCCGCCGCCTGTCGGCACAGGACAGCAGCAGCCTCGTTGGATGGATGCGTGCCCGACGTGAGCAAACGCGTGAGCCCGACGAGCGCCTTCACGTGACCACGAGCAGCAGCGCGGCGAAGCATGGTTTCCGCAATCGACGCGTCGGCCTTGATGCCACGACCGGTTCGATAGAACTCACCGAGGTAGTACATCGCCGGCGCGCTGCCGGCTTCGGCGCTCGCCTGCAGCAGCTTGTATGCACGTGCCACATCTTTAGCGACGCCATCGCCGTTGATGTACAGCAAGGCGAGCCCGATACGCGCGTTGGCGTTGCCTTTCTCGGCAGCGCGATCGAGCCAGGTGACCGCCGCCGCGCTGTCGCGGTGACCGCCGAACGCGCCGGAGAACAGCATGCCGAGCCCGACTTCGCCGATCTCTTCCTTCTGCTCCGCGGAGGCCTTGAGCCAGCGCTCGGCCTGCTCGAAATCCTGAGGGACGCCGGTGCCGGTCGCGAAGAGGTAGCCGAGTCGTGCCTGGGCTTTCGCGTGTCCGCCTTCGGCGGCAATGCGATTCCAGCGGACGGCCTCGTTGACGTCCTTCTTGATCGCGGCGCCGTGCTGGAACAGGTCGCCGAGGATCGAATCGGCTTGGTGCTCCGTCGCGGGCTGGGTCAGCCCACCGAGATAGATCTCGCCTAGCTTGGCTTGCGCTTCGGAGAGGCCTTGGTCGGCGGCCGCGAGATACCAGCGATGTGCATCGGCGACATTCGCGATGACACCCTCGCCTTTCTCGTAGAGGGTCCCAAGGCGCAGCTGCGCTTCGGCGACGCCGGCATCGGCAAGCTCACGGATGATTTCCGCAGCCGCCGCGGGATCACCGGCCGCGAGCTTCGCGTCCGCTTTGGCCAGCGCCTTTACATCGGCCTTGCGACGGAGCTTGTCGAGCACCGAGGCCATGTGCCGTCGCTGCTACTGCGCCTCGCGCATCGCTTCGGAACCCGTCCGCAGCGCGCCTTCGAGTAGGTACATGAGGATCGTGCGCTTGCCGACCATGACATCGCCCTGCATGGTCATGCCGGGGATGAGGCGGAAGTCCTTCGGGACTTCGCGCAGCATGAACTTGGTGATCTCCACGCGGGCTTTGAAGTACGGCTCCGTCGGCTGATTGTTCTCGTCGACCGTGAAGGAGCCTTCGCTGATGTTCTTAACGCGGCCTTCCGCGGTACCGTGGCGGACGTAGCTGTAGGCGTCGAGCTTGATCTGCACCGGATCGCCGACGCGGATGAAGCCGACGTCACGGCTTCGCACATGGATCTCCGCTTCCAGCGGGGCGTCGAGCGGCGCCAGGGTGAAAAGCTGGGGATTGGAGAAATCGGACGAAAGGCTGGAGGCCACCGAGCCACTCGAAATCTTCCCGACCTTGAGCACGATGGCGTCCGCGGGCGCGACGAGCGTGCCGAGATCGAGCAGCTTCTGCGCTTTCTCCAGGCCCTGCTGCGAAGCCGTGAGGTCGGTTTGCGTAACCGACAGCAGCGCGCCGACGTCGGAATGCCACTTCTGCGTGTAAGCGTTGCGCTGGGCCTTTGCACCCGCAAGGCTCTGACGCGCAGCCGCAACCTGGCTCACTGCCTGTGAGTGCACGCGCGACGCTTCTTCCTTGGCATCCTGCAGCGTGCTGAGCTGAAGCTGCGAGACGTAACCCTTCTTCGAAAGCGGGTCGAACATCTTTTCCCGCGTTTCGGCGAGCTCCAGCCGCTTCGCGTACTGCTCGGCGTCGTGCTCGTATTGATTGACGGCGGTGGTCGCGTTGAGGACCCCGGCGTCGAGTGTCGCCATGTTCGACGTGTACTCGGCGTTGCGCTGCCGCCAGATCGACAGCTGCAGGTCGGAGCTCGGGTTCTGCGCGCTCGGCACGTACGGCTTGTCGTTGAGCTCGGCGGTCAAGCGCTCCATCAGCGCCTGGTCGCTCTCGACCTTCTGCTTGAGCTGTGCGACGTCGGCGCCGGACAGCGTCGGATCGAGCTCTGCCAGCACCTGTCCTTTTCGAACGATGTCGCCGGCCTTCACGCGAACTTCACGCACGACACCGGCATTCAACGGGGAAACGTACAACGGCCCGCCGACCGACACGATCTCGCCCACGCCGGTGACGACGCGGTCTAGCTTGACCACGGCTGCCAAGGCGATTAGCACTACCAGCATCAGGACCAGCACATGCAGAACGACGCGCTCGTTCTTGGGCGACGTGCGCGCAAGGACTCCGATGGTCTCGGACTCGAAGGCGGAGAGCGTCTCGAACAGCCCGTCGCGATCTTCCTGCTTCTTGCGCGGCGCGAGCGCGGAGCCGCGCGCGATCGGCGCCGGTAGATTATTGCTGGCCATATGCCCTGCCAATCGCCAACGGCGGCGCTTTCGCTGAATCACCGCGCGCGCTGTGGCGGTTCTGCTGATGCCAGAGCTGCTTATAGATGTCGCAGCGCTCCAGCAGCTCTTCATGCTTGCCCATGTCGTACAGCTTGCCGCGTTCCATCACCAGGATGGCATCGCAGTCGACCAGCATGGAGAGCCGGTGCGAGATGGAGATCATCGTGCGTCCCTGACCGATCCGCCGCAGATTGGAGCTGATGATGGCCTCGCTCTCGGGATCCAGCGCGCTGGTCGCCTCGTCGAGGATCAGGATCGGCGGGTCCGTCAGCAGCGCGCGGGCGATGGCCAGGCGCTGGCGCTGTCCGCTCGACAGGTTCACCGCGCCTTCCTGAAGCGGTGTCTCGTAGCCTCGAGGCAGGCGCTCAATGAATTCCTCGGCGCCCGCGAGCTGGGCCGCGCGCACAATCTGCTGCAGGGAAGCATCGGGCCTCGCGATCGCGATGTTCTGGCGCACCGTGCCGGCGAACAGGAAATTCTCCGGCAGCACGACGCCGAGATTCGCACGCAGGTGATGGAGGTTCATCTCGCGCAGATCGAAGCCGTCGAGCTTGATGAGCCCGTCGTACTCGGTGTGCAGGCGCTGGATCAGCTTGGTGATGGTGCTCTTCCCGGATCCGCTGCGGCCCATGATGCCGATGCTCGCGCCAGCCGGGATCGTGAAGTTGACGCGATCAAGCGCGTACGGAGCGTCGCGCGAATATCGAAACGACAGGTCGCGGAAACTGATCTCGCCGCGGATGTCGGGGCGCATACCCGTGTGCTCGCGCGCGTCTTCCGGCGTGGCGTTCACCACGGACGCCACTTCCCCGATCGCGCCGCCGACTTCGGCGATGTCGAACTGGAGCCGAGCCAAGCTGACTAGCGGCTGGCCGAGGCGCATCGAAAGCATGGCGAACATGGCGAGGGTGCCCGCGGTCTGATCGGGCAACACCAGGACCATGAATGCACCCACACAGAGCGATCCGGAGAACATCAGACGCTCGAAGGGCAAGGAGAACGTGTGCGGATAGTTCGCGATCATACCCATCCGGAAATTCTCTTCGACCGTCTCGGCGACGCGTTCGTCCCACTCCCGACGACGGCGGCCTTCGATGGCCAGCGCCTTGATGGTGCGCATGCCGTAGATGGTTTCCACGAGATGCGCTCCGCGCTGATGCTCCGCCTTGACGACGCGCACGAACTGCCGGGTCATCGGCTTGCTGAAGGTGAGCACGATCAGCGCGACGATGGCCGACAGCGTCAGCACCATCAGGGTCAGGCGCCAATTGATGATCAACATGACCGGAATGAGGCCCAGCAGCGGCACCGTCTCGAGGAAGGTCCCGAACAGCTGGCCTGTGAGGAAGCGTCGCACGTGCCAAATGCGGCCGACCTTGCTGAGCAAGTGGCCGGTCGGATTGCGCTCGTAGAAGTCGATCGGAAGCTTCAGCAGCTTCTCCACCAGGTACAAGCTGAGCCGCGCGTCGATTCGGGTGGTGGCGACTTCGATCAGCTTGCGCCGATAGAAGCCGAGCAAGGTCTCGAACACGATCAGGACCAGGACGGCGACGCTCAACACTTTCAAGGTCGACCAGGAATGGTTGACGATCACGCGGTCGAGGACGATTCGCACGACGAGCGGTGGGGTAATCGCGAAAATGGTGCCGACGAACGCCGCCACCATCACGTCGAGGAACAGCCGGCGTTCGCGCAGCACCTGACCCATCAGCCAGGACACGCCGAACGGCTGCTCTTCGTCACTCTTCGCGAAGCGGCGCTTCAGGAGGATGATCTCCCCCTTCCAGATGCTCGCGAGCTTCGGTTGATCGACCGCCGTCACCGCGTCGTCGGACGACGTGGGATCGCGAAGGAAGGCGACCGGGCCGGCCTTGGGATCCTGCCTCGCACCCTCGAGCACCAGGGTGGCGCCGTTGGTGGCGCGGAGCAGCGCCGGCAGCGACTTGCCGAGACGCAGCAGGTCCTTGAAGGGGACATGCATGGCCTTGGCTTCGAGACCGATGTCGCGGGCGATGGCGACGATCGTCTTAGTCTTGGGCTCTCCGGGTGGCAGCGCGTAACTGCGCTGCAGGTCGGCATAGTTGATGTCGATCCCGAAGCGGCGCGCAACGCAGACGATTGCGTGCAGCGCGGTACTATCGCCCGACGGGGATTCCGGATTACGGGCTTCGGAAGCGTACGACATCGTCAAGAAAACTCTGAAAGGAAAGAACGAACAAGAATGACCCCGAGCAGGCGCGTATCAGGAAAGAAATTGAGAAGCTCGAAGTTCGCGATGTCCGTCGCGCCGCATTCAAACCCCCACCGAGCGGGCGCGAGCGATTCTAACAGATGCCCGCCCCCGGGTTACGGGGATGGGTCCGCGCGCGCGGCGTGGCTGATCGTCCTTTTCGGGGCCGCCCTCTGGTGGGCGAGCAGCGCCTGGGCCAAGCCGATCACCACGAAAGCGCTGGACGCCGAGCTCGGCAACGGCGTCAACGTCACTGCCCTGTTCCGCAATCAGCACGACCCCGACCTTGGCCAGCTGCAAAACGCCTTCGCACGCATCCACGAGCTGGGCTTCCAGCACGTGCGGATCGACTTCGACGATGAGATGGAATCGGACGCGGGCCGGCGCGAGCTTCGCTCGGTGACACAGTCAGCCATCGATCACGGACTGGTCGCAATCCTTTCGTACTGTCCGATGGACGAGGTAAAGAGAAGCCTGCTCGCCGATGCGAACAGTCTGGCGACGGCGGCCGACCGCTGGCGCGAGCTCACCCGGACGATGAAGGATTTCGATCGGCAGCGACTGCTCTTCGAGCTGCTCAACGAGCCCGCGACGGATGATTCAGACGAGCTCGACCGAGTCCATCGCGCGCTCCTGAGCGCGGTCCGCACACAGGACGCGGCCAGGGTCATCGCCGTGATGCCACCCCGTTACAACTCTGCGCGGCAGCTCACGCAGGAAAAGCCGATCGCGGATGACGCCGTCATCTATTCGTTCCACTTCTACGATCCATTCGAGTTCACGCATCAGGGTGCGACGTGGGTGCAGCCTGCGTGGCGCAGCCTGCACGACTTGCCCTATCCCCCGTCTGCTGGTGCCATTGACCGCCTACTGGCGACCATGCCCCAAGATGCGCAGGCAGTCGCGCGCGGATATGGTCATTCGAAATGGAGTTCGTCAGCAATCGCGGCGATCATGCGCGCAGCCGCAGCTTGGGCGGATCGCAATGGCGTTGGCATCTGGTGCAGCGAATTCGGCGTTTTCCGAAAGCATGCGCCGAATGACTCGAGGCTGCGCTGGCTGCGCGATGTACGCATTGCGCTCAATGCTTCGGCGATTCCGTGGACGATTTGGGATTACGACAGCGAAGGTTTTGGTATCGCGCGAGTCGAGGGTGTCGATCGCCCGATGGCTGACTCTCTTGGAATGGGCCCCGGTCGATCTCGGACCAGATGAGCATCTCTTGAGAAGGACCATTGCATGCAAGAAATCGTCGTCCAACCCCGCCACGTTGAGCTATTTAAGAAGCACAGATTCTTCACCGGTTGGTTTCCCACAACGAGGGCGTATCTCGAATCACGAGACGGTATCGGCTGGTTCAAAGTGGGATTGAAGCTGCAGTTCAGGCAAAGGATCGCCATCGAACCATACTCCGCCATTTATGCCGCTCCTTACCGCGCCGGCATGGGGCAAGCTTCGTCGCACGGGCTTTGCACGATCGGAACCCAGTCTTATTCGCATTCAGCGTTGCCCGAGGCCATGGAAGTGGGTCGCTACTGCAGCATTGGAGCAGGATTGGCCATTCTCGACAGCCAGCACCCGCATCATTTCATTTCAACAGCTCATTTCGCGTGGCGCCCGCAATCGGCGTTTGTAGCTGCCGCTTATGAAGATCGCGGAATCGCCAAGGCGCCGAAAGCCCCGCCATTCGACTTGATGGCAGGCAAGCGATATCCGGTAATCGGCAATGACGTGTGGATAGGACAGAACGTCACCTTGTCGCCTGGGATTTTCATCGGCGACGGTGCCGTCATCGCCGCAAATTCGACGGTGACGAAGACTGTAGCGCCCTACATGATCGTCGGCGGCAATCCTGCGAAGCCAATCCGGTTGCGATTCGCAGAGCATCTGGTCGACAGATTTATGCGATCCCGATGGTGGGAAAGCTGCTTCATAGATTTCGCGGACCTACCAATGGACAAGCCCGCCGATTTCCTGGATGGGCTGGAACTACGCCGTCCGGCAAAGTTCGAGCCGGAGCTGCTTGTGCTTCCCGACGCGCTGCAGCCCGAAAGCTAACGCCAATGCTGGCGCCCGGTCAGCATTTCACAGCTTCGCGATCAACCCATCCAAATGGCGCATCGCTTGCCGGAGCTCTGCCAGCTTTTCCGCGTGCAGCGCGTTCACCATCTGACGGATCTCGGTGGTCGACACGTCGCGCGTGCGCGGTAGGTAGACGACTTCGCACACGTCGCTGAGATCGTCAAAGCGGCCGACCCAGTCGTCGCCCATTGCGAAGACGTCCGCACGCTCGCGGATGATGTCGTCGCGCTTCTGCTCCCAGTTGTTCTCGGGGAACACTTTGTCTACGAAGCGCAACGAGCCAACGATATCCGCGCGATGCGCGTACGGCACGATTGTCTTCTTGCCCTTGACGGCGTTGAACTCGTCGCTCGAGACGCCGACGACCAAGCGATCGCCGAGCGCCTTCAGGCGCCGAAGCAGGTTGAGATGGCCGATGTGGAAGAGATCGTACGTACCGTACGTAATGACCGTCTTCATTGCCGCGCCGGGATGCGGTACGCGTCCAGGCCTTCATAGGCCCAATCGATCTGCGGTTTGTACTGCAGGACGGAGCGGTCGCGGATCGGATACAGGTTGCGCTTGCGGAAGTAGGCGATCTGCTCCTCGACCCATTTCTGATCCATCAAATGGATGCGGATCGTCGCCTCGTCGGTGCGGAAGTTCGAGCGCCGGAAATAATCCGTGTGGTCGTTCATCGCCCACAGCTGCAGCGGGCCGAAGGCGATGCGCTTAAGCGGGAACACATCGTCGACTGGGCAGTAGCGGTCGAGAAACCACTTGTGGAAATCAGGGTGCTTGTAGTGAAGGACGGCGCGCTGGTTCACCAGCTCGTGGCGGCCGACGAAAATGTCGAAGCAGTAGTAGCGATCCTTGCTCGACGGCACTTTCGGGTTCTTGAAGAAGAACTGATAGTGCCCATTGTCGCGATGCTTCTCGCTCAGCATGACGCCGTAGGTGGCGAGCTCGGGGAAGCCCTCGACAAGCTTCTTCTCGCTGCCTTCCTCGATCATGATGTCGAAGTCGTCATCCCAGGGAATGAACCCGCCGTGGCGGACGGCGCCGAGCGCCGTGCCCGAGTGCATGAAATAGGCGATCCCGTGGCGATCCAGCCAATCGGTGAAGACGGCGATGAACAGATAGAAGTCCCGCTGCCGCTCGGCCGGGATGTAAATTTTTTCGAGGAAAGCCTCGAACTCCGGATCGGAGCTTTGCGAATAGTTGGCGCTTGTCATCGGTACGGGTGCGCTTTTTAAAACTGATCCCCCAGCATCCCTGATCATCGCATAAGCTCCCTGGCCGCTGCTCTTGTCGGCTATCGCTATCGGCCGGCGACCTTGCGTTGTTTCGGGCCGCCCGGCGTGGTGGATTCCCCAGTCTGACTCGTGCGGATGAACTTCGCGCGACGATTGGGACGAACGACTTCCTGTGCGGTCGGCACGAGGACGCCCGCGATCTTGTAGAGCTTCTCGATGGTCTGCAGACGCACGGTCCGCAGGGCTACCAGATCGGTCATGACAGCGCCCTCACGACTTCGGACTCGAGGAAGCCTTTCTTGAACACCTCAGGATCGATCAGCCGCTGAACCGAGGCCTCGCCCAGCGCCTCCACGGCGGCCTTGATGCGGCCACTGTCGCTGACGATGCGCGGAATGTCCTCGTAGTGGTCGTAATAGAGCGGATAGGACTTGCCGAGGTACTCCTCGGCCGCCGGATGCCGGCAGACGATCAAGGGTGTTCTCCGGGCCATGCACTCGATGACGGCATTGTTCGCGCAGGTGTCGTAGAAGTCGATGAAGATCAGATTCTCCGCCAGCAGCTTGTCGTACGCGTCGTTGTCGACAAAGTCGATGACGTCGACGGACGGCTTGGCCAGCAGATCGTAGTAGCGGCGCTCGGCGTAGCTCAGCAGGTTCTTGGTCCAGTCGCTCTTGCCGAGCAGCGTCGGCGTGTGCCCCGGCGTGTCGATGACGGAGATGGCGTTGAGCTTGCGCAGCCACCAGCCCACCTGGATCACGCGTTTCTTCGGATTCTCGCGATACCGCTCGACGCTGAACTTGGCATCTGGAATTTCCGTCGGATGCGACAGCACCGAGATCGGGAAGCGCGGCTTCAGGAGCGCTTCCAGATACCGCTTGTGATAGTCGGTGAGACAGAAGAGCCCGCGGCAATGCGGCTCACTCTTCTTCCACAGCTTGGTTCGGAACAGCTGCTCGTTGCTCTGCTCGAACTGGAACCACCGCGGGACCTGCGGCGGCACGTGGATAAAGCCGACCCAATCCTTGCTGTAAGGGATCGGATCCGGACCACCCGCGTCGCCGTAGTCGCCGCCCCAGACGAACTTCTTCTCGAGGAACGTCTCGCAAAGAACCGGCGCGCTCTCGTCGTGGAAGGGCTTGAGCTGCGAGATCGCGTAGGTCCAGCCCGAGCGGTGGCGCCCGAAGTTCTGTCCGAACTGCTGGCCGAAATTCAGCTGAGGCACCGGCTGCACGCGTGTCTTCGGCGCAGCGCCCGCCTTGTTCGCCACGTGCGTGGACGCCGTGATTTGCGCGCCCTTCGGGAGGTGCTTGCGCACGATCGCTTCCCACTGATGCTCGTTCGAGTTCGAGCGATTGTGGGAGTTCTCGTCGATCAGATAGAGACCGAGGGCGGCGCTCAGATGAACGAACGTCACGCCTTTGGCAGCGCCCTCGAGCCACAGCGCGAAATCCGAGTAGGTGCCGTTGGTGCGCTCGTCGAAGTAGCCAACGACGTCGTGCACCGTGCGCCGCCAGATCGGCATGCAATGCGGGAAGTTCATGCATTGCTGCACGTTGCCGTGACGATCGAGCACGAAGAAGTCAGCCTGCGACTTGCGCTCGATCTCCGCGTCGCGATTCGTGTACCAAACTTCCCACCGCGGCTCCAGCGCCTGACCGACGTTGAACTGCGCGAAGTCGGAGATCTCGTGCGCCGACTTGGTGACAGCCATCGCGGCAGAGCCGACGTCGGCTCCGGTCTTCTCCAGAGCGCTGACCACTTTCTCGAGGTGGCGATGGTGGCGCCGATCATCGATGTTGGCGTTGGTCAGGAACGTGCCCTTCGACTCGCGGATCGCGAGATTCCAGCACTCGTACAGGCCCGGATCGCGATCCAGGTTGATCGGGCGGATGCCGGGGAAGCAGAACGAGAAGGCGTCGACGACGAGCTGCTGCGCCAAGTTGTGCTGCGGCGAGACGAGCACGATCTCGCTTTCGTGGAACACCGATTGCGAAACCAGGTTCTCGACGAAGCTGAAGATGAGCGCCTGGCCGCGGAACGCTGAAGAGACGATCGAGACTTTCACGTCCCGGCGGGGCTGCCGCAGCTCGATCGCGCTGCGAGCGCCTGGATGCCGGGCGACGCCATCTTCGATGGCGGCGAGGCGCGCAGCCTGCGTGGCGCACCAATCCACTGCGCGGGAAAATGCGGCGACGTTGAAGGCCGGCAGCCACGGCACGCGGTGACCCATGGCGTCGTTGATCGACAGCGCGGCGCCTGCGTTGCCGAACACCTTCGACATCATCGACTGGAGCAGCCACGTGAGGATGCGACGCCCGTCGGTCTCGACGTACGCGCCAGCGGTTTCGATGAGCGTCTTCCACGTCTCCGGGGGGAGGGCTTTGGCAGCGTCGAGGAAGCTGCGAAGGTTCTTCGCATCCGGCGCGACGCTGACCTGCTCGCAGATGCGCACCGACACCGCTTCGCCCAGCATCGCCTCGACGGCGATCTGGTTGATGGCGGTGGCATACGAGCGCTGGCAGATGACGTTGGTGCGGGCGAGACGGCCCGCGAGCAGATCGCGGCGCACGATCACCGCGCCGTCGTAGCTGCCGATGAGAGCCGCCAGCGCAGCGAGGCCTTCGCCTGCGCCGTGCGTTGCGCCGAGCCGCTGGAGCGCTGCCAGCGAGTCGGCGTTCGCGACCGTGACTCCGATGGAGATGTCCGCGGCATCGATGCGTGTCGGCGCAGCGACGCGATAGCCGATGCGATCGCCTTCGCGCAGGAAGCAGACGTGCTCCCCTCTGGCGCACTTGATGACGCGTCTCAGCGCGCGGGTGCTGGTGCCGTACTCGACGACGTAGCCAAAATCGGCCTGATCGATGTACTGCAGAACGACATCCGGCAGCCCCGGGATGTCCTGATCGTGGAAGTTCGAGACGTTCACGCCGTCCTGGATGAACTCGACGAGGACGCATTCGGCCTTGAGGCCGCTGGATCGGATGAACAGCTCTGCGGAGCGCAGCGTTTGCGTCAGCGCCGCCGGATCCCAGCTCGTCGGCATCACGAAGATGGAGAGGTCGACTGGTTCCAGTGCGGCGCGATCCCGCGATTCCGGCGCGCTCATCGCTGCACCCGTACGGGCGTCGAGCCAGGAACCCGAGTTTCAGCCGCGCAAGATTCCCTGGCGCCGCAGGACGGCAGCCAAATACGAGCAAAACAGTGATTCATCGATGACGACCCGCCTATTCCGACCATAGGCGTACGTGCACGCTCTATGCCACCCCGAAGGACGGTAAGAATACGGTACCCTCGGGGTCGACTGCACGAGCCTCGGTCGAGGCGCTTGTAGGAATTTAAGCTCTATTGCCCATCGCGTTGCGCAAGGGCCGACGCGAACTCCGTCGGCGCCCGGGCCAGGATCTCACGCGCAGACTCCTCGAACCGGAAGGCGTTGGCGCTCATATAAGAGGACAACTGCCGCGAGCGAACCTGGAAGGGGTCCGACCGCGGATGGAAGTGCGCTTCAGTGCGCGAACCGAACTCCTCGGCTCTCTCGGTGATTTCATGCGTCGCCACCGGAGCCAACTCTTTCATCAGGGCCTTCACGTACTTGCTGATGCAGTGGTACGGCACCACCGAAGCAAATTCGTCGGCCCCGCCAGCCGGCACCGTCAGCCATTTCTTCAGGAACTTCACACAGTAGTCGCCCTTGTCCCGAAGCCATTTCGTCAGGGCATCGTCGGAGGGGAACACATAGTGGCGATCGAGCACGTCGTAGGCCATGTCGACGACCGCCGACTCGTGCGACAACCAGATCTTGGCCATGGCGATGCCGCTTTCGCGAAGCTGCCGCTCGTACTGCGCGAGCTGGTCGAGGGCGAAGTACGAAGTCAGCACGTACAGCGGGTCGCGCACGAGCACGACGCGACGCAGGCTTCTGTTCAACGCGTGCACCGGGTCCTTGAGCTCGAAGTCGTGCGACTTTGTCAGTCGCACATGCACCCGGTCCTGCTTTTCGGCCTCGGTCGCGTACCCCGTCAAAGCACAAGGCATACGCCGGCAACATCCGGGCTCCTGATACCACTCGCAGAACGAAAAGTGTTCGCCGAGGATTCGCGACAGCGTCGCCTTCAGGTAGTGCAAGCCCGATCGGGGCAACGACTTCGACTCGAGCAACACGAAGCGCGGCGGAGCCGCGGCGCCGCGTGCGATCGAGAACCCCTCATAGAACTTGAGCGCCTCGGGGCTTCCCAGCGCTTTCTGCTCCTTGGGTTTTGCCGCCAACTCATCCGACGGGGACTTCTTCACGAGCGCCAGCCGTGCCGAGTCCCCGGCGATCGCGAGGCCGACCCGGTCGAGCTCCTTCTGCGCACGCAGGCTGCTCGAGAACGCGGCGTTGCCGCGCGTCCCTGCGACTGCGGCGCGAAAATGAAGAAGCGTTTTGGCCGGATCGTCGACGAGTGCCGCGCTGCGTGCGAGCGTGTTGTGGACGTTGGCGATGAGCACGCGCGCCATCAGCTGGCGGTCGCATCCCCATTCGATCGCGAGCTTGGTGAATCTGCGCGCGGAACTGTGATCGTTCAGATGCTGCCACGCGCTCGCGACGATCAGGGCGAGCTTCGCGCGGTCCGGATGACGTCCAAGCGCATCGATCTCGATCTGGACGATCTTTTCCCACTCGCCGGCGAGCCAATCCTGTCGCGCGCGATCAAGAAGGTTGTGATCATGCGCTTGGACCGACTCGGACAGAGAGGTCGAGCTCGCCGATACCGGGGCGCTGGGCTGCCGGTCGCTCAATCCGCCCTCACAGGCCAGGCTCGCGCAGCAGCACGTCCTTGATCAGGTCGATCTGCGCTTCAGCCTTCAGGACTTCCTGGTTGAGATGCGTCTGCCGCCAGTCGCGCTCTTTCAACTGAGCGTGCAGGCGCGCGATCTCGTCCGACTGGTCCTTCACCCGCTTACCGAGCTGTTCGGCCTCGGTGCGCTTCTCGGTGAGGCGCTTGTTGCTGTCTTCTGCCGCCTTGGTCAGCTGATCGACGGCGTTCTTGCGCTCCGTGGCGAGCCGGGTCTGCTCGGCAAGGGCTTTTGCCGATTGGTCCAAGTCGCCGGCTCGTTTGGCTGCCAACGTGCTCGCCTCGTCGCGTTCCGCCTTCATCTTGCCGAGCTCGGCCTGCAGCGCAGACGCGGTCTTTTGCTGCTCGACCGTCGCCCGCTGGAGCTCCGCGACGCGCGCTTCCGCCTTCTGAAGTGACGCCGATAACTTTTCCGCTTCCGCCTGACTCTCGGCGAGCGCACGCGCCTGCTCCGACTGCAGGCCCGTCAATCGATCGACGTCGAGCTTCAACGCGTCCGCATGCTTGCTACTCTCGTTGCGCTCCGCTTCCGCCTTGGCGATCCGCCCCTGCAGTTCCGCGAGATGCGACGTCTTCGCCTTCAGCTGCTCGGCGAGCTGACCGGCCTGCGCGTCTCGTTCAGCAACGAGCTTGCTCGATTCGTCCCGGCCTTTTTCGAGCTCAGCCACGCGGGCCGCGTGAGCAGCCGCGCTATTTGCCTGGTCGGCGCGTGCATCCCCAAGTTGCTTGCGTGCATCATCGAGTTGCTTCTGTAGCTCGACGCCCGCTGCCTTGAGCTTCGCGAGCTCCGCATCCTTGGCGACTCGCTGCGCTTCCTGCTCCGCGAGACGCTTGCGAAGGCCGTCGCCCTCGGCTTGCTGTGCGGCCTTTTCGGCTTCGAGCTCCTTCGATCGCCGGCCGAGATCGCCCGTCTGCTTTTCCGCCTCCGCCTGCTTCGCTTCCAGAGCGGCGACCTTCTTGCGAAGCTCCGTAGCCTCCTTCTCACGCTCCGCGCTCTGCACCTCCAGCGTCTGGTTGCGTTTGCGCAACTCGGCTTCCAGGGCCGTCAGGCGCTGCTTCTGCGCATTGGCTTCACCGAGCGCGCCGTTGAGATCCGCAATGCGCATCTCGCGCTCGTTCACCGACGCTTGCAGCCGTTCGTTCAGCTCGGCCAAATGGTCTCGCAACTCGTGCTCGAGGCTCGCGATGCGCTGGTCGCGCGTCGCGATCTGCGCCGTCAGTCGACGCAGGGACGCGCGCTGCGGGTCGAGGCGGAAGACCAGGAGCTGGCTGGCCGTGTATCCGGGTCCGATGGAACCGCACGCCTCGAAACCAAGTTCGTCGAGCAAGCGGATCGTAGCCTCGGCCGGCTCGGCGCCTTCATAAAGCGGCTGTGGCGAGCAGCGCACGGCGATCACGTCGAAGCCTTCGACGCCGCCGTCTTGCAAGCTGCGGAGCGCCCGCGCCTCCATGCCGTTGAGCTCCATGACCAGGAGGTTGGCCTCGCCTTCCGAGCGCGCAACGTTGGCAAAGAGCTCGGAGACCGGCAGGACATGAACCCTCACCGGATCGCCGAGGCGCAGATTGGGCATGCGCTTCAAGAGCGTGGTCGGAGTCAGCAAGCTGCTCTCGGCAGCATTGTTCAGGACGTGCAGGAGCTGCTCCGACTCCGCGTCGCCCGCCGCTGCCTCGACGACCTCGACCCTCGCATCGCCCTTGGCGAGCGCTCGCAAAGCAGCGGCGAAATGCGGATTCGGCTCGACGAGAAGGATGCGCGCGGCCTGCAACTCACGGTATGTCTGGAGCTCGCGTCCTTCCCCGGCACCGAGGTGCACGACCTGACCTAGCTTGCCGTAGCCGAGGTCGCGCAGTTTTCGGGACAGCTTGTTGGTCATAAAGCGATCGATTCGGCGAGCGCCGGAGCGGGCCGCAGTATAGCCCTGCACCCTCGGTGCGGCGCATGCGTTTTAGTGGCAACTTTGGCACGATAGCGGTCCAATGCGACCGGGATGCGGTGAAGTGACCGGCACCGCCCCTTTCTCCAGACCCGCCTGTCCATGAGCCGTCCACTTCTTCTGACCGGTCTATCGACGCTTGCGCGAGATGCCCTCGCGAGCTGGCTCGGCTGCGACCCGTCGGCGGACGTGGACGCGACGACGCTCGAGGCTCCCGATGCCGAAGCCTCCCGTGCGATCCGCGATTCCGTCCTCGGGCTGGAACGGAGCACTCCGCGGAGTCAGTTCAACGCGGTCTGTATGACGCGTGGTGCGTGGCTGCTGGAGGAGCTGAAGGAAGACGTGGACACGCTACGGGTCGTAGCCGCATACGAAGCTCCATGGCGCGCGCTCGATCGCCTGTTCGCGAGGACGCGACCCGACCTCGGCACCTCGGCAAAGCTCGTCGACCAGTGGTGCCTCTATCACGAGCAGCTTCTCAGTTGGAGAGCCAGTTACCCCTCGCGATGCCTGCTCTTCAGCGTGCACGGGATCGACGCCGTGTTCGGCGAGCTGCAGGCGGAAGTGGCGAAGCTCGCCGGCGTGAAGATTCGGCGCTTCAGCCCGATCCGCATGGCTCCGGAAAGTGCGGAGTCCGGCCGCGCGGCCGTCTTCGGCGCTCTTCTCGAGCGGTTGTCTCCTCACGCGATGGACGTCTACCGCGAGCTCGAAGGCTGCTCGAACTTGTTTGGCCGCGAGCCCGACTTCACATCGCCGTCGCACGCAGCGGCGTTGAACGCCGACTTGCTCGCGCGGCAGTGGGCGCTC
>Ga0070741_10008458_pt1 | contig 20640 bp, 20 predicted proteins | sample Coa_R1_4_FD_66440 | JGI IMG/M metagenome (GOLD analysis project Ga0070741, IMG submission 66440) | Surface soil microbial communities from Centralia Pennsylvania, which are recovering from an underground coalmine fire - Coalmine... | ecosystem: Environmental > Terrestrial > Soil > Unclassified ...
AGCCGCTTGCCGGTGCGCAGGTAGAACGGCACGCCGGCCCAGCGCCTGGTGTCGATCTCCAGCTTGATCGCGGCGTAGGTGTCGGTGATCGAGTCCTTGGCGATGCCGTCCTCGTCGAGGAAGCCGATCACCTTCTCGCCGCCCTGCCAGCCGCGCGAGTACTGCCCCCGCACGGTGTGCTGGCTGAGATCCTCCGGAAGCTGCACGGCGGAGAGCACCTTGACCTTCTCCGCGAAGATCGCGTCCGCGTCGAAGGAGGTGGGCTCCTCCATCGCGGTCAGCGCCATCAGCTGCAGCAGGTGGTTCTGGATCACGTCGCGGGCCGCGCCGATGCCGTCGTAGTAGCCCGCGCGCCCGCCGATGCCGATGTCCTCGGCCATGGTGATCTGCACGTGGTCGACGTAGTTGCGGTTCCAGATCGGCTCGAACATCTCGTTGGCGAAGCGCAGCGCCAGGATGTTCTGCACCGTCTCCTTGCCCAGGTAGTGGTCGATGCGGAAGACCGACTTGGGCGGGAAGACGTCGTTGACTACCTTGTTCAGCTCCTTGGCGCTGGCCAGGTCGTGCCCGAACGGCTTCTCGATGATGACCCGGCGCCAGGTGTTCTCGCCGCCGTCGGCCAGACCGGACTCCTTGAGCTGGCGCACCACGCCCGGGAAGAACTTCGGCGGCACCGACAGGTAGAACGCGTGGTTGCCGTTCGTCCCGCGCAGCCGGTCGAGCTCCTCGATGGTCTCCTTCAGCTTCTCGAAGGCGGCCTGGTCGCCGAACTCGCCTGGCACGAACCGGAAGCCCTCGGCCAGCTGCTTCCACACCTCGTCGCGAAACGGGGTGCGCGCGTGTTCCTTGACCGCGTCGTAGACCACCTGCGCGAAGTCCTGGTTCTCCCAGTCCCGGCGGGCGAAGCCGACCAGGGCGAAGCCCGGGGGCAGCAGGCCGCGGTTGGCCAGGTCGTAGATGGCCGGCATCAGCTTCTTGCGGGACAGGTCGCCGGTGACGCCGAAGATCACCAGGCCGCAGGGCCCGGCGATGCGCGGCAGCCGCCGGTCCTGGGCGTCGCGCAGCGGATTGGCCCAGTCGGTCCCGGCGTGCTCCTGCGCGTTCATCTGCCGGTGCGCGATCGACTCGCCGAACCCGCCCTTGTGGGAGGTGGCGGCGGCGGCCGCCCCGGGGGCGGCCGCGCTGGGAGACTGCGTGCTCACGCGGCCTTCTCTCCCTGGTCCACCGCTGAGGAAGCCTCCTTCTCGAGCTCGGCGCGCACGGCGTCGAGCAGCTCCTTCCAGGAGACCTCGAACTTGTCCACGCCCTCGTCCTCGAGCACCTGGACCACGTCGTCGTACGAGACGCCCAACGACTCAAGGTCGGCGATCACCTTGCGCGCGTCCTCGTAGGTGCCGTGCACCGAGTCGCCGCTCGGCTCGCCGTGGTCGGCCTCGGCGTCGAGGGTGGCTTCCGGCATGGTGTTCACGACGCCGGAGACGATCAGCTCGTCGACGTACATCGTGTCCTTGTAGGCCGGGTCCTTCACGCCGGTGGAGGCCCACAGCGGCCGCTGCGGCTTGGCGCCCTTGGCAGCCAGCGCCTTCCAGCGGTCGGAGGAGAAGACCTCCTCGTACGCCTCGTAGGCCAGGCGGGCGTTCGCGACGGCCGCCTTGCCCAGCAGCGCGGTGGCCTCCGGCGAGCCGATCTTCTTCAGCCGCTTGTCCACCTCGGTGTCCACCCGGGACACGAAGAACGAGGCGACCGAGGCGATCTTGGACAGGTCGTGGCCGTTGGCGTAGGCCTGCTCCATGCCGTCGAGGTAGGCCTCCATGACGGCCTTGTACCGCTGCAGCGAGAAGATCAGCGTCACGTTGACGCTGATGCCCTCCGCGAGGGTCGCCGTGATCGCGGGCAGACCCGCCATCGTCGCCGGGATCTTGATGAATACGTTCTCCCGGTCCACCAGCCACCACAGCTGCTTGGCCTCGGCGACGGTCGGCGGGGTCTTGTGCGCGAGCCGCGGGTCCACCTCGATCGAGACCCGGCCGTCCTGGCCCTCGGAGGCGTCGTAGGCCGGCCGCAGGATGTCGGCGGCGTTGCGCACGTCCCGGGTGGTGATCATCCGGATCGCTTCCTCGACGGTCACCTCGCGCACCGCCAGCTCGCGGATCTGCGGGTTGTACACCGCCGAGCCGCTGATCGCCTTCTGGAAGATCGTGGGGTTCGTCGTGACGCCCACCACGTTCTTCTCGGTGATCAGGGACGCCAGGTTGCCGGATTCGATGCGTTCCCGGCTCAGGTCGTCGAGCCAGATCGCGACTCCGGCGCCGGACAGTTTCTCAAGACGCTCACTCATGAATTCTCATCTCCCCTAAGACTCAAGCACCAACCGCGGCGAGCGATTCCCTGGCGGCCGCCTCGACGGCCTCGGCGGTGAAGCCGAACTCGCGCATCAGCGTCGCGAAGTCGGCCGAGGCGCCGTAGTGCTCCAGCGAGACGATCCGGCCGGCGTCCCCGACGAACCGGTACCAGGGCTGCGCGACGCCGACTTCCACGGCGACGCGTGCCTTGACCGACTTCGGCAGCACCGACTCCTGGTAACCCGCATCCTGCGCGTCGAACCATTCCACGCACGGCATCGAGACCACGCGGGTCGGCACGCCGGATTGCTCCAGCTTCTCCCGCGCCGCCACCGCGAGCTGCACCTCGGAGCCGGTGGCGATGAGGATGAGCTGCGGTGCGCCGCCACTGGCTTCCGCCAACACGTACCCGCCGCGCTTGACGCCCTCGTGAACGGAGAGCGACGCGCCGAGGGCCTCGCGGTCGAACACCGGCAGGTTCTGCCGGCTCAGCGCCAGGCCGACCGGCCCGTCCTGCTCCAGGGTCGCCTTCCAGGCCGCGACCGTCTCGTTCGCGTCGGCCGGGCGCACGAAGTTGAAGCCGGGGATCGCGCGCAGCGCCGCGTAGTGCTCGACCGGCTGGTGGGTGGGGCCGTCCTCGCCGAGGCCCACCGAGTCGTGCGTCCACACGTACGTCACCGGCAGGTGGATGAGCGAGGCGAGGCGCACCGCCGGGCGCATGTAGTCGGAGAACACCAGGAAGGTGCCGCCGAACACGCGGGTGTTGCCGTGCAGGGCGATGCCGTTGAGGATCGAGCCCATCGCGTGCTCGCGGATGCCGAAGTGCAGGATCCGCCCGTACGGCGAGGAGCCGCCGAACTCGTTGTCCTCCTCGTAATAGGGGAGGAAGGACAGGCCGCCCTTGATGGTGGTGTTGTTCGACTCGGCCAGGTCCGCCGAACCGCCCCAGAACTCGGGCAGCTGCTCCGCGATCGCCTGGATTGCCGCCTCGGAGGCCTTACGCGTCGCGATGTCCTTGCCGGCCGGGAACTCCGGCAGCTTGGCGTCCCAGCCCGAGGGCAGCTCGCGCCGGGCGATACGGTCGAACTCGGCCGCACGCTGCGGGTTGGCCGAGCGCCAGGCCTCGTAACCCTCGCTCCAGTTCGCTCGCGCCGCCTTGCCGCGCTCGCCGACCTTGCGCGCGTGCGCCAGGACCTCGTCGGCGACCTCGAAGTGCTGCTGCGGGTCGAAGCCGAGGATCTCCTTGGTGGCGGCGACCTCGGGCTCGCCGAGCGCCGAGCCGTGCGCCTTGCCGGTGTTCTGCAGCTTCGGCGCCGGCCAGGCGATGATCGTGCGCAGCCGGATGATCGACGGGCGGTCGGTCTCCGCCTCGGCGGCCAGGATCGCCTTGTGCAGCGCCTCGACGTCCTCGACGTAGCCGTCCGCCGTGGTGAATTCGACCGATTGGGTGTGCCAGCCGTAGGCCTCGTAGCGCTTGAGCACGTCCTCGGTGAACGCGACCTTGGTGTCGCCCTCGATCGAGATGTGGTTGTCGTCGTAGATGACCACCAGGTTGCCGAGCTTCTGCGTGCCCGCGATCGACGACGCCTCGCCGGTCACGCCCTCTTCCAGGTCGCCGTCCGACGCGAACGCGTAAATGCGGTGGTCAAACGGCGACTCCCCGGGAGCGGCGTCCGGGTCGAACAGCCCGCGCTCGTAGCGTGCGGCCATCGCCATGCCGATCGCGTTGGCCAGGCCCTGGCCGAGCGGACCGGTGGTGGTCTCGACGCCGACGGTGTGCCCGTGCTCCGGGTGGCCCGGGGTCAGGGAGCCCCAGGTGCGGAAGGACTTCAGGTCGTCGAGGGTGAGCCCGTAGCCCGAGAGGTACAGCTGGATGTACAGCGTCAGGCTGGAGTGGCCGGGGGAGAGGACGAACCGGTCTCGGCCGACCCACTGGGCGTCGGCCGGGTCGTGGCGCAGGTGCTTCTGGAAGAGCAGGGTGGCCGCCGGGGCCAGCGACATCGCGGTGCCGGGGTGGCCGTTGCCGACTTTCTGCACCGCGTCCATGGCCAGAACCCGGACCGTGTCCACGGTCCGCCGGTCCAGCTCGGTCCACTCGAAGGGGGTGGGCGTGCTCACAGTAACGCGCGCGTCCTTTCCTGGTGAAAGCGTCAGCGCGTCGGGGCGGACGGCGACGCTGCCAACCAGGGCTGTGCGTGGAGTGCGGATACAGCCTGGCCCCGCGCGGCGATGCATTTATGTGTCTTCATAAGTATCCGGGACTTTAGGCGGCTGTAGGCTTCCCGCCGCTCGGCGCGGGGCGCCTCCCGTCGTGAACCCTGCGCCGCCGTCCCGGCTACGTGCGAAGAGGGCATTGATTCTGTTATCTCGAGGGTCACCCTACCCCTCCGCGCACCGGCGACCCGTGCGACGGGGCCGACCGGGCCAGCGCGGCCGTGGCAGGCGACAACACTCTTCCAATTCCCCCGGTTCTAAGGCGTCCCGGAGCGCACTTTGTTAAGGGATCCGCACAGGACACGAGCCCGGCACTCGCCTGGTTCGGCGAATCCCGGCGACCCGCTGCCGGACGCCGGGCGGCGGGGGTCTAGAGTTTCGTCGAATCCAGTTGTACGAGTCAGCAGCAATTGAGGCCCGCCTGTGACAGCCGTCGAGTCCCACCCGGTGTTGACCGCGGTGCCCGTCGCCGCGCCCGCTCCGGACGCCGACGTCGTCATTGAGCCCGCCGCTGACGGCTCGTCAACCAAGGCCACCTGGCGCGAAACCCTCAGCGCCTACGTCGCGCTGACCAAGCCGCGGATCATCGAGCTGCTGATCGTCACCACGATTCCGGTGATGTTCCTGGCCGCGCACGGCGTGCCGTCGCTGTGGCGGGTGCTCGCGGTGACCGTCGGCGGGTACCTGTCGGCGGGCAGCGCCAACGCGCTGAACTGCTGGGTGGACCGCGACATCGACGCGGAGATGCGCCGCACCCGTCGCCGCCCCCTGCCGCGCCACCGCGTGACCGCGCAGCAGACCGTCGTGTTCGGCCTGGCCCTCGGCGTGATCTCGACGCTCTGGTTCGGCCTCCTGGTCAACTGGCTCTCCAGCGGGCTTGCGCTGGCCGCGAACGTCTTCTACGTCGTCGGCTACTCGATGATCCTCAAGCGGCGCACCACGCAGAACATCGTGTGGGGCGGCGCGGCCGGCTGCTTCCCGACGCTGATCGGCTGGACCGCGGTGACCAACCACCTGGCCTGGCCGCCGGTGGTGCTGTTCCTGGTGGTCTTCCTGTGGACGCCGCCGCACTTCTGGGCGCTGGCCATGCGCTACCGCGAGGACTACGCGGCCGCCAAGGTGCCGATGCTGCCGGTGGTCGCCACCGAGCGGCACGTCTCCTGGCAGATCGTGCTCTACACGTGGGCCACGGTCGGCTGCTCGCTCGCGCTGTGGCCGATCGCGCACACCGGGCTGGTCTACGCGCTCGGCGCGATCCTGCTCGGCGCGGTGTTCCTCGCCGAGGCGCACCGGCTGCACTGGTCGGCCCGCAAGGGGGTCACCGGCACCGCGCTGCGCCCGATGCGGCTGTTCCACTTCTCGAACACCTACCTCGCGCTGTTGTTCGTCTGCGCGGCGATCGACCCGCTGATCCACCACTAGTCGGCACCGCCGTGGACCTGCTGCGCAACACCGTCCAGCCGTACGCGTGGGGTTCGCCGACCGCGATCCCGCAACTGCTCGGCGTCGACAATCCCGAGGGCACTGCGCAGGCCGAGCTGTGGATGGGCGCGCACCCGACCGCGCCCTCGAAGCTGACCCGTGCCGCCCGCGAGATTTCCCTCGATCAAGTCATCGCCGCCGCCCCCGAGCTCGAACTCGGCGAAGCGACCGCCGAACGCTTCAACGGACGGCTGCCGTTCCTGCTCAAGGTCCTCGCCGCGCGCAAGGCCCTCTCGATCCAGCTGCATCCGGACCGCGCGCAGGCCGAGGCGGGATTCGCCGCCGAGGAGGCCCGGGGCGTGCCGCGTGACGCGCGCGAGCGGGTGTACGTGGACGACTGGCCCAAGCCCGAAGTCCTCTGCGCGCTGACACCCTTCGAAGTCCTGGCCGGCCTGCGCCCCGCCGCCCAGGCCGCCGCGATCCTTTCCCGGCTCGGCGTCGGCGCACTCGAAACCGTCGCCGCCGAGCTTCGCGCGAACCCGAAGCCCGCCACCGTCGCACGCGCCCTCGCCACCCTGCTCTCCTGGCCGACTGCCGAACGCGCGGCGCTGGTCAGCGAGGTGGTCGCGGCGGCAGCACGCCTGGCCGCCGAGCCCTCCGAGTTCCAAGCCGCATACGACGCAGTCGGCCGGGTGGCACAGGACCACCCCGGCGACATCGGCCTGGTGTGCTCCCTGCTGATGAATCACGCGATCGTGGAGCCAGGGCAGGCGCTGTTCATGGGCGCCGGGGGCGTGCACGCGTACATCCAGGGCACCGGCATCGAGCTGATGGCGAACTCAGACAACGTCATCCGGGCCGGCCTCACGCCGAAGCACATCGACGTTCCCGAGCTGGTGCGGGTGCTCGACCCCGAGGTCGCGGTGCCGATCCTGACCGCGCGTCAGGTCGCACCGGGCATCGAGGAGTTCGAGACGCCGGTGCCCGAGTTCCGGCTGCGGCGCCTGACCGTCGACTCGGCGTCCTCGCCGCTCACCGTCCCCGGAGACGGACTGCCGCGCATCCTGCTGTGCGTCGAGGGCGCGGCGATGGCCGCGAGCGGTGACCAGACGCTCGAACTGGGCCGCGGCCAGTCGTGCTACCTGTCCGCAGCAGACGTGCTGGTGACGCTCACCGGCGACGCGGTGCTCTTCCTCGCCTCGCCAGGCGAGTAACACCCCGCCTTACCTGCCGCCGCCACGCTACGATCGCGCGGTGAGAGCTTCCGCAACCTTCACCGTCGCCAGCTTCGTCCCGGCCCCGGTAGCGCCCGACCCGGACTTCAAGACGGCGGTCGACGTCGGCGTCGCGACCATGTTGAAGCACTACGAAGGCGAGATCGAGGGTCGCTCCGCCACTGTCTTCGTCTCCGCGTACGACCAGAACGCAGGCGTCGGGACGTACGTCGCGATGGAGTCGTTCGAGGGTTCGGTCGCGGGGCGCTCCGGGGCGTTCAACTTCGCGCACTCCGCGACGACGCACGGCGAGGACCGGGACGCCGAGTACTTCGTGATTGTCCCGTCCAGCGGGACAGGCGAGCTGGAGGGCATCTCCGGCACGGGCGGCCTGTCCATCGACGGGGACGGCACGCACCACTTCTGGCTGGACTACGAGCTCGGCTAACCTGGGGCGCCGATCGTCGGTGCGCCGGTTGTCCCATGCAACTGGACAACTGCGGTGCCGTCCTGTTCAACGGAACAGCCGCGCGGTGGCCGCGCGCTCCGCTGCTCCAGCTCTCCCGTGAGTGCCTGCTGTTCTCTCCTCAGCTACTTCCGTACGGACACGCGGTGTCCGCGCACCGGCGCTCGGCATGGGCCGGACCGCACTCGACGATGCGATTGAGCCGTGGAACTCTCGTCCTGGTTTCATCTCACGGGCGAAGCCAGCGGCCGTCCTGGTACTGGTCGGGGATGCGATCTGTCCAGGGATCGATTCCGCGGCTCTCCAACTCTTCGAACCACCGCTCGCGTTGGGACTTCGGCAGTCGCTCGCCGCACCACGGGCAGAAGTCGATCAGGATGACTGAAGCGCCACCATCGTGAACGATGATCCCGTACTCCTGGAACCTGGCACTGAAATCAACGACGACGTCGGGACAGGCGAGTGGAGCGGCCGAGAGTCACGCCGCGCTCGTGCGTGGCGTGATCGTGACGGCAAGGTTCGCGTCAAGCGCGGAGGCGAGGCGCTCAAGCACGGGAATCGTCGGAACCGTACCGCCAGCCTCGAACCGTGCCACTGCGGACTGGGTCATCCCGGCTCGACTCGCGAGTTCGGACTGGCTCCAGCCGGCCTGCTCTCGCAACAGTCGGACGGTGCGGCCGAGTTCGAACGCGAGTCTTGCTGCCTCGTACGCCTCGGGCGCGCCGCTCTCCGCCATCCGGCGAGCACGCAGTTCAGCCCAATCAGCGCGATCACTCATGCCTCAACCTCCTCGTCGGCCTTGTGCGCCTCAGCGATGCATCGAGTCATTGCCCATCTCGCGCGCTGGACTTCCCGACTCTCCCGCATGCGCGTCTTCTTGAACACCGTGAGCAGGATTATTCGTCGGCCGGGTGCGATCCAGTACGTGATGCGTGTCGCCTCACTGTCCAGGTAGAGGCGCAGCTCGCGCAGTTTGCCGTCAAGCTGCCGCGTGTATGGCTCGCCTAGCAGCGAGCCATACTCCGCGAGCAGGTCCACGTAGAACGTCACGCGAGCGAATTGCTCAGTAGTAAGCGTCTCCAACCACAGCCCGACCTCTTCCTCTAGCTCTACGGTACCCCAAGCCATAGCATCGATGCTATGGATGCTCTGTGAACCGTCGTGCTCGGCGCGCCGGACTTTCACTCGATCTTGTGACACCGTGTCAGCGAGGGCGCGGAGCGTCTGGCGTTGGTAGGCCGGTAGCCGTAGGCGTATTAGGCCAGCCGCAGGCGTCCCGGCGGAGCGAAGCGGAGCCGGTGAGGCAGCGCAGCGTTCAGCGCGAAGCGCGTGCGCGGCAGCGCCCCGGTTCGCGTAGCGGCCGAGCGCCAGCGAGGACACGGAGCAGGGTGGGCGGGTGGGTGCATTTCAGCGCGTGGAGCAGCCGAGCGAAGCCAGGCGGCGGAGCGCGCGTCTACTGGACGGTTGTGTCGTTGAGCGCGACGGCTGAGTGGCTGTCCGGTTGAACGGGACGACCAAGCGCGTGTCCCGTTCAACGGGGCAGCTAGTCGGTCGCCCGTTCCGGGCGGACGCGCATCGACGTGAGGATGCGCCAGGCGGCGATCCACGTCAGGCACGCGCCGGCCATGTGGAGCAGGACCAGCCAGGCGGGCAGGCCGGTAAAGTACTGCGTGTAGCCGATCACGGCCTGCGCCATGAGGATGAGGAACAGGTCACGGGTCGCACGCAGGGTCGCTGCTGGGGCATCGGTTGCCTTGAGCGCGAACCAGAGCGCGATGGTGAGTCCGACCACGATGAACACCAGGTCGGCGTGCGCCTGGGTGATCTCGACCGGCTTGAACGGCAGGCGGCGTGCCGCGTCGAGGGCGCCGGCGTGCGGGCCCGATCCGGAGACCAGCGTGCCGACGACGACTACCGCGCCGGCCGCGCCGACGAGGGTGCGGGCCAGCCAGATCAGTTCCGTGCGCAGCAGCGGCTGTGCGGGCGCGTCGCCTTCCCGGCTGCGCACCCACAGCAGCCAGGAGATCGCGATCATGCCGATCGAGAAGCAGAAGTGGAACGCGACCCAGCCGGGCGCCAGCTGAGTGCGCACGCTGATGCCACCGATGATCGCTTGCGCGACCACGCCGAAGAACAGCGCCCAGGACAGCTTTGTGAGGGCGGGACGGCGGGGGCGCTGCCGCATCGTGGCGATGATGGCGGCGGCGACGGCGGCGGTGACCGCGTAGGTCAGCAGTCGGTTCGAGAACTCGATGACGCCGTGGTAGCCGAGCGAGGGGACCGGGACGAGTGAGCCGGCGGTGCATTCGGGCCAGGTCGGGCAGCCGAGGCCGGAGTTGGTCAGACGTACGGCGCCGCCGGTGATCACGATCAGGGTGTTGGCGATCAGGGCGCTGAGGCAGGCGAGTTGGACGATGCGGGCCGGGGGGCGGCGCAGGAGGACGTCGAGGCGGCCGGGTAGGTGATGGCGGTTGGCCGTGGGGTGGGGTGTCTCGCTGAGCGGGACACTGGAGTGGGCGGGGGCTGGGGAGACGGCTGTCGTCGTGTCGGTGGCGTTGGGCGCCGTCGTGTCAGTCATCGGCGGCTACTCCCACTTGAAGGTCTTGGCGGCCGCGGCGATCGCGACCACGGTCCACGCGGCCAGGATCCCGACGGGACCCCAGGGCAGCGCCGAGCCGTGCTGCAACACGTCCCGCAGTCCGTTGGTCAGCGCGCCGATCGGCAGGAACTGAAGCGCGGACTGCGCGCCGTGCCCGAACTTGTCCAGCGGTACGACGACGCCGCCGATCGCGAGCAGGACGAGGAAGACGAAGTTGGCGACGGCGAGGGTGGCCTCGGCGCGCAGCGAACCGGCCAGCAGGAGGGCCAGGCCGCTGAAAGTCGCGGTGCCGAGCGCGATCAGCAGGAGGACCGCGAACGGATCGCCGTGCGGATGCCAGCCCATCACCAGCGCGATGGTGACCAGCAGGACGACTTGGACGCATTCGACGGCGAGGATGGAGAGGGACTTGCCGACCATCAGCCCCCAGCGCGGCAGCGGGGTCGCGCCGAGCCGCTTGAGCACGCCGTAGCGGCGCTCGAAACCGGTGGCGATCGCCTGGCTGGCGAACGCGGTGGAGAGGACGGCGGCGCCGAGGATGCCGGGTGCGAAGTAGTCGATGCGGCTGGTGCCGGTCACGATTCCGAGGGGTTCCGCGGAGAACGCGATCAGCATCAGCGCCGGAATGACGATGGCGAGCAGCACCTGCTCGGCGTTGCGCAGCAGCATCCTGGTTTCCAGGCGGGCCTGCGCGAGGATCATCCGCGTCGGGGTGGCCGGGCGGGGGTCCGGACGGAACGCACCGGTCTGACGCAGGCCGGTGGCGACGGCGGTGAGCGCTGCGGCACCGGCCGAGGTGGCGGGAGTGGGCGCGTCGGATGCGGACATGGAGTCGGCGGGCGCGGTCACCGCAGCCCCCTTCCGGTCAGGTCGAGGAACACGTCTTCCAGGCTGCGCTGCTCGATCGCCAGGTTGCGCGGCATGATGCCGAGGCCCGCGCACCACGCGGTCGTCGCGGCGAGCGTGTCCGGCGTCACTTCGCCCTCGACACGGTAGCTGCCGGGAGTCGGTTCGGTGGCCTTGCAGTCGGGGGCGACGGCGATCAGAAGGTCCGTCAGGTCCAGGCCGGAAGGGGCTTCGAAGCGGATCGAGTCCTGCGTGGCGATGGAGCTGGCGAGTTGCTGCGGAGAGTCGTAGGCGATGACCCGGCCGGCGTCGACGATCGCGACCTTGTCGGCGAGCCGCTCGGCCTCGTCGAGCAGGTGTGTGGTCAACACCACAGTCACGCCGTCGTTGCGCAACTGCTCGATCAGCTCCCAGGTGGCGTGCCGGGCCTGCACGTCGAGTCCGGCGGTCGGCTCGTCGAGAAACACCAGCTCAGGGCGGCCGACGACGGCGAGCGCGAGGGACAGGCGCTGCTGCTGGCCGCCGGACAGGCGACGGAAGGGGGTCTTGCCGCAGGAATCGAGGCCGAGGCGTTCGGCCAGCGCGTCCACGTTCAGCGGGTTCGCGTAGAGGGAGGCGACGTGCTGCAGCATCTCCATCGCGCGAATTGCCTGGTAGATGCCACCGGATTGGAGCATGACGCCGATGCGCGGGCGCAGTTTGGCAGCGTCGGCGATCGGGTCGAGGCCGAGCACGCGCACCGTGCCGCCGTCCGGCCTGCGGTAGCCCTCGCAGCACTCGATCGTGGAGGTCTTGCCCGCCCCGTTGGGCCCGAGGACCGCGGTGAGCGAGCCGCGCTCGACGCGCAGATCCAGGCCCTGGACTGCGGTCTTTTCGCCGTACCGCTTGACCAGACCGGTGATCTCGACGGCGCAGGGCTGAGCGCTTGACGGTTGCGCTGCGTGCATGCAGCGAGTCTACGGTCCGTTTCCCGGCGTCGATTCACGCGGGTGCCGGTTGTTACGACGGCCGGTAGAAGATCGCTAAAAGTTAGGCGAACCTTAGTTGTAGTGGCGGAAGTAATAAGACCACAATGGTGTTGTGGAAATCGTGGGAGTGAGTGAAGAGCGGTCGCAGGCGGAGCCCTCCGCCTGTTCTGACCTGCCCGCGCTCGCCCCCGACTCCGGAGTGGAGGACCGGTTCGGCACCCGTAACCGGGTCGCCCGGCTGATCCTGGCCAACGGTCCGAGCACCGCCGCCGACCTGGCGGTCCGGCTGGGCCTGACCCCTGCCGGGGTGCGCCGGCACTTGGACGCGCTGCTGGCCGAAGGGCTGGTCGAGGCTCGCGAGCAGCGGGTCTATGGACAGCGCGGGCGCGGGCGGCCGGCGAAGGTGTTCGCGCTGACCGGCACCGGGCGTTCCGTTTTCCACCACACCTACGACGACATGGCGATCGACGCGCTGCGGTTCATCGCGGAGAACGGCGGCGAGAGCGCGGTCGACGCGTTCGCGCGGCGCCGGTTCAGCGGGCTGGCCGAGCGTTACCGGGAGCTGCTGGCCGGGGCCAAGCCGGCCGAGCGGCCGAAGCTGCTGGCGGAGGCGCTGACCGCGGACGGTTACGCGGCGTCGACCCGGACCACCGCCTCGGTGCCGGTCCCGGGTAAGCCGGTGATCGAAGGCGCGCAGGTCTGCCAGCACCACTGTCCGGTCCAGCACGTGGCCGAGGAATTCCCTCAACTGTGCGAGGCCGAGACCCAGGTCTTCGCCGAACTGCTGGGTACGCACGTGCAGCGGCTCGCGACGATCGCGCACGGCGACGGGGTGTGCACCACGTTCATCCCCGGCCTGCCCGCGAAGAACCAGACTTCACCCACGCAAGTAACACCTTCCGAACAGTCCGAAGGAGCCTCAGCATGACGACTACGCATCCCGAGCTCGAGGGCCTGGGCAGGTATGAGTTCGGCTGGGCCGACCCGGACCTCGCGGGAGCGACGGCGAAGCGCGGCCTGAACGAGGCCGTCGTCCGGGAGATCTCCGCGCTCAAGAACGAGCCGGAGTGGATGCTCAACCTGCGGCTCAAGGGCCTGCGCCTGTTCGAGCGCAAGCCCATGCCCAACTGGGGCGCGGACCTGTCCGGCATCGACTTCGACAACATCAAGTACTTCGTGCGCTCCACCGAGCGGCAGGCCGCGTCCTGGGACGACCTGCCCGCCGACATCAAGAACACCTACGACAAGCTCGGCATCCCGGAGGCGGAGAAGAACCGCCTGATCGCGGGCGTCGCGGCGCAGTACGAGTCGGAGGTCGTCTACCACCAGATCCGCGAGGACCTGGAGCGGCAGGGCGTGCTCTTCCTGGACACCGACACCGCGCTCAGGGAGCAGCCGGAGCTGTTCCGCGAGTACTTCGGCACCGTGATCCCGGTCGGCGACAACAAGTTCGCCTCGCTGAACACGGCGGTGTGGTCCGGCGGCTCCTTCATCTACGTGCCGCCGGGCGTGCACGTGGACATCCCGCTGCAGGCCTACTTCCGGATCAACACCGAGAACATGGGCCAGTTCGAGCGGACCCTGATCATCGCGGACGAGGGCTCGTACGTGCACTACGTCGAGGGCTGCACCGCGCCGATCTACTCCTCGGACTCGCTGCACTCCGCGGTGGTCGAGATCGTGGTGAAGAAGAACGCGCGGGTGCGGTACACGACGATCCAGAACTGGTCGAACAACGTGTACAACCTGGTCACCAAGCGCGCCGCGGCGCACGAGGGCGCGACCATGGAGTGGATCGACGGCAACCTCGGCTCCAAGGTCACCATGAAGTACCCGGCGGTCTGGCTGCTCGGCGAGCACGCCAAGGGCGAGACCCTCTCCATCGCGTTCGCCGGCGAGGGCCAGCACCAGGACGCGGGCTCGAAGATGGTGCACGCCGCGCCGCACACCTCCTCGACGATCATCTCCAAGTCGGTGGCCCGTGGCGGCGGCCGCACCTCGTACCGCGGCCTGGTGCAGATCCAGGACGGCGCGCACCACTCGAAGTCGAACGTGAAGTGCGACGCGCTGCTGGTCGACACGATCAGCCGCTCGGACACGTACCCGTACGTGGACGTGCGCGAGGACGACGTGCAGATGGGCCACGAGGCCACGGTCTCGAAGGTCTCCGAGGACCAGCTGTTCTACCTGATGAGCCGCGGCCTGACCGAGGACGAGGCGATGGCGATGATCGTGCGCGGCTTCGTCGAGCCGATCGCCCGCGAGCTGCCGATGGAGTACGCGCTCGAACTCAACCGGCTGATCGAGATGCAGATGGAAGGCGCGGTCGGCTGAGCCGGGGCGAGCGGCGGCGCGGGTGAGTGGCAGAGCTTCGAGGCGAGGACGAAAGACGACGGATGGCTGAGACGAATAGCGGTGGCGCGGTCAATCGCGGCGCGACCACCGCGGCGGCGGTGACTGTGGCCGCTCCCGGCGCGGGCGTGCCGCTGGCCGGGCCGGGCACCGGCAAGACCCACTCCGAGGTGCTGGCCTCGCGCGGCGAGCGGTTCACCTCCTTCGACCCGGGCGCCTTCCCGGCGATCACCGGGCGCGAGGAGGACTGGCGGTTCACACCGCTGGCGCGGCTGCGCGGCCTGCACGACGGCAGTGCGGCAGCGGCGAGCGGTGTGGACAAGGTCGAGTTGACGCTGCCCGAGGGCGCGAGCGCGGAGCAGGTCGGCAAGGACGACCCGCGGGTGAGCAAGGCCGGTGCGCCGGTGGACATCGCGGCCGCGTACGCGTACCAGGGCGCGGATGAAGTCACCGTGGTGACCATCGCCAAGGAGGCTGTGCTCAGCGAGCCGCTGCGCGTCGACATCCATGCCGAGGGCGGTGCGGCGTTCGCGCACATCGTCTTCGACGTCAAGCCGTTCGCCGAGGCCGTCATCGTGCTGAACCACGCCGGTACCGGAGTGCGTTCGGCGAACGTCGACGTGCTGATCGGCGACAGCGCGAAGGTCACCTTCGTCTCCGTGCAGGACTGGGAGCGCGACGCGGTGCACCTGGCGCAGCAGAACGCGCTGCTCGGCCGGGACGCCAGCTTCAAGTCCGTGAACGTCACCTTCGGCGGCGACCTGGTGCGGCTCGTCCCGCAGGTGCGATTCACCGCTCCGGGCGGCGACGCGGAACTGCTCGGCGTGTACTTCGCCGACGACGGCCAGCACCTCGAGCAGCGTCTCTTCGTGGACCACTCGGTGCCCAACTGCCGCTCACACGTGACCTACAAGGGCGCGTTGCAGGGCGCTGACGCGCACACCGTCTGGATCGGCGACGTGCTGATCCGCGCGGCCGCCGAGGGCACCGACACCTACGAGCTGAACCGCAACCTGGTGCTCACCGACGGCGCACGTGCCGACTCGGTGCCGAACCTGGAGATCGAGACCGGCGAGATCGTCGGCGCCGGGCACGCCTCCGCGACCGGCCGCTTCGACGACGAGCAGCTGTTCTACCTCCAGGCCCGCGGCATCCCCGAGGACGAGGCGCGCCGCCTCGTGGTGCGCGGCTTCTTCGCGGACGTCATCGCGCAGATCGGCGTCCCCGATGTCGAGCAGCGGCTGATGGAACAGGTCGAGGCGGAACTCGCCCGGACGGTCGGCTTCGCAGAGGCCACGGAGGCGGTCGCATGAGCCGCGAGCCGGTCTGGCACCCGATCGGCGCCCTGTCCGACTTCGAGGAGGACAAGCCCGAGGCCGTGGACGTCGACGGCACCCCGGTCGCCGTCGTGCGCACCGCCGAGGGCAAAGTGCACGCCATACACGACGTCTGCTCGCACGCGAACGTCGCGCTGTCCGAGGGAGAGGTCGTGGACGGCGAGATCGAGTGCTGGCTGCACGGCTCGACCTTCTCGCTGGCCACCGGCAAGCCGACCTGCCTGCCCGCCGTTGAGCCGGTCCCCGTCTACCCCGTCAAGATCGAAGGCGATGACGTGTACGTCGCCGTCAATGTGGAGCTTTGATAACCGATGGCCACTCTGGAAATCCGCGACCTGCACGTCTCCGTCGACGCCGAAGGCGGCCCGAAGGAAATCCTGCGGGGTGTCGACCTGACCGTGAAGCAGGGCGAGACCCACGCGATCATGGGCCCGAACGGCTCCGGCAAGTCCACCCTCGCCTACTCGATCGCCGGACACCCCAAGTACCAGATCACCTCCGGGCAGGTGCTGCTCGACGGCGAGGACGTGCTGTCCATGACCGTGGACGAGCGCGCCCGCGCCGGGATCTTCCTCGCGATGCAGTACCCCGTCGAGGTGCCGGGTGTGTCCGTCTCCAACTTCCTGCGCACCGCGGCCACCGCGATCCGCGGCGAGGCACCGAAGCTGCGCACCTGGGTCAAGGAAGTCAACTCCGCGATGGAGCGGCTCCAGGTGGACCCGGCGTTCTCCGAGCGCTCGGTCAACGAGGGCTTCTCCGGCGGCGAGAAGAAGCGGCACGAGATCCTGCAGCTCGAACTGCTGCGCCCGAAGATCGCGCTGCTCGACGAGACCGACTCAGGCCTCGACGTCGACGCGCTGCGGATCGTGTCTGAGGGCATCAACCGGGTGCGTGAGACCGGCGAGGTCGGCACCCTGCTGATCACTCACTACACGCGGATCCTGCGCTACATCAAGCCGGACTTCGTGCACGTGTTCTCCGGCGGCCGGATCGTCGAATCCGGCGGCGCGGAACTGGCCGAGCAGCTGGAATCCGAGGGCTACGAGAAGTACACCGGCGTCAAGGAGGCGGCATGACCTTCGACGTCGAACTAGTCCGCAAGGACTTCCCGATCCTGGAGCGGCGCGTCCAGGACGACAAGCCCCTCGTGTACCTCGACTCGGCTGCCTCCTCGCAGAAGCCGCGCCAGGTCATCGACGCGATGTCCGAGTACTACGAGCACCACCACGCCAACGTGCACCGCGGCGTGCACACGCTCGCTGAGGAAGCCACCGCGCTTTATGAGGGCGCGCGGGACAAGGTCGCCCGGTTCATCAACGCGGACCGCCGTGAGGTGATCTTCACCAAGAACTCCTCCGAGGCGCTGAACCTGGTCGCCAACGTGCTCGGCTGGGCCGGCGAGACCTACGGCATCAGCCGCGGCGACCGCGTGGTTATCACGCAGATGGAGCACCACTCCAACATCGTGCCCTGGCAGATGACCGCCGCGCGCACCGGCGCCGAGCTGGCCTGGCTCGGGCTGACCGACGGCGGCCGGCTCGACCTGTCGAACCTCGACGAGGTCGTCAACGAGCGCACCAAGGTCGTCGCCGTGGTGCACGTCTCCAACATCCTCGGCACGCTCAACCCGGTCGACGCGATCGTGCGCCGCGCCCACGAGGTCGGCGCGCTGGTCGTGGTGGACGCCTCGCAGTCCGCCCCGCACCTGCCGCTGGACGTGCGCGCGCTCGGCGCCGACTTCGTCGCGTTCACCGGGCACAAGATGCTCGGCCCGACCGGCATCGGCGTGCTGTGGGGCCGCGCGGAGCTGCTGGAGGAGCTGCCCCCGTTCCTCGGCGGCGGCGAGATGGTCGAGACCGTCTCGATGGAGACGACGACCTACGCGCCGATCCCGCACAAGTACGAGGCCGGCACGCCGCCGATCGCCGAAGCGGTCGGGCTCGGTGCGGCGGTGGACTATCTGACCGCGCTCGGCATGGAGAACGTCGCCGCGTACGAGCACGAACTCCTCGCCTACGCTATCGACCGGCTCAAGCAGGTTGAGGGCCTGACGATCATCGGACCGGACACGGCCGAGGACCGCGGCGCCGCGATCTCCTTCACGCTCGAATCCCCGGCGCTCGGCGCGATCCACCCGCACGACGTCGGGCAGGTGCTCGACGAGCAGGGCATCGCTGTGCGCGTCGGACAGCACTGCGCCCGACCGGTGTGCGTGCGGTACGGCGTTCCGGCGACCACGCGGGCGTCGTTCTCCGTCTACAACACGAAGGCGGACGTTGACGCGCTCGTGGAAGGTCTGGAGTACGTCAAGCGTTTCTTCGGAGCGTGATGACAGATGCAGCTTGAGTCGATGTACCAGGAGATCATCCTGGACCACTACCGCAACCCGCACCACAAGGGGCTGCGCGACGAGTACGAGGCCGAGGTACACCACGTCAATCCGACGTGCGGCGACGAGGTGACCCTGCGGGTGCACCTGTCCGACCCCGGGCTCGGCGAGAACGCGGTCATCGAGGACGTGTCGTACGCGTCGCAGGGCTGCTCGATCTCGCAGGCCTCCGCCTCGGTGCTCAGCGACCTGGTGATCGGCAAGAAGGTCGGCGAGGCGCTGGCCGTCCACGAGGCGTTTCTCGGCCTGATGCAGTCCAAGGGCGAGGCGGAGGGTGACGAAGAGGTGCTGGAGGACGCGGTCGCGTTCGCCGGGGTCTCGAAGTTCCCCGCGCGCGTGAAGTGCGCGCTGCTGTCCTGGATGGCGCTCAAGGACGCCACCGCGCAGGCGCTGGCCACCGCAGGAGGAGAGAACCATGGCTGACCTGGCCGCGCTCGACGACGTCACGGAGAACCTCAAAGACGTCGTCGACCCCGAACTCGGGATCAACGTCGTGGACCTCGGCCTGGTCTACGGGCTGACCGTGGACGACGCGAACGTCGCGATCATCGACATGACGCTGACCTCGGCCGCCTGCCCGCTGCAGGACGTGATCGAGGACCAGATCCGCACCGCGCTTGACGGCCTGGTGGCCGACTTCCGGGTCAACTGGGTCTGGATGCCGCCGTGGGGCCCGGACAAGATCACCGACGACGGCCGCGAGCAGCTGCGGGCGCTGGGGTTCAACGTCTGAGCGCTTTAACGTCTGAGCGCCCAGGTCTGAGCTAACGCGCAGGATGATCGACGCTACCCGGCGGCTTGTCAGAGCCGCCGGGTAGCGTCGTTTCATGGTCTACGACTTCCAAATAGTGATCGACTGCGCGGATCCCGGCCGCCTCGCCGAGTTCTGGATCCAGGCGCTCGGCTACATCGAGGAGCCTCCGCCGGCCGGCTTCGACTCCTGGGAGGCGGCGCTGACCGCCTGGCAGGTCCCGGAGTCCGACTGGAACACGATGGCCGCCGCGGTGCCCCCGGACTTCAAGCCCGGCGAGGGACGCAGCCCGCGCCCGCGGCTGCTGTTCGCCAAGGTGCCCGAGCCCAAGAGCGGCAAGAACCGGCTGCATCTGGACATCCGCGCGGGCGGGGATCGGTCCACGCCGCCTGACGAGCGCTGGGAGAAGGCGAAGGCTCGCGCCGCGGAGCTGGAGAAGCTGGGCGCGACCAGGGTGCGGGAGATGGACGAGGGCGTGCAGGGCCGCTGGATCGTGATGCAGGATCCTGAGGGCAACGAGTTCTGCGTGACCTGAGCCGCGCGGCTCGCCTACGCGGCCTGCGGCTTGAGGCGCGCGCCGCCGTCCACCGGGATGACCGTCCCGGTCATGAAGCCGTTGCGCACCAGCAGCGCGATCACGTCGGCGATCTCCTCCGGCTGAGCCACCCGGCCGACCGGGATCGAGCCGACCAGCCCGGAGAAGGCGGCGCCGCGCTGCTCGGCCGGCACGACCCGGTCCCACCAGGCGGTGTCCACCACGCCCGGCGACACCGCGTTCACCCGGATCGGCGCCAGCTCCAGCGCCAGGGTCGGCACCAGGGTCTCGACCGCGCCGTTGACCGCGGCCAGCCCGGCCGTGCCCGGCATCGCGCACTGCGCCGACGCGGCCGAGACCAGCGTGATCGAACCCTGCTTCGACAGCGTGGGCAGCGCCGCCTGGATGGCGTGCGCGGTGGCGGTGAACTTCGTCTCGAACGCGGTGGCCAGCGCGGTGAGGTCCAGTTCGGGCAGCTGGCCGACGTTGCCGGTGCCGGGTGCCGTGACCACGAGGTGATCGACCGGCCCGATCGCATCGAACAGCGCGTCCAGCTCGCCGCGCTCGGTCAGGTCGGCGGTACGGCCCTGGACGGCGTCCGGATGCGCGGCGTGCTCGGCGAGTTCGCCGAGCGCCCGCTTGAGCCGGTCCGCGTCGCGGCCGACCACGGTCACGGCGTGGCCCTCTGCTGCCAGGAGACGTGCGGTGGCCAGGCCGATTCCGGCCGTGCCGCCGATGATGACGATGTGCTGCTCGGGCATTGCGTCGTCCTCTTCGCTGAAAATTCCGAGGCTCTGTGTCTCGTATCTCTTCGAGGCTATTACGAGGCATCGTGTCCTGTAAAGTTGCCCGGGTGACCGGCAATCTCGGCAGGCCGCGCAGCGAGGACTCCCGCCGCGCGATCCTCGACGCCACCCTGCGGCTGACCATGCGCGACGGATATCAGGCGCTGACGATCAAGGCCGTCGCGCAGGAGGCCGGCGTCGGCCGGCAGACCATCTACCGCTGGTGGACCACCAAGGCCGCGCTGGTGCTGGAGACGATCCACGAGCTGGCCGAGCGGGCGGCCCGGCCAGAGCCGACCGGCGACGCCGAGCACGACCTGCGGGCGCTGCTGCGGGCCTCGTTCCGCCTGGCCCCCGCGGTCGGTTCGGCGATCAGCGGCATGATGGCCGAGGCGCAACACGACCCGGAGTTCGCCGAGG
>Ga0070741_10008459_pt1 | contig 20636 bp, 24 predicted proteins | sample Coa_R1_4_FD_66440 | JGI IMG/M metagenome (GOLD analysis project Ga0070741, IMG submission 66440) | Surface soil microbial communities from Centralia Pennsylvania, which are recovering from an underground coalmine fire - Coalmine... | ecosystem: Environmental > Terrestrial > Soil > Unclassified ...
TACGAGATTGCGCTCCAGGCGTACGCGATAGGGATGGAACTTCAGGAACAGCTTCTGCCGACCTGGGCGAACCGGAGAGGCCGACGGCGGCCAATCGCCACGGATCTTCTCATCGAGGTGCTCCACTTGCACGGGCTCGCAGACGACACGATCGAGCGGCTGGTGAGTATGGGCATTGCACGAAAGGCGATTCACATCGCCGGCGTCGACAAGGACGCGGTCGCGTTGATGCCCGGATACGTCCGGAAGCGGCGCCGCAGGCTCGGAATCATCCGCGCCGAACACGTGCCAACTCGATCGCAGCATCCCACGACTGGCGATTCATCAACGACCAAGCCTGAAGAAGCTCGGCTAGCCGTCTAGATGTAGCCAGAAGACTTGAGGCCCTGTGTTGTCGCCGCCGGTGTCGTGTTGTGCGCGGGCGTGTGCGATGACTGCGGCGGCGAGGGCATCGATGCGGTTGGTCGACTTGAGTTTGCGCACCTTCCATCCGCTCTCGGTGCGGTCGGCTGCTGCGGCATCGACGTGCGCGGTGAGAACGGGGTCGCGGTTGTGGGTGATGGTGCCCTCTAGCGCGGCTTGGTAGAACGCGGTCCAGGCTGCGCGCATCGGAGCGCTGAAGGGGAGGAACTCGACCATGGTGAAGCCCTCCTGCTCGAGCGTCTCCGCGCTGCGGCCGAAGTACGACGGGTCGTACGCGATCTCGGCGAGGGTGTAGCGGCGGCGGAGGGCGCGTAGGTGGTCTTCGACGAGGCCGAGGCGCATCTTGCCGCCCGGGACGAGCTGGATCGTGTCGGCGCCGTGGGCGGCGCGGAGGGCGGGGTCGTCGGGGTCGGTTGTCCATACGTGCGAGCGCAGCACGATGCGGCCGTCGCTTGTGCGGTGGGCGATGGCGACCGCGGTTGAGTCGTGTGTCCAGCCGACGTCGACGCCGGCGTACACGGTCGCGTCGTCGGGGATGTCGGCGTCGCTCGCGAGGGCCGCCCAGCAGCCGGTCGGCAGCCACGCCTGCCGGGCGGAGGTCCACTGGTTCAGGTGCAGCCGGCGCCAGTCGTTCTCATCGGTGTCGGGACGGTGCAGCTCGCGGATGAGCGCCCGCGGAGACACCCAGCCTGCTGGGTTGCAGGCGCGGACGAGCTTGGGGTTCTCGATGTCGGCCGTGCTGCCGTCGGGGAGGCCGTACCAGTGCATCAAGAATCCGGCGTCGCTGTCGCGCAGGACGAGCAGGTGTCCGTTCCGGTGGGTCTCGAGCTTCGGGTGGTTGAGGGCGGTGGTGTAGGTCTCGCCCAGCTGGGAGCGGAGATTCCAGCCGGCGGTCGTGATCGCCAGCAGCCACGAGTCCCCTTCTCGTTTGTGCAGCGCTTGGGCGAGGGCGGTGAAGGTCTCGCGTTCGCGTGCGTGGTCGAAGATCCACCATTCATCGACGATCGCAGCAGTTGGCGAGACGCCTTGTGCGAGCCGACCGTCCGAAGAGAGGATGGTGTACGCGCCGTGTCGTTCGGGGCAGCGGATGGTTCTGCCCGGCGTGCACCACTGGTTGAGGTCGCCGTCGTCGACCCAGCGGTTCGCGAAGGACTGCGCGATCCTCGCCTGCTGCTTGGAGCCGGCAATGCCGTACACGTCGGGGGAGTGCTCGCCGGTGACGAGGGCATGCAGGCCGAGCCCGGCCGCGAACGGCGTCTTTCCGCTTCCCTTCGGGACACCGAGGAGGCCGACCTGGTAGACGCGGCGGCCGTACCGGTCGCGCCGCCAGAACTCGCTGAGAAACGACCTTTGGAAGGGCGCGAGCACGAAGGGCTTGCCAGCGCTCGCGCTCGCCTGGTAGTGGCGCAAGAAGCGCGGAAAAAATGCGGTCACTTGCCGGATGCTGTTGGGAGGGCCGAGGGCGGCGATCTCGTCGGAGAGCGAGTTCGCAAGCGGCGCGATCCCGAGCTTGTCCGCCTGCGTGCGCACCCCGCGCACGAGCCGTTCAAAATCTAGGGCGACCGCGCGCTGCTCGGGGACCGAGCGCGCCTGCCGGTACTCGATCTGCAACGCCGCGAACCCCGGCCACGGCAGATCCCCACTGCTACCGAGGAGCTCGCCGTGCTGACGCGCCAGGAACGTCCCGGACAGCACGTGGTCGAGCAACCTCTTCCTCGGCCTACCGGCTACGGCGCCCACCACCCTCGTTCTCCTTCTTGCCACGTATGAAGGAGCAGGTGCAGCCGTGTGCTGTCGTCGTTGAGAACGTGCATGGGTTAGCCGCGCTCGTGGCGGCCGTTTGTCGAGCCATTGAAGGAGGGCGACCACGTCAGCTTGCTCATCGAGAACGTCTCGTGTGAGCTAACGCGCGTGAACATAGGAGGCGTAGCGTTGGCGGATGACGTCGCAGTAGCCGGGGTCGAGCTCGATGAGCAGGGCGCGCCGGCCGGTTTGTTCGGCGGCGATGAGCGTCGACCCGGATCCGGCGAAGATGTCGGCGATGATGTCGCCCGGTCTGCTGCTGTTCAGCAGGTGCGCGACGATGAGCGCGACCGGCTTCGCGGTCGGGTGGTCGGGGCTTGCCAGCGGACGGTCGATCGCGAACACCGTCGTCTGGCCGTTGTCGCCGTACCAGCGGCTGCCCGCGTGGCTGCCGCGGCCGGGGCGGCCGCCGCCCGGCTTCCACCCATAAATGACGTCTTCGTGGGCGTAGTGGTAGTCGGAGTGGCCGAGCACCATCGTCTGCTTGACCCACACGAGGGTCTGGTGGATGTGCCAGCCGGTGTCGAGGATCGCGAGCCGGAACGCGATGCTCCCCGGCGGCCCGGCGATGTAGAAGCGCCCGCTTGGTGCAAGCACCCGGTCGACAGCTGCAAGCCCGGCACGGAGAACCGCATGTGCTTGGGCGGGTGCGTCGTTTGCGATCCGCTTCCGTGTCGTTCCTTCTTTCTCGGCGCGGCCGCCACCCTGATAGAGGACGCCGTACGGCGGGTCGGTCCAGACCATCTCGACCTGCTCCCCGTCGGCGAGTAGCTCGAGCTGGGTCGGGTCGGCCGCGTCGCCGCACAGCAGCCGGTGCGGTCCGAGCTCGTACACCTCGCCCGGCTGCGAGTCCGGCGCGGCCGGGATGTCCGGCAGCGCGTCGGGGTCGCCGGTGTCGAGCCGCGCCGCGAGCAGGATCTGCTCCAGCCGGGCGGGCGCCTCCGGCAGGAACCCCGCCGCCTCCGCCGGCGTTGCTCCCATCAGCAGCTCCTCCAGCAGCCGCTGGTAGGCGAGCGGGTCGTCCTTGCCGCGCGTACGGTTCAGGGTCTGGGCGAGGATGCGCGCGTACGCGTCGTCGAGTGCGACCACGACGACCGGAGCCGTGGTGTGGCCGAGGTCGCGCAGGATCTCCAGGCGGTGGTTGCCGGAGATCACCTCGAACACGTCGGCGTTCTCGGGGTGGGGGCGGGCGACGAGGTTCTCGACCACCCCGAATTCCTCGATCGAGCGACGGATCTTCGCCCGCACCGCCCGCGGCACCCGGTTCGCGTTCCACGCTGCCGCCCGCAACCGCGCCAACTCGATCTGCTGAACGTCCATCACGGCCGCGCCTATCGGCCCAACGGCGCGAAACGGACGCCCGCGCGGCGATTCTCTACGAACCGTATGGAATGCGCGGGGGCCTAGCGCGGGGTACGGCCGCGACCGTTCGTGGAACGAAGACCCCCTATCCCCTGCAGTTCTACAGCGAGGTGAAGAGAGTCGGTGGTCAGGCAGAACCCAGGCGGCCGAGCGTGCGTGGCATCATCGGTGTGTGGACGACCCGTTCCGCCGGCTTCAATTCGAAACGATCCGCGCACAATTCGTCTTCTACGGCTATCGAAAGGCCGACGGCACCGTCGGTCGCGCCTATACCAAGCAAGCGCACTCGCTCCGCGAAGCCATGGCGGACCTCGCCGCTAACACCGATGTGGACGCGCACAAGGGATACACCGTCAGAGACGTGTTTGTCGAGGTTGAGGACGGAGAGCCGACGATCCATGTTGAGCTCGCCGAAGGCGCGACGTCCGTACTGCCACCTGCGGAATAGTCAACCGTCGCTCGTAGTGAGCGTCTGTCGAGTCGGCTGTACATACGTTCGCGACGGGTGCCGGATGCGCGAGAAGGCGGGATTCGGTCAACCGGATGCCCGTCTCCTATCCGACGTTTCTGGCGGCGACCTTCGTCGGCATCATCGTCATCGCGATGTACTTACTGATGTTGGAGATGCTCAACGTGCGCTGGCGCCGGCCTAAGTTCTCACGCTTGTTCTCAAAGTTCCGTGGGTAGAGAACCCGTACAAAACAGCACTTTCCGCGAGTCCTCCGGAAACTCGCCGTTCCGGTCTCAAGTGTCCCCCGGAACCGTCCTGGGCGTCGGTTCAGAGCGCCTACCGAGCTCGGCCGAGAACCTGAGAACAGCGCCACAGTCCCTCGCCCATGGCATCCTCGGCCGATGCCTCTCAATCGTTTCCGTAGATGGCTCGGCAGCCGAATCGCCGGTACGTCAACCGCCGGCGTAGATGACCGCGCCCTCGCGGAAGGTGCGGCGGCACCCGAGGAAGGCGACTCGGTAGAAAACGACCGGTACGCGGAGCACCGGGAGAAGTGGAAGTTCTGGTCTCGGGCTCTTTTGCGCGCGTCTGAGGATGTGCGGGCGCTGCTGCACATTGACGAGACGAACTTCCGGCTCGTCGCAGGCACTGCCCACGGGAACTCTCGCGACTACTTCCTCTACGCGGTCCTCGACGAACTCGAGAAGCTCGGGATCGCGATCATGGGCTGGGACGAGATCATCGGCCCCGAGGAGATCGAGGTAGACGAAGCGACGACGCGCGTGATCCTCGAACGAACGCTCGACGAACAGAGCTTCTGGCTCCGCAAGACGATCGAGGCGCTCATCGACCTTGTCTGTTTCAGCAGTACGAACGAGGAACCGTACTTCCGGCACCTGCTGCTCTTGCGTCAGCTCCGGGGCCACCTGTCCGATCAGCAAGATCTCACCGACTTTTACGGAGCTGGGAGCCGCAACGTCGAGTGGTCAATTCAGCGTGTGTACGACGAGATCAGAGACCTCGAGGCCGGGCAGATCGACTTCGATCGCGTTTGGTACGCCCGGCGTGGGCTCGCCGCGCTTCCCACGCGACCGGATGGTCTGCTGACGAGCGTGCGAAGCAGGCTCAAGAAGGCGCTGCCCCTGATGGATGCCCACGAGAAGCTTTCGGCCGGACTGAGCTATGCGCGTGCGTATGGCTCGACGAGCGAAGACATCCACTTCCGACCCCAGGCGACGCTGCGCGACATCAGCACGGACGCGATCGCCGCAGGCATCGATCGGGTCGCCGTTGAAGGCGTTGCGGCGATCCGCCGCGTGCAGATGCTTCTCGACGCGGTTCCGGCCGGGATCAACGAGCAGCTCCGCGATTCCTTCGACAACAACGAGTTCCCAGCGGAGGTGCTGGCGCACCGCACCGCAAACCGCGCGAATGTCGGCGACTTTGTGTTGGCCGGAGGCGATCTCGCGGAGGTCGTTGAGACGAAGCGGAGCGAGTTCGGCTACGAGGTGTATCGCGCCGAGTACCTCGCGGAGCGGCCACTTCCTGACATCGACGAGGACTGGTTCCTCGCTGAGCACGTCGAGCGCTTCTACACGGCGGACACGTTCCTCGAGAAGATGCGTGAGGCGGTGGATGCCGGCCACGCGCCAGCCGACGCACTTCAGCGGATCGACCGGTTGCCCGCCGATCAGCGCCAGAACTTGATCAGGGAGTCGCTGCTGTTCGCGTGGAACGGTGGGCTGCGCGACTGGGTGCGGAACCGGCAACGAGACATTGCTGCTGCGCCCGACCCTTATGCACCCCAGGACGCCGCCGCGGATGCCGACGCCGGCTAGACACCCTCGAGGGGACTCCGCGCCGCTGCGAGCGCCCGCTCGTACTCGTCCGCGTCGACGAGCTCGTGCGGCGTTCGCCGTCCAGGTCGGCGGGCGGCGTGTTGAACGATCGCTCGATTTGCGCCCGTCTGCGCCCGCTCTGCTCCACAAATGCTCCATGTCGTCGAGCCGGGTTTGCGCAGAAGAAGGCGGATCGCGCGCCGGAGGCGACGCCGACTACCTGGCTCATCGGGGGCTGACGGAATCGACGGCGCTGCGCGCGCTTACGGCGGCGCGAAGCAGGCTGTCGCGCCCCGCTACCGGGCGAGGGAGGACGCGAGGCTGGCGCGGCCCTCTCTTCTGGCGGCTGTAGCGTCGTGTCAGGTCAATCGTTGCGGCCGCTGACGGCGAGTCGTAGTCCGAGGCCCACCATGACTAATCCGCTCGCGCCGCCGACGGCGGCCAGTCGCCGTGGCGAGCGGCCGAGCCAGGCCCGGGCGGTTCCCGAGGCCAGCGCCCACGCTCCGTCCGACAGGACCGCGATCACCAGGCAGATCGCACCGAGGAAGGACAGCTGAAGCGGGACGTCGCCGCTGCGGCTGACGAACTGTGGGAGCACTGCCGTGAAGATGATCACGCCCTTCGGGTTTGTCGCGCCGACCAGGAATCCCTCGCGCACGATGCGACGTCCGGCCCTGGGGGCGACCGCGGCATCGATCAACGTCGCGAGCTTGTGGCGATTCCGAATGACGCGGATGCCGAGAAAGATGAGATAGCCGGCGCCTGCAAGCTTGATCACGGTGAACAGGGTGTTCGATTGGGCAACGAGCGCACCGACACCGAGGGCCACCATCGCAACCTGCACAGCCAGCCCCAGCGCGTTGCCGATCACGGTCAGGAGCGCAGCGCGACGGCCGAGAGCAAGAGCCCGGCTGATAACGAACAGAACGCTCGGGCCGGGAACGACGATCAAGAAGAACACCGTGAGCAAGAATTCCGGCAGGTTGCGCGTACCGAACACAGGGTGAACCTAACTCGCGCCGAGAAAGCTCGCGGAGTGGGCGATGGCCGCCCGTCGAGTAGGCACAGGCGGTTCGTGCGGCGCTGGCAGCTGGTCGTCAGGTGGGTTTCGTGTTACCGGCTTCAGGGCTTGGTTCCCCATAAAAGGACGTGCCGGGAACTCCCAGGAACTGGTCCCCGCTCGAGGTCGCGCTGCAGTCGCTCCAGGCCGCGGCGGTGCGCTTCCTCGGAGATGAGGCGCAGCGCTGAGAAGACGCGCTGTCTATACGGCTCGATGTCTGTGACCACGAAGGCTTGTTCGGCTCGCTGCACATCTGTGCCGGCAAATCCGGATCGGGTCATTGCTGCCAGCAGATCGTCGATCGCCGGGTAACGCGCGACCTCCGGACCCATGGTGTCGGGGAAGTAGTGCGTTAGCAGCCGGGCCTTGATCGTCTGATCGTCGTCGGTCGCGAGGCAGATCCGGCCGCCGCTGCGAAGTACCCGAAATGCTTCGGCGATCACCGAGCTCAGGTCGCCTATGTGATGGATGACGTCGACGGAAAAGACAAGGTCGAAGTCCGACTCACCGAAGGGGAGGGCTTCCGCCGTGGCTCGCACGAAGCGTAGTGTCGGCCCTTGCATCCGTGCGACGGCCAACATCTGATCCGACGGATCGACACCCCTGGCTCGACAGTTGGTTTGCTGTTGCAACGCTTTTGGATAGTTGCCGGTGCCGCATCCAACCTCCAAGACATGTGCTGAGTCGTCGACCCGGCCATGCTCGCGGAGCGCCGCGAGTACGGCGTCATCGATTTGTCGAAACCGCGCATATCCGAGGGCAACGCTGTCGTGGTGGTAGTCCGTCATGACAGCTCAGAGATCGCCGCAGATTTGATCGTCGGCGACGAGATCACGGAAGATCCAGGTCACGCGCACGGTCAGAACACGGAGAGCCACTCGACAGCGGCCTGATACAAGCGGCCGTCGCGGGCCGCATCCAGGTGCGAAAGACCGGCGTACAGCTGGACGTGAACTTGATTGGCCGCTTGCGGGTTTCGCTGCGCCAGGGTGTCCCGAAAGCGCAGCGCCGCCTCGGCTGGAACGTGCTGGTCTGCGCCGCCGCATTGGAAGTTGATGGCGATATCACGGTCATAGGCGGCGAGGTGCGTCATCGGGTCGAGCGTGTCGAAGAACCATTGCGCGTACCGGTCCGCCGTTCCTTGCTCGATGACAGTCGCATCGTCGTCGAGGGTGCGCATTCCGGGGCGAGTCCAGTCCGGGGTCGCGGCCAGCGCCACGACGCGGGTGATCCGTGTGTCTATCCCGGCTAGCGCCAGGGCGGCATCCCCGCCCATTGAAACGCCGCCCGCCATACGTATGTGGGGAACGTCGAATCGATCGTCGATCCAGTCGAGGACGCGCAGGCTTTCGAGCACGGTTCGTCCGAGCAGCGGCCACATGCGTCGGCGAAATGACTTGAACACCCACCGGGCGAGCTCCGTCGGGTCAGATCCGCTACCACGAGCTCCGTGACCGGGCGGGTCGAAGCTGACTGCAGGCACGCCGCGCTCAGCGAGACGTTCAAGCATCGGTTCTGTTTGTTCGGCTGAGCCGCCGAGATGCGTCAGCCAAAGCGCGGCGCCGCCGGGGTTCGCAGGCTTCGCCCAACGCACAGGAATCCCGTCGACGTTCTCCGCACCGCAGACGTTCTCGGCCGTCTCAGGCAAGGCGATCCGGGAGCGGCTTCAGGGTGAAGTTCGCCCAGATGAACGCATCCATCTGATGCTGGTCGCCGCTGAGGTTGACAACCCGGTCGACCTTCCCGTCTGGCCCGAAGTGCCAGACGAGCGCCCAGGTCGTGTCGACGTTGCCGGCGCTGCTGGTTGAGTAGCCGCGGTGAATATCGACCACGTACTCCTGGCTGGCACCGAGGAAGATCGTGTCGGCCTTGAAACCGGTCTTTGCGAGTTCGGCGAAGAACGCGAGTACCTCGTCGATGCCGTGCTTTGTTCCGGCGAGCGGGTGGTGACCAGGAATCGTCCATTCGATCCGTTCTGCGAGAACGGCCGCGATGCCGTCACGGTCGCCGTGCTCGTAGGCGGCGAAGAACCGCTCGATTGCTTCGACCTTGCTGTCGCGTTGCGTCACTCCGGTCTTCTTTGTCCGGTTCGGTAGGTGAGGGCGACGACACCGCTTGCGAGTGGTGTTGCTTCCAGCAACTCGAGCTGGTGCGGATGCGTGGCGGTCGACGGGGTCTGGCCGCTTCCGCGGAGCACCGAGTGGATTGCGAAGCGGATCTCGTCGATCAACCCGTGCTCGAGCAGCGTCTGGGTGAGACGGCCGTGCCCGTACACGATCAGGTCGCGGCCCTCTTGCTGTTTCAGCTCTCGGACTGCCGCGACTGCGTCCTCGCGGACGATGGTCGAGTTGTTCCAGCCGGCTTGCTCGAGGGTTGCCGAGAAGACGTATTTTCGGATGTCGTTGATCGCGTCGGCGTACGGTCCGCTCTGCTCCGCCATGCTCGCGAGGTATTCGTACGTGCCGCGCCCCATGAGCATGCCGTCGCTTGCCTGCAACGCTTCGCGAGCGATCTGCTGGGCCTGTTCATCGAAGTAGGACATTGCCCAGGCGCGCGGGTCGTCGGCGACGCCGTCGAGCGAGACGAAGCTCGATTCGGTCAGGTTCCTCATTTGCTGTTCGCTTAGCGCAAGGCCCGGTAGAAGTCGCGGATGTCGGAGATAAGCAGGTCGGTGGCGTCGCGGGTGGCGAAGTGGCTGCCGCGGTCGTAGCGGTTCCAGCTGACGATGTTCGAGTGGTCGCGGTCGGCGAACTTGCGGATCGACTGGAAGTCGTAGGGGAAGATCGCGACTCCGGTCGGCGTCGTCGTGGGGCCTTCGGGGCGCGTCGTCGTGTGGGCGTCTTCGTAGTAGCGGCGCAAGGACGAGCCGACGGTGCCGGAGAGCCAGTAGGCGGATGCGTCGCTGAGGATCGCGTCGCGGTCGACGGCGTCGCGGAAAAGCTGCAAGACCCAGGCAAGCCAGCCCGCGGGCGAGTCCTGCAGGGCGTAGGCGAGCGTCTGCGGCTGCGCTGACTGGTAGGCGTTGTAGGCGAGCCCGCCGCCCGAGGTGAACTGCTCGAGGAAGCCGAGCGCTGCTTGGTCTTCCTCGCTCAGGTCGGCGAACTCGGCTGGATCGCCGGACGGGAAGGAGAACAGCTGGGTGACGTGCACGCCGACGACGTGCTCGGGATCGTGGCGGCCGACCTCGGGGGAAACCTGCGAGCCGAGGTCGTTGCCGTGGGCGCCGTAGCGCTCGTAGCCGAGCTGATCCATGAGGGCGACCCAGGCGCGCGCGATCCGCTCGGTCGTCCAGCCGCGTCCGCGCGTCGGCCCGGAGAACGCGACGCCGGGAACCGAAGGGAGGACGAGATGGAAGGCGTCGTTGGAATCGCCACCGTGCGCGCCTGGATTGGTAAGTGGCCCGATCAGGTCGAGGTATTCGAAGACGGACATCGGCCAGCCGTGCGTGACGATCAGCGGCAGGGCGTCCGGCTCGTCGGAGCGGACGTGGACGAAGTGGATCTGCTCGCCGTCGACCGTTGTCAGGAACTGCGGGTGCTCGTTCAGCCGGGCCTCGTGCGTGCGCCAGTCGTAACCGTCGCGCCAGTAGTCGGCCAGCTCTCGCACGGATTCGAGCGGCACGCCGTAGTCTGCGCCGGCGCCTGCGACCTCGTCGGGCCAGCGGACCTTCGCAAGCCGCGACCGGAGATCCTCGAGATCGGCCTCCGGGATCTGAACTTCATAAGGAGTGACAGCGTTCTCGCTCATCAGTAGATGGCCTTTCGTTCGATGTCGGTCGCGCGGCGACTATGCCAACGCGTTGTAGGTGTGGGGGGACCGAAAACGTCGGCGTGCGGACACGGTGCGCCAACCTGCAAAGGAGCGGAATCTGAGGGCCACGCGGACCCTCAGCTTCCGCTCGCGACGCCCGCGGGTCAGGTCACGCCGCGACCTCGAGGGCCGGCACTGCAGCCTCGATCTGCTTCGTCCGCCGACCGAGCAGGATCGCGGTGGTCGGCACGGCAAGCAGGCCGATCACTCCACAGACCCAGAAGGCCCACTGCAAACCGCCGTTCAAGGCGGCCGTGGCCGTGTGACCGGTCGCGAGCAGGGTCTTCGTGTGTGTCGCGGCGACCGTTGAGGCGATCGCGACTCCGAGCGCGCCGCCGATCTGCTGCGAGGTGTTCATCAGCCCCGACGCGAGCCCGGCTTCGTGCTCGGCGACTCCGGCGAGACCGGCGATCGAGATCGGGATGAACGCGAAGGCGGTGCCGGCGCCGGAGATGAAGAACGGCACGGCCAGCGAGCTCCAGAAGTGGCCGTGTACCGGTGCCTGGGTGGCCCAGAGGATGCCGCCGGCGATCAGCGCCATCCCGAAGCCCATCACCGGGCCGGGCGAGATGCGTGTGACGAGCATCTGCGCGAGCCCGGCCAGGGCGACCGAGGTAAGCGACGCTGCGAGCCAGGCGATTCCTGCCTGCAGCGCGGAGTAGCCGAGCACCTGCTGCATGTAGAGCGTTCCGACGAAGATGAAGGCGAAGAAGCTGCCGCCGAGCATCAGCCCGACCGCGTTCGCCGCCGCCACCGTGCGCAGCTTGAAGATGCGCAGCGGCATCAGCGGTGCCTCGACCCTCGTCTCGAAGACCAGAAACGCGGCGAGCAGGGCTACGGACGCTGCGAGCAGCGACACCGTGCGTGTCGTCGACCAGCCGACCTGCGGTGCGGTCGAGATCGCGTACACGAGCAGCAGCAGCGAGCCCGTCACCGTGACCGCGCCGAGTGCGTCGAAGCGGCGCCGCACAGCCTTGAGGCGGCTCTCGGGCACGATCCGCCGTGCCAGCGCGAGCGACACCAGGCCGACCGGCACGTTGAGGAAGAAGATGTACTGCCAGCCGACGTAGCGGGTCAGCAGTCCACCGGCGATCACGCCGATGGTGGCGCCGGCGGCACCGATGCCACCCCAGATCCCGAGGGCCTTGTTGCGCTCGGCGCCTTCGGTGAACATGTTCATCACGATCGAGAGTGCCGCGGGCAGCACGATTGCCGCGCCGAGTCCCTGCAGGCCGCGCATCGCGATCAGAAAGCCGTCGCTGGTCGCAAGCCCGGCGCCGAGCGAGGCGGCCGTGAACAGCCCGAGGCCGCTCATCATGATTCGACGGCGGCCGAGCAGGTCGGCCAGGCGGCCGCCGAGCAGGAGGAAGCCGCCGAAGGTCAGCCCGTAAGCGGTCACGACCCACTGCAGATTCGATTCCGAGAAGTGCAGCTTGCGCCCGATCGTCGGGAGCGCAACGTTCACGATCGTCAGGTCGACGACCGTCATGAAGAAGGACACTGCCAGCACGGCGAAGGCGCGCCAGCGGTGAACCTCTGTGTTGGATGCGGTGTTCATCGCAACTCCTTGGCCTTGTCGTTGTCGGCGCGACATTCCGCCGTCTGCTGGTAGTGATCCGACCGAACGCCGGAATCCATCGCACGGACCAACGCGATGGATTTGGCAGGCGCCACGGATCTCTGCTTCTGAGATGGATGGCGCCGCGGACCACAGGTGGAGAGACGACGAGCCGCTCGATGTAAGACGTCTGCACGAACGCGCCGTCGGCCGGTTCTCTCGTCGCGTCGTCGAGCTCGCCTCCGGCGGCTCGCTCGACCTTCGCGACAAAACGTGGCAGGAGGCGATCGTGTTCGTCACTGCCGGTGAGCTCGTTGTTGAGAGTTCTGGTGGCGAGCGCCACTGGTTTCGGACCGGAGACGTGCTCACGTTCGCGCGCCTGCCGATCCGCGGCGCCTACAACCGAGGTGCCGCGCCAACCCGCCTACTCGCAGTCTGGAGGACACCATGACGAATTCGCCCGCAGGAACCACAATCGTCGTCGGCGCAAGCCGCGGTCTCGGCCGCGGAATCGCCGCCACCTTCGCCGAGAACGGCGCCCCGGTCGTCGCTGTCGCGCGCAATGCAGCCGCGCTCGGCGAGCTGGCCCGCGACTTCCCCAACGTGCAGGCGGAGGTCGCCGACGCCGCCGAGCCCGGCGTCGCAGGCAGTCTGCTCGACCGCTACGACCCCGACACGCTGATCCTCGTCGCCGGCGCGAGCCCGCTTCCCCGCCCGCTCCAGGATCACACCTGGGAGACGTTCTCCGTGAACTGGCACACCGACGTCCGGATCGCGTTTCACTGGCTCCGCGAAGCGCTGCTCAAGCCGCTCCGCCCAGGCAGCCGGGTGATCGTAGTCAGCAGCGGCGCTGCGATCGCCGGCTCACCATTGAGCGGCGGGTACGCCGGCGCCAAGGCAACCCAACGCTTCATCACCGCCTACGCTCAAGAGGAAGCCAATCGCGCCGGGCTGGGCCTCACCTTCACCGCCGTACTGCCTCGCATCACCCCGCTCACCGACCTCGGAGGCCCGGCCGTCCAGGCATACGCAGGACGGAGCGGCCAGAGCGAGCAGGAATATGTCGAATCACTCGGAGAGCTGCTCACCCCCGAGATCGCGGGCGCGGCGCTGCTCGGACTCGTCCAGGCGCTCGATGTCGTTCCCGCCTACCTGCTCACCGGCTCCGGCCTGCAGGCGCTACCCGACCGCGGGTGAGCCTCACCACGGAATTCGTTGACGCTGGTAGTAAAAGCCGTCGCTCGGTCCATCGTCGGGCAAGGTTGCGAGCCACACGGCAGTATCGGCGCCGTCTTCGATCGAGGTCGACGCGCCAGGGCCGCCCATTCGAGTAGCGACCCAGCCGGGAGACATGCAGTTCACTTTCACCTCCGGGCCTGCCTCGGCCGCGATCATCCGCGTCAAAGCATTGAGGGCCGCCTTGGAGAGCCCGTAGGCGCCCGCTTGCGGCGCGCGCTCAGCAATGTGGGCGTAGCCCGTCGACACATTGACAACCCGCCCCCAGCGCCGCTCGCGCATACCCGGAACGAACCAGCGGGCGGTTCGCCAGGCCCCGACGCAGTTCACCTGCAGCGTTTCGACCAACGTTTCCTCGTCCACATCCAGCAGCGGGGAGGTCGTGTAGACGCCGGCGTTGTTCACCAAGACATCGATGTCGGCGCCGCGCGCCGCCAGCCGTCTCGCACAGGCGGCGACGCTGGCGCCGTCTGCGACATCAAGCTGCTCGCACCAGGCGCCTCGAAGCTGCGCCGCGGCCGCCGCCCCGGAGTCTGCGTCGCGCGCCCCCACGACCACGCGCAGCCCGAGGTTCGTCAGTTGGCGCGCGACCTCGAATCCGATGCCACGGTTTGCGCCCGTCACGAGTGCTGTCCGCGGCTGCTCGTTGGACATGAATCTCAAGATCAGCTCAAGCCGTGTTCTCCGCAGCCAGCTCGAGGAGCTGCTGGTTACCGTCGCCCCAGACGGCCGTGAACGTCGCGGCCGCGATCCGCCAGTTGTCGTCAAACAGGTGAAGCTGGAAGAGGTAGCTGCCGGCGACGCGCCAGTGCGACCCGCCGAGCTCGCTCGCGAGGAGATGGGTGGCCGTGCCGTAGCAACTGACCACCGCCCGCTCGCGGTCGAACTGCTCAAGGAGAACGTTGCCGATTTGGTGGTGGGTTGCGCGGAAGCCAGACAACGTCCGACGCCACCCCGAGACGAGATCGGCCGGGCTGAGTGTGACCGGCGTGCCCCCGGCCAGCGACGTCCAATCAATCGTGACCTCGCTGGCAAAGAGACTCCTAAGTGCATCCCAATCCCGCCGGTCGGTGAAGACGAACATCCGAGTGACCGTGTCGGTCATCCGCACGAGCTCGCCTGCGCTCGGTGTCAGCCCGCCGTTACTCACCGGACCAAAACCCGTTGACCATCTCGACGTCTCCTTCGACGTGCGGGCCAAAGATCAGCACCTCGAGACCGTCCGGACCGACCTCCAAGCTGCGCGTAACCCCGGGGCTGACTCGGACAGTGTCGAACGATTGCAGTTCGACCACATCGTTGTCGAGCTTCACACGCCCCGACCCCGCGAGAACGACATAGATCTCCTCGGCGCGTCCGTGGCATGACGGTCAGCATCGTGATGCCGGTCTGCTCGGCGCCGAGGTCGCCGCGCGCGAACCGCGCCTCTTGGTGCTCGGCGAGGCCGAACTTGGGCGCGCTGTCGACGACGTCGCGCAGGTTCTTCTTCGTGTAGCTCATGCGGGGAGGGAGGCGGGCAGGCCGAAGCGGGCGAAGAGGCTCGGGTCGAGGAAGGCGGTGATCTCTTCGATCTTGCCCGCGGAGAGCGTGAGCACCGTCAGGCCATACGGCTCGAAGGCACCGGTCCGTTCGTCGAAGACATAGCCCGCGAGCGCGGGCTGCCCGCTCGCTGAGAGCGGGATCTGGCGCCAGCGCTTCACGCCGCCGAGCGGGTTGCTTGCAAGGAAGGCGGCGACCCGGTCACGGCCGCTATACCAGCTCGGTAGCGGCGGCATCGTCATCCTTGCGTTCTCGGCGAGCATGCTCACCATTGCGTCGACGTCGTTTCCCTCCCAGGCCGCGACGTAACGCTCGACAAGTGAGCTCAGCTCGGCGTCCTCGAGGAGGCGCAGCGTGTGTTGTTGACTCTGCTTCGGTAGTCGGCTGTCGACGGTCTTGTGCGCGCGCTGCAGCGCGCTGTCGATCGACACGGGCGTCGTCTCGAGCACGTCGGCGGTCTCGCGGGCCGAGAAGCCGAGCACGTCGCGGAGGATCAGCACCGCGCGCTGTCGTGCCGGCAGATGCTGCAGGGCGGCGATGAACGCAAGCTCGACGCCCTCGCGCTGCTCATACCGCACATCCGGGCCGGACAGACCTTCGAGTACGAGCTCTGTGTCCGGGTAGGGCTCGAGCCAGATCGGCTCCTCGACGGGGGCGGCAGGTCCGTCGTGCGGGTCGGCTGCGGGTCCGTAGTCGATCGGCAGCACCCGCTTCGGGCGGCGTTCGATCGCGCGCAGGCAGGCGTTGGTGGCGATCCGGTAGAGCCAGGAGCGGAGTGAGCTTCGCCGCTCGAACCGATCGAGCGCGCGCCAAGCGCGAAGCAGTGTTTCCTGGAGCGCGTCGTCGGCGTCGGCGTGCGAGCCGAGCATGCGGTAACAGTGCGCGTGCAACTCGCGCTGATAGGGCTCGACGAGCCGGCCGAAGGCGTCCTGGTCGCCACGCGCGGCGGCCTCGACAAGCTCCTTTTCGCGATCTGTGTCGATCATCGTTTCGGCTGCCAGAAGGCGATCTCGCCTCCAGTGGTTGTGGAGATCACGCTTCGCCACCCCGCGGGTCCCTCGCGCGGCTCGAGCAGCAGCTGCGCGCCGAGCCGCACCGCGCGCTCGGTCTGCTGCTCGATCCGGTCGACCTCGATATAGGGCAACCAGAGCGCACGCTCGGTACTGCACTCGACGATTCCACCACCGAAGCCCCTGCCGAAGTCGAGCGCGAGATAGGAATCGCTGCCGGCCTCGATCAAGTCAGGCCTCCAACCGAGCAAGGTCGTGTAGAAGGCGCTCGCCGCTGCACGATCGGGGCTGTGAAGCTCGAGATGCGCAACCGGCTGCGGTCCAGAAGGTCTCCGTTCCATATAGGTGTTGATCCGCGCGCGGCGCACAATCCATCGCGGCCAACGCCATTCATCCCACGCTCACCTGTCGAGCACGCCCATCCGGGAGGGCGCGTCGCTGATGGATCGCGATGGTTTGCGGGTTGGCCTCCCAGCGTCGTAGTGCGCGGCGCAGGGCGCGGCTGCCGGAGTATCCGACGCGTGCGGCCGTGACATCGTGGGTGAACCCCTGGCGCAGGAGTTCCGCCGCCCGATCACAGCGGGCGTGATCGAGCTCGGCTCGCCAGCTCGTTCCCTCTTCCGCCAGCCGGCGCTGCAGCGTGCGCGGCCCGACCGCAAGCGTCCGCGCGACTGTCTGCAGCGAAGGCGGCTTAGCGCCGAGCTGAGCCGACAGAATCCCGCCCACCGCCGCGGACCACGACACGTGGCCCGATCCGTCGGCTTCCGGTTGCGTCAGGTCAGGCAAGAACTGGATCACGTCCCCGAGTTGCTGCTCGAGCAGCGATGCGATGAGCGAGCCGACCTTCGGGCTGCCGCTCCTGTCGCGCAGCTCGATGCCGGCCCGGCACGCGATCTCGCGCAGCGTCACCTGCGGCCCGTGTTGCCTCACGAGGCAGTCCGCGGCCGCGAAGAGCCCGCCCGGTGCCAACTGATCGATCAAGCCAAACGCGCGCGAGCGGTGAGCCACGACCCTCCCCATCCTGCCACCATGTTGACGTGATAGGGAACGAACCCTAACATCGTAGGGATGACGAAAGCAACCCGCTTCGACAGCAGGAAGAAGCCCCGCCGGAGCGCGGCCGAGACGCGGGAGCACATCCTGGCGGTCGCGGCGGAGCTCTTCTACTGGGAGGGTGTTCATGCGACCGGCATCGACCTGGTGGCCGCGCGCGCCGAGGTTGCGCCGACGACGCTCTACCGGCTGTTCGCGTCCAAGGACGACCTGGTTGCTGGCTACGTCGAGCGGTGCAGCACGGCGTACAAGGAGCGTCTCTCGGCCGTCAGCGCGCCAGCGGCGGGCGCGCCGCGGCAGCGGATCCTTGCCGTGTTCGATGTCTTTTCGGACGAGGCCCTGTCGGAGTCGTGCCGGGGCTGTCCGTTTCTGATGGTGCTTGCGGAATTCCCTGACGCGCGCCATCCGGCGCACGTGGGCGCGGTTGCTCATAAAGCCTGGGTGCGCGAGCTTCTTCATCGGCTCGTCGGGGAACTGGACGAGCAGTCGCCTTTGCGTGCCCCGGCCGAAGTCGCGGATCAGCTGGCGTTGATCGCGGAAGGGATCTACGGCTCAGTGCAGGCACTTGGCGCCGCGGGACCGGCGCGCCACGGACGCGCCTGCGCCGAACTCATCCTCGACATCGCCGCGGAACGTTGAAAGCCTCCGCAGTCCGGGCGATCACTTCCCGCCTTGGTCTTGCGCGCTCGATGTCACCGCGTCGATGTTGAGTCGCGCCGCGTTCGCCTGGGCCCAGGCTGTGGTTTGACGCCGCATCAGCGTCCAGATGATCGCGATGCCGACGATCGTGCCCACGGGGAGCGCCGCCGCGAGCGAATGATTGGCTGCGACGGCGGCGAGCAGTGCCGCGGCCGAGCCGGCCAAGGCTGCCGTGATCACTGCGATCATGCCGGCGATCGATCGCCACGCCTGCCAGCGACTGGTGGGAAGACCCAGCACGGGGAGGCGTTCGGTCGTCGAGACGCTGAGCAGGTACGGGAGCAGCTCGGGTGCCTGATCGAAGTAGTAGGCGCGCAGCCGGGCGATCCGGCGGGCGTAGCCGTAATCCTCGAGGCCGCTTTGCAGTGTGCGTTCGAAGCTCACCACGCCGACGAAAGCGAGCAGCGGCAACAGCACGAGGCCGAACGCGTAGAAGGCCGTTCCGAGTCTGGTCGCAGTCGCGACCAAGCCGAGCGCGATCAGGCCACCGCTGACAGAGCCGAGAAACATCGTCCCGCGCCCGGTGGATTCGGCGATCGTCGACGCGCGCGCACTCTGCAGGGTGAAGTGCTCGGTCGTCAGGAACGACACGGCAGCAGGCCGTGGCGTCCCGTCGCTTCCCGTGAATCCCGTCTCAGTCGTGGCTCGCTCCTCCTGCGATTCAGGACCGTAGCCCGAGCGCCGGTCGGAGACCGCGATGGATCTCGCCGGTTCTCCGGATCCCTACATGCAGGTGCAATCTCTCTCGAAAGGAAATAGGACGATGAAGTACGCGCTGCTGATCTACCCCGGAGCACCGGGCGAGGAATACTGGCGCAACCTGACCGACGAACAGCAAAAGGCGATGGGGGCCGACTATCGCGCCCTCGGTCAGGAGCCCGGAGTATTCGGCTCGGCGCAGCTGCAGTCAGGCGACACGGCGACGACGATCCGCACCGAGCACGGGCAAACCGTGACCGCCGACGGTCCTGGCGCAGACAACGCTGTCGCCGGCATCTACTTCCTCGAGGCGGATGACCTCGACGCTGCCCTCGAGGTCGCGGCGCGGGTTCCGGCCGCCCGCCTCGGCGGAGCCGTCGAGGTTCGGCCGATGGTCGAGAGGTAGATGCAATGCGAGTGCCCGATCGGCTTCCCAGTGATGACAAGCTCCTCGGGGGAGCCGATCGTGGCATTGCGAGGAATGCCGCCGACCACAACTCGTTGACCATCGCATGCCGACCACGGCCACACTCGGGCTCTTCGTAGCTGCCACGCTGGTTCTGATTGCGATCCCCGGCCCAGCAACGTTCTTTCTGCTGAGCCGCGGTTTGACCGCAGGGCGCCGCGACGCATTCGTGTCCGCACTCGGGGTCGAAACAGGAACCGTGCTGTTCGTATGCCTCACCGCATTCGGGCTATCGGCGCTGATCGCCTCGACGCGCGATGCGTTTGCCGCGCTGCATTACCTCGGCGCCGCCTATCTGATCTATCTCGGCTGGCGCGCGCTGCGAAACGGCCGCGAGACGCTGCAGTCGACAGAGAACGGCGAAACATCGTTCTGGCATTCGTATCGCCGCGGCTTCTTCGTCGGCGCCTCGAATCCGAAAGTGGCGCTGTTCTTCCTCGCGTTCTTCCCGCAGTTCCTTCAGCCTTCGCGCGGCTCGACGACCGTACAGGTCCTCGTGCTCGGAGCCATCTTCGTCACGCTCGGACTGACCGTCGACACGATGAACTCGCTCGCGTCAGCAGCGATCGGCGGCTGGCTCGCCGAGCGGCCGGCGTTCAGCCGCACACGCGCCCGAATCGAGGCCGTCTCGTACTTCGGGCTGGCCGGATGGGCGCTCGCGTCTGGCACACCCGCTCGCTCGCGTTAGGCGGGCCGGCGGATCGGAAGCGTGGTTTGGTCCAAAACGTTTGTGGCGGCGCGGATGAACGCGTCGGCTCTTGGCGAGCGATTTGAGGTCAGCCAGATCAGCGCCGTCTCAGACGGCGGAAGATCGCGAATGGGGATCGCGACGATCGTTTCATCGGGGTAGTAGTCGAGGAAGCTTGCGATGGTCGGATGGACGATCTGGCCGGCCTCGATGAGCATCAGCATCTCTTCGATGCTGCGGACCGGCACCGGGCGGATCGGTTTGCCCGAGGAGTGGGTCGTGGGGAAGAAGCGATCCATCATCTCGCGCGGCAGACCGGGCGCCTGAGGGAAGGAGCGTTCAGCGAGATCGTCTAGGCAGACCGAGTCGCGTTCTGCGAGCGGGTCGCTTCTGGCGGCGAGCAGAACCCGGTCTTCGTGGGAGAGAACCGGACCGACTGTCACGTCTGGGTCGCTCACGGGTAACCGAGCCGCGACGAGGTTTCCTTGCGCAAGGCTTCACAACCGGTTGCGTCGGACGAAGTCGGTCTGGCAGATCACACTCCGGAAAGTTTCCGACAACCAACACGGCCGCCCGGAAGCGGCCGCCGAAACCCTGGCCGGGGTCGGCCGGCTCTCATCAAACTTTCGCCAGCGTCAGTCTGGTTGTTCCACAACCTGTTCCACAAGCGAACAAGTTGTGGTCCACGCAACTCTTTCCGGTCAAGAAAGGCCCGCTGTGCGGGCCTTTTGCAGAGCCCTCTGACGGACTCGAACCGTCGACCCCCTCCTTACCATGCGCTCCGGAACCCTTGCCGGGGATTGCCGGCGCTTGCCAACCGGCCTATTTGAGCCGGGTTCGAGCCAGTCTGATTTGCGACCGGTTGCGACCGATTGCGTCCGCTTGGCTCCACAGATGCTCCATCCTCCCCGCTGGGGTCGTGGAGGTGAAAGGATCCGACG
>Ga0070741_10008460_pt1 | contig 20630 bp, 15 predicted proteins | sample Coa_R1_4_FD_66440 | JGI IMG/M metagenome (GOLD analysis project Ga0070741, IMG submission 66440) | Surface soil microbial communities from Centralia Pennsylvania, which are recovering from an underground coalmine fire - Coalmine... | ecosystem: Environmental > Terrestrial > Soil > Unclassified ...
GGGTTGGTGGATCTATGCGCTCGTGCCTTGTATGGTTGGGGGTATTATTTATGGAAAGCCTGCTGGCCATATCCTCTTAAGGTGGTTCCTGATGCCCTGCCGGATCCGGCGTGGGGTGGAGAAGGCTTTTGGCTTTGCCTGGCGATGCTCGGGGGGGCGGTTTATTTTTGTTTTTTTCGGAGAAGGTCGCGCCGGTCGGGTTTTTGGGCCGTCGGGGCAGCCTATCTCTTTCTCTTGGTGCCAACGCTCGGTTTAACGGAAAAAACTCATTTTGTGAGCGACCGCTATAGCTATCTGACAATGCTCCCGCTAGCGATTGCAATTGCCCTAGGTTTGGCCGTTTGGCCGCGTGTGCGCGTTCATCGGGGGGCGGGGCTCGCGGCGGTCCTCTTGCTCGGCGGCCTGGGATTGATGGCGCGGTGGCAGATTACACCATGGAGTGATTCCGAAACGTTTTTTAACCGCGCTCTGGGCGAGTCTTCCGCTCCCGGGAAGGAAATGGAGCACATCTACCTCATGACGATAAATCTCTATCAGATCACGGGACGTTATAAGCAGGCGCGAGCGACCTGCGCCGCGGGGCTCCGCCGTTTCCCAGCTTCCACAATCTTGAAGCAGAAAGAAAACGAAATTGGACTGATGGAGATCGGTGCCGTCCGCCAGGCAGCGGAGCTTGGATTGACCACGCCGGTATGCGAACTGGCGCTGGCGCACGTGGCTATCGCCGACAGCAAATCGGCGCGGGCGGAATGGCCGGAGGCTGCCGACCACCTTAGGGCCGCCTTGGACGTCGCTCCGCAATATTATCCGGCGCGCATGAAGCTCGCCGAAGTCTTGGCTCTGCAAGAAAAACCCGAGGAGGCGCTTGCGTGCTACCTCCGGGCGCATGCGGAAGCCGGCGGGCGCATTAAGGGTGCGGAAAGCGCACATTTTCTTTTTTTGCTTACGAGCGCCTGCGCGGAGGCTGGCAACGCCCGCCTTGCCCACATGGCGTTTGATAAGGCACTGGAACTGAGCGGCCGGGTGCATCGCTGACTCCGTTCCGCCAAGATCTTTACCTATACCTGCGCTCATCCTAAATTACCGTCCGTGGCGGCTTCACTGAAAATTCCCCTGGCGATCAATTTTGCCGGGCGTTTTCTGTCTGGATTGGCCTCTTTTTTGGCCACTCCCCTCTATCTGCGCTGGATGGGAGCCGAGGCATACGGCTTGGTTGGCTTTTATCTCCTGTTGCAGGCCGGGCTGGGTTTTTTCAGTGCCGGCCTGACCAACGCGGCCAACCGCGAGATCGCGGCGCAGGAACAGGCGGGCGAACGGCAAATCGCGGCAAAGCTGATCGGTTTTAAGCGTGCGGCGTGGTTGTTGGGAGCCTTGACCGGACTGATCTTGATTGCGGCCAGCGGTTGGCTCGCCACCCGCTGGTTGAGGTTGGACCACATCAATGCCGTTACGGCAAGCAAGGCGATCCGCCTCATGTCCGGTCTGATCGCCTTGCAACTGCCGCTCGATTTCTACGCCGGGGCCCTGTTGGGACTGCGTCGTTATCTGAAGGCAAATCTGGTTCTGGCCGGCACAGCGATGGCAAGAGCGGCGGCGGCGATATTCGCTCTGGCCTGCGTTTCGACGACAATTGAAGCCTTTTTTTGGTCTCAGCTAGCGGCTTCAATAGTCATAATTTTCATTTGCGAGCTGGATCTTCGCACGGTGACGACGGCGGAAAAAGACAGTCATGGCAAGCTGCCCTGGGCGAGCTTGCGGGAAAGTTTTCGTTTTTCCGCGGGAATGACCGCGATTGCCTTCACCGGCATGATCCTCAGCCAGGCGGACCGCATTGTGATCAGCCGGGCTTTGAAGCTCGATGAATTTGGTTTCTATTCACTCGCGATGACTCTGGCTAATATGCTTTATTTCCTCATCGGCCCCGTCCAGACCACCTATTATCCCGAATTCAGCCGGCATACCGCACCTGAGCAGCGTGGACAGCTTGCAATGCTTTATCACCAAGGCTGCCAGCGCATGGCAGTGCTGGTGATGCCCGCAGGGGCCATGCTGGTGTTTTTCGCCCGCGATATTTTGGCTCTTTGGACCTCCCGTCCGGATTTTGCGGAGAGAACGGCGCCGGTGGTGATGTTTCTGGTCGGCGCGCGTCTCATAGGATGCATGATCAGCCTCCCATATACCCTGCAATTCGCTCACGGCTGGACGGCATTGGTGCTCACGTGCAATCTGGCGGCCATTGTCATATTCATACCTGTAATTTACTTGCTGGCATTGCAGTTTGGTCCGGTGGGCGCTGCGGCTGGATACTTCTTGCTGAGCCTGCCGTTTCTAGGGGTGATAATCTGGCGCATGCATCGCCGGCTTTTGCCGGGTGAAGCCGGCAGCTGGTTCTGGCATGATACCAGCTTGCCGGTGTTATTGGCCATGGCGGCAGCCGGAGCGTGGAAATTTTTCCAACCCGCCAGTCTCACACCGGTGAGCCGCTGGCTTTGGCTGGGACTGGCCGGTGGCTCCACATTCATTTTGGTGGCGGCGGCCAACCCGGCGACGCGCCATCAGATCATGCGTTTTTTGCATTTGCGGAAATTGAATGTATCCTGACTTTCAATCCGCCCGCTTACCTTCGGCAGCCGGCTCCTGGCACCGTTTGCTCCGCCGAGCCGCGCGTCGTCTGCTGCCGGTTCATGTATTGACCAAACGGGGGGTGAGCTCGCTGCTCGGTATCGGGAGCAGCCATGGCCATGTGGTTGATAATGTGGATGGCCTGCAGATGGAGTATTCCCTGGACTCACTCATTGGACAGCTGCTTTTCCTGAGGGGCGAATTCGAAAAAAGCGAGGCGGCGTTCATCAAACGTAGGCTGCAGCATGTCATTGACGCCGTAGTCATCGATGTTGGCGCGAATATCGGTCTGCACAGTTTGCAAGCCGCCCGCCTGGCCAGCGTACGGCAGGTCTTCGCATTCGAGCCGGCACATACCACCTTTGCCATGCTTGAGCGAAATATTACCCGCAACGGATTCGCGGAAAAAATTCATGCCTATCCCCTTGCTGTTTCGAAGCAACCGGGGCGCGCCGAGTTTCATTTTTGCGCCGATGATGCCTACAGTTCTCTCACGCTTGACGGGCGCCGACCGGTGCAACAAACATATGAAGTGGCAGTTGTAAATCTTGACGGGTGGTCAAAGGAAGTGGCGTTGGATCGCGTGGACTTCGTCAAAATTGATGTCGAGGGAAGTGAGCTGGATGTCATCCAGGGTGCAGAGCAAATGCTTGCCCGGCATCGTCCGGAATTGATGGTGGAAGTTTTTCAAGGCAGCCGTCACCATTTTTCGGCCGTGGACCTGATTGAGAGGATTCGCTCGCTTGGGTATGATGCTTATGTGCTAATCGAAGGCGTGCCGGTTCCTTTCGAACGTCATGACGACAGGCATTTCAATTATCATTTCGTGCCCAGCCGTTGAGATTATGCAGTCATGACCGCGATCGATGCATCCCGGTGTCCCATTTGCGGAAATGCCCGAGTCCGGCTGCGTTTTCCCGATATCTACGATGATCGCTATGGTTATTGCGGTCGTTTCGATTTATATATTTGTGAGGCCTGCGGGCACCAGTTTCTCGACGCGGTATTTTCTCCCGAGGAGTTGCGCCGGCTTTACACGGAGTTTTACCCGCGCTCGGCCTTAAACCTTGACGCGTGGCGGCCGCACGGCGAATTGGGCAGTTTTCGTACCTGGCTAGGGCGCGAAAGACACGCCGCGTTTCGCTGGGTCCCGCGCGACTGCAAGGTGCTTGATATCGGGTGTGGTTTCGGCCAGAGCCTCGGCTATCATCAGGCGCGGGGCTGCGAAGCGCAGGGAGTGGAAGCGGATGAGAATATTCGGCGGGTGGCCGAGCGCTTCGGCTTTATAGTCAAGGTCGGCTTGTTTCGCGCGGCGGATTATCCCGCTGAATATTTCGATTACGTCACGCTGGACCAGGTCATTGAGCACGCGGCCGATCCGCTCGCGCTCCTGCGCGATGTCAGAACGGTATTGCGCCCGGGAGGGACCCTGTTCCTCAGCACGCCGAACGGACGGTCCCTGATGGCCCGCATGCTTGGCCGGCGCTGGGTCCATCTGCACCCGCCGTATCATCTCCATCTTTTTTCAACGCAGTCGCTCAAAGCGGCGGCGCACGCAGCCGGATTTCGGATAGGCTGGTGCCGGCAGATTACCAAGCCGCGCTGGTACGGTTACCAATGGCTGCATCTGTTGACCCGGCCTGCAGCCGGTGAGCCTTCGCTATTCTGGTCATTCAAGCCGGGTTGGCCATGGCAATGGCGAATACCAAAGATAATATTGGCCGTGATGGCGAGAGCGGGTTTTAATCACGGGTTTTCCCTGCTTTTGGATGGAGCCTCCGGCGGGGACAATCTGGTCGCGGCTTTAATCAAAAATCGTGAGTGAGCAGGTCCATCTCCTCGTGCCGGTGCACAACCGATGTGCCATCACGCAGCGGCTGGCCCGGTTTCTGCAAAACCAAACCTGGCGCAGTTTTCGTCTGGTGCTGATTGACGACGGATCAAGTGACGGCACGGCCGAGGCGGTTCGCCGGATCTTGCCAGATACGGTGGTCATTCGGGGGAACGGACGATGGTGGTGGGCGGGATGCTTGCAAGCAGCCTACCTCTGGCTGGCCAAACAGTCACCCGCAATGGACGATATTGTCGGCCTATTAAATGATGACGTCGAGATGGAGCCCGATTTTCTTGCGCTGGCGGTGAAGGAATTGGCCGACTCTCCGGACATGCTTCTGCTGGCAAGGCAGATTGATGCTGTGACGGGTGCCGAGGTTGGCGTCGGCGGGGGAGGCGTCCGGGCGGATCTGGCCCGATTGCAATTCACCCCAGCGGTGTCGGCAGACGCGATCAATTGCCTGCCGACCCGCGGGCTTTTTCTCCGCTGGAGGGACATGCTCCGCCTAGGGGGATTTCATCCACGGCTGCTGCCGCATTACCTTTCCGACTATGAGTTCACCTTGCGGGCGCATCGCCGCGGGTATCGGCTGGGCGTGGCAAGGCAATTTTCGCTTCGCATCGATCCGCGCACGACCGGATGGGTGCGGGACGATCTGTTCCATCAGCGGCGTGACCGGCGCTTCGCCATGGTGTTCTCGCCCCGCTTCAAGGAGAATCCCCTGACGTGGTCCGCCTTTATCTGGCTGGCTGTCCCGTGGCATTTGCGCCCTCCGCTGCTGCTCAGGATCTGGGTCCGCGCAGTGGGATTGCTGGGGCAATGTTTTTGGAGGCCGATTGAGGAGAGGACGCATCCCTGACTGTGCGGTGAAGAGTTGCCCATCGGCCTTCGATCTGGCCTCGACCCTCGCCCGAGGCGCATGCATACTGGCTTTTGAAGCTTATGGCTGAATCGTTCATGCTTGAGACGCCGGTTGCCTTCATGGTCTTCAACCGGCCTCAATGTACCCGGCGTGTTTTTGAGGCGATCCGACAGGCGCGTCCGCCACGATTGTTCGTTGTCGGCGATGGCCCGCGGCCGGGTCACCCGCAGGATGCGTCGCGGGTGGAAGCCGTACGGGCTATCGTGGCTCAAAACATCGATTGGCCCTGCGTGGTTCGAACCGATTATGCGGAAAAAAATCTGGGTTGCGCCCGCCGCATCTCTTCGGGCCTCAACTGGGTATTCGCCAAGGAAGAGGAGGCCATCATCCTGGAGGACGATTGCCTGCCGGATCCGAGTTTTTTTCGCTTCTGCGCCGAACTGCTGGCGCGCTACCGTGATGATACCAGGGTGGCGCAGATTGCCGGAAGCAGTTTTCAGGAATCGGTTCGGGAAGACGCGCCCAGTTATTATTTTTCCCGTTATCCGCATTGTTGGGGATGGGCGACCTGGCGCCGGGCCTGGCGGCTTTACGACCACTCCATGCAGGCCTGGCAGCGGGAGCGGCGCGGGGTGTGGCTGGCCGAGCATATAACGGATGAGGATGAACGAAAATATTGGAGAAAACGCTTTGATCAGACACTGCGAGGAAAGATGGACTCGTGGGCCTACCGTTGGACCGCTGCGATCTGGCGCGAAGGCTGTGTGGGCGTCCAACCCTATCATAACTTGGTTTCAAACATAGGCATGGGAGCGGACGCTACACACACCGAGGGATTTGACGTGGGCTTATTGCCGGCTTCCTCGATGCGCTTTCCCTTAGTTCATCCTGAAGGCCTCATGCGCGATGAAGCAGCCGATGATCGGACCAGCCGGCGGGTATTCCGGCTTCCACCACTGAGCCTGCGGATCAGGCATCGATTATGGAAAATCTTCGGACAATGACGCCCGCCGCTTTGGCGTGGGTTCCAAGCGCTTGCAATGCTCGTTTCCCTCCGCTGCGCCGGAGGGGAGTCCGGCCATGAGAATTGTCCATTTGAGCACATATGAACTTTACGGAGGGGCAGCCAAAGCGGCTCACCGACTGCATCTGTCCCTGGTAAAAGCTGGCTTCGATTCCCGCATGCTGGTTCGCCGCCGTCAATCCGATCGGACTGACGTCGTGCAGCCAAGGGGATTAGCGATGAACGTCTGGGGCCGACTGCAGCAAAAATGCGACCGATTGTTACTCGCGCTCCAGGCCCGCCGGCGGGGCGAATTCTCGCTCGGTGGCGTCCCGGATGGGCTGGCACAGCCGCTGCGTGCCCTTTCTCCTGATGTGGTTCACCTCCACTGGGTGGCGGACGGCTTCTTCCGGGTTGAAACATTGCAAACGGTGGAGATTCCGATCGTATGGACCATGCATGACATGTGGCCGTTCACCGGGGGGTGCCACTACTCGGGAGACTGCCTGGCGTTCACGGAGGTTTGCGGCCGATGTCCGATGCTCACCTCGAGTCACAGAGATGATCTCGCCCATGCAGGGTGGATTCGGCGAGAGAGGCAATTTGGGCGCCGATCGCCGGTATTCGTGTCCCCCAGTCGCTGGCTGGCGAAACAAGCCCGCCGCAGTTCACTTCTCCGCGCTTCGGATATAAGGACGATCGCCAACGGAATCGATCTGGTACGTTTTAGTCCGCAGGACCGAGTCACCATGCGCGAGAAGCTCCGGTTGCCTCGAGACAAGGTCCTGGTGCTGGCGGGCGCGGCAAGACTGAGGGCAAACCTGCGCAAAGGATTTGCCCACTTTGAGGCAGCATTAAAGATTTTGGCAAAAATGGTGCCGGCAGGGGCCGTGGAAATCGTGCTTTTCGGAAGCGAGGAAAAGGGAGAAAGCACTATGGAAGGCTTCCGCGTCCATCATCTTGGGGTGCTGAAGGGAGACGAAGCCTCGGCTGCCGCCTATGCGGCGGCCGACATATTTGTTGCACCCTCGTTGGAGGACAATCTTCCCAACACCGTGATTGAAGCAATGGCGGCAGGGACGCCGGTCGTGGCTTACGACGCGGGCGGCATTCCGGAAATCATCGACGGGGAGGAAAACGGTTTGCTGGCTCCGGTGGGTCAGCCGGAGGCTCTCGGCCAAGCGCTGGCACGCATGGTGAACGACGCGGCATTTCGTGAACACTGCCGCCGACGGGCGCGAGAGAAAACGGAGCGCGACTTTGATGCTTCGGCCTCGGCCCAAAAGTATGGCGAGCTCTACGAGGAGCTTTTGAAGCGATAACGCTCATGAACCTGATCAATCGTATCTTGGCTGAGCCGGAATTATTAGCGGCACCTCCGGTGCTGATAGACGTGGGCGCAGCGGGAGGGGTACACCCAGTTTGGCGGCGTATTGCCCGCCATGCGATTGGCATGGGTTTTGAGCCGGATGCGCGCGAAGCGGCAGCATTGAATGCCGCCCAAAAAAAATTCCGACGCTGGATTTTTTGTCCAATGCTCGCCGTGCCGCGGGCCGCCGCCGGCGGCCGGCAAATACTCCATCTCACCCGCTCACCGTTCTGTTCAAGCACTCTTCGGCCGCGACCGGACAAGATCGGCGAATGGGCATACGCGGATTTTTTTGAAGTGGTCGAAGCGAAAGAATTTTCCGCCATTACCCTTGCCGACGCACTGGCGGCGCAGGGGCTCACCCGGATCGATTGGTTGAAGTGCGATACCCAAGGACTTGATCTGCAAATTTTCCTCAGTCTGCCGGTGGCTTGCCGCGAGCAGCTTCTCGCGGTCGAATTTGAGCCGGGGATTGCTGAAGCTTACGAGGGCGAGGACCGGCTCGCTGACGTGCTGTCGGCGATGGCGCACGAGCCGTTCTGGCTTTCCGATTTGCAGGTGGGCAAGACCCCCCGCGGCCGGCCGGATTTGCTCCGCCGGGAACTGGGCGCAGGCATGGTCCGCTGGTGCCGCCGGCTGGCGCCTGGGGCACCGGCATGGGCCAATGCCCGTTACTTGCGGGAGGTTGCGGCGCTTCCGGAGAAGCTCGACCGTCGGGCCCATCTGCTCGCATGGATTTTTGCGACCATCACCCATCAGCCTGGCTACGCCCTGACTTGGGCGGAGGCGGGAGCGCGTCGCTTCGGCGGGCCGCTTTTTGCCGAAATGACGGAATCAAGCCGGCGGCGGCTGCGCTGGGCGATGTGCTGTGGCTGGCCGGGTTTATTGTGGCGGCGACTGACACGCTAATTTGCTCGGAGGCCGGCCGGGCGGTTCGTCGGTGCGAAATAGTTTCGGTGCGGCGGCGGCCAACTACCTCGCGAAACACCGAATTGTTTTCTTACGGACGTAGCGCACAATCGAGAGCGCATCCCAAAGCCAACACTTCCACGCCGGAAAATACCGATGACGCACCCGGATTTCTTCGGCATAACCGCGCCAGCGGCCGGAATCGCTCAAACCGCTTGTGCCGCAAATGGCGATGCGAAGAGGAAGCGATGAGAAAGCGACATTTTTTTTCCACAGACGCAGGTTAAAATCATAATCGCCCATGATGGCCAACGAAGGATCAAAACCGCCGGCCTCGTTGAAAAGCGAACAGTGATAGAACGTCGCCTGATGGTGGGCAAAATTCCGGGCGAGCGGGTTCAAGGGAAGGCAAAGCTTATAGACACGCCGATCGCGGTAAATCGCTTCGCCGGCCGCGACAAGGGGCTTTTTTCCGGCCAGCCAACCGGCGGCCTCGGTTAGCACCCTATCGCGGTCGAGCCGATCATCGGCTCCGAGAAAGAGCACCCACTCGCCGCGCGTCGCCGCCAGGCCCTTGTTCATTGCCTCGTAGACTCCGCTATCAGGCGCCGAGACCAGCGTGGCAATCCGTCCGCGTTGCGATTCAAGCCATTCCCGCGAGCCGTCGGTCGAACCGCCGTCGATGACGATGAGTTCGACCGACACCTCGCGCTGCGCCCAAACACTATTGAGAGCATCCTTCAGATGCGGCCCGGGATTCTTGCAAACGACAATAACGCTGATGACGGGCGTTGAAACGGACATGGCGTTAACCAAGCATCTCTTCTTGGCCGCCCCTGTCGATGCCGGACTTGAATCAGACTTCCCTTCGTTGCACCCGGAATCCATGCCGCCCGATCGCGCAAAGCCGATGACCGCCGATTGGCTCGACCTCATCGGTAAAAATTGGCATCGTGCCGGCCAAGCAGACCGCTCCGTTTCCATGCCCACTCGTTCCGACGTCCGTCCCCAAGCAATCGGCGATGTCACGCTCGCAGAATTGCCCGCCCTGGCTCACGAGCTGGCCGAGCGGGTGCGCGCTGCGCAATTCCGGCCGGAGCTGATTGTCTATGTGGAAACAGGCGGAAGGCTGTTAGCCTGGGAGCTCTGCCGGGAAATGGGTCTGAAAGCCGTAGCGGTGGAGGCGGCTCGTCCGGGGCGGGGAATGAAGCGGATTTTTGCTCCGCTGGCCACGGCCTTGCCACGCTGGGTCAGTGCCGCCCTCCGGCGTGCCGAGGAACGATTTGGCATTCACCGATTGACGCCTCGTCAGGTCATTCTCCCCGCGGCCGCTCCGTGGCGGAACCGAGCAACGCTGCTCGTGGACGACGCGGCGGACACGGGTCGCACCCTCGCCTCGGTCCGCGCGGCCTTGGCCAGCTGTCCGACCCCTCCGGCCCAGCTGCGTACGGCGGTGCTGGGTGCGACCACGCCGCCGGCGTGGAGGACGGTGGATTTTTACCTTTTCGACCACAACCGCCGACTGCCCTGGTCATCCGACAGCAGCGAACGTGAGGAGGCGCGCCGCCTCTGGTCGGTGCGACTCCCTCCCGCCGCATGAAACTGGCGATCTTCGACTTCGATGGCACGCTGCTGCGAGGTAATTCTTATCACCTTTTTTTCCATTGGAACTGGCGGCGTCGGCCGGCGCGGGCGCCGGGTCTGTGGTTCTGGGCGCTGTTGCGTCAGGCCCGGCTGGTGCCGGCGTGCTTTTTAAAAAATCGTTCTTTGCAAATCCTGCGGGGCATGCCGGCAGCCGAGGTATCGGCCCTGGGCCGCCGCCTCTACGCCGAATTGCTGGCTCCGCGCCTGCGGCCGGCAGGATTGCGGGAATTGGCGGAACGCCGGGCGGAGGGCTGCGAAGTTCTGCTGGTCACCGGCGCTTTCGATTTTTTGGTGGCGCCTTTTGCCGAGGCGCAGGACATCGGATTATGGCGGGCAACCCGACTGAAATATGAAAATGCCGTCTGTTGCGGCGCAATTGACGGCAGGGAGCTAACGGGCGCGGCGAAATTGCAGGCGGTTGAAGATCTGCTGGCGGGACGGCAGCCGGATTGGGCGGAAAGCTGGGCCTACGGCGATGAAAAAAGCGACGGCGCTGTTTTATGGCGGGTGGGCCGGCCGGTCTGGATCAAGACCGGCCGCAAAATGCCGGCGGGCTTTCCGGCCATCTGCCGGGCGGCAAGGTGGGATACCTGACGCGCCGACAATAAGAACCTTCCCATGCCGTGGCCTAAACTTTTTCCCGCCCCGTCTGTCTCAAACGAAGGTTCAGCCGGGCCGCGGGCGTCCTCCCTCTGGCCGTGGGTGGTGGGCCCCTGTCCCGCCTGGCCCGGATGACCTTGGGACAAAGCCCGTGAGTTCAAAACCCGGGATTTTTCCAGCGCAAGAGCGTGAGCAGCAAAATCTGCAGGTCCAGCCAGGGCGACCAATTTTCAATGTAATAGATATCGTGCTCCACGCGGGCGGCCAGGTCGCTCTCTCCCCGCAGGCCGTTGACCTGAGCCCAGCCGGTCATGCCCGGCTTCGCCAGATGCCGGGGAAGATAGTGCGGAATGGCGTGGGCCAGCTGTTCGACGTGGTAAGGCCGCTCCGGCCGCGGCCCGACCAGGCTCATATCACCGCGGAGGACGTTCCAAAATTGCGGCAGTTCATCGAGGTTCCAGCGTCGCATCCATCTACCGACGCGCAACAGGCGCGCGTCATTGGACGGGGTGCTCTGATGCGCCGTATCGTGGACGGCGGCATCGGCCGTCATGCTGCGCAGTTTGAACAGGGTGAATGGCCGGTGCCCGGCCCCGATTCGCGTCTGACGAAAAAACATCCGTCCCTCGGGGGATTCCCGCTTGATCATGACGGCGAGCGCGCAGATGACCGGAGCGGAGAGGACCAAGCCAACGGCCGCTCCCGCCACATCGATTGCCCGCTTGAGGGCCCGGTTGAAGAATTTGGTGATAGCCAGTTCTTCCACGCCGAGCACCGGCAGCCGGCCGATGGTTTGCAGGCGCAGGCCGTTAAGAAAGATCGGAAAGGCGGTGGGCATGATCTTCCATTCGACATAAGCGCGCTCGCAGCTTTCCACCACGCGCTGGATCTCGGCCGGCGGAAGGTCGAGTCGGGTGGCAATGAGAAGGTCGATTTTTTCGCGTGATAAAATCTGGTCGAGTTCCGCGCTGCCGCCGAGGAGGCGGCAGCCTTTCGTTGCGACCGGGGCATCGCCGGCAAAGGTAATGATGCCCGCCAGGACGAGGGGATGGGCGGTTTCCAGCGTGAGGGTGGTGGCGAGCGCGCGGGCGCCGTCATTCCAGCCGAGCAGCGCAGCGCGGCGCTGGAGGCGGCCCCGCAGGCCGGGGCGGCTGAGAACCAGATGCGCCAGGGTGCGCCAGCCGCCGAGCAGGACAATGACGCAGACGAAGCCGATGACAGCGAAAAGTCGGGAGATCGGCGGATTAAAATTCAGGACCAGCGAAACGCCGAGGTAGGCGACGAGCCAGAAAGCGGCACCTTTGAGAATGGAGCTGAGATTGTGATAACGGCGGAGCGACTGCCGGCTGTCATAAAGGCCCAGCTGGGCAAACGTCCCGACGAGCAGGGCGACGCCGAGCAGGAGCAACGGCAGGTACTGCAGGAAGGAGGGATTGGGCACCTTGAGGCCGAGTCGTCCAAGTGGCGAGGCATAGCGCAACACGTATCCTAGCGAGAGGCCGGCAAAGGTCACCACGGTGTCGCCGACCAGGAGGGCGAGGGGCACCGATGTCTCGCGGAAGCTGTTGGAGGCGGCGCGCGGCACGAGGGATTATTTTTCCGGCCGGCCGGAATTGTCGAGAAATTCGAGCAGGGAAGGCGAAGGCAGCCAGCCCTTGGCGGGAAAAAGAAACGCCAGACCCTCCGCGGCAAAGGCATTCTCCCGGTCCTCCCATATGTCCGTCGGCACGCCCAAGTCGGAGTCGCGTGTAATCACCGGATATCCCGGTTCATCGTAGCGCACGTGGCGGACCGGGGCGGCAAGCAGGGCAGCGGGGTCCGGATTGCGCCGGAAAAAATCGCGGCGCGCGGCGGTGGTGGCGGCGAAAGCGACCTCGCGGCCGGGAAGCGATCCGAATGTCCAGGCTTCGAGCGCCGCCGCGTACTTCAATTCTGAACCCGGCCAATGGTCAGGCGGAAAGCGCGGTGCCAATTCGGCGTAAATTTGTGCGAGGCGCGCGGCGGTGGCTTCACGCAACGGCGCCAAGGCGGGGACCCGCCACCACGGCGAAACGGAGAAGGCGGGATGGTTGGCACACTCCAAGGCGAAAGCCTGGACCGCGGCGTCGGGCTGATTTTGATTCAAGCGAGCCAGCCCGAGGCCGAAATAAACGCCGGTTTTATCCGGCCAGAGGTGCGCCGCGGCGAGGAAGTGGCGTTCCGCGGCGGGCGGGTCGCGTGCGACCAGCAGCCAGGCGAGATTGCACTGGGCGATTCCCTGGTTCGGATTGAGCGCAAGCGATTGCTCCAGCAGGGCAATCGCGCGGCCGGCTTGCGCCGGATCGCCACCGAGGGCAAGCGCTTCGACGTTGAGGCCGGGCGTGGGGTCGCTCCGGCCGAACGCGGTGATCAGGACTGCGACGGCAAGCGCCGTCAGCCCCAGCCCCTGGCGCATGCGGGGCGCGGCGCCCTTGGCCGCCGCGGGGGCGCAGGCCGCGGTGTTGACCGCGAGGAGGAAAGCAAACACCGGCACATCGAGCTCAAAGTCCGAAAGGGCAAACACGCCATAACCGGCCAACGCCAGGCCGGGGACCAAGACGTTGGGATTTTTCCAAAGTGCACCTGCTACCAGCACCGCCATGCCGAGGGCGCAAAGCAGACCCGCCGCGCCGGTGTCCGCCCATAATTGGACCGGCAGGCTGTGCAGCTGCAAGGCCGTTGGCACCCCGCCGCTCAGCCGGGCACGATAAAGCGGATAAACCAGGGGAGTGACGCCCGGCCCGAAACCGGACCATGGCCGGTCGGCGCCCATCTGCCAACCGGCCTGGAGCATCGCCGACCTTTCAACCGCGCTTTCGTCGGGCGGGCCGGGGGAAGCCTCCCGGATCAGCAAATCGCGAATACGTGGATTGAACCAGGCCAGCCCGGCCGACAAAAACAGGGCGGCACCGGCGATCAGCACGGTTCGTCGCGGGCTCAAGATCGCCCGCCGCCATGCCACCGTGATACCGGCGAGCAAGATCGCCGCCAGGCCAAGCATCCCGCCACGACTGCCGGTGGTGAAAAGCACAAGCAGCCCCAGGCCGGTGCCGGCGACCCAGCCGAGGCGCGCCCGGCCGTGGGTCCGTCTGGCGCGCGCGAACAACCACGGCAAGGCAAGCAAGGCGAGCCCGGCAGTGTAATTGTAGTGACCTAATGGATACAAATTGCGAAAATTGAAAAGGTCATGCCACGAAGCAATGCGCCCAGCCCGGAGCGCGGGAAGGATGTCGGTGAAAATCCAGAGGCCCAGGCTATCGACCAGCACGACGGCGAGAAGCCAGCCGAGCGCCACCTCCAGCCGCGCGGCCCGATCGCCTCCGGTCTGCAACCAGGCAAAACAAAGATAATAAACCGCCAGGGCGGCGAGGGGGGTGGCGGCGGCCAGGATGCTTTGGGCGCGAAAGGGGCTGGCGAGCGCGGCGCCGAGCTCGACCACCGCAAACAACGCCGGCAACCAGCACCAAGCTCCCGCCGGCAAAACCAGCGGTCGCCGGTCAAAGACGGTGCGCAGGAGCAGGGCGATGGCGGGGACGAGGTGGACGAACCAAAAGAGCAACCACCAGGGAAACGCATACATGCGGGTGGCTCCCCGGTCCACGAGGGTGAGCGCAGCCAGGGCGGCGAGGCCAAGCGCGCAAAGCACGCGGATGAAGCTTTGGGCGAAGGTGGCGGAACGCATGCGCGACAAAGCATCAAAACAGCCTTGGGCGCAGGCGGCAAGCGCGGCTTCCGACCTTGACGGTGAAGCGCACGGCCGGACATCGTGCTTCGAATGGAGCCTTTCTCCCCCCGCCTTACCCGATCACAGCTGTGGAAAATTGGCTTGGCGGTCGTGCTGCTGGCCGCGGCGGCGCTCTTTTTTCTCCTGCATGGCACGCACCTGCAGAAGGCGGAGGAATGGTTCAATCAGATCATGGGCCGGATCAGCGCGGCCGGGCCGGTGGCTTTTTTTGCCGCCATGGCCATCCTCCCGGCGGCGGGTGCGCCCGTGCTCGCCTTCACCCTGACGGTTGGACCGGCTTTCCGCGCACAGCTCGGTTTGGCCGGCGTGCTGGCGGCCTGCGCCGCCAGTCTGCTGGTCAATATCAGCGTAACCTACTGGCTGGCACGATGCTGGCTGCGCCCTTGGCTGGAAAAACTCGTGGTCCGCCGCGGCTATAAAATACCGCAGGTGTCACGCGCGGACCAATTTGAAATCACCCTCCTCTTGCGCATCACTCCCGGGCCGCCTTTTTTCCTGCAAAATTACCTGCTGGGACTGGCGAAAATTCCCTTCCCTCTCTATCTCGCGATATCCGAGACCGTGGTCATGATGCATACCACCGCGCTGGTGATTTTCAGTGACGCCATGGTCCACGGCAAGGGCCGGCAGGCGGTGCTGGGGGCAAGTCTTTTGATCGCGGTGTTACTGGGGATTCATCTTACCCGGCGCCATTATAAAATGCGAAAAAAAGTCAATGAGCGGGCGTTGCTGTACGGTGAAAGATGATGAACTCCGAATCAGCAATCAAGAGGTCCCTTCCAGGAAGAAATGGCAGGCGGATGAGCTGGGCCCAAAAAGTAAATGATTTTACCGGCTGATAATTTTTTAATGCCGGCTCCAGCTCAAAATAGTAAATTTCTCCGGGCCGCAGCACCAACCAGGTCGGATGTAAGGCAAGAATAACGCCGGCAAAGGAATCGTGTCCCGATTTTCGTACCGCCACGACTTCACGGGAGGAAAGGCCGGGCATATCATAGGTTTTTAGCTGCGAATAGTATCCGATGTAGCCGAGGGGTTCCAAAAACACCGTGTCGTCGGGAGCGGCATGGGAGCGCAACCACAGGCCGATAGGCTGACGGATGCCGTGTTCGATATACGTCTCCTGAACTCGAAATTCCCGCGCGACACAGAACAGGACACCGGCGAAGACGGTGGTCGTTGTGACCACCGTGACGCGAAAGAGTTGAAGCCCTCCTGCCTTGAGCCGGGGAAACGCAGCGTCAGCCAGGAAGGCCAAGGAGACCAGGGCAACCAATTCCCAAACCGGGAAATACCACGGATAAGGGCTGGGAATAATCGCCAGATAAAAGCCGCCTAAAAAAAGGCCGAAAGAAGCAATTTTCCCTTCGGGACGAACCTTGGGCCATAGAAAACAAAGCATCGCGCCAAAAGCGAGGAACCGTGAAAACCATGAGAGGAACGCCGGCCACCCTCCCATAAAAGAATAGGAGGGAGTGAAGAGCAGCGCGGGCCAGGCCCGGTAGGAAAAAAACTGCCGGGGATAGTCGATCCAGGTGTGCAAGACGGAGACGGGAGACATCACCGCCCCTTTTGCCAGAATGGTTTGAGGGATGGGGGAACCGTAATACCACCAGGCCCAGACAAACCAAGGAGCGTAAAGAACGGCCCCCAGCAGCACGGAGCCGGCCAGAAGGCGTATTCGCTGCGGCCAGGGTAATCCCTCCGGCACCTGTCCGCCAAATATCAACCAGCTGACGGCCAACGCTCCTCCCGGGACAAAACCGTCCGGCCGCGTCCACATCAGTCCCGCGAAACCGAAAGCGAGCCATCCCATGGACCGTCGTGGGGGGACGAAAAAGCCGACGAGGCACCATGCGACAAAAAAAATCATCAGGGCCGACTCCATTCCATTGACGGTGAAATCGATGGTCTTGGCGCTGGTCAGAAGAAGCCCGAAAAGCACCGCCTTACCCCAGACGGAAATGCGGCAGTGCTCGCTCAGCCGAACGAGCAAGAAAATTCCACCGGCGAAGAAGGCGCAACAGATCAAGCGATAAAGCCATAGCGCGGCTTCATCACGGTTGCCTCCGGTAACCCAGGCGCACAATGCCGGCAGGAGCGTGCCCAAGGGCGAGGTGAAGCTTTGCACCCGTTCTCCCGGGGTGAAAACCAAGCCGTGGCCGGTCGCCAGATTATGGCTGGCCCGATAAGTAATATAATAATCCTCCCAGGCATGGCCGGTGTAGAGGGCAAACAAGAACGGAATGAGAAAGGCGAGCCCGGGCAGCCGAAGGGCCAGGAGGCGCTTAGCGGGAATTTTCATTATGGAAAGTCATGCGAAAGGAGGTCATTTCAAGCCTGGCCATATGACGAGTGAATTATTGTCGAACGACACGCCGGCGCCAGCCGAAGCGTTAACGGTTTCCGCCTTTACCCGCCGCCTGAAGACCTTGCTCGAAAGTGGCGTGCGGCCGGGCTGGGTGCGGGGTGAAGTCTCCAACCTTCGCGCCCAGGCGAGCGGCCACGTCTATTTTTCGCTCAAGGATGCCGGCGCGCAGCTGGCCTGCGTGCTGTTTCGCGGCGACGCCCTGCGGCAGACTGTGGCGCTGCGCGATGGCGTCCAGTTGGTCGTTTATGGCGAAGTCAATCTCTACGAGGCGCGCGGACAATACCAGCTGGTGGTGCGCGCGGCAATCGACGACGGGGTGGGGCGCCTGCAGCGGGAGTATGAGGCGTTGAAGCGCCGGTTGGCGGACGAGGGGTTGTTCGAGGCGGCGCGAAAAAGGTCGATCCCGCCCCTGGCGGCGACCATCGGCTTCGTCACCTCGCCCACCGGCGCGGCGGTGCGCGATTTCATCCGCATCCTGCAGCGGCGTGGCTGGTGCGGCCGGCTGGTCGTGCTGCCCGCGCGGGTCCAGGGTGAGGGCGCGGCCGCGGAGATGGTGGAAATGCTGCGCCTGGCGGAGCGGCTGGGCACATTCGAGCTTCTGGTGATCGGGCGGGGCGGAGGCAGCCTGGAAGATCTGTGGGCCTTCAATGAAGAATCGCTGGTGCGCGCCGTGGCGGCGTGTGCCCTGCCCGTGATCTCCGCGGTGGGCCACGAAATCGATGTCACCTTGTGCGATTTTGCGGCCGATTTGCGCGCGGAAACGCCCAGCGCGGCGGCGGAACTGATTTCGAGCGGGTTTCTTTCCTCGATGGAACGCGCCGCGCAGGCGGGGCGGGCCCTCCACGAGGCCGCGGAAAGCGCGTTGGAAGCGGCGCGCGCCGAACTGGACCGGGAGCGCGGCCGCCTCCGTTTGCTGACGCCGGCCGCCCAGGTGGAGCGCGGGTTGCTCCGGCTCGACGACGTCACCAACCGGTTGGGCGGGGCCCTCCGTGCGGCCACGGAGGCGAAGCGGACGCGGCTGGCCGGAGCCAGACTGCGGCTGGCGCAACTTTCGCCCGAGGCGCGGATCCGGCTGGATTCGCACCGCTTGCTGGCGCTCTGGAAGCGTCTCCAGGCGGCAAGCCCGCGCTCGGTCTTGCAACGGGGCTTCGTAATCTTGCGCGACGAGGCCGGCCGGCCGGTGCCGCGGCGGGTGGAACTGCGCTCCGGCCAGCGGCTCACCGCGGAATTTGGCGACGGTGAGGCAAAATTGAGTGCAGACTGATTGCACTTTTTGTTTGGAGCCGCAGGGCTTTGGCAGTAAAGCGACGGTCTTCCCCCCGACCTACCTACCATGTATATCCCGCATGCCTCCATGCGGCATCCGTCGTCGACGCATGCCGCCTTTTGCCGGCTTCTGTTCGCAGGAGCCTGTTTTCTCCCCGCTGTTTCAATTTGGGCACAGACGAATACGTCCGTCCCGCCGACCGAGGACCAAGTGGTGAAACTGACCGACTTCCACGTCTCGGAGACGCGGGATGTCGGCTACCGCGCGGCAAACTCGGTCTCCGCCACGCGTGTCGACACGCCGATTGGCGACCTGCCCTTCGCCCTTAGCGCGTTCACCGACCAGTTCATCACCGACGTTCGTTCGCGCGATCTGTTCGACGTCGCCCGTTACTCCGCCGGTGTCACCACCGCCGGGCGCGAATTCAACGCCGGCACCGCGGTCTACACCATCCGCGGCTTTCCCCAGGCGCCGCAGCACGATGGATTCAACGAAGGTTCGGCCGGAAACATCTACGTCGACACGGCCACGGTCGAGCGCGTGGAAGTGGTCAAAGGTCCCGCCTCGCTCATCTACGGCCAGGTCAGCCCGGGCGGCACGGTCAATTACATCACCAAGCGCGCGGCCAACAAGGCGGCGGCCAGTTTTAACGGCCAGATCGGCAGCTACAAATACCTCCGCGGCACGTTCGACGTCAATCAGCCCGTGATCAAGGACACCCTGCTTGTCCGGGTGATCGGCAGCTGGGAAAATGGATACGAATACTATTCGCCCTCGAAATCACGCACCACGGTGTTTTTCCCGACCGCGACCTGGAACGTCACGCCGAATCTGTCCGTCACCGCCAACCTGCAGTATTTTCATCGCAAGGAGACCCCGCCGGCCGTTTTCAAGCCGAACCTTGAGGTGACTTCACCGGCCAGCATCGTCTCGGCGCTTTCCGCCACCAGCGGCTATGCCGCGCCCTCGGCCGCCCTGAGCAACGTGAACAAAAGCACGGTCGGGAATCCAGATTTCGGATTCAATGACGGCTACGATCCCGGCTTTCTTCTCACCTATCCGGCCTTGGGGCGGAAATTCAATTATTCCAGCCAGAACGACCAGCGCGTCACGAATCTGGTGACATTCAATACCGAGGTGGACGCCAAGCTCAGCGACCATTGGGGAGCGCGCGCCAATTTCGACTATGGCAAGAACCGGAGTTCCTATGTCGCCACCGGCATCGGCACCATCGCCGTCGCCCCGCCCGGCACCCTGACCTACAATGCGGGCACCGGCCTGTGGACGGCGGGCGCGGTCACCACGGCGCAGGAGCTCGCTTTCGCCCAGCAAATTCTGGCCGATCCCAATAATGTGAACCTGATCGGCAACCAGCCGGCCATTCTTCCCCGCCGCCAGCGCTGGCAGAATACTTGGGGAGATGTCGCCACCTGGGAAGCCGACCTGAACGGCAAATACCAATTCGATTGGGGAAAGATCAACCCGCTTGCCGGGGTCTTTTATCAGAAGAGCTACCAGTATAATCGGATCAACGCGACCGATGTGTCGGCCGCCACTCCCTACTTCCGGGCGTGGGATCTGAACCCCGCCAGCCCGACGCACTTTGTCGATCAAACCACGGCGTTCAATAAATACGCGCTGCCGAACGGTCCCAGCAGCGCGCAGTTCACCCAGACGCTGGCCTTCACCAGCGACCAGGCCGTCTACGGCTTGCTCAACGGAAAGTTCCTCGACGATCGTCTCTATGCGGTCGTGGGCGCCCGTTATAACCGGGCGCAGGCGCAATCCACCGACTTCAAAAGGAGCACCATCTCGAAAGGATTGCAGTCCTCGGACACGACCCCCCAGGTCGGCTTGGGCTACAAGGTCACCAAGCAGGTCATGGTTTACGCCTCTTACAGTGAATCGTTCATTCTGCCGGCGCAAACCACGCTGCGCGCCATGAATGTGGTGGTGGGGTCGGCCAAGCCGACCAAGGGCGAAGGCGAGGAAGTCGGCATCAAAACCGACCTGTTCAACGGCCGCCTTTCTTCCACCCTCGCGGCTTACAACATCCTGCAGAAGGACATGGTCCAGACCGTCAACCAGGTTAACCCTCCGGGCTTTCCGTCCGGCACCTACTCGACCGACACCCAGGGCGCGTCGGCCCGCAGCCGCGGCATCGAGTACGAAGTCACCTTCTCGCCGATCGACACCCTGCAGATTTTCGGCAGCATCGCCGAAGACGACATCCGGAACACCAAGGAACCCGCCGGCAACCAGATTTACCTCGGGGCACACCCGCAGGCGACGGCCAAGACCCTGGCCAACCTCTGGACGCGCTATAACTTCCTTACCGGTGAGTTGAAGGGACTGTGGGTCGGCGGCGGCTTCAATTATGTCGGGA
>Ga0070741_10008461_pt1 | contig 20629 bp, 17 predicted proteins | sample Coa_R1_4_FD_66440 | JGI IMG/M metagenome (GOLD analysis project Ga0070741, IMG submission 66440) | Surface soil microbial communities from Centralia Pennsylvania, which are recovering from an underground coalmine fire - Coalmine... | ecosystem: Environmental > Terrestrial > Soil > Unclassified ...
GCGACTTCGCGCGACAGCGGCTGAAGTCCATGCAAAGAAGGCCCAAGCTGATTCGTGCCTTCTGGCAACAGGCAGAGCTGGCCTTTTGAGGTGTCATTCATTTACCGGATTCTCAATAGTAGGAGCCGTTCTTCTTCCAGTCCTTGATTGCGTCGCCCAGCGCCTTCTCGTCATCGCCCGAAAGTTCCTTCCTGTCCTCCATGCGCTTGACGAGATCGGCGTACTTGCCCTTGAGATAGTCGCGCATCGACTTTTCCGCGGCGAGCGCCTTCTTGACGTCGATATCGTCGAAATATCCGTTGTTCACCGCGAAAAGCGTCAGGGCCATCTCCCAGACCGCGAGCGGCGCGTATTGCACCTGCTTCATCAGTTCCGTCACCATGCGGCCGCGCTCCAGCTGCTTGCGGGTCGCCTCGTCCAGATCGGAGGCGAACTGGGCAAACGCCGCCAACTCCCGGTACTGCGCGAGCGCGAGCCGCACGCCGCCACCGGTGTCCTTGCGTTTCATGATCTTGGTCTGCGCGGCGCCGCCGACGCGCGATACCGAAATGCCGGCGTTGATCGCCGGGCGGATGCCGGCGTTGAACAAGTCTGTTTCCAGAAAGATCTGGCCGTCCGTAATCGAGATCACGTTGGTCGGAACAAACGCGGAAACGTCCCCGGCCTGGGTTTCGATGATGGGCAGCGCGGTGAGCGAACCGGTCTTGCCCTTTACCTGACCGTTGGTGACACGCTCCACGTACGCCTCGCTGACGCGCGCAGCGCGCTCGAGCAGACGCGAATGCAGGTAAAACACGTCGCCCGGATACGCTTCGCGGCCGGGCGGCCGGCGCAGCAGCAGCGAGATCTGCCGGTACGCCCATGCCTGCTTGGTGAGGTCGTCGTAGATGATGAGCGCGTCCTGGCCGCGGTCGCGGAAGTACTCCCCCATGGTGCAACCGGAGTATGCCGCAATGTACTGCATCGCCGCCGACTCGGAGGCAGGAGCGGCGACAACGATCGTGTAAGCAAGCGCGCCATGCTCCTCCAGCTTGCGCACCACATTTGCGATGGTGGACGCCTTCTGCCCGATTGCGACGTAGACGCAGAAGAGATCCTTGCCCTTCTGGTTGATGATGGTGTCGACAGCGACCGCAGTCTTGCCGGTCTGGCGGTCACCGATGATGAGCTCGCGCTGGCCGCGTCCGATCGGCACCATCGAATCGATGGCCTTGAGGCCGGTTTGCACCGGCTGCGACACCGATTTGCGCCAGATCACGCCGGGGGCGACTTTCTCGATCACGTCGGTGCGCTTGGCGTTGATCGGTCCCTTGCCGTCGATCGGTTGTCCGAGCGCATTGACAACGCGCCCGATGAGCTCCGGGCCGACCGGCACTTCCAGAATGCGGCCGGTACACTTGACCGTGTCGCCCTCGGTTATGTGCTCATAGTCGCCCAGCACGACCGAGCCGACCGAATCGCGTTCGAGGTTGAGCGCCAGGCCGAAGGTGTTGGCCGGGAACTCGAGCATCTCGCCCTGCATGACGTCCGACAGGCCGTGGATGCGGCAGATGCCGTCGGTCACCGACACCACGGTGCCCTGGGTGCGCGCTTCGGAGGCGGTCGCGAGATTCTGGATCTTGCTCTTGATCAGTTCGCTGATCTCGGAAGGGTTCAACTGCATGGATCAAACTCCTATTTCATGAGGGCCGCGGCCATGTCCTGCAGCCGGCCGCGCACCGAGGCGTCCCAAACCTTGTCGCCCACCTGTACCTTGATGCCACCGATCAACTGCGGATCGACGGCGACGGTGGGACTGACCTTCTTCTGATAGTGCATGGAGAGCAGGGCGACCAGTTGGTCGAGCTGGCCGCTCTCGAGCGGAAATGCGGTACTGATCTTGGCTTCTACGATCCCCTCATCTTCGGCCTTGAACTGTTCGAACAAGTGGCTAATCTCCGCGATTACGGCGAGCCGTCCGCGCTGCGCGAGCACTTGAACCAGATTTCGCGCCGCGCCGTCGATGCGCTCACCGCACACGGCAAGCATCAGCTTTTCGACGTCCGTATTGGTCGTCTTGGGGTCGCCGATCACCGCCTGCGTCTGCGGATCGCGAAACACACCGGCAATCAGCGCGAGCATTGCCGACCACTTGCCAAGCTCGCCGCGCTCCTTGGCAAGGCTGAAGACCGCCTGTGCGTAAGGCCGCGCGATGGTGACCAGTTCAGCCATGGAAACTACCTGAGCTCGGCTTCCAGGCTTTGCAGCAACTGCGCATGCGCCTTGGCGTCGACCTCGCGTTTGAGGATTCTCTCCGCCCCGGCGACCGCAAGGGCCGCCACCTGGTGGCGCAACGTTTCCTTGGCGCGGCTGACCTCCTGCTGGATCTCGGCTTTGGCGGCCGCGACGATCCGCTCGCCTTCGGCTTTGGCGTTGGACTTCGCTTCCTCGATCAGCTGCGCCGAACGCTTTTCGGCTTGCGCAACAATCTCGCCCGCCTGGTCGCGCGCCTGCTGCAGAACCTCGGCGGAGCGCCTGGCGGCAAGCTCGAGATCCTGTTTGCCGCGCTCCGCCGCCGCCAACCCGTCGGCGATCTGTTTCTGGCGTTCCTGCATCGCCCGCTGCAGCGGCGGCCAGATATACCTCATCGTCAGCCAGATGAAAATGCCGAACCAGATCGCCTGGCCGAGCAATGTTGCGTTGATATTCACGCTCGCCTCCCCGGCAAATGAAACGAAGAGAAGGTCAACCGCCCAGCGCCTGCTTCACGACCGCCACGAACGGATTCGCGAACAGCAGGTACAGACCGATACCCACGCCGATCATGGTGACCGCATCGAGCAGGCCGGCGACGATGAACATCTTCACCTGCAGCGCCGGAATCATCTCGGGCTGACGCGCCGCACCTTCCAGGAAGCGGCCGCCGAGAATTCCGAAACCGACGGCCGTACCGAGCGCGCCGAGACCGATCAGCAGCGCGACCGCGATAGCCGTCATACCGAGAACCGATGCGATTTCCATTTTCCTCTCCTGAGTGCAAAAAGAGTGACCGAGAAAGACCGTATTTCCAGAACCGTTCTAGTGGTGTTCGGCCGCCATGCTCATGTAGACGATCGTAAGCATCATGAACACGAACGCCTGCAGCGTGATGATCAGAACGTGGAACAGCGCCCAGGGAAGCGCGAGCGGCAATTGCCAGACGCCGAGCAGCGCGATCAGGATGAAGACCATTTCGCCGGCGTACATGTTGCCGAACAAGCGCAGCGCTAGGGAAATCGGCTTGGCGATGTCTTCGATGATCCTGAACAGCAGGTTGACCGGGAAAAGATACTTGCCGAAGGGATGGGTCAGCGCTTCGTTGAGAAAACCAGCGAAGCCCTTGAACTTGATGTTGAACCCGAGCATCAGCGCGAAAACGGTCAGCGACATCGCGAACGTGAGATTTGGGTCGGTGGTCGGCACGAATTTGAAATGCTCGACTCCCGTGGCGTGAATCAGCAGCGGCAGGAAGTCGACGGGGATCAAGTCCATGGCGTTCATGATGAACACCCAGACGAAGATCGTGACAGCAAGCGGTGTGACAAGCGCACTCTTGGCGTGGAAAGTGTCCTTGACCTGAGTGTCCACCATCGAGACGACGATTTCGAAGACATTCTGCAGCCCGCCCGGGACGCCGCTCGTGGCGCGGCGCGCGACGGCAAGCATGAGGCCGAACACGACCAGCCCAAGGACTCCGGAAACGATCAGCGTGTCGAGATGAACGCTCCAGAAACCCTCGCCAAGATGCAGATTCGTGAGGTGGTGAATGATGTACTCGGCGGAAGCCGGTGCGCCGCTGTCTGGCGAACTCATGTCGCTAAAGTCTTCAGGCTCTATTAAATATCACCAATGCCGCCCAGTACACCATGAGTGCCGCGATGTACGCGGCAAACAACGGTCCTGCGGATACCCCCCTTGCCCAGGCGAAAGTCGCACCGAACAGAACGAAAGTCAGCGCAAGCTTGCCCAACTCGGCGGTGTAGTGCACCCGCAGAAGCGCCTTCGCGCAGGCACTGCGGGACCGAATCAGCCGCCACGCGTAGAACGCGCCCGGAACCACAGCAATCGCCCCTCCGAGAGCCGCGGAGCATGCAGCCACAGGCCCGTCGACGACGAGGAAGAGCACAGCAACCAGCAAAGCCAACGCAACCTGCAGACCGACGATGGAGAGCAAGACCCGGTTCGCTGGCATGACCTGAGGAACCCGTCGGCCGGGCGTTGCACAGCCTCAGCCAACCTACAAAAAGGCGAGAATTCTATTGGGGTTATTGCGGGGCTGTCAACGAAATTGGGGGTATTGCGTCACGCTCGCAGTCGTGCCAGCACTTCGTCCAGCTGATCCAGGTTGGTATATTCGATCGTCAGGCGGCCGCGGCCGGTTTTGCCATGTGCGATCCTGATCGTCATGCCGAGCGTTTCGGACAACTCTTCCTCCAACGCCGCGACATCCCGGTCCTTGCGCTGATGTCGCTTGCCTCGTTTCGGCGTTGGGCGCGCTCCTGTGGCCACCAACTGCTCCGTCTCCCGAACGGAGAGTCCGAGTGCCACGATGCGCTGGGCCAACTCGATTTGGCGCGGCTCGGCGACCGCCAGCAGCGCGCGGGCATGTCCCATGTCCAACGCGCCCCGCATCAGTAGATCCTGAACCGGCTTGGCAAGCGTAAGCAATCGCAAGAGATTGCTGACCGCGCTGCGCGAACGCCCTACCGCTTCCGCCGCAGCTTCGTGAGTCATGCCAAATTCTTCTATCAGACGCTGGATTCCGGCGGCCTCTTCGAGCGGATTGAGGTCTTCGCGCTGGATGTTTTCGATTAACGCCATTGCCAGCGCGGCCTTGTCCGGGACTGCGCGAACGACTACCGGGACTTGCATCAATCCTGCGAGCTGGGCTGCGCGCCAGCGACGTTCGCCGGCAATGATTTCGTATTGCCCGCCATCCAACGGGCGGACCAGGATCGGCTGGATTACACCTTGCGCCTTGATCGACTCCGCGAGTTCGGCGATCGACTCGGGATCCATGCGGGTTCGGGGCTGATATCGTCCCGGCCGCAACCGCTCAGCCGGAACCTCACTGACGCCAGCGGACGATCCGACTGCCTCGTCGCTCGCCAAAAGCGCATCCAATCCTCGCCCGAGCCCCTTGAGTTTTCCCATTTCGTCAGCCTTTAATCGTGCCGGCCGAGCATTTCGCCGGCGAGCGCCAAATACGCGACGGCACCTTTGGATTGTCGGTCGAAAGCCAGCGCCGGCACGCCGTGACTCGGCGCTTCTGCAAGTCGGACATTGCGCGGAATGACCGTTCGATAGACCTTGTCCCCGAAGTGTTGCTGAAGCTGATCCGAAACCTGCTGTGCGAGGGTATTTCGGGGGTCGAACATGGTCCGCAGCAAACCTTCGATCTCAAGCGCAGGATTTAGGTGTGCCCGCACTTTCTTGATGGTTTGCACCAGATCGCTCAAACCTTCCAGCGCGTAGTACTCACACTGCATCGGAATGACCACAGCGTGTGCGGCAGTAAGACCGTTTACGGTGAGAAGATTGAGCGCGGGAGGACAATCGACGAGCACGTAGTCATAGTCCTGCTCGATTTCGGCAAGCGCCCGCTTCAGCCGGGTTTCTCTTTCCGGAAGGTCTACCAGCTCCACCTCCGCACCGGCGAGTTCGCGATTCGCCGGAATTAGATCGTAACCGCCGGATGGACTGGTCATGCGCACTGCCCGCAGCGACGTGGAACCCAGCAGCACGTGGTAGATCGTGGACCGGAGCGCACGCTTGTCGACTCCGCTACCCATCGTTGCGTTGCCTTGCGGATCGAGATCGATGAGGAGGACTTTGCGTGCGGCCAATATGAGTCCGGCAGCCAGGTTGATGCTCGTGGTCGTCTTTCCGACCCCGCCCTTTTGATTCGCTACTGCGAGTATGCGTGCCATGGCATCAGTCCCGCGCCAATTTGTCGGGGTCAATCACTACCAGATGCCGTTGCGCCCCGAGTCCCGGCACGCTCAGCCTTACGATCCGTTCGATCGCCGCCTGGGGCACGCTCGCGATTTCCTCGTCCGGACGCGACCCCTTCATGGCGATCAGTCGTCCCCCCGGCGTGCACAAGTGTCTTGCGGCGGAAATGAATCGGGAGAGATCGGCGAACGCGCGCGAAATTACGACGCGGAACAGCAGTTGCGGCCGATAGGCTTCGACGCGCGAGTGCACGACCATCACGTTTCGCAGCCCGAGTTCCACCACTGCCTGCTGCATGAAGGCCGCTTTCTTATGGCTGCTGTCAATCAAAACAACCTGCCGCTGTGGACAGGCCAATGCGAGCGGTATTCCCGGAAATCCGGCGCCGGAGCCGACATCGGCCAAGCGGCCCTCCGGCAGGAAGTCGGCAACGGCAAGGGAGTCCAAAATGTGATGGCTCACCGATTCGCTCGGATCTCGGATCGCGGTCAGGTTATAGACCTGATTCCACTTATCGAGCAGAGCCAGGAACCGCTGGAACTGTTCCAACGCGACCGGAGAGAGCCGCAGAGCGAGGGCGTCGGCGCCTACCTTCAGTGCCTCGGTCAACGCCTCTTACTCGCCGACATGCGCATTGCGCCGGCCTCTTCCGCGTACCGTTTGAGGTGGACGAGCAGCAGCGAAACCGCGGCGGGCGTGATACCCGAAATTCTTGCTGCCTGCCCCAGAGTTTCCGGCCGATGCTCGTTGAGCTTCTGCTGGGCTTCGATCGAAAGGCCGTGGACAGTCAAGTAATCCAGATCTTCCGGCAGCCGCAGCGCATCGAAATGCTCAAGACGTTTCACTTCATCCGCCTGGCGTTCGATGTACCCCTGATACTTGGTCTGAATTTCGACCTGGTCGGCAACACTCTCATCGTCCACCCCCGGGCCGGCACCTTGAAGCGTCATGAGGTTTCGGTAACGGACCGACGGACGGCGCAGCAGGTCTTGCAATGTGACCTCATGCTCGAGCGGTTGTCCCAGGATTGCCTGAACGGATTCCGCATTGGTCAGGCGAGGATTGATCCAGGTCGCCTTTAATCGCTCCAACTCTTTGGCTACAGCATCCCGGCGGCGGGCAAACGCAGCCCAACGAGTGTCATCAACGATGCCGAGCTTCCTGCCGATTTCCGTTAGCCGCAGATCGGCGTTGTCCTCTCGCAGGCTAAGCCGGTACTCCGCCCGGCTGGTGAACATTCGATAGGGCTCGGTCACTCCGCGGGTGATGAGATCATCGACGAGCACGCCTAAGTACGCTTGATCGCGGCGTGGACACCAAGCTTGTTTATCCCTGACATGCATCGCAGCATTGATTCCGGCGAGCAGGCCCTGCGCAGCCGCTTCCTCATAACCGGTAGTGCCGTTGATCTGACCCGCGAAAAACAAGCCACTAATTGACTTGGTCTCGAGAGAAGATTTCAGGCCGCGCGGATCGAAGTAGTCGTATTCGATTGCGTATCCGGGGCGAGTCAAGTGTGCACTTTCCAAGCCATTGATAGACTGCACAATTTCTAGTTGAACCTCAAATGGCAAGCTGGTCGAAATGCCGTTCGGATAGATCTCGTTGCTAGTTAACCCTTCGGGCTCTAAAAAAACTTGATGGGCGGTCTTGGCCGCAAAACGGGTGACTTTGTCTTCGATCGACGGACAGTAGCGCGGGCCGACTCCCTCGATCGCGCCGGTGAACATCGGCGATTTATCGAGATTGCTGCGAATGATTTCGTGGCTACGGGCATTTGTATGAGTGATCCAACACGACACTTGGCGCGGATGTTGGTCGGGAGAACCGAGAAATGAAAAGACAGGGGTTGGAACATCCCCTGGTTGTTCCTCCATCTTCGAGAAGTCTATTGTTCTTCCATCGATTCGCGGCGGCGTGCCCGTTTTGAGGCGGCCGACGGGTAACTTTAATTCTCTAAGACGTTGCGCAAGGCTGATCGAAGGTTCATCTCCCGCCCGACCCGCTTGGTAATTTCTTAACCCTACGTGAATCAGCCCCGACAGGAATGTACCGGTGGTCAAGACAACGACCCGGCTGCGAAATTTAACTCCCAGCTTTGTGACAACACCTGCAGCACGGTCGCCTTCCAAAATCAGATCGTCTACAGCCTGTTGAAATATCATCAGTCGCGGTTGCTTTTCTAACCGTCGACGGATCGCCTGCTTATACAACCAACGGTCTGCCTGAGCACGCGTGGCCCTGACGGCCGGACCTTTGCTCGCGTTCAAGACGCGGAACTGAATTCCGGCCTCATCGGCCGCTGCCGCCATCGCCCCTCCAAGAGCGTCTATCTCTTTGACAAGATGTCCTTTTCCGATGCCACCAATCGAGGGATTGCAGGACATCTGCCCCAACGTTTCTACATTGTGGGTAAGCAGTAGCGTCAGGCAGCCTACCCGCGCCGCAGCAAGCGCAGCTTCGGTGCCTGCATGGCCACCGCCAACGACGATTACGTCAAATTCGGATGGATAGTAGGACATTGCTTGGTTCAGGCCTATATATATTTTGTGCAATGTTAACGGAAACGATTCATATCAGCTAACAATGAGACATTGTTTCACGTGAAACAATAAGGAAATATGATGGTGCGCTACTTCCCGATACAGAAGCGGGAAAAAATCTCGCCGAGTAACGCATCGGAAGAAACTTCCCCGGTGATGGTGGCAAGTGCCTGTTGAGCGATCTTGAGTTCCTCTGCAAGCAACTCTGGGTGAGATAATTGCTCAGCCGCATTATCCAGTGCATCCATTGCCGATGCCAAGGCAGCAAGATGTCTTTCGCGTGCGATGAATGGCGACTCATTAAAAGCTTGCCAACCTGCGGTGGCCAAAATCGCTTTCTTGAGTTCGCAAATTCCGATTCCGGTTTTTGCAGAAACGCTTACCCGCAACGTCTCAGTTGAGCCATGTACTTCTGATTCGCCATCAAAGATGTCTATCTTATTGACTACAAGTATTTTTTTGGGCGCATTGGGCAGAGACTCGTGAATCCGTTCATCCGCGAGGTGGATTGTTTGTGCAGCTTCTACCACATGCAACAAGATATCCGCGCTACGGATCTCGGCCCAGGAACGATTGATGCCGATTTGCTCGATCGGCTCATCGCTCTCACGCAATCCCGCAGTATCCACGAAATGGAATGGCACGCCCTCAATGACAATTTCGCGTTTGAGCGCATCCCGCGTCGTACCGGGTATGTCAGTAACAATTGCGACCTCCTCCTCGGCAAGACGATTCATCAGACTCGACTTGCCCACGTTCGGCCGCCCAAGCAACACTACCTGCGCGCCCTCCCTGAGCAAATTCCCTTGCTTGGCGTTTTGCACCAGATCCAATAAGCATTCACGAGTTTCAGCGATTCGATGGGCAATGTTTTCCAGGTCGAGAATTGCTGGACCTTCGTCGGGAAAATCCAGTGTCGCTTCGATCAAGACGCGCAAATCGACGAGACAGTCGTGAAGTGCACGTACTCGCCGTGAAAATTCTCCCGTTAGAGACTGCGCTGCCCCTCTCACGGCAGCCGCCGAACTTGCTTCAATCAGATCCGCAACCGCTTGAGCCTGGGCAAGGTCGATCTTGTCGTTGAGAAAAGCGCGTTTCGTGAACTCCCCCGGTTCCGCCGCTCGCGCACCCAGTTCAATGCAACGCTGCAAGATCAGCCGCAGTACGACGGAGCCCCCATGAGCCTGCAGTTCGAGGACGTCCTCGCCGGTGTACGAATGGGGGGCCGGAAAAAAAAGTGCGATGCCTTCGTCCAGTGTGCGGCCCGCGCTGTCGGAGAATCTGCTGAATGTCGCGAGGCGAGGCGACAGGTTTTTACCGGTTATCGCCCTCGCGATTTGCGCTGCTTTCGAACCGGAAACACGTACTACACCAATGCCGGCGCGACCGGCAGCAGTCGCTATTGCGGCAACTGTGTCAGCGGGAAACATTTGCGGGCCTTGCATGTTCCAGCGCCCGCGTGATCTGCCACTGCTGCGCAATGGACAGGATATTGTTTACGAGCCAGTACAGAACGAGGCCCGAGGGGAAGAAGAAGAAGAAGACGCTGAAAGCCACTGGCATGATTTTCATGACCTTGGCCTGGACCGGATCCGGTGGCGTGGGATTCATCCAGCTTTGCACAATCATCGAGATGCCCATGAGCACTGGCAGGACATAGTACGGGTCAGGCGAAGCGAGATCCCTGATCCATAGCGCAAACGGCGCATGGCGCAGTTCGACGCTCGCGAGTAATACCCAGTACAGCGCGATGAACACCGGAATTTGCACCACTATCGGCAAACAGCCGCCCAAGGGATTGATCTTTTCGGTTCTGTAGAGCTCGACCATGGCCTGATGCATGCGCTGCCTGTCGTCGCCATAGGTTTCCTTGAGTTTTTGAAGCTTGGGCGCGACGAGTCTCATTTTCGCCATCGAGCGGTAACTGGCCGCGGATAACGGGTAGAACAGCAGCTTAATGATGACCGTCAGGATAATGATTGACAGGCCCCAATTTCGTGCCCATCCATGGATCCATCCGAGCACCCAAAACAGCGGAACGGCGATCACGGTCAGCCATCCGTAATCGACCGTTAGATCAAGGCCCGCAGCAAGCGCCGCGAGCTTCTTCTGTTCCTGCGGACCGGCATATAAGGGTACATCCACCCTCGCCGACGCACCCGGCGCAATGTCTCCCACCGGGACAATTACCCCCACAGAGTAAAGTCCGTTCCCAAGCGCGCGAGCGAAATACTCCCGCGGCGTGCCCCCCTTTGGAAGCCAGGCACCAAGAAAATAGTGCTGGACAATGGCAACCCATCCGTCCGTTGCCTGTCTCGGGTAATCCACCTTGCCCTTGTCCATATCCGAAAAGCTTACCTTCTTGAACTTTGACGATTCCGTATAAATTGCCCCACCCACGTACGTCGGAGCCATTCTCGATGTGCCAGCGGGTGCCGCGCCATCGCGAGTCAGCTGAAAATAAGCATCTGCCTTCAGGGGCGTACTACCACGATTCGCAATATCGTACTCAACGTCAATTAGATAGCTTCCTCGCCGGAATGTGATGGTTTGCGCCACAACCCCTGGCGCAGCAGCGTTCCGTTCCGCGGGAACAAGCCGTACAGAAATCGCTTGCTGGCCCGCTTTGAGCTCCTCGTATCCCGCCGCGTCAGAACGGTAGAGCGTTGTGTGGTTGGGAAGGCCCTCGCCGATCAACCCGCTTTGGGCAACATAGATATGGCCTTGACCCTCTTCGAAAAGCACAAAATTTTGCGTGTGTTCCAACGCATCCTTGTGCTCGAGCAATTCGAGTCTGCGCAGCACGCCACCGCGTGGATCAATTTGTGCGACGAATAGATCGGTGCGAACGGTAATGGGCGCAACTGCTTCCGTCCGACTCGAGTTCGCCGGCGCCAACTCAACGCGCGCCGGGGGTTCCGTTCGCGTGACGGCGGGTACGGGAGTAGACGTCGCTGGCTGCGTCGAGCCCGGGGCGCGGTGTTCCTTTATCCATGCATCGAACAACAAGAACACCGAAACGGCGAACACGATCGCCGCGAACATCCGAAAACTATCCATGAGTGATCTTCGAGTTGCTTACGGAACAGGGTCCGAGCCTCCCTCGTGCCACGGATGGCATTTGGATAGCCGCAACAGCGTCAACCAGCTGCCCCTTGCAACGCCATAGCGTTCGATCGACTGACGCCCATATTCAGAACAGGTCGGGTAAAAGCGACATTGATCGCCCAGCCAAGGACTGAGACAAAGCTGGTAGACGCGGATACAAAAAATGACCAGCCTTTTCACTCGATCGCTCTCGCGATAAGTGACCGTAGTTCGACCCGCGCCGCGATTCTGTCTTTCTTTAGGACCCGCTCCTTGATTCGAACTACTAGGTCCATCTGCGGCAATTGCGGCCTCCAACAGCGAAATTCCTCTCGCACGAGACGCTTGCCCAATGACCGTTCGACCGCCTTGGGCACCGCCTTACGGCTTGCCACGACCCCCAAACGTGCAGGGTTCCCTGCACGGCGTGCCAGAACGACAAACCAATGGCCGTCCAAACGGTACGAAAAACGCCCCGTAAACTGTCCCTGACCTTTTAGACGTGCCTCACGCGGGAAGTCAGTAGGATGCTGCCTCACACTGCTAGCCGGCCGCGGCCCTTTGCCCGACGCGCTGCAATTACGGTGCGACCGCCTCGCGTACGCATACGAACCAGGAAACCGTGGCGACGCTTACGACGCGTAACGGAAGGCTGATAAGTCCGTTTCATAGCGACTTCCTCATATTTGGTCAAAAAAGCGCGTTATTACACGGATTTGTATTTAAATTGTCAATCGAAAATAGCTAATCAACCTGTGGATAACCTATCGTGCTACTGATAAAATTTGATTTCCCTCCACTGGCTGCATAGCCATATTCCATCGTACGAATCCCATGCCAATGGATGGCTTTTGGATCCACTGTCTGAAACATTTCGAGAAAGTCATTCCGGCGCAGCAATTTAAGACCTGGATTCAGCCGCTCCAGGCTCGGGTGGACGGCTCTACTGTTCGAATCGCCGCACCGAACCGATTTGTTCTCGAATGGGTAAAAGACAAGTTTCTTACCGACATCAGACAACTCGGTCATGAATATCTCCGCGCGGACATTGAAGTTGTGATCTCCTTAGCCGAGAAACACTCGATGTTGTCAGAGTCCGCACCTCAGGTGGCACCGAAGCCCAAGATAAAAGAGCAAAGTCGTCTTAATCCATTGTTTTCGTTTGATACTTTTGTCACCGGCAAGGCCAATCAGCTTGCCCGTGCGGCAGCTATCCAAGTGGCTGAACATCCAGGCGTCGCGTATAACCCTCTCTTCATTTACGGTGGTGTCGGCCTGGGCAAGACTCATTTAATTCAAGCCATTGGGAATCTGGTACTCGAGCGGCAGGTAGGTGCAAAAGTGCGCTATATCCACGCCGAGCAGTATGTTTCGGACGTAGTGAGAGCCTATCAGCACAAGGCATTCGACGGCTTTAAGAAGTACTACCACTCACTCGACCTGCTCCTGATCGATGACATCCAGTTCTTCAGCGGTAAGAACCGGACTCAGGAAGAGTTCTTCTACGCCTTTAACGCGCTCATCGAAGCTCATAAGCAAGTCATCATCACGTGCGATACCTATCCAAAGGAGATCGCGGGGATTGAAGATCGCCTCATCTCCCGCTTTGGCTGGGGTCTTACCGTCGCCATTGAGCCCCCTGAACTCGAGATGCGCGTCGCGATTCTGTTAAAGAAAGCGGAAGCAGAAAGAGAACCACTGCCGGAAGATACCGCGTTCTTCATCGCGAATCACATCCAGTCGAATGTGCGAGAACTGGAAGGCGGTCTAAAACGCGTACTTGCATATGCGAGATTCGCCAACGCCGAAGTAACTGTCGAATTGGCCAGAGAAGCGCTCAAGGATCTGCTCGCAGTTCAGGTCCGGCAAATCTCCATCGAGAACATCCAAAGAACTGTAGCCGATTACTACAAGCTCAAAGTCTCCGACATGTACTCGAAGAAACGATCCCGGACCGTTGCAAGGCCAAGGCAAATTGCAATGGCGCTGGCGAAGGAGCTGACAACTTTGAGTTTGCCCGATATTGGAGACGCTTTCGGTGGCAGGGACCATACCACAGTCTTGCATGCCTGCCGCAAGATCGCGGATCTCAGAGTCTGCAGTCCAGAGATCACTCGTGATTACGAAGCGCTATTACAAGCCCTGCGCAGCTGACAAGTTGTGGATTCAGCTGTGCGTAACTCGCATTCTTTCGCCGCAAGAACAATCTATCCACATTTCATACACAGGATCGACAGCGATAACTCACAGAATTTTCTCCTTTCAAACGCCTGTTCATAAAAGTATCTTCCTCAACTTAAACAGTTTTCGGTTTCCTTATTAGTCTTACTACTATTTTCCAATGAAAATATTAGAAGTGGAACGCGATATTCTGCTGCGACCTCTTCAAGCGGTTTCCGGGATCGTGGAACGTCGTCACACTTTGCCGATCCTCTCGAATGTGCTTATCGAAACGGCCGACACCCAGCTTCGATTTCTTGCCACGGATTTGGAAATTCAAGTAGCCACCAGCGCAAAGCTGGACAAGCCGGTAAACGCGCACGCGGTGACGGTTTCTGCCCGAAAGCTGAACGACATCCTACGGTCTCTGCCTGAAAAGGAGATTGTCAGTCTCGACAACCAAGACGACAGGTTGTTGCTGAAAGCCGGGCGCAGCAAATTCCACTTACAGACCTTGCCGGCCGCAGATTTTCCGAGGCTCGCAGAAACGCCAGCCGACACCGTCTCGGTAACCATGACGCAGCGGCAACTGCGGACGATGCTGCAGCTCGTCCAGTACGCGATGGCTCAACAGGACATCCGCTACTACCTGAACGGGCTGCTGCTCATCGTGGAGGGCAAGGCGGTAACAATGGTGGCGACCGACGGTCATCGCCTAGCGTATGCCGCAAACAGCGTGCCGAGCCCCGTTCAAGCTGCGGAAGTGATCGTCCCACGCAAGGCCGTACTGGAATTGTCGAAACTGCTTGCAGACGCGGACGAACCGATCGAGCTGCAGTTTCATCCCTCGCAGCTTCGGTTTCGATTTAGCGGAATAGAGATCATTTCCAAAGTCATAGACGGAAAATTCCCCGACTACACCAGGGTCATTCCGACCGGCTATAAGAAGCACTTCGAACTGGACAGGACCCAACTGCTGCAAGCACTGCAGCGTGCGGCGATTTTGGCAAACGAGAAATTTCGCGGAGTGCGGTGGGTTTTGACGACCAACAGCCTGAAAATCGTCTGTACCAATTCCGAGCAGGAGGAGGCGGAGGAGGAACTTGAGGTTCAATACGACGGAGACGCGATCGACATTGGATTCAACATAGGTTACCTGCTCGACGTATTGGGCAACCTGGGGTCGGAGAAAATCGACTGTGCGCTCGGTGACGCGAACAGCAGCATGCTCGTTACGGTGCCTGGCGAGAAGGCGTTCAAATACGTCGTGATGCCCATGCGCATCTGAAAAACGCAAAACGGCAACGAAATGGCAGACAACGAATACAACTCGGAAAGCATCAAGGTTCTAAAGGGGCTCGAGGCGGTCCGCAAACGTCCTGGGATGTACATCGGCGACACCAGCGACGGAACCGGCCTTCATCACATGGTCTTCGAAGTCGTCGACAACTCCATCGACGAAGCGCTGGCGGGATATTGCGACGAAATCAAGGTCATCTTGCATACCGACAATTCCGTGAGCGTCATCGACAACGGGCGTGGCATACCGACCGGGATCCATCCGGATGACGAACAGGCACGCTCGACCGCTGAGATCGTGATGACGGTCTTGCACGCGGGCGGGAAATTCGATGGCAACTCCTACAAGATATCGGGTGGACTGCATGGCGTCGGCGTGTCCGTGGTGAACGCTCTTTCGGAATGGCTGAAGCTGACCATCCGACGCGACGGCGCCGTGCACTCGATGGAGTTCCGTAACGGCGACCCCGTTGCTCCTCTCGCGCGGGTGGGCCAGACCGAGCGACGCGGCACGGAAGTCCATTTCCTGCCGAGCCGCGAGGTATTCGGAAATATCGAGCTGCACTACGACATACTTGCCAAAAGACTTCGCGAGCTGTCCTTCCTGAACAACGGTGTGAGGATCGAACTTCAGGACCAGCGGCAGGGCAAGGAAGAAATTTTCCAGTTCGCCGGCGGCGTCAAGGGTTTCGTCGAATACATCAATCGCTCCAAGAACGTGCTCCACCCCAATATCTTTCACGCCGTCTACGAACGGGAGCGAATAACGGTCGAAGTCGCCATGCAATGGAACGATTCCTATCAGGAGCAGGTTCTCTGCTTTACCAACAATATTCCCCAGCGTGACGGCGGTACCCATCTTACCGCCCTGCGTAGCGCGATGACCCGAACGCTGAACCAGTACATCGAGTCCAATGAGCTCGCCAAAAAGGCCAGGGTCGAAACCACTGGCGACGACATGCGCGAAGGGCTGACTTGCGTTCTGTCGGTGAAGCTGCCGGATCCGAAATTCTCCTCGCAGACAAAGGACAAACTGGTTTCCTCGGAAGTCAGGCCGATAGTGGAAGATGCGATATGCGAGGTGTTGGGCGCCTGGCTACTCGAGCGTCCGTCCGACGCCCGCATCATCGTCGGCAAGATCATTGAGGCCGCGCGCGCGAGAGAAGCAGCGCGCAAGGCGCGCGAGATGACTCGTCGCAAGGGGGTGCTGGACGGTTTCGGGTTGCCGGGGAAGCTGGCCGACTGCCAGGAAAAGGATCCGGCTTTGTGCGAGCTCTATCTCGTCGAAGGTGATTCTGCGGGCGGCTCGGCGAAGCAGGGACGGGACCGGAAATTCCAAGCGATTCTACCGTTGAAGGGCAAGATCCTGAACGTGGAAAAGGCGCGCTTCGAGAAGCTGGTCTCGTCACAGGAAATTGCCGCGCTCATCACAGCGCTTGGCACGGGCATAGGCAAGGAGGACTACAAGCCGGAAAAACTCCGCTATCACCGAATCATCATCATGACTGATGCGGACGTGGACGGCTCGCATATCCGCACCCTGTTGCTTACCTTTTTCTATCGCCAGATGCCGGACCTCATCGAACGAGGACACGTGTATATCGCCCAACCCCCCCTGTACAAAGTCAAGCACGGCAAGGAAGAGCGATATCTGAAAGACGACCACGAATTGAAGGAGTATCTGCTTCGACTCGCGCTGAAGGACGCGGAATTACACCCGGGATCCCATCGTCCAGCGCTGGCGCGCGACGCGCTGGAGGAAGTCTCGCGTTCTTATTTGCTCGCCGAAGCGGTGATCGAGCGCCTGGGCCGAAGAATCGACACTGTGGTGCTCGAAGCACTGCTCAAGAGCCCGGAAGTGAGTCTCAAGGATGCGGCGGCCGCCGAGAATTCCGCTGCGCGGCTCGCTGCAGTCTGCGCCGATTCGGGCCTTCGCATTGAACCGCACTTCGACCCGAAGAACGAGGCGCATCTGCTGGTCATCAAGCGCGCGCAACACGGCAACATTCGAATCACCCACCTCGATACCGATTTTCTGAGCAGTGGCGACTTTGCTCAGATCCGGGCGACGGCGGCGGTTCTGCAGGGGCTATTGTCCGACGGGGCCTATGTGAGGAGGGGCGAGCAAGAGCGCGCAGTCACCGAATTCAAGCAGGCGCTCGACTGGCTCCTTGAGGAAGTGAAAAAGGGTATTGCGATCCAGCGCTACAAGGGGTTGGGAGAGATGAATCCGGAGCAGCTTTGGGAGACGACCATGGATCCCGAGTCCCGGCGGCTGCTCAAAGCGCAGATCGAGGATGCGATCGCGGCCGACGAAATCTTCACTACCCTCATGGGAGACCTTGTCGAGCCGCGCCGCGTGTTCATCGAGAGCAACGCCCTCGGGGTGCGCAACCTCGACGTCTAGAAAGGCGGCTGCGCCGGCATCACGCGGCGCGCTTGGCCGGCGGTGATTTCCCGGCGGCCTTGCGCGGCGCCCTCTTGCCCCCGGCAGTCTTCGCTGCCCTCGCCGCCAGCAGTTCCAGCGCCTGGTCGAGGCTGATCTTGTCCGCGTCGATGTCCTGCGGAATCGTGGCGTTGACCGCGCCGTGTTTCACGTAGGGACCGTAACGGCCGTTGTGTATCGTCACCGCCCGTTGATCCTCAGGATGCGCGCCGAGCCTGCGTCCGCGTGAACCTTTACCCTTCTCCTGGGCGAGCAACTCCACCGCGCGCTCGAGGGTAATGCCAAAGATGTTGTCCGTCTTGGGGATCGACTTGAACGCGCCGTCGTGCTTCACGTACGGGCCGAACCGACCAATGTTCGCCTCGACCGGCTTGCCGCTGCCGGGATGAAGGCCGAGCTGGCGGGGGAGCGACAGCAGCTTCAGCGCGGTGTCGATCTCGGCGGAGGCGACCGGGATGTTCTTCGGCCAGGCGGCGCGCTTCGGCTTGACATCCCCCGCATCCACGGTCTGCCCGAGCTGAACGTAAAACCCGTACGGCCCTTTGAGCAGCAACACTTCCTTTCCGCTCGCCGGGTCCGTGCCCAATACGGTAGGACCCGAATGCGCGTCCTTCCACGGACGGATGTAGTCGCACGCCGGATATCCGCTGCAACCCACGAACAGGCCGCGACGGCTGTTCTGCAGGTACAGCTGGCGTCCGCACTTGGGGCAATTCTCCTCGAGCGGTGTACCGCGGGATACGTTCTGCTTTGCGGCGAGCTGACGCGAGAAGTCGCGCCAGAAGTCGCGAAGCACCGGTACCCACTGACGCTTGCCGTTCGAGATGCTGTCGAGGCTGTCCTCCATGTTGGCGGTGAAGCCGTAGTCCACGTAGTGGTTGAAGTGCGAGGTCAGGAAGCTGTTGACCAGCCGGCCGATGTCCGTCGGCACGAAGCGCTTCTTGTCGAGAATTGCATAGCCCCGTTCCTGCAGAGTGGAGATAATCGAGGCGTAAGTGGAAGGCCTCCCGATCCCGTATTCCTCCAGTGTCTTCACTAGGCTCGCCTCGGTATACCGCGGCGGCGGCTGGGTGAAGTGCTGTTCTCCGAACAGCCGGTCGACCGGCAGTCTTTCCTTTTCCTCGAATGCAGGAAGCCGTGCTTCCTCCTCCGTCTCGGTATCGTCACCCTCCTCCGCATACACCGCGATAAAGCCGGGGAATATCAGGGTCTGGCCGGCGGCCCGGAACAGGGTATCGGCGCGGCCAACGGAAAAATCGACAGTCATCGTGTTGAACCTTGCGGGAGACATCTGGCAGGCGAGGCTGCGCTTCCAGATCATCTCGTACAGCGCCGCTTGCTCCGCGCTCAGATACGGCCGCACCGATTCGGGGGTTCTCGTGATGGAAGTCGGACGAATCGCCTCGTGGGCTTCCTGGGCGTTCTTCGACTTGCTTCTGTAATGTACCGCCGATTTGGGCAAGTAGTCTGCCTCGAAGTGGTTACCGATGTATTCGCGCAGCTCACCAAGGGCTTCGTTCGAAAGCGTAAGCGAGTCGGTTCGCATGTAGGTGATCAGGCCGACTGTCGCACCGCCGATATCCACCCCTTCGTAGAGCTGCTGCGCGGCACGCATCGTTCGCCCGGTGCTCATTCCAAGCTTGCGCACCGCTTCCTGCTGCAGCGTAGAGGTCGTAAACGGCGGCGCAGGCATGCGGTTCCTGGGCTTGCGCTCGATCCTGGTGACGGTGACCGCACCCTTCGCGAGCTTGCTGATTTCGGCGACGAGCTTCCTTTGCGCGTCCTCGCTTTCAACGAAGAACTGGCCGACCTTTTCGCCCTTGTACTGGTACAGGCGGGCGGTGAATTTCTGCGTGCCCTTGTGGCTGTCCAGATGGATCGTCCAGTATTCGCGGCTCTTGAAGCTTTCGATTTCATCTTCGCGCTCGACGATCAGCCGCAGAGCCGGGCTCTGAACTCGACCGGCGGACAGACTCGGCCCGATCTTCTTCCAGAGCAGCGGCGAAAGATTGAAGCCGACAAGATGATCCAAGGCCCGGCGCGTCTGCTGGGCGTTTACAAGCGGCATCGAGATCTGGCGCGGATGCTTTACCGCGTCTCTCACCGCGGATTCGGTGATCTCGTAGAAAACCACTCGGTGCAGTTTCTTGTTCTTCAGCAGCTTCCTGCCCTTCAGGATCTCCGCCAGATGCCATGCGATCGCCTCGCCTTCGCGGTCGGGGTCGGTGGCGAGGTAAATGTCCGAGGACTTCGTCACTGCTTTCGCGATCGCCTCCACGTGCTTCTTGTTCTTGTCCACCAGCGCGTAACGCATCCGGAATCCGTCTCCGGGATCGACCGCGCCTTCCTTGGCTTCGAGGTCACGGACGTGTCCGTAGGAGGCGAGGATGTCGAAGCCGCGGCCCAGGTATTTCTTGAGCGTTTTCGCCTTGGAGGGCGACTCTACGATGAGGAGGTTCTGCGACATACGCGGTCGGCAGGTAAAAGAGGCCGAGATGATAAGAAGTTACCGCCGCGGCAGCAAGCCGTCCTGCTAGTGAGGATGGCGCTCGTCCGTGCTGGCGAGGAGCTCCTCGAGAACAAGGACATCGACCGGCTGGTTCTGGTTCCAGAGAACGATCAAGACGATGAGTTTGACTTTCTCGATGTCGACACCGGGGTCTTCTAGCGCGGCGATGCGCTCGATCACGAGCTCACGTTGCGGTGCGTTGATGACTGCGGAATCTTCAAGAAAACGCAGGAAGCCGCGTGCTTCGGGAGTGAGTTTTGCGAGTTCGTGCTCGGTGTACACCCGAAAGCCGCGGCTTACGCTGAAGTCCCCTTCGGCGCAGCTCTTGCTCGCGCGCTCGAGTGCGCTCAGCCAAGCCAGAGCGGCAGAGATTTCGTCGTCTTCGAATCCCGCGGCAGAAAGACGTTTGGAGAGAGTTTCGGCATCGGGGTAGGCACCGGAATGGAAATAGTTTTCGACGAGGTACACCAGGATGTCGAACATGCTCCTCCTGGAGAAACGGGTTTCGCCGCTGTCGCTAGCGCACGCGCTGGAACTTCCCCCCCGGCAGGCGGGCCACTACCCCGTCAAGTTCCAGTTCCAACAGCATCGCCGAAGCTCTTTCAGCAGTCA
>Ga0070741_10008462_pt1 | contig 20629 bp, 14 predicted proteins | sample Coa_R1_4_FD_66440 | JGI IMG/M metagenome (GOLD analysis project Ga0070741, IMG submission 66440) | Surface soil microbial communities from Centralia Pennsylvania, which are recovering from an underground coalmine fire - Coalmine... | ecosystem: Environmental > Terrestrial > Soil > Unclassified ...
CGCTGTCGAACGCGCGAACGCGAGCGGATTGTTCATCGTGTCCGCGCGCGATGACGAGGGGATCCAATGGCTGCCCGGCAGTCTGCCTGGTGTGATTCCCGTGCAGTTGGATTGGGAATGTCCGCGCGATCAATATCGCGTCGTGCAGCAGGATGGCGTGGTCGTCTTTCGCGCGTCCGGCTATCCGCGACCGATTGACGGCGTGCCGCCGTCGCGAAATCTCAACGGCATCAGCTTCGCCGTCGCCAACATGACTGGGTTCGTCGCCCGCGCCCGCGAGCGTTACGAGGCCGCGACGCTCGTCGCCGCGCTCGCGGCGCCGGTCTGGCCGTAGTCGCCGCACAGTTCGCGCACCGACTTCACATCCGCATGCACGAGCAGGTGCTCGAGCGAGTGATACCCGAGCATTCGATAGCTTTCGAACTGCGCCTCGCTGAACCACTGGTCGGTCGTCGGCTCGTTCGGAAACGCCCGATGTTCCTTCGCGTAGTTCAGCACGTCAGCCGGCTCGTTTCCCGACAATGTGGGTTTGACGTAGAGCAGGTGACCGACCGCGTTCGTATCGCTGTCCGGATACGTGATCGTACCGACCAGCACGTGCACGTTGCCGTTCTGCTGGAGCGACAGTTTGATCGGCGCGGTATCGATGGCAATCTCCACGTTGTGATCGATGCGCGCTTGTCGGACGGCATTCGCGAGATCGCCAAACGAATAGTCGGGATCGCAGCCGCCGTCGACAACGACGATGTACGCGCAGCGGCGCTGGATCATTTCCCACAATCCGAGGTTGTCGAAGTGGCCGCCGTCGGAGAGATAGACGTATGGATTCTCCGCGGTGGTGAGGCCGAGCATTTCGCGCACGATCGGTCCGACGCCGGCTTTCGGATCGCTGCGCTGCCAGGTGTTCTCGCCGGCCGGTCCTGGATTGCCGAGCCAGAGCCCCAGACGCGCGTTGAGCAGCGTCATCAGAAACGATTTCGTGGGCGAGGAGAACGATCCCATCGCCGAGCTCGCCGCCGCGCCGGAAATCGTGATCGCCTGGCCGAGTGTCAGGCCGCGATCGTTCCACTGATCGCGCGCGTACTCGGTCGACGGCCGATACCCGAGGGAGACGCAGCCGACCGACGTCGGCGTCATCGTGAACGACTCGGCCTGACGATCCTGGCGGCCGAGCTGCTGATCGCGCTGCATGTTCAGCGTGACGTTCACGACGTGAAAGGGACGCTGGCTGAGCGCGGCGAGCTCGATGTCGTCGTGCGGATCGAAGCCGGTGAACGGATTCGGCGTCCGGGTGTCGCGCGAGGCGCCGAGGTACGCGCGCGTCAGGCGGTGCCGGTACATCGCGTTCAACGAGAATTTGTTGACCGGCACGAAGCGGTTCATGACGAACGCGCCGGCGAGCAGTCCGACGAAGAGAATCGCCGTTTCGCCAAGGCACGCGCCGGCCGGGTGACACCCTTTCGCGTTCGCGTGCTCGTCTTCCTCGTGCGCGCAGAGGCGCGTCGATCCGCGATCGATATTGAAGATGTGAGTACGTTCCGCCATGACTCGGACGAGGTGATCGTCTGCGTACGCGATCGACACGAGCAGCAGCAGCGCGAACACCGGCATCGCGACCGTCGTCGCGATCTTTCTGGCGCCGGTCGGCTGGACGTTCTCGCCGGCGGGGCGAGTCAGCCATCCGCCGACGCCGCCCATGATCGCGGTCGCGCCGCCCAAGGTCCGGACGACGTGCGGCATGTAGCCCTGCAGCCAATGCACCAGCCACGGTCCGCCGAACACGATCGCGCAGACCGCAAACCATCCGCATGCGGCGAAGAGCACCCACGCAACGAACCGGCTGTTCCACTCGAGGTCGGCGGGCTTCAGTTCGCTGCCGGCGAAGCCGACGAAGATGAAGATCCCGAGCGCGGTCACCAGCAGGTCGAGTGGAAACGCGAACGTGACGTAGAACTTGTGCAGCTCGACGCCCTCGGGATAAAAAACGCCGCCGACGACCGCCATCCCGTACCCGATCGTGGCGCCCGACAATGCCGCCGCGATCCACGTGCGAGGCCGAAAGCGCGGCTTCGCCCAGATCACCGCGAAGATCGTCCATGACACACCGTCGGCGACGCCGCCCCAGAGCGCCGAGGAGAGATAGCTCGGCGCGCGCTGATCGAGGACCCATAGATACAACAACGCCAGCAGTCCGAGACAGAGCGGCGCGACACCGAGCGCCACGACGCGCGGTTCTTTCGCGCGTCCGGCGCCGAAGCTCGGAAGATTGATCGCCGTGTAGCCGACCGACATCACGATGCCGACGACGAACACGTAGAACGCGATGCTACGCGCCGGTTCCAGAGTCGCCTGGCGCACCGTGTGTGCAAGATGGATCAGCGAGTAGTACTGGACGATCGAGTAGTGCAGCCGCGGCACGAGCATCGCGGCCGCGATCAGCGGGACGAGGACGAACCAGTTCAGGACGAGATTGCGGATCATCGTCGCGATCAGCGTCCAGAAGTCGGGCGAGAACGCGCCGCTGTGAGGACTGAGATAGCGCGTGTACTCGCGCAGCCGGCTCACCGGCCACGGTTCCACCGCGCCGGCCGGTCCGACTCCGGTTTCGAGCTGCGTCCAGGCTGACGCCGCCGCGTCAGCGTTTGCGCGATGACGCCATGCGGTCAGCCACGATCCAGCGAATCCGCCGCCAGACACCGTCGACAAGTAGTGGAACTGATCGAGCAAGCCGGCGCGCGCCAGCGCCTGCAGCACGCCGACCGAGAAGCTCGCGCTGCGAATGCCGCCGCCAGAAAGGCACAAGGCTGCACGGCCTCGCGTGAATGCATCGGCGTTGAGCGCGCGCAATTGTTTCTTGGCGACGACATCGGCCGGATCGGTCGGCAGGACGTCGGTTGCCGCCGGCGGCGTGAACGGCGTCGACTGCAGCGCCTCGGCTTCCTTGACGAACGCTTCGTACCAGGTTGCCGGAGCGGCCACACATCCCTCCACGCGTGCTGAATTTGATGGAACGCGCGGGACGATATCACATATCATCGCGACGCTCTGACACAACTCCATACGACCGACGCACCTGCGGACGAAGCGCCGCTCTTTACGGAGCTCGCCGACATCCTCAAGCAAATGGTTTCGGACGCCGCGCGGCGCGATGCGATCTATCGCCGCGACGCCCATCCGAAACATCACGGCGTCGTCAAAGCGTGGTTCACCGTCGCCGACAACGTCCCCGAAGAACTGCGTCACGGCATTTTCGCCATGCCGCAAACGTTCGCCGCCTGGATCCGATTCTCGAACGGCGCGCCGACGGTCAACAGGGACTCGTTCCCGGACGTGCGCGGGTTCGCGATCAAGTTGATGGGCGTTCCCGGTGCGAAGCTGTCCGACGACGAGCATTTCACGCAGGACTTCCTGCTCGCCAGTGCGCCGCGATTCTTCATCCGCTCGCTCGACGACTACCTCGTGTTCTCGCGACAGGTGCTGAAGAAGCCGGCGATCCGCGTGCTGGGATTTTTCTTCGGTCTCAATCCGCGGAAGTGGCGCAGGTACGAATTCAGCGCGCTGCGCCAGACATCGATTCGCATCCCGAACGTCCTGACGCAGCGCTACTGGAGCCAGAGCGCGTATCGGCTCGGCCCGCACGTCGTCAAGTACTCGGTGGTGCCGACGTCGCCCGACCTCGGTCTCAAAGCGACGAAGTCGCCGAATTACTTGCGCGACAACCTCGCGACGCATCTGCGGATCGAAGAGGCCTCGTTCGACTTCTGCATCCAGCGGCAGACATATCCGGCCGCGATGCCGATCGAGGATCCGACGGTCGTGTGGCAGGAAACGGCAGCGCCGTTTCACAAGGTCGCGACGATTCGCATCCCCGTTCAGGAATTTCAGACCGCGGCGCAGATGAACCTCGCCGAGAACATCGGGTTTTCGCCGTGGCATGCGCTGGCCGAGCACGAGCCAATCGGATGGCCGAACCGCGCCCGACGCGTCGTCTACGCGACGATTTCGTCGTTCCGCCGCGCGAAGAACGGCGTGACATATCGCGAGCCGTTGAGCCACGACGACATAGGAGAACAGCCGGTGCTGCCGTACAACGCCGTCGTGCCGTCGCCGCCGAAGCGGGGCGTGCCGCTCAAGAAGATTGCGGCGTCCCTTGCGGTCCTCGCGTTGCTCGGGCTCGCATGGTTGATCTGGCCGGTCACGAAGACCCTTCCGGTGCAAGTCGTGCAAGTGATGCCGCTGCAGGGATCGAACGGCCTGTCGCAGGACGAGCGCGAGATTTACTACCACTTGAGCGAAGGCGGCGAGGTGTACCCGATCTCGTGGCTCCTCGCGCTCGAGCAGGCGGTGGCGACGCCGGAAGGACCGGTCGTGTATCGCCCGTTCCTCGAGAACATCGAACGCTTCGGTCTCATTCCGGACGCGACGACGCCGCGAAATCCGTACGGGCTGCCGGTCGGCGTCAGTGTCGGCAACTCGAAGATTACCGGCATGCAGATGATGGGCGTGAACTGCACGATGTGCCACGTCGGCGAAGTTCACTACAAAGGCACGGCGATTCGCGTCGACGGCGCGCCGACCATGGGATACGTGAACGCGTTTTTGACGGCGCTGGCGGACGAAACGAAGGCGACCTTCGCGAGCCCGACTCGTCTTGCGCGCTTTCTCAACCGTCGCCGTCACGTCGAAACGAAGACGATTCCAAAGCCGTCGGATGGCGACGAGGACGTCGTTCCCGACAGCGCGTTCAAACGCACGGAGACCGACGGCGATTTCCTGTTCGACTTCTTCTTTCACTTCGCGTCGAAGAACGGTCTGCTGACGTCGAAGGCGGCGTCGCTGAAGACGCTCGATCTCGTCACGCAGGCGATGGCGATCGGCACGCCGGACGGCCCCGGGCGCATCGACGCGTTCGGCAACGGCCGCAACGAACTGTTCGGCGGCTACGAAACGTCATCTTTCGTGCGCGGCATGAACGCGACGCCGACCGACGCGCCCGTCAGCATCCCGCATCTGTGGGGCATGCAGTACACGTCGTGGTTCCAGTACGGCGTCAACACGAACTCGGTCATCGAACGCAATATCGGACAGGCGCTCGGCGTCGGCGCGACGTTCGATCCGGCGCACGGCTACACGAGCACCGTGCGCCTCGATCACCTGAACACGATGGAGCAACTGTCGTACAAGCTGACGGCGCCGCAGTGGCCGGCCATCTTTCCACAGCCGGATCCGGACCGGGTGCGGAAAGGGCGGGCGTTCTTCGATCAGACGTGCGCGCTCTGCCACGAGAGCTACAACAAGTACGGCAGCGTCAACGAATACCAACTGTTCCCGTTGGACATCGTCGGCACCGATCCAGCGGTTGCCGTCAATTTCGAGCGCAACGTCATGACGGCGCAGGGACCGAAGCCGTTCGGGAAAGCGGCGTTCGAGATCGTCAACCTGGTCAAGGCGAAGTATTTCGAAGAGCACAAAGTTCCGCTGAAGACGCAGCAGGAATGGGAAGCGGTCGCGACGCGCGGGCAGACGGTGTATCGGACGCCGTTGCGGGACTACGAAGATTATCCCGACACGAAGAACCACGGCATCTATCGCGCGAAGACGCTCAAAGGCATCTGGGCGACGGCGCCGTATCTGCACAACGGGTCGGTGCCGACGATCTGGGATCTGCTGCAGACAGCGGACAAGCGGCCGACGACGTTTCAAACCGGCACGCACGAGTACGACACGGCGAAGCTCGGGTACTACACCGACGGACCGGGATTCCTCTTGCCCGCCGGCATGACGCCGTTCCTCTTCGACACGCACCTCACCGGCAACTCGAACGCCGGCCACGAGTGGTGGTTCTACGAAACGATGACGGACGAGGACCGCTGGAACGTCATCGAGTTCCTGAAGACGTACAATCCACCAAACGAGGTTGACTATCACGTCGCGCGTCCGCCGAATGACAAGCTTCCGCCCGACGTTCGCATGCGTTATCCGCTGCCGCTGGTCGCACCGAAGAAGCCATAACCGGGTTCCCCGATGATCGGGCGTGAGTTTTCACACTACAAAGTGACCGGCACGGTCGGCGCCGGCGGCATGGGTGTGGTCTACACCGCCGAGGACGTGCGCCTGCAGCGGCCGGTCGCGTTGAAGTTTCTCGCCGACGCGCTCGCGTCCGACGCGGTGGCGCTCGCGCGATTCCAGCGCGAAGCGCGCACTGCCTCGTCGCTCAATCATCCGCACATCTGCACGATCTACGAAGTCGACACCGTGGACGGACGTCCGTTCATCGCCATGGAGCTCCTGACCGGCGAGACGCTGAAAGATCGTCTGCGCATGGGCGCGTTGAGCGCGGACGAAGCGCTCACGATTGCCGCCCAGGTCGCCGATGCGCTCGACGTCGCGCACGACGCCGGGATCGTCCACCGCGACGTGACGCCGGCGAACATCTTCCTGACGTCACGCGGCCACGTCAAAGTCGTCGATTTCGGCCTCGCGAAACGCATCGACGCCGGCGGCACGGAAGACACCGCCGCCGGCGTGACCGGCGAGCTGTTGGTCGGGACGACGTTGTATATGTCGCCGGAGCAGGTGCTGTCGCAGCCGCTCGATCGGCGATCCGACCTGTTTTCGCTCGGCGCGGCGCTGTTCGAGATGCTGACGCACACGCGTGCGTTTGCCGCCGAGTCGTCGTTCGAAATCCTGAACCGGGTGCTGCACCACGACGTCCTGTGGCCGCCGCAGATTGCGGCCAAGCTGCCGGTCGGCGTCACGTCGATCGTCGACAAGCTGCTGCAGAAGGATCGTCAGAACCGGTATCAAAGCGCGCGCGAGCTGAAGATCGACATCGATCGCGTCCTGCACGCGCACGACCCGATATCCGCCACCGTCGATCGTGCGGCTGCCGGCGTGCCGTCGATCGCGGTGCTGCCGTTTCGCAATCTCGGTCCCGACACCGACGCCGAGTACCTGTGCGACGGCCTGGCCGAAGAACTCCAGGCGGCGATCGCGAAGCTGTCGCGCGTCCGCGTGGCGTCGCGCACCTCCGCGGCGAGTTTCAAGGGCAAGGAGGTCGACGCGGTCGAAATCGGCGAGCGGCTGCAGGTGTCCACCCTTCTCGAGGGGAGCGTGCGCAAAGCAGGCACGAAGCTCCGTGTGGCGGCGCAGTTGACCGACGCGGTGAAAGGCTACCAGCGCTGGTCCGAGCGCTTCGATCGAACGCTGGACGATGTGTTCGCGATCCAGGACGAGATCGCGCAGGCGATCGTCAACAAACTCGAGCTGACATTCGGCGGCGGCGACGGCGAACCGATCATCAAGCGCTACACGGCCAATACCGAGGCGTATCACCTGTATCTGCGCGGGCGATACGAATGGGCGCACCGCTACCAGGGCGGGTTGATGAAGGCGATCGAAGCGTTCGAACACGCGATCCGTCTCGATCCCGACTACGCCCCCGCGCACGCGGGCCTCGCCGACGTGTATTCGTTCCTCGCGTTTTATTCGATCGTCAGGCCGCCCGCGGCGTTCGAGAAGGCGCAGGCGTCCGTGGATCGCGCGCTCGCGATCGACGCTGATCTCGCCGAAGCGCACTCGTCTGCGGCACTGGTGATGGTGGGACGTGACTGGGACTTCGTGCGCGCCGAGCAATCGTTTCGCCGCGCGCTCGATCTCGATCCGCGTCAGGGATCCGCGCGGATTTATCACGCGTGGGTGCTGGTCGTCCTCGGCCGGCTCGACGAAGCGTTCGCGGAAGCGCGGCGTGCACACACGGACGAACCGATGTCCGACGTCATCCACGGCGGCCTGGCCTACACGTACTTCCTGGCGCGGCGATACGACGAGGCGATTCTGGAATGCCGGCGCTGCCTCGAATTGCATCCGCATTTCTTGATCGGCCTATATGTTTTGGGCATGGCGTCGTTCATGAAGGGCGCCCTCGCCGAGGCGACGATTGCGTTCGAGGAGGCGGCCACGCTGTCGGGTCGCGCGCCGTTCTACACGGGCCTCCTCGGCGCCTGCCACGCGCGCGCGGGCCGCACCGCGGAGGCGCAGGCGATTGTGGCCGAGCTCGACGCGATGCAGGGGACGCGCTATGTGCCGCCGCACGCGTACGCCTATCTGTATTGCTACCTCGGCGATCTCGACCGCGCGTTCGAGTATCAGGCGCGGGCGTGCGAAGAGGGGGCGAGCCCGTTCAACTACCTCTCGCCGATGGTGGAACCGATGCAGCGCGATCCGCGTTTCGCGGGCGATCTCGCGCGCATGGGACTGCGAGTGTAGATGCCGTTTATCCTTCGGCTGATCGTCAACGCCGCTGCGCTGTGGGTGGCGACGCGCGTCGTCCCCGGCGTCCGCTACACGGGCGACGTCCTGCCGTTTCTCGGCGTGGCGCTCGTGTTCGGCGTCATCAACGCGACGCTGCGTCCGCTGACGAAGATCCTGACGTTTCCGCTCATCATCGTCACGCTCGGCATCTTCTCGCTCGTCGTCAACGGGCTGATGCTGTGGCTGACGAGCGCGCTCGCCGAAGGGTTGGGGCTTGGGTTCCATGTCGACGGTTTCTGGTCCGCGTTCTTCGGCGCGCTGGTGACGAGTGTGGTGAGTCTGATCCTGTCGCTGCTCGTCAGCGAGAAGCAGACGTACGTGATCGATCGGAGCGATCGCTGAACACGGCGATCGAGACCCGCACGGCGCACATTCATCTTGCCCCATACGGGATCGTGCACGTGCGCATCAAGCGGGATGCGAGTCAGTCCCTCGACGACGCCGCCCAGAATCTGGCGGCTGCGATCTTGGTAACCAAGGAGGAGCGGCGGCCGATCCTCGTCGACATTCGCGAGGCGACCCCGCTCGAGGACGACGTCCGCCGTTTTTATTCCGGGCGCATCGTCGTCGAGAACTTCACCGCGCTCGCGATGGTCGTCGACGCCGGGCCGTTTGGCCGCATGATGGCCAACGTGTACCTCGGGGTCGCGCAGCTCGGGATCGCCACGCGGATCTTCGCCACCGAAGGGGATGCGGTGGCGTGGCTGTTATCATTCCGCTCGCAGTGAGGTGAACGGTGATGCTCGCGCAACTCGCGCTGCTGCTGATGCTCGTCGAGTCCGTCGCCGGACTTCGTTGGACCGCGCCGGCTGACTGGAAGAATCAAGGATCCACGTCGATGCGCGCAGCGACCTATGCCGTCGCGCCGAACACCGAATGCGTCGTGTACTTCTTCGGCGAAGGGCAGGGTGGCAGCGTCGACGCGAACATCGAGCGATGGAAGGGTCAGTTCAAGACGACGGATGGGCGTCCTGCGCCGGCGCAGATCGCGAAACGCACGTCGCATGGATTGACGATCACGACGATCGACACGTCGGGTGAGTACTCGGGGATGGGCGGACCGATGTCCGCGGGCGCGGCCGTCGTCTCCGGCTACCGCCTGCTCGGCGCGATCGTCCAGGGTCCGCACGGGAATGTCTTCATCAAGTTCACCGGTCCGGCGAAGGCGGTCAGCGCCAACCAGGCGAAGTTCGAACAGCTGATCGCGTCGTTTCAGCCGGCCGGGTGAGCGAGTTTGGTATACTGAGCGTTCCTGCCTACGGCGATTTTCCGTGCGGAAGTGGCGGAACGGCAGACGCGCTAGCCTCAGGAGCTAGTTGGAGCAATCCAGTCGGGGTTCAAATCCCCGCTTCCGCACCAAGACATCTAGAGGCCCGGTTTTCCGGGCCTTTTTTGTTTCCGCGCGACCGAAAGCTAACGAATCGCTAACGGAACGATCGGCGAGCGGCGACCCTGACGAACATCTACCAGCACACCCTTGCGTACGTCATTGTGCCCTTGATTGTGCCTGCCGATGGCCCGCTCGTGCCGACTTCGGCTTCCTTTGCAGGGGAATGCAGGCCGCCGATCCACGCGCGCCCTCGCGTTCGTCGGCGATTACGAGAACACGTCCTTCGCCAACGAATGGAACGCCACCCGGAACTCGTCGTGGGCTGCTTCGAAGACTTTGAACGCCCTTTCATACGCGCGTGCTACGCGGCGGGCATCGCCCCTCAATCCCGTGAACGAACCGCGCGACGTCAGACGGTGCGCAATCCCGTTGCGGATCTCATTGATCGCGTCGGTCAGCTTCACGAGATTGGCCACAGTCTTGGGTTTACTCAAGCTGACATAATGAAAGGAAAAGATCTATCAATGATGAGTGACACAGACCCGCTGAGCTTCAGGACTGGTTTTACGCCCTGTGGCATTTGGATGTTCAACGCTTATTTTGGCCGCCCGCAGCAATGAAAATACTGAGGTCGATTGTCATGCCTAACAACAAAATATCAGTGGTTATCATTGCCATTCTCTTTTCTTCAGTGTCTGCGCAGTCGTCGCGTGCGCAACAGGACAAGCCCATCAAACATCGTGCCGTGCACTTTGAAGGTTTAGTTATTCCGGAAGATCTCAAACAACTGTCTGCGGCGAGCGACGCGATTTGCGTCGTCAGGATAAACAATCAAGCCCAAGCTGACGTCTTCGATCCCGTTTATGTCGTCGGAACGAAATACGGATTCACGGTCGAAGAAATCATAAAAAGTGATTCGAGGTTACTGCAGATAGGTGCAATGTCTGATGTGTACAGAATGGGGGGCGACCGTGACAAGGGCGATCACATCGACTCTGTAGACGAACGTGATTTTCCACGATTTGTAATTGGTCGCGAGTATATTTTGTTCCTTCGTTGGATGACTCGGCAATCAGAATACTGGATTGCTGGTGGTTCAGTCGGCGCGTTCGAGGTAGATGATGCACGCGTCGTTCCGCTAAGCAAGTTTACATGGGTGCAAAGCTTACGGGGGATGCCAATCTCGAAACTAATTGCAACAGTGAAATCGAATCAATAGCTGCAATTTAATAGGTTCTGCCGAACGGGGGATGTCGTGGGCAGCGAACTACGGACGTGGATACGCCGCCGACGTACATTGAGAGATTGTCGCACGGCACCTTAACTCCGTGGATGGACGACGCGTCGTCGTGGGTGCAGTTCGCGCGAGACGGCCGCGTCGCCTCATGGCGGCAAGGCACGCCGACCGTAAGCGTCCGTTGATCAAATCTCAGGGTCTGACAAATCTCACAACAGAACTCGCGACCTGTCATTTTGGTTTTGCGTACGGAGCGTTCGCGTGGAACATTTTGGTTAGTTACTAAATGAAAGTCTGCCTAGTGGATCTCAAGCCGGTAGTAGTGGTCGGACTCTTGACGTTTTCAGCTATGGGGTCGGGAGGATGCGAGCGAGTGTCTGACCGGCTCTTGTATGGAACCGGACAGAGAATTGATTCCTACTTCACGCAACTCGACGGAGCTGACCGGATCGTTGTGATGGGTGGACCGGCAAGACTGACAGTTATATGCACAATCGACGATCGGAAATCGATCACCGCCGTGAGATCGTTCCTCAGCCGATATCCAGATGGGTGGTGGAAATTCAGCGGCCCGCCCGGAGACTACCGGCTGAACTTCTATCGAGATAACAGATTGATCGGCGCTGTAGGTCTCGTCGATAGTGTGGCACGGTCGTTTGAGCGCGACACAGTGAGCTTTGGCGAGTACGTCCGGCGAGTGCCAGCCACTGACGTCGAGGCCCTTGTTCGGCAGCTAAATATTCCGTGGCCGCCGTCGAGCGGGATGTGATCTGCTATCCCCGCTTCCGCACTCAAGTTCACACCCTCGCGTAAGTTTCGGGCTTTTCGTTTGGTTCTTCGAGTGGCACCGCGGAACTTCGTCCTGATGGTCCCCGGCGATTTGGTTCGCGCAGGTGTGGCGATCAACCACGGACGCGTGGCGCTGAAGATGGGCGCCAAGAATTGGCGCGGGCGCGTGAGAAATGAAGTCCGGGCTCGCACGGTCTCACCACCAGTATGTTACCGGGACATCGAGAGGCTGGTGATTACGTACCGCTTGCGGCGTGCGACCGCCGCAAGCAGCACGCCGATGATCGCGTCGATGAGGAAGGCGCGTCACCGACCCACTCGCTATGCCACCTTAGACACCGTCGGCGCCGGAGTGGGCGCAGGCGGATCCGGTTGCTTGCGGACCGGATACGGCACGGTGACGCTGGACACGTGCCGCGCCGCGTGCCATTCGGCCAGCACGCCGGCGTCACCCTCGCACCGGTTCGCGACGATGGCGTCCAGCTTCCTCGCAATCGCGAAGATCGTCTTCAGCGATTTGGAAATCTCGGCCTGCGTCGCGGCTCGCGATTCCTTCGCTGCCGCGTGGCTCTGGATGGCCGAGTCGAACGCGTCGATGGTTCCCGTCACGTCCTCGAAGAACGTGGCGGGCAGGTTGTGCGACAGGATCTGATCGCGCATGGGCGTCGTGTCCTGCACGATCGCGCGCGCCGCGGCGAGCAGCCGCTGGTCGCTGCGGCTTTTTGGCAGCTGGAACTTCTCGTCGCCGCCGTTCGCGGCGACGACGACGCGTGCCGTGCGCATCAATTTCTTGATGGCCGTGTGCAACGTGCCTCGCGCCGCCGTTTTCGCGGCGGTGCCGTTGCGCGTTGCGTTGTCGCCCGCCGCCTGCGCGACGACGTACCCTTCCAACTTGTCCACCTCGGCGTTCAGTTGGCCAAAGAGTTTGCCGCCGCCAGTGTCCGCTGGAAAGAGTGCGGCGTGCACCATGCCGAACTCTTTCAGCCGCTTCCCGGTTTCGAACCGACGAATGTCACGGATGAACACGTCTCTCCGTCTCCTTGCGCCGACGACTGTCGATCGCACTGATCATTGACACCGGCCGCGTCGAAAAGAGCGTGCATCCGATTCCGCGATTTCGGTGTCACATGCGCGCCAGTGAAGATCCGATCCGCGCAAATGGATTGTTGGCGCTGCTGTGTAAATTGTTGTCGCCGCGCAGCACGCTGACGGTGCTGCGCAGACGGTTGTACGGCGGGTGCAGGCAGGTGGATCGTGGTGCGCTGTCAGTTGTCAGCGCGTACGGACGGACTGATCGCACTGCGCAGAACGTTGGAAGGCGATCCCAGAGAGGTGGACGTCCAAACGAATGGATTGTCGGCCGATCTCTAACAGGCGTCGGTCATGTCGGGATTCGGGATCACGCAGACGAACTGCACGTCGGACTCCGCGACGAAACAGTGCGGCTCGTTTCCCGCGATGAACACGGTGTCGCCGGCGCGAAACGGACGCTCGCCGTTCTCGGACTTCACGTGACCGGCGCCGCGGACGATGAAGACTTCGTGTTCCCAGGGGTGATGGTGGTACGGCGTCGACGCGCCGGCGGTGACATCGAACACGCGCATCGCAAACGTCGGCGCGCCGTCCGCCGACGTGATCATCTCTCTCATCGTCACGCCGCTTCGTCCGTTGTCGTAGGTCGTTGGCGTGACCGCGTCGTAGTGCTTCACCAGCATCGGGATATTTTACGCCTACGCAAAGGAATCCGTCGCGTGCACCATCAGCGGATCGCGCCGGCCGTCGGTCCAGACGCGCTCGAGGCAGGGACGGGTCGCGGCGTTGACGCCCGTTGCGAGCAGCAGAATCGGCTTCTCGCCGAAAAACGACGCCCAGGCCGCGAACGTGCTCGGCACGGCGGCCACCACGTCGCAGGATCCGAGCGCGGCGAGGCCATCGAGGAAGTGTCCGGGACCGCCGACCGTGCCGTCCGACCAGTGGCAGTACTCGGGATTGAAATGCGTGCGATCGACGATCTCGTCGGCGCTGAGGACGAACCCGGTCCGCGCGCCCCAGCGGGATCGCATCTGCTCGATCCAGTCGACGTACTGCGAATCGTCGAAAAAAAACTTGCCGTGACGCCAGACGCGGTAATCGGTGCGGCGGATGTGGACACCAATCAGCGGATCGTGACGCTGACGCAACGGCGCGACGAATCGGGCCGCTGCATCCCAGAACCGGGGCAGCGGACGGAGAAACGCGCGCAGGCGATCGCTCTCGGCGTCGAACGCGGTCCACGCGCGCAGGTCGTATCCCGCGAGCAGCATCCACGGCGCCGAGCGGAGCCGCGCGAGAAACGCGGGCGCGCTGATGTCGGTGGTCTGCGGCGCGTAATCGAGATCGATCGAGCGCTGCGGGTTGAGCCGGTGCAGCAGTCGCGGCACACGGTACGCGAGCGACCGCTCGACCCGCCGCGGCAGCACGCCGGCAATCGTGCGGACGACGCCCGGGAGCGCTTGCGCAATCGTCCGACGCGCAGGGTAGATGCACAGCGGGTTCGTGTCGGTGCCGGCGCACAGGCTCGCGTACGGCCAGAACGGCATATGGACGATCTCGAGATCGCCTTCGGAGGCAGCCAGCGCGATCAGGTGTCCGAAGAGCAGCAGCTGATTGCCGAATCGCCCGCCGCCGTGCGTGTGGATGACCGTCGTCCGCGTCATGCTCGCCGGACGTAAATCTCGTCCGAACCCATCCAGGCGACGAAGTCGTAGCCGCGCGCGTCGAGCGCGGCTTCGATGCGCCGGTCGTTGTAGTTGTTCTCGATCGCGATCGCGCGGACGTTGAACGCGTCGAGATCCATCGCGGCGACGAGCGCGTCCTCGCCGCCCTCGGTGTCGATCGACAGAAAATCAATCGACGTGATGCCGTGACGACGAATCAGCGCGTTGATCTCGTAGCACTTCACCGAGATCGATGTGTGCGTCGTGTCGGCAATCCTGCGTTCGTGCCCCTCTGGGAAGATGTCGGGCCTGCCGCTGAGCAGGTTCGAGTCGCCTTCGACGAGCGTGAAGGGGACGTCGCCGTCGCTGGTGCCGGCGCAGCCTTCGACGCAGACGCAGCGCCGCCGCCGCTGCAACTCGGCGAACATGGACGGCTGCGGTTCGACGCACAGGCCGCTCCATCCGCGCGTCGTTTCGAAGAAGTACGTGTTCGAGCAGGCGAGGCCGTCGTTGGCGCCGATGTCGACGAACGTGCCGCCGCGCCGCTCGCCGAACACGCACTGATCGACGAACATGTCCTGGCCCCACTGGCTCGCGTAGCCGGTCACGTCGGCAAACGAATAGAGCCGCAGCCGCCGACGCGTGCGGTCGCTCCACGCGCGCGCACCCGGCAGATGGCCGAGGACGCCGGCGAGGGCGGCGAGCGCACGCTTCGTTCGATAGTAGCGAGGCGTTTTCACGCGAGATCTCGCAGGCAGCCGCGCACGAACCGGACCCAGTCGGCGTCATTCGGCGGCGTCATGCATGCGCGGTTGTACAGCAACACGTCGTTGTCAAACCGCTTCACGATGATCCACTCGGATCCGAGTGTCGACCGCATTTCGTCGAACGTCCACGCGCCCTCGTACAACTTTTCGGGACTCTGCTCGAGCATCAGCAGCGACGTGCGCGGCAACATCCGGCGCGCGCCTGCGGCGACGAGGCGCTCGGCGCCTTCGACATCCGCCCAGATGAGATCGATGTGGTCGACGCTCTGCTCCACGCAGAAATTATCGAGCGTCCGCACGGTCACCGTAACGGTCTCGTTGAACACGAGGCCGGGCGCGATGCGGCGCAGCGCCGGGGTGGGGCGCAGCAGGGATGAGGAATCGCTGTAATCGGGATCCTGTTCGCGCGAGGACAAGTGGAAGTCCGCCGTCCCGTCGTCCGCACCCGCCGCCGCCCGCACGATCGTGACGGCCGGCAGCGGCGCGACCGCTTGCTCGAGCCACGGCACGTTCCGCGGATCCGGTTCCCACGCGAAGTAGCGGTACGGTGTCCGGAGCGCGCGCGCCAGTCGGACCGTGTCTTCGCCGCGCCGCGCGCCCAGCTCGAACACGATCGGCTGCGGAACCCTGGCGAGGATCGGGATGATGTAGTCCTCGGGCGCCAGGCCGTACCGCATGCGAAGGAGGATGCGACCAGGCTGAAACGGCAATGCGCGGATTGTACCGCGTCAGTAGGACAGCGTCGCTTCGATGCGCTTCGGATCGAGCCGCCAGACTTTTCCCTGTTCGAGCATCGACAGCCAGACGAAGCCGAGTCCGACGCGGATTGCATCGCCGCCTTTGCCGACGAACTGCTGCGCGACCCTGTTGGTCGACGGATCGATGCGCGAGATCGGGATGTCGATCGCCGTCACCCAGACGGATCCTTCGCCGACCGCGATGTCGCCGCCCGGGCCGGGGACGCCGACCTCGATCGTGGCGACCACCTTCTTCGTCTTCGCGTCGATGCGGGACACGGAACCGTCGCCTTGATTGAGCGTCCACACCGATCCCTCGCCGACGGCGAGAAAACGCGGCGTCTTGCCGACCGCGATCGTGTCGGTGACGAGGTTCGTTGCCGGATCAATCCGCGTGACGGTGTTCGCATCCGTGTTCGTCACCCACACGGCGCCTTCGCCGAACGCCACGGTGTACGCGACGGCCGGCACGCGGATCTGCGCGACGGGCGCGTTCGTCGCCGGATCGATCCGGACGAGCGTGCCGCGTGTGTCGGTGAGCATCCACACGCTCGACGCGCCAATCGCGAGTCCGCCTTCGGTGTTGGCGATGCCGATCTGGAACGTCGCCGTCACCTGTCCGCTCTTCAGGTCCACGCGCGCGACCGACGAAGGTGTCGTCTGATCGCCGCAGTTGGGCACCCACAGGCTCTCGAATCCGATGGCGAGCCCCGAACACGGTCGCTTGCCCACCGCGAACGTCGTCGCCGTCGTCGACTTCGGATCGAGCCGGGACACGCTGTCTTTCGGTTTGTTCGACACCCACGCCTGCTCGCCGATCGCGAGCCAATCCGGCGCGCCCGGCACGTCGTAGATCGCATCGGGGACCAGACGGTCCATGGGGATCTTGACGTTTGGGGCTGAGACGCCAGGCTTTGGGGGCGTCGGCTGAGGTTGCGCACCCGCGACGAGCACCGCAAGCGCATATGACAAGACGAATCGCATGGTCCGATAGAATAACGCCCCGCATGCAGCGTTCGGTTTTTTCCGCAGTCGCGGCCGTTTGGGTCGCCACTCTTGTCGTCATCGCGAAAGCCGCGCCACAGGCGCAGCCGCAGTCGTCGTCGCCGGCAATTACCGCTGAATTCTTCGAAACGCGCGTGCGGCCGGTGCTGGCGTCGGCGTGTCTCGATTGCCACGGCGCCGATGCGTCCGGTGGATTGCGGCTGGATTCGCGCGAGGCGATCCTGAAGGGCGGGCGGTCGGGTCCGGCGATGGTGCCGGGAGATCCCGACAAGAGCCTGCTCGTGCAGGCGGTCCGCCAGACGGGCGCGTTGAAGATGCCGAAGGGCGGGAAGCTCTCGGCCGCTGAAGTGGACGGCCTCGTCGAGTGGATCCGCGGCGGCGCGCCCTGGTTCACGGCGTCCACGACGATGGTGCCTGGAGGTAGCCAGGCACCGGCGTATGTCATTACGCCGCAGCAGCGCGCGTTCTGGTCCATTCAGCCGTTGAAGACGCCGGCGGTCCCGTCGCCACACGATGCGACGTGGGCGAAGAACGACATCGACCGCTTCGTGCTGGCGCGTCTGGAGCAGGACGGGCTCGCGCCGGTGAAGCCGGCCGACAAGGCGACGCTGATTCGGCGCGCGACGCTCGATCTCATCGGCCTGCCGCCGACGCCGGACGAGATCGACGCGTTCGAGAAGGACTCGTCGCCCGATGCGTTCGCGAAAGTCGTCGATCGATTGCTCGCGTCACCGCGCTACGGCGAGGCGTGGGGACGGATGTGGCTCGATGTCGCGCGGTACGGCGAGGACGACTACCGCAGCCTCGATCCCCAAGGGCGCGGGTTCAACCCGTATCCGAACGCGTACCTGTATCGCGATTGGGTGATCAACGCGTTCAACGACGATCTGCCGTACGACCAGTTCGTCAAGGCGCAGCTCGCCGCGGATCTCACGAACAGTGGCGCCGGCATGTTGCCCGCGCTCGGATTTCTCGGCCTCGGACCGTGGTACTACGACAACGGCGCCGTCGAGATCACGCGCGCCGACGAACGTCACGATCGCGTCGACGTCGTCTCGCGCGGCTTCCTGGGCCTGACTGTCGGCTGCGCGCGCTGCCACGATCACAAGTACGACCCGATCCCGCAGACCGATTACTACTCGCTCGCGAGCGTGTTCCTCAACACGACGTATCGCGAGTATCCACAGGTGCCGAAGTCGGTCGCCGACGAATACCTCGCGCAGGACAAGAAAATCGAGAACAAAGAGAAGCTGCTCTCCGAGTTCCAGCGCGTCGAGAGCGAGCAGCTCGCGCAGACGCTGGCGCTGCAGGCGTCGAAGTACATGCAGGCGGCATGGCGCGTTACCGGAGAACCCAAGACGGAGATGCGCAAGGTCGCAGACGAGGAGAAGCTCGATTACGAGCTGTTCGATCGCTGGATCAAATTCCTCGCGAAGCCGCCGCAGTTCTACCCGTACCTGAAAAACTGGCAGGCGATGATCGCGAAGGGCGGCTCGGCGAAAGAGGCGAAGTCGCTGGCGGACGAGTTCCAGGCGCTGCTGCTCGACGTGATGTTCGCGAAGAAAGAGCTGAAGGAAGAGAACGAGATCATCGCCGCGAAGGCGCTGCCGGGGACAAAGAAGAAAGAACCGGCGAAGCTGCCGAGCGATTTCGTCACCAACGATGACTTCTGTCCCGGCTGCGGCCTCGAGCTGAAGAACCTGCCGGTCGAACGTCAGAATCTCTGGACCGACGTCTTCTCCCGCGATCTCAAAGACGGATTCGATCCGGCGCAGACGCAAGACGTCAGCCCAGGACTGCTCACATTCCGCGGCTGGGGACTCGAACGTCAGCTCAGCGCCGAGCGCCGCACGTACATCGAGCAGCTGCGGGCGGACATCAAGAAGCTGCGCGCCGACCTGGGTCCGCACTTTCCGTTCGTGCACGGCGTCGCCGACGTCGAGAAGCCGGTCGAACTGAAACTCGCCAGGCGAGGCAATCCGTACAACCTCGGCGACGAAGTGCCGCGCCACTTCCTCTCGATCCTCAGCGACGGCGCGCCGCAGCCCTTCTCGAAAGGCAGCGGACGTCTCGAGCTCGCCGACGCCATCATCCGTCAACCGATCGCGATGCGCGTCATCGTCAATCGCGTCTGGAAAGGCCACTTCGGGACCGGCATCGTCGACTCGCCGAGCAACTTCGGCGCAGGCGGCGAGCGGCCGACGCATCCAGAGCTGCTCGACTACCTCGCGCAGTGGTTCGTCGACAACGGACGATCGATCAAGAAGCTGCATCGCGAGATGATGCTCAGCGCGACGTATCAATTGAGCAGCGAGTCGTCTGCGAAGAACTTCGACAAGGATTCCGGCAACTGGTTGTACTGGCGCGCGAATCGACGGCGCATGACGGCGGAGCAGTTGCGCGACTCGTTGCTCTCCACGAGCGGTGCGATCGACTTGAAGATGGCGGGTCCGTCCGAGCCGCTCAGCCCGACGTACAACCGCCGGACGGTTTACGGCAAGGTGAGCCGCTACCGTCTCGACGATTACCTCAGCCTGTTCGACTTCCCGAGTCCGAACCTGTCGAGCGAGCGCCGGTTCTCGACGAACGTGCCGCTGCAGCGGCTGTTCCTGATGAACAGCGATTTCATGCAGCAGCAGGGCGAGCTGCTCGCGCGCCGCACCGAAGGTGAACCCGATTCACCGACGAGGATCCAGAAGGCGTACAAACTGATTTACGGTCGCAGCGCGACGGACGCGGAAGTAACGGCGGCGCTGACGTATCTGCGAACCGAATCAGCCAAGGAATACGACGAGCGCAAAAGTGCGGCGGCCAAGACAGCGCAGGACAAACCGCCCGCAGCGAAAACGTCGGAGAGCGACGCCGAAGGTTTTGGCGATGTCGCCGCCGACAAGATGATGGCCGGCGTCAAACCGGGCGCCGGGGATCCCGAAGAGAAGAAGAAGCTGCTGCCGGTGACGCCGTGGGGCCGTTATTTCAAAGTGCTCCTCAGCGCGAACGAGTTCGTGTTCATCAGTTAATCCCATGGCACACAAGTCCAGGAATCCGATCACGCGCCGCGAAGCGCTCTGCCGCATGGGCAACGGCTTCGGGATGCTCGCGTTCGCGAGCCTCGTCGGCGATTCGCTCGTGCGCGCGCAGTCGCTCGCGAACGGCGGCCTGCATCACCCGGCGAAGGCGAAGCGCGTCATCTTTCTGTTCATGAACGGCGGCCTGTCGCAGGTCGACAGCTTCGACCACAAGCCGATGCTCGACAAGTATCACGGGCAGCCGCTGCCGGGCGGAACGGTCGCGACCGAACGCAAGACCGGCGCGCTGATGCGCTCGCCGTTCTCGTGGAAGAAGTACGGCCAGTGCGGTATGGAAGTCAGCGAGCTGTTCCCGCACGTCGGCGAGATGTCGGACGACATCTGCTACATCCGTTCGATGTACACCGACATCCCGAACCACGAACCGTCGATGCTGATGATGAACACCGGCCACACGCAGGTCGGCCGTCCATCGCTCGGGTCGTGGCTGACGTACGGTCTCGGCACCGACAATCAAAATCTCCCAGGGTTCGTGGTGTTGTGTCCCGATGTGCCGACGACGGTCGGTCCGCCGTTGTGGAATAGCGCGTTTCTGCCGGCGGTGCACCAGGGCACGTTCATCTCCGACAAACCGGAGAAGGACACCGAGATCCTGACGAAGGATTTCGATCCGAAGAAGCTGATCGCGTACATCCACAACGACAAGTTCACGCTACCCGAACAGCG
>Ga0070741_10008463_pt1 | contig 20628 bp, 14 predicted proteins | sample Coa_R1_4_FD_66440 | JGI IMG/M metagenome (GOLD analysis project Ga0070741, IMG submission 66440) | Surface soil microbial communities from Centralia Pennsylvania, which are recovering from an underground coalmine fire - Coalmine... | ecosystem: Environmental > Terrestrial > Soil > Unclassified ...
CGACAGAGAAAGGCTGTCCGGATGGCGTCGTGTTCAGGCGCACGAAGTTTCTGGGGCCCTTCGCGTATCCGGGCTGCCCCTTGATTAACGTCGCCAAATTGAAGACGCACTCTATGGGTCTGACCCTCTGCGTGAAAAATCTTCAGGGAACGAACATTCAGCCTTACATCCAGTTCTGCGGAGGCCTCCAGGAGGCCATCGCTGCGGATTTCCAGCCCGATGCCGAGCTTCATGTGGACGACCTTCACGCCAAGCACCGACAGGCGGGGATTCCGCGCTGGGATACCGAAAGAGCCGGCTGGATGGAGATGTGGGTTCAGCGGACCATCGATGCCTATTCGCTGATAAGACCCTCGGTTCTGCTGAATGTCATCGAGGGCGTATATGCTCAGAACGGAGATGGTTTCGATGGTGGTCCGGGGAGAGACGGCGCGCCGGAGATTTTCTTGACCAATCTGCTCATCTTCGGTAAAGACGCTTTCAGGGTGGACATCATCGGCCACTGGCTGGCGGGCCATGAGCCTGGCAACTTCGGCCTATTCCACATCGGCAGGGAACGGTGTGTTTCGACAGCCCTCAATCCTCGCAACATTCCCGTCTATCAGTGGGGCAACCGGGGACCGAAGCTCACTCCGCTTGAGCACTTCGTGCGCACGCCCCTCCAAACTCTTTACCTTCCAAAGGAAGGTGAGCCTCGCTTTCACCTCTGCGATGAGCCGTTTGCTTATCCGACGGAACCTGTTTTGCCGTGTCTTTCGGGCGGTGAGCGGCCGGGATTACGGGTTATTGGCGAGGCGAACCCCGCAACGGATACATCTTCCCTCGTGGTCGAGTATAGCGTTCCCGCGGAGGGTCCCGCGTTGCTGGAGGTGCGCGATGCGTTCGGAGACAGGGTCAGTGTATTGGCTGAAGGCTGGACCCGAAGGGGCGTGCATGCTGCTGAATGGGATTCGGCTCAAGCCCCGTCGGGCGCGTACTTTTGCCGGCTCATCGCCCATGGGGTTGAACAAGCGGCCAGCATAACTCTCGCCACTTGAGCCTCCTTGCGGAGCGTTTTGGGGAACGCTCCTTCGGGTAAAACAGAAAGGGAACTTTTGAGGGCTGCGCGAGGGGAGGGGCGTCGCCTCAATCTTTGGGGCCGCGACGGGCGCTCGGCGCGTACATCTCCCGAGCGTACTCCTTTAACATGCGCGTGGCACCGAAGCGCGGTGCTACCGTGCGAATGGACTCTTTAACGGTCTGGATCCATCGTCGTGGCACTCCCTGGCGGTCGCGCTCGTAAAAGGCCGGGACTACAGCCTCTTCGAGAAGCCGGTAAAGCGACTCTGCCTCGGCCGCGTCTGCGGCTGAATCATCCTTTTCGGTACCGCCCTCGATGAGCCATCCGTTGCGTCCCGTGTAGCCTTCCGCCCACCAGCCTCCGGCCACACTTACGTGAACGACGCCGTTCACGGCCGCCTTCATGCCGCTCGTGCCGCTGGCCTCGAGGAGCCTGCGTGGCGTGTTCAACCAGACGTCACAACCCTGGACCAGGAAGTGCGCGACATGGAGATCGTAATCGTCCACAAAGGCAATGCGTCCTCCGAATGCCGGGTCAGAAGCGCGCCGGTAAATGTGCTGAAGATGGTGTTTGCCCGGATCATCCACCGGGTGCGCCTTGCCGGCGAAAATGATCTGCACGGGGCGTCGCGGGGCATTCAGAATGCGAGCCAGACGCGCGCTGTCGTGGAAAATCAATTCCGGACGCTTGTACCCCGTAAATCGGCGCGCGAAGCCGATCGTGAGCGCAGCGGGGTCGAGCAGCGTTCCGGCCACGACCACCTGGGCCGGACTGACCTGCTCCTCGGTCCACCTCTGCCTGGCCCGCTCTCGGATAAATGCAACCAGGAACCCCCTTAGTGACTGGCGCGCTGCCCAAAGCTCCTCGTCGGGGATCGAGAGTACCTGGTCCCAGTAGTTCTGGTCCTCATTCTGTTCTCTCCAATTTCGGCCCAGGTAGCGATCGAACAGGTCCGCGATCACCGGCGCAATCCAGGTGGGGATGTGAATCCCGTTGGTCAGAGCTTTTACGGGCCTCTCCGCATCGGGGACGCCGGGCCAAATGGGCCCCCACATCCGATTCGTAACTTGCTGGTGGAGAAGGCTCACGGCGTTGATAGCGCTTGACGTGCGCAACGCCAGTGCCGTCATGTTGAAAAGCGGGCCGCCCCCGTTGTCGTATCGTGCCAACTCGAGAAAGGCGCCGCGATGCTGGCCCAAAGCCTCCCAGCTTCCTTCAAGGTGGCCTTCCACCAAGTGAAAGGGAAATGCATCGTGGCCAGCAGGGACGGGCGTGTGCGTGGTGAAAACCGTGGTCGAGCGAATCTGGTCCACCGCCTCTTCGAAGCCTTCACCGCGCTCCAGCAACTCTCTCAAGCGCTCGAGAACTACAAAAGCGGCGTGGCCTTCATTCAGATGCCACACCTGCGGATCACAGCCCAGGGCGCGCAGAGCACGCACCCCTCCCACTCCCAGGATGATTTCCTGCCGCAGCCGCGTCTCGCGGTCGCCGGCATAGAGCCGCGCGGACAACTCGCGGTCCCAAGGGGCATTCTCCTCGCGATCGGTGTCCAGAAGATACAACTTGACGCGGCCGAGCTGAATGGACCAGACCGTGACTAGAATGTTCCGGTTGCCCAAAGGCACGGTAATAACACAGGCTTCGCCCAATGGATTTGCGGCTCGCCGCACCGGCGCATCGTCCCAGTTCAGTCGCTCGTAAAGTTCCACCTGCCATCCCTCAGACGACACTTTCTGATGGAAATAGCCCTGGGGGTACATGAACCCTACCCCGATGAGTGGCACGCCAAGATCGCTCGCTTCCTTGCAATGGTCGCCCGCCAGCACGCCCAGGCCGCCCGCGTAAATCGGCAATGACTGATGAAGGGCAAATTCGGCGGAAAAATATGCGATCGAGCAACGTGTCAAATCCGGGAACTCGCGTGCCCACCAGGTTTCGCTGACTGAACGTGCTTTGTCGAGACCCCGTATCGCGGCGTCGTAGACGGAGAGAAAGGTGCTGTCCTGCGCGGCCTCCTCCAGGCGCTCGGAAGAGAGAATCCGCAGCATGCGAACCGGATTGTGCGCCGTGAGCCTCCAAACGGCATAGTCGAGCCGTCGGAAAACCTCTCGGGCCTGGGGGTTCCAGCTCCACCACAGGTCATAGGCTAGTTCGCTGAGGCGGTGAATGCGGTCCGGGAGAACGGGCAGACTGGTCACCGATATCATTGTCGTCCTTTCGTTTCGGAGTACGAGCCAGGGCTCGCAGGGATATTCACTTCTTTTTCTTTCCCGGCATTTCGTCGGGCGTTCACGGAGATTCTGACTGAAATACTCGCCCGCACTTTACAGATCGAGTCCGCGAGGTTGACTTCGTCGAGAATGCCAGGACATGCATTTTAACCCAGGTTCTCCTGAGCCCGGCGCCCTGAACAATCAGGAACGCGTTCTAGGCAAAACCTATCTAATCGTGGTACACCTTTCGTGATGCCCGCTGCTTCTGTGAACCGCCGGATCGCGCAATCGACCGGCATTGTCATGGCCAGCGTTCTTCTGAGCCGGGCGCTGGGTTTCCTTCGGGAATGGATGGTCGCGCACCAGATCGGCTCCAATGCCACGACCGATGCATACTACGCCGCCTTCACATTGCCGGACTTTCTCAACTATCTTGTGGCGGGCGGCTCCCTGAGCGTCACCTTCATTCCGGTCTTCACGAAATTCATTGCAGAAGGCCGGGAAGAGGAAGGCTGGCATGTCTTCTCGACCGTCGTGACCTTCATGGGGCTGGCCCTCGCGACCCTGGTTCTCGTGGCGGAAATCTTCGCACCCCAACTCGTGATGCTCATCGCCCCCGGTTTCAGCCTCACCGAGAAGGCTCGCGTCGTCTTTCTGACGCGGCTGATGCTGCCGGCTCAGATTTGCTTTTACCTGGGAAGCATCCTGAGCGCCGTGCAATACGCCAGGGCTCGGTTCGTCATCCCTTCTCTTGCCTCGCTCATTTACAACCTCGGAATCATCGCGGGCGGCCTGGTCCTGTCTTCTCGAATCGGTGTTACGGGTTTTGCAGTGGGAGTGCTCTGCGGCGCCCTGACTGGGAACCTGCTGCTGCAAATTTACGGCGCTCGTCAAGCCGGCGCAAGGTTTCATCCCAACCTCGATTTGCGCCATCCCGGTTTTCGATTGTTTGTCAAGCTTACGGTTCCCATCATGCTCGCACTCTCGCTCGTCTTTACGGACAACTGGATTATCCGCTGGTTCGGGTCCTACCTTGTACCCGCGTCGATTACCTGGTTGAGTTACGCCAAGGTACTCATGCAAGTCCCGGTCGGTGTGGTGGGCCAGGCGGTAGGTGTGGCTTCGTTTCCGTTCCTTGCCCAACTTTACTCGGAAGGGAAATTGGACGAACTGAACCGCACGCTCAACGCTACGCTGAAGGGCCTGGTTCTCCTTCTCGTGCCTATTTCGGCCTTGACCGTCGCGTTGAGCAATCCTCTTGTCTACTTTGTCTTTTCACACACGCGTTTGCGCGGACCCGATTTCACGGCAACAGCTTCAACCCTGGCCGTGTTCTCGCTCGGGATGTTTGCCTGGGGAGCGCAGAACATCCTGGCACGAGGGTTTTACGCGGCTCGGGATACTCTGACGCCGGCAGTGGTCGGCACGGCGCTGACCTTCCTGAGTTTGCCCCTTTACTGGTCGCTGGCACGTCGCTGGCATCACCTGGGATTGGCCCTTGCCAGTTCGGCGGGAATCATCACTCTCGCCCTTGTGCTCTTCATTCTTCTGATTCGACGGACGAAGAACCCTGAAGCCGGCAGCCTGGTGGTTTTCTTCCTTAAGGTGAGCCTGGCCTCGACCGTTGCGTCCCTTGCCTGTTGGAAGCTGACCCGGTGGCTCGGGGCTCAAGTGGGCTGGCAGACAACCTTGCATGCATTCTTTGTCCTGGTCGTGGCGAGCGCTGCAGGGTTCACCATTGCCGGAATTCTCGCCAGACTTCTTGGAGTCAAAGAACTCGACGCTTATCTTGCAAAAGTACGGTTTCTCTGAGACACGTGGCCTGCCGCGCACTATTTACCCACACAGAAGGTTGCGAAGATGATGTCCAGCAGGTCGTTCACGTACGTGGCACCGGTGATGGCGTCGAGCGGGCGAAGAGCTTCGTAGAGGTCGATGAGGAGCATTTCATGCGGAATGCGGTCCCCTGCGGCCTTCCGAGCCTTGGCCAGAGCTTGAAGGGATTCCTTGATGTGCTGCTGGTGCCGCAGATTGGTAATGAACTCGCTCTCGCCACCGAGGTCGCGTGCCGGCGCCGCCACATCCAGAATCGTCCTGCGAAGTTCAGGAATGCCCTCGCCGGTGAGCGCCGACGTCCAGGTAACCGCAGTACGACCAGGTGCCGCCGAGTCTCGGTTCAGTCGCGTCATGATGTCGTCCGCAACGATTCGCTTGGGGAGGTCAGACTTGTTGCAAGCCACCACCAACGCGCCGAGAGGGCGTATCTTCTCGAGCAGTCGCGAGTCTTCAGGTGTCCAGTCCCGAGAGGCATCCACAACCAGGAGCCGCAGGTCCGAATCGGCAATGGCCTGATAAGACTTCTGCACGCCGATCTTCTCTACCTCGTCGTGAGTATCGCGGATGCCCGCCGTATCGACAAAGCGAAGCGGAATCCCATCAATGTTGGCGCTCTCGGAGACCAGGTCGCGCGTGGTTCCGGGGGTGGCGGTAACGATGGCGCGATCCTGCATCAAGAGGCAATTAAACAGACTGGATTTCCCCACGTTAGGCCGCCCGACTATCGCCAGGCTCAGACCTTCCCGAACGACCCTGCCGTATTCATAACCCTCAGCCATGCCTTCGAGGCGGGAAGAGATAGAGTTGATTCGAACTACGATTTCCGGCCAGTCCATGACGGCCACGTCATCCTCGGCGAAATCGATACCAGCCTCAAGCCTTGCGATAAGGTCCACCAATTCCTTCTTGCAGGGCTTTAAGCGCGCCGAGACCGATCCTTCCATTTGCTGAGCGGCCACGCGCGCTTGGTAGAGGGTGCGTGATTCGATCAGGTCGCGGATGGCTTCCGCCTGAGTGAGGTCGATGCGACCGTTGAGAAAGGCGCGCATCGTAAACTCGCCAGGCTCCGCCAGCCGTGCCCCCCGGTCAATGCAGCAATCCAGCAGGTAGTTCAGGATGACGGGGGCACCATGGCAGGAAACCTCAACCACATCCTCTGCCGTGTAGGAATGGGGCTCTCGGAAAACCGTGACCACGACTTGATCCAGCACACGTCCAGTCTTGGGGTCCACGAATTCGCCCAGAGTGGCCCGCTGGGTTTCGAGGTGCCGGCCTCCCAGGCGAACTAGTCCGTGCACAATCTCCTCGGCGCGATCGCCCGATAGCCGCACCACGCCAAGGCCGCCCCGCCCAGGCGGGGTTGCAATCGCCACGATGGTGTCTTCGCTGCTCTTCATGGTGCATCTCGTGCGCCTTCGGCGCACCATTCTGAATTAACTGATTCCCCTCCGGGATCAGGAGTGGGCAAGGCGGTGGTTGAACTTCGCTGGCCGTTATATTGCCCACCACCCCCGACCCCTCCTCATCTGAGGAGGGGATTTCTGAATTGGACGCCGAAAGCAACAAAGGCCAGCGAAAAGGCTCGGGCCGGCGGAGGGACGTTGCCGCTACCTTTGATTCCGAGAGGTGGATGCAGGATGGATGACGACCCGGCGTTCAGGTCCCTTCCCCTCGCTCACCGTGCGGACTTGCTGCCGATCTCTGAGCGCGAGATGGACGATGCGCCGCTCTCGCGGGGTCATCGGATTAAGTGGGAAAGGCTCGCCGGTTTCAACCACCCGGTCTGCGGCCACCTGTGCAGTGAGGCGCAACTCCTCAGCCCGCAGCCGCCGGTAATCCCGGCAGTCAAAAGAAATCTTTCCAACCGAACCCTCATCCAAGCGCACTGCTTTGAGCACAAGGTATTCCAGAGCCTCGAGAAGAGCGGCATGTTTCTCCAGCAGGAGGTCCGCATCGTGCCCGGTGAACTCCACGATGTAGTCGGGCGTCTCCAAGTCTTCCGCTTGCGTCTCATTCTTACGCACCGAAAATTGCAGGCTGAAGCCTGCGTGCCGGACCAGTTGCTGGAGGAACGACTCAATCCTGGGCAGGTAGGTCTCGAGAAGATGCGGGACGGATTGGGGGGCCCGGGCCTCCATCGTTGGCTACCCTTTCGCAGCGGGCGACTTTTTAGCAACGACCACTGGCGCGGGCGGTGGCATCATTTTGTTGATAAAAGCCTGCTGCGCAATACCCACAATGTTTCCTGTTAACCAATATAAAACAAGCCCACTTGCGAAATTGTAGAACATGATGCCGAAGACGAGCGGCATAATCATCATCATGCGCTGCTGCGCCGGGTCTGCCGTAGTCATCGGAGTCATCTTCTGCAGGATGAACATGGTGACAATCATCAACGTGGGCAGGATTGGCAACGGCAGGCCCAAAAGGTGGAACTTGTCCGGTGAAGAGAGGTCTTTGATCCAGAGGATCCACGGCGCGTGCCGGAGCTCGATGGATGCCGAGAGGACATTATAGAAGGCGTACAAGAAGGGAAGCTGCAAGAGCATGGGCAAGCAACCGCCTAGCGGGTTAATATGGTGTTCCTGGTAAAGCTTCATGATCTCCTGGTTCATGCGATTCTTGCGCGGATCATTGAACTTGTATTGCTTGTATCGTTCCTGGATGGCCTTGACCTGGGGCGCGATCCGTTGCATCTCCTGGGCAGAGCGGATGCTTTTGAGCTTGAGCGGGAACATCGCCAGGTTGATGAAGATGGTCAGGATGACAATCGCCCATCCGTAGTTGTGAACCCAACGGTCGTAGATGTAACGAAGGCCAAGGAACAGGGGCTTGGCCACAAAGCTGAACCATCCGAAATTCACCAGGCTATCGAGAGGGGGCTTCACGGATCGCAGCACATCCAGGTCTTTCGGCGCCACGAAAATCCGGAAGGCGGATGGCTCCGGAAGGGGGTTAACCAAGGTGACAATTAGCGGCTTGGGCTTGTCCTTGTCTTTTCCCTGCCAACCCGGAGGAGTCCATTCCTGCCGTCCGAGGCGAAACGCCTGGCCCGGCGACCCTGGAAGAAATATGCTCACGAAATAGCGGTCTTCCATCCCAGCCAACTCCAAGGGACCTGGAATCGAACGGTCGCCTTCCACTTTGCGCTGAGCGACCGTGGTCAAGTTGCTAGGACTGCCATAGAGGGCCTGGCTGGCAGCATCCTCAAGTTGTGCACCGAGAGAGTGGTCTCCGAATCCACCCGGCCAGGAAACATCCAAGGGCAGGTACTTCTGGCCGTCAAAGACGCTCACCTCCGCCTGGACTTCGTATCCCGTCCCAAAGGTGAACTGCTTCCTGGCCTGGATTTTCCCGTCACTGTAAACGAGTTGGAGTTTCACGGGAGCCTTCACAGAGCCGGTAGGCGTCGCCACGTAATTTGCAGAGTTGAGCTTGTTTGTGAGCTCCGGGTCCGCCAGCCGCACGGTCATCGGGAAGCCAAGAGCCGCGCAAGCCTCGACGTTCACGACATCCAGGGGTTGGTCCTTGGCATCTTTGTACTTTGAGAGGATCCAGCTCTTCACCACGCCTCCCTGGGTGGAAAAGGTCACTTTGTAGAGTGCACTCTCCACTACGACCTCCTGGGGTGTGCTGCCCACTTGGACCGGGAGCGCAACGGGCTGGGTGGGCTTGGCAGGCGTTGGCGGCTGGGGAGGCGGGGAAACAGCCTTGCTTTGTGCAGCGGGGGAGATTTTCGACGGCGCGGGAGGCTCCTTCATGAAGAACACGCGCCAGACAATGAGGCACGCGAACGAGAGCGCGAACGCAATCATGACCCGTTTTTCTTGTTCCATGTGCCTCGATGTTCCTGTATGAACGTCCTGGGTATCAAGCGCCGGATTCCGGTTCCTGCTCCACGGAAACCTTATGCTCCTTCTACTGTTCTTGACGGGACCGGGTCATACCCATGACCACCCCAGGGCCGGCAGCGCAGCAGCCTTCCCAAAGCCATCCGGCAACCATGCCAGGCTCCCCACTTCTCCACTGCCTCATATGCGTATGAGGAACAGGATGGGTAGAACCGACACGCGGAAGGGAGCGTGGGCGAGAGGCAGCCTTGGTAAAAGCGAATCAGCGTTAAAACCACGGTCTTCATGGGGGTGGAACGGCTCCTTGGGGCGTCGGCGGTGCGCTGGGCAAAACTCGCAGAAACTCCCACGCCAGTCTCTCGAAGGGCGCCGCAGCCGCGGACTCACGGGGATTCACGACGATGTCCCACCCGCCAGGAATTGCTGCCCGGTTCAATCGGTAGATTGCTCGGAATCGACGCTTGAGGCGATTGCGGACAACAGCTTTCCCGAGCCGGGCTGGCGTGGTGATTCCCAGGCGGCTCTGCGACAGACCGTTTGGCCGGAAAAAGACCGTGCATAATGACGTACTCCGCCGCTTGCCTTCTTCATAGGCACGCTGAAAGTCACTTCGGCGCAATATCCTGAGGTTTCTAGGGAAGGCATACGGCGATAAATCAGATCTTACGGAATTAATCGGTGACGGCCCTTCTGGCGCCGGCGTCTGAGTACCGCACGGCCTCCGGGAGTCCGCATGCGCACACGGAATCCGTGCGTCTTGGCCCGACGCCGTCGGTTGGGTTGAAAGGTACGCTTCAAAGGCTAACGCTCCCCTAGTCAAAGGTTTGTGCACAAGGCTAAATTGAAAGGATACCCTCGGAGCCATTCAGTGGTCAAGGCCATCTTGCCGAGTGGCTCGACGGTTCTGGAATGAACCATGAAGGATTGCGCCCAATGCTTCGTCGTTCTATTTGGTGGGGGGTGAATTGACAACCGTCCAGTGGTGGGCTAGTCTCGGTTCTAAGGGCTGGGGGCAACCGAAAACCCGGGTACGAAGCCTCCCCGCTGAGGGCGGATGAACATGCGCCGAGTCTATTTGGACAATAACGCGACCACGCCGATCGATCCAGAGGTTTTTGAGGCGATGCGGCCGTACCTGGTTGAGCACTATGGCAACGCATCGTCTATTCACTGGTTTGGTCAGCAGGCGCGAACTGCCATCGAAGCTGCCCGCGAAAAGGTGGCGCGGCTGATCAACGCCCGTTCCAGTGAAGTGATTTTCACGAGCGGCGGAACCGAATCGGACAACGCCGCCATTTTCGGCATTGTCGAAGCTGCGAGGAGTGAATCGAAGCACGTAATCACGAGCTCGATTGAGCATCACGCGGTCCTCCACTGCGCGAAGGCGCTTGAGAAGCGGGGGGTGAACGTCAGCTATCTGCGGGCCGGCTCGGATGGCATCGTGGACCCGGCCGACGTCGAGAGGGCAATTCGTCCTGACACCGTGCTCATCTCGGTCATGCACGCGAACAATGAACTCGGCACTGTTCAGCCGCTCGAAGAGATCGGCCGCATCGCGCGGGAGCATGATATCTACTTTCACACTGATGCAGTGCAATCCACCGGAAAGATTCCGGTCGACGTCGAAAAGCTCGGCGTTGACCTGCTCTCGCTCTCTGCGCACAAGTTTCACGGGCCGAAGGGTGTGGGGGCCCTGTACATTCGGAAGGGAACCATCCTGCGACCGCTGCTCTACGGAGGTCATCACGAGCGTGATCGCCGTCCGGGGACGGAAAACGTGGCCGGGATCGTCGGCCTGGGCCAGGCGGCGGAAATGGCGCGCTTGCATCTGGAAGAAACTGCGCGGCGAGTGGGAAATCTCCGCGACCGGCTGGAGAATGGAATTCTCGGCCGTATCCCCTCCACAGTAGTGAATGGCGATCGCGAGCGGCGTCTACCGACCACCACCAACATCAGTTTTGACTATATTGAAGGCGAGGGGTTTGTCATTGCCCTGGACCTCAGAGGTGTCGCCTGCTCGACGGGCGCCGCGTGCTCATCGGGTTCGGTGGAGCCGTCTCACGTTTTAACGGCGATTGGGCGAACAGCAGATCAGGCCCGGTCGAGCATTCGCTTCAGCCTCAGCCGGTTCAACACGAACGAAGACATTGATTTTACCCTCGACATGCTGCCGCCGGTTGTCGAGCGCCTTCGTTCGCTTTCGCCGCACTACAAAATGCAGGGACTCGGGGCCCGGGGTTAGGATTCTGGGAATTCAAATTTAAGACATTGACCCTGCGCCCGAGCCTCAAGCTCGGACACCTATGACCATCGCTGTCGCAATGAGCGGAGGCGTGGACAGCTCCACGGCTGCCGCGCTCCTGGCGCGCGAGTGCCCTCGCTGCGCTACCGGCGAGGCTCCGTCCGTCGTAGGCTTAACGATGCAGCTCTGGAATCAGCGTCGTCTCCCCCGCCTGCTTGGAATGGAGGAAGGGGTCACCTCGCCTCGCCAAGCGAGCGGCCGCTGCTGTTCTCTGGACGACGCCTACGACGCGCGCCAGGTGGCAAGCCACCTGGGAATCCCTTATTACGTCATCAACCTTGAGCAGCGCTTCGAGGAGGCTGTGGTGCGCCCGTTTGTTGAGCGCTACCTTGCGGGCGAGACTCCCATTCCGTGCAGTCTGTGCAATACCGAGATCAAATTTGAGGATTTCGCGCGCGCCGCAAGGCAGATCGGCGCGGAGCGCATCGCGACAGGGCACTACGCGCGTGTCCAACGGGATGAGGCGACCGGTCGCTACCTTCTGCTGCGCGGGCGTGACCGCAGCAAGGACCAGTCGTATTTTTTGTTCGGGCTGACCCAGGAGCAGCTCTCACGCACGATCTTCCCGTTGGGAGAACTAACCAAGGCACAGGTCCGCGCCATTGCCCGCGAAGAGAGTCTGCCCGTGGCCGAAAAGCCAGAGAGCCAGGAGATCTGCTTCGTGCCCACGGGTCGCTACCAGGATTTTATCGAGGCTTATCTCGCTGAACAGGGGAGAAAAGACGAGGATGAGAGAGGCGAGCTCGTTACCACGTCAGGAAAGGTGCTCGGCGAGCACCGCGGGGTCCACCATTATACGATCGGCCAACGCAAGGGGTTGGGGCTGGCGGTCGGAAGGCCGCTCTATGTGATTGAGCTCGACGCAGCAAAGAACCGCGTTATCGTGGGGCCGGACGAAGAGCTCTTGCGCCGCCGCTTCTCGGTCGGGAGTGTGAACTGGATTCGCCCGATGACTTCGGGTGAAGTGGTGCAAGCGCATGTGAAGATCCGCCACAACCATCCCGGCGCGCCTGCGCTCGTGGAGGCCGGGGCGGTGGCAGGGGAAGCCACGGTTGAATTCCACACCCCCCAGCGCGCCATCACGCCTGGCCAGGCTGCCGTGTTTTACTCGGGCGACGAGGTGCTGGGTGGCGGATGGATTTCGCGCGTGATGGGGGGATAGTCCGGTACTTTTGCTGTGTTCCGTAACCCCGCACCGGCTTTCGCACAGACAACTGAACTCAGGAGGGAACACATGCGGCGCATTTCAGGGATGCTCTGCTCGGCCATTCTTCTGGCTTCGGCTCTGGGGGGAGCAGCCTCCCAAACCGAAACCGTGCAATTCAAAAGTGGTGACGAGACCATCCAAGGTTTTCTCGCCCTTCCCGATTCGGGCGGAAAGCACCCCGCGCTGGTGGTCATCCATGAGTGGTGGGGGCTGAACGATTGGGTGAAGGACCAAGCGCAGAGGTTCGCCGAGCAGGGCTTTGTGGCGCTGGCCGTGGACTTGTATCGAGGTAAGGTTGCCTATGACCCAAACGCCGCGCACGAACTGATGCGAGGCATGCCGCAGGACCGCGCCGTGAGAGACCTCGAAGCCGCGTTTGACTATCTCGCATCAAGGCCTGAAGTGAACAAGAACAAGATCGGCTCCATCGGCTGGTGCATGGGCGGGGGATTGTCACTGCAGCTTGCGGTACACGAGCCCAAGCTTGCTGCCTGCGTCGTGAATTACGGCGCCATGCCGACCGATGCGGGAGACATCCAGAAAATCAAGGCTCCCGTGCTGGGGAATTTCGGCGCCGAGGACCAGGGCATTCCGCCGAGTGCGGTCGAGAAGTTTGAAAAGGCCATGCAGGCGGCGAACAAGCCGATTGATGTGAAGATCTACGAAGGCGCCGGCCATGCCTTCGAAAATCCCAACAACAAACTGGGTTACCGACCCGAAGCTGCCGAAGATGCCTGGAGCCGCACGCTGAACTTTCTCAACAAGACCTTAAAGTGAGATCGAGCGGGTGGTGCAGGGTACGCGCAATTTGTGTTCCTCTGCGGCTTCTTGGGGTTCCGTCAGCGGCGGCCTTCACAAGAAGTGGACGTTTACCAAACAAAGAGCCGCAAAGCAGTGCCAGCTACGCCGGTCTGTGATGCGTTACCTGCTGTGCGCCAGCCTGCGCGCTACTTGGGTTGCTTGCGTTTTGAGCGAAGCTCTGCGAGAGCCTCCCTTGCCGCCTTCCTCACAATGTATAGGTCTTTCCCACCCTCGGCTTGTCCGGCCAGGAAGAATGGATCATGGTCAGCCAATTTCTCAATGACAGACATCACGTCTGCGTCACCGAGTTCCGCTAAGACTGACACGGCGGATTTTCTTACAACAGGATCCTCGTCTGTTGCGGCCTTCAATGCGGCGGCTTTTATTTTCGACCGATTGAAACCGTCTTTGAGTTTGTCCTGGTTGACACGTGCCACCATCTCTTCAAGCACGAGCAGTGCGCAGGAGCGAACAAGTGGGTCATTGTCGTTAAGCTTGGTGAGGACCGGTTCTAAGGACTCTGGAGCCAAATCAGCGAGGCCGCGCGTCGCCATGCCGCCGGAACTTATCGCCCCCAAGAGAGCGTTAATCGCCCTCTTGTCCTTTAGGGAGCTTACAGCGGAAATCACATCTCCGTAATAGTTCGAGTACTCCTCTCCAAACCTGCGTCCTGTTCGGTGATAATCCTGGACCATCAGGTTTTCCCTCTCCAGCAGCCTAATCAGAGAAATCTTGATGGCGTCGGCCCGATCCTGACAGATGCTAAGCAGTTGAGTTAACGGGCGAGGAATATATGACAAGTCCTCGGAACCTAGTGTAATGATGCGATAGTACGCTTCGGACCTTACCTTCCATTCAGGGTTCTGTAACGCCCCGATGCTTACTTCAAGCTGCTTTATGTCACACACAGACTTCCCACCATTGCTTGCGGCGTTTGCCGACGTGGTTATATAGACCAGGAAGCCGCAGACTGCGAAATGAACCACCCCTTTAGACCAAATGCCTCTCTGCCGTTTGAGTCTACTGCGCATAAATGCCGACGTCATGGCCCCTCCAATCCGCGTGGACGCAAGCGAGCCCACAAGGCCCGTCAACGGGCTCGAGGTAGTCTTTGTTCGCTGTGATGGCGGCTGTCGCCATGTTGTTCCACTCTGCCACTGTGCCGGACTCGTTGCGCAAATCAGCGGCGTCTCCAAAAACATGGCGGCTGGCGGTGGCGCCGCCTACTTGGTAGTTGAGAGTGGGGTTTCGGTACGAACTGTTGACGTTCCTGGGTCCGCCGTACGCCTCCCGCCACCTATCCATACCGTAGCCGCCACTCGCCGGCGCAACCATGGGTCTCTTGACGAGTGCGTAAATGTACCAACCCGTCTTGTTGAGCTCGCTGAAGCTGAAATACACGCTATGGGCGGTTCTGGTGAAATTCGCGCAAGCCGGATAAAAGGGGCTCGTGGGTGAAGTCTTGTAATCGTGGTATTCCTGGATTATGTAGTCGCGCTGATCATGACATCCATAATCTACATTGATCGTGGCGCTGGCGCTGCCTGGCAGGCTGGATGTTTCGCAATAAAACATGGGGTTCATAATATAGACCGTGCCGGTGTAATAGCCCGTGATCGAGGTCGTGCCGACCCTTTGCCCCGTTACCGTTCCCGAGGAGTTCACCGGCGCAATGCTGGGATATTGCGAACTCCACGAGGCTGGTTCGGCATACCACATGGGGTTGGTGTTGCATGTCGTATAGGCCGCCAAGAACGTCAAGCCGACAGTGCCTTGCACCAGCAAGTTCGCGCTCCCGGGATACACATAATTCAGGCCGGGCGAGTAGCTGGCGGGACAGATACAGGAGGAGCAATCATAATTGTTCGTCATTCCCTGCCCGCGGTGGATGAGCATCAGCCGCCCCATCACCGGCAGATTGTCGAGGCGAATCCAGTTAACGCTGCCGTCCGTAGCCCCCGCTGGAATCTTGTTCCCCAGGAAGTCCGGCTGCTGCGCGTCGCGCAATTTCCGCATGTCAATGGCGCGGGTTTCATGCGGATTGAGCCGTAGATTTGTGAGGTAGTACGTAGTGCTGTTGGCGGTAACCTTGAATCCGATGCGCGCAGGCTGATCGCTTTCATTGGTCAGGAACAGAATCGATTCGGTGTCCTCGTCCAGATGCCAGGGATGCGCGCCTGAGCCCGCCCAGCCGTTCCCCTCATTTTGAACGCGGCTGTCAACCACCAGATTGCCTCTCGACTCGACGCTCGACACCGCTGCCTGCATTGATCCCGGCGGCCCACTATATTGGATGCGCACGGAGCAAAAGGGGAGAGGCGCTTGGTACTGGTTCACTGCGGCGGCCAGCGGGATATCTTGCGTGCTGTAAGCGGCGACTGTCAGGGTCGCCAGCGCGAGCTGACTAGTGGGCGGCGAGTGCTTTCCGTCCTGCGCTGCCACAATATTCAGCGCCGCAGGAGTTGAGGCTGTCGCGTCATTGTCGGTCGCCACCTGCGGGTACTCGATGGTAATGGTGACCGTTTGCGGGGAAGCAAGCAGATTGCGCACCGCCACGTGGGGAATGAACGTTCCCGCCCCGGCAAAGGGTGAATCATCGCTGGGCGTGCCGATGGGCAAGCCACTCGCGTGCAACGTGCTGGCCCGCTCCAACTCGGGAGAAGGGAAATCCATGGTCGAGGAAAAGCCGGTGGCTGGGTCGGTGATTCTGCCACTGGCGATCAAGGCCGGACTACCACCGGCTTGAACAATGGTGATGCCGCCCTCCGGGGCCTAGGCTGCCTCGACTCTCAGACTCGTGAGCAGTTGCGTGATGTCGAGCACCTTGGTCTCGTAAGGGATAAATGTGAGCGGGGCCTTCAGCTCATGCCGCCGCCCTTGAAAATCCAGATACACCCGGGCGCTCTGTGCGCTGACACTGGTGTTTGAGACCATCACATTGGCCACGCGTCCACCGCCCAAACCCCACCAGAGACTATTCAGAACGGCTGGGATATCGCTGCGGCCAGGGTCATGTTCCACCATCATCGATTCATGGACCAGGCTCAGTGTGGGGTTCCTGATGCTCATCTGACCCGCGATGGGCATGATCGTCCCGACGAAGTAAATAGCGACGCTGCCTTCGGCGAAGTCCCCAGCAGGATCGCCCCCTAGTTGTGTGACGAGTGGCGCGAGATCGATGGCCAGTTTCTCGTTCGATTGGATGGTCTTGGATGTAGTGAGCACCTGGCCCTGGCGGCTTTTCATGGCCAAAGTAAAATCGATGGACTTGGGCGCGTCGCTCACCAGCAACAGCGTGGACTCAAACCCATTGCTCAAGTTGTAGTAAGGAAAGTCTACCTCGCGCAGGCCTTCCCCGCCGCAGCACGGGTTTGAGGAGTTGTTCCCGGTTTGGGCCCGGAACAGTCTTGGCTTGAGTTGAATAAGGGCGCAGGATACGAGCACCGGAGCCGCAACGAGGAGGGCAATACGAGTGGGTCTCATAGCTACCTCCCGTTCGAATTTAAGGAAGGAAAAGTTCTCTGGCGCAAATCCTACCCTCCCCCCGCCTATGCATGTCAAGCATTATTTTTCTTGGATAGACACAAAGTCGTAACGATTTTATGTCCGTGAAACGGGAATTCACGTAGCATAGGAGCGTTCTCCGACCAAGCAGGGTTCTAAAAGGATCGAGTGGAGGTTGGCTCGAGCCTTTGTCCTCCGCGCACTGTAAAAACAGGGGTAAGCTTCTGCTTGCTCCAGCGCGTCTTGCCATCCGAATCCGTGAAGGTGAAGTCGCTGTCGCGCAGGTCCAAGACGCTAACGTCAGCCTCCGCTCCTTGCTTGAGCGTCCCAATCGACGCACCAAATTTAAAGACCTGCGAGGGGATCGCCGTCGCGCGCTCGATCACTTCCGGCAGGCTGAGGCCAAGCAAAAGGAATTTTGAAAGGGTGGTGGGGAGGTCGAAAACGGGGCCGCCGATGTTGGCAGAGTAGAGGTCGCTCGAAATCGTGTCCGGGAGAAATTTCTGCTCGAGGCATTTTTCTATGACCTCAAACGAGAAGCTCCCCGCGCCATGGCCCACGTCGAACAGGACTCCGCGCTGGCGCGCCTCAAGGACTTCCGGCCGCAACTTTCCCGCCTCATCCAATAGTCCATGAGGATGACTGTTGAATGAGTGCGTGACCACGTCGCCCTTTTTCATCAGCGCCAGGAATTCTTTGAGCGGCGTGTATGATCCTCCGATGTGAATCATGAGCGGCAAGCCAGCCTCATCCGCCGCAGCGCGCGCTCGCCTCATGCCTTCGAGATCATTGGGGCCGGTGTACTTCTCGGAAAAGCGGATTTTGAAACCAACGATCAGATCCTTGTTTTCCGTTGCAACCTTCACAGCGAGCTGGGGGTCGCAGTAACGCAGGTCCTCAAGCTCGCCCATATTGGGCGTGCTTCCCGCCACCATCCCGATCGCCACGAGGTGCAGCAAAGCGCGGATTCTCGTCTGAGCGCGCTCGATGATAAAGAGACGAAACGCTGGGAAGGTGAACGCGCCGGAGGTTCCGGCATCCACCACGGTGGTAACGCCGCGGTTCACACAGTAGGGATCGGGTTCGATGCCATAGGGACCGACGTAAGGGAAGACGTGCGTGTGAAGGTCAATCAGGCCGGGGGTTACAATCTTGCCGCTGGCATCGATGACCTCACGACCCTGCTCGGCGGGGATCTCGGGAGCGATATGCGCGACCCTTCCGGCGTGAAGGGCAACATCACGCTGAGCGTCGAGACCTTGCGAAGGATCGATCACACGCCCCCGCCGTATGACGAGGTCGTAGCGTCTCGGCCCTTGGGGCCTTTGCGGGGCACCGGCCCCCATGGAGTCTGGCAGGCTGAAGCCGGCGGTGGCCGAAACGGCCATCGACCTCCCTGTCGCCGCCAGAAGCTCGCGGCGGGTAATTCCCATCGAATAAAGTCCCTGCGTTTTCATGTCGTTACCTCGAGGAATTTAAGCATAAGCCAAAACCGGGAGCTGTCGATACTTTTTGTGGCAAGGAGTTGCGGGCCAGTGCGCAGATGCGGACGCAAGGAAGAAGAAGTCCTCGCACCCAAGGCATTGGTCCGCTCGCTGGCATGGCTGGAAGACACTGAAGTCATTAGTTCTTGTCTTCACAGGTGCGGTGTGCTACTTTGCCATTTTGATGGTGGATCGGGCATGGAAACGAGGCAGCCCCTTCTGATGACGTGGGCTGTCGTCGCTAGCCGAGCACTAATCCGGCGACCCGATATCCACAGAGTTCGAGAGAGATGGAATTCCGCTTTCCGGAAGACGAACGAGTTCCGGCTTGGAAAATCGCCCTCTTTCAGTATGTCATTGCCCTGACCTTCCTCGTACTGCTGATCGGCTATTGGCGGTTGCAGATCGGCCAGCATCGCACATACCTGGAACAGGCGGAAAAGAACCGGATTCGGAACCTTCCGGTCATCGCCCCGCGAGGGCGCATTCTGGACCGGGAAGGCCGGGTCTTGGCGGACAATTTCCCGGCCTTCAGCGTACTGCTGATGCGGGAAAGCCCGGCCATCCTTTCACCGGACCATATCGCAGGCATCGCGCGCGGCCTGGAGCTCGATCCCGTCGAGCTTCAACGCCTGGTCGAACGCACCGCAAAACTCCCGCGTTTCCAGCCTGTCCTGCTGAAGCAATCCGCAACCCTGGCTGATATCGCCTTCGTCGAATCCCACCGGGTGGAATATCCTGATCTTGACCTCATCCAAGTTCAGCAACGACTCTACCCCAAGCATGAGGTTGCAGCGGCCATGCTTGGGTATGTCGGTGAAGTCTCCGAAGAGATGATCGCTAAGCCGGGCTCTCGTTATCGTCCTGGGGACGTAACCGGCCAGTTTGGCATCGAGCGACAATACGATTCCGTCCTGTCCGGCCGGGACGGGCTGCGGCGCGTGATCGTCAATAGCCGGGGGCAGGAGGTGGGCTCGCTAAACACGGTTAACGCACTGCCCGGCAACGACTTACGGCTAACGATCGACCTCGACTTGCAGATGGCCGCGGAAGCGGCACTCGGAGAGCACCCCGGTGCCGTGGTCGCCCTGGATCCGCGAACGGGTGAAGTCCTGGCGATGGCCAGCCACCCTGCGTTTGACCCTAACGACTTTGCCAAGCGAATTGACCGGACCCGATGGAGCGAACTGATGTCGGATCCGTTAAAGCCGCTCATGAACAAAGCCATCCAAGCGCAACTTGCCCCCGGGTCAGTGTTCAAGATCATTATGGCCACGGCGGCTCTTGAAACGGGGACGATCACGGAAGATTACACGCTGCACTGCGCTGGCGTCGTGAATATTTACGGACACCTTTTCCATGATTGGGTCTGGGAGAAACACCGCGGACACGGTACCGTAAATCTCCATCGCGCCATCGTTGAGTCATGTGACGTTTACTTCTACACGCTGGGGAAATTGCTGGGAATCGACAAAATTGACTACTTCGCGAAGAGTCTAGGACTGGGCGCAAAGACCGGGATTGATCTCCCCGGCGAATCTTCAGGGCTGATTCCTTCTCCGGAATGGGTGCAGCGGGTGTTCAAGAGGAAATGGTGGGCAGGTGAGACGATCTCCGTCGCGATCGGGCAGGGTGCTGTGGCTGTCACTCCCATCCAACTGGCCTACACTATTGGCGGCATCGCTTCCGGCGGATATTTCCGAAGGCCGCATCTTGCGTTCCAAGACCAGTTACTGGCATTGGGAATGGATCCCCCGAAGAATTCAGAAAAGTCTTTCCCCCTCAGCGAGGGGACTGTAGACACGGTAAGCAATGGCATGTTGGGTGTCGTGAACGATCCCGGTGGAACCGGAGCCAGCGCACGTTGTCCGGGGATCGAGATCGGTGGAAAGACGGGGACGGCGCAGGTGGTTAGCGCCGGGCTCAAGGAGTCACAAAAGACTCATGAATACAAGAACAATGCCTGGTTTGTTGGTTTCTCGCCCCGGAGCAGGCCGGAAATCGTGGTGTGTGCCCTGGTGATACAGGGGGAGCACTCAACTGTCGCCGTGCCCATAGTCCGGGATGTGATCAAAGCCTATTATGACAAGAAGAATTCACGTCGGCCACCGGCCGAGTTACAGCAAACCGAGGTCCGTTTGCTGAGCGACGCCGGCGGAGTCACCGCCCCGGTTCACATGGGACGAAACTAGGCTGATTTGCAAGGTTCTTGACGATGCGTAAAGCATTTACATTTCGTGATCCCGACTGGATACTTTTCGGGTTGTTCTTGGCGATTGCGGCGATTGGTGTCATTGAGATCTATAGCACGACAGCCCACACGGCGTTGGCCATGCAATACAAGAAGCAGATTTATTGGATCTTAATTGG